>ERZ1106915.1535-NODE-1535-length-18475-cov-5.445114_pt1 | contig 18475 bp, 10 predicted proteins | sample MGYA00403653_ERZ1106915 | MGnify/ENA primary metagenome ERZ1106915 (study PRJEB35170, sample SAMEA104062404) | human gut metagenome | biome: human gut; feature: human-associated habitat; material: faeces | place: Denmark | collected 2012-06-06 ... | reverse complement strand
ATTTATAAACAAATATAAATAAATTATAAAATGGCGACAGTTTTTTCTTGTTCAAGTGTTTATTATATAGAGGACAAAATAAGACAGCAAAGGAAGTGGTGCTGTTGCATCGGAAAAATGACACAAAATTAGTGATGTCCATTCGGGAAAAGAATTGAAGGGGATTCTTTTCCCCATTTGTCGTGTTACGAAAGACTGAGGGTAAGAAAATATGCTAGAACTTGCAATCTGTGATGATGACATCATCCTATGTAATTGGTTAGAACAGAAGCTGCTCCATTATGGGAAAGCGAATGACTGTCAGATATCTATAGAAATATACTATTCTGCGGAGCAGCTTCTTAACAGGCTGGAAGAAGAATCCTACGATATGTTATTCCTTGATATTTGTCTGGAACATGAGAATGGAATTGATATCGGAACGGAGATACGAAAGAAAAATTATGGAAAAGAACTGCGGATTACCTATATTTCAACATATCAGGAATATGCTATGAAATTATTCCGTATTCATCCATTTGATTTTCTTGTAAAGCCAATCCGAGAGGAAGAACTTTTCCGGGTGATAGGTGAATTACGGGAACTGTTAAAAGAACGGAAGAAAATATTTGAATATACGGATACAAAAGGAATCCACAAGATTTCTTATGACAAGATCCTGTATTTTTATAGTCTGGGAAAAAGAGTACATATCGTGACATCGGAAAAAGAATATGAATATCGAGGAAAATTAAAGGATGTAGCGGATGTAACAGAAGAATATATCTTACTGATTCACAAGTCCTATCTCATCAATATGGAACACGTGGAGCATTACGAATATGACAACGTGGTTATGAAAGACAAGACACGTCTCAGTATCAGTAAAGCAAATCGCAAGAAGGTCAGGGAAAGACTATTACAAACGGAGAAGAAAAGATTATGAATATCCATTTGATCACTTATCTGACAAGTAAATTATTCTGGATTTATACTGTGTTCCGTTACAATACCATCCTGTATCCAAAAAATGAGGATACACAAAAGCTATTTGCATATTTTTGTGCATATCTGCTTTCATGCTGGGGAAGCATGCAGTGGGGAACGATGTACGGAGATCTGATCTTTGAGCTGATAGCTCTGTTAATTATAACAGTGGCATATCAGGCAGACTGGCAACATCATGTCTGGAATACACTTATGGTATATATTATGGGAATTTTATGTGATGGGATTCCAATCGTGTTCTTTCAACGGTATGCGGTAGCAAGAAATCCGGTGCATCATCACATGGGACCGGGAACTATTGTAATGGGAAATTTTATATTCTTTTTACTGGAAGTCATTATTGAAAGAAAAGTAGGTGTAAAGAGAAGTTATTATATAAAGAACCGTCATTGGCTTGCTATGCTTTCTGTCCCGGTGATCAGCATTATAGTCTGTATCAGGATATTGCTGCCAGACAGAAGAGGTGTGCGGTCTACGATTGTATTATTCTTACTGTTTATCAATGTGTTTATTTTCTATCTGCACGATGAGGTTCAGAAAAGTTATATTGAAACAGCAAAACAGGAAGAGATGAAAATTCAGATGAGCCAGTATGCAAAAGAACTGGAGATGATGATGAAATCACAGGACTGGCTGAATAAGATACATCATGATTACAAGCACCATCTTACAACAATAGGGGCAATGGCAAAAACGGGAGGAAATGAAGAGATTCTATCGTATCTGAAACAAATGGAGAATATAGCCGGAACAGCCTTATGTCATCATTTATATACAGAAAACCGTAATATGAATAATCTGCTGAATTATATTTTGGAAGATTCGAAATCAGTAATTGAAAATCCGGAGATTTCTGTAGAAATACCGAATCATATAGGGGAAGAATTATTTGATATAAGTATAATAGTGGGAAATCTTATGGATAATGCTATTCGTGGGACAGCAGCTTCAGATGAAAGGAGATTATCGTTTCAGATGTATTATGGAAAAGGAATCATGAATATCCAGATTGAGAATAGCATAAAAGATACACCAAAAGTGCGGAATGGAATTTATCTGACAACGAAAAGCAGGAAAGAAGGACATGGAATAGGATTACAAAATGTGAAACTCGTAGTAGAAAAATATCATGGTCAGATGGAGATCTGCCATACGGAGAAATCCTTTCAAGTGAAAATATTATTATATATGAAATTAGATGAAAAATAGTAAGGCGATGGTGTCTTACTATTTTTTTCGACCGATTTCGTCTATTTTTGCCACCTCAAGGGGCATTTTTACCATTTATGAAAATTTTGTGATTTTTTAGATTATAGTAGTGCCAAAGTCAGAAAAAAGGAGGGTAGCGGTTATTTTGTAAAGGAATTATAGAAAAAGATTACAAGAGGGAGAAAGAGACTATGAAGAGATTTCGAAAGTCGGCTATAGCCTTAGTACTTGCACTCCTGATGGCACTACAGGGAACAGAGCCTATTTTTGTACAGGCAAAAGAGGCCATTGAGGATGTACAGAAGAATGCAGATTTCTCCAGACCAGAGGCTTTGACGGAAGAGGAAGCAGGGATTACAGATTCCACATCTGGAGAACAAGATAAGAGTCAGCAGTCTGATGCGGACGTACAAAATGAAACGACGCCATCAGAAGATACAGAGACGCAGGAAGAACAGACAACTCCAGCGGAAGAAACAGAAGAAAATCCGCAGGAAAAAGAAGTGGAGTTGAAAGAACCACAGGATTACTATCCGATTCCAGAAGAACCGGAAGGTGAACTGATTGATTATGATGCCATTTCCAAGACTTATAAGACAGGGGACAAGCAGTATACAACCGTTTATGGAGGTTATGTCGGAACTTATAAGAATGAGGATGGAGATACCGAGCTGGTTGATAATACACTTGTAAAACCAGAAGAAGCAGATACTCCGGCATCCGAAGAAGCACAGGAAGCCAGCAGTGTAGTGGCAACTGAAGAAAAGGAAGAGAAAACAGAAGTTTATCAGAACAAGGCAAACGATTATGCTATCCTTCTTCCGGAACAGATGTCAGAAGAGAATGGTGTAACGATTGAAAATGGAAAGACCAGAATCGGGATCATTCCGGTAGATGGAGATTATACACATTCCGTTATTAAAGACAATGCGATCCTTTATAATGAAGTTTACGAGGGCGCAGATGTTCAGTATACAGTACTGGATTCCAGCATTAAGGAAGATATCGTACTTCAGCAGCCAACAGACAGGGAAGTCTATGAATACGAGCTGCAGATTCCGGGGTATCAGGCAGAAGTAAAAGACAATCAGGTCTATATCTATCCGGAAGGGAAGACAATCAAAGATGCGAAGTATCTTCTGGAGACGCCATCAATGGAAGATGCTGCCGGGGAAATCAGTTTCCTGATCACATTGGAACTTCGGGAAGAAGATGGAAAAACAATCCTGACCGTAAAACCAGATAGGGATTGGCTTTCGGCAGAAGAACGTCAGTATCCGGTCAGGATCGATCCGACACCAGTAGAGATTCAGAAGAGTTCCTTTAACATGATCGGTGTGGAAGAGGGAAGTCCTACCAGTCAGATTGGTGACAACAATTATCCGTATGTCGGATTTGATGATGGTATTAAGTCTGGGAACCTTGCAGGATTTGGTACTGCACACCAGAACTGCCGGACTTATATCAAAGTAAATTCAAATTTTAGTCAGATTCCGAAAGATTCCAAAATTGACAGTGCAACATTTGCAGTCAGTCAGAAAACTGCATACAGTGGTGGTGCATCCCAGTTTGGACTTTATCGTGTAGATCAGTCGTGGAACACCTCCATCACATGGAAAACAAAACCAGTAAATCTTACGTTTCAGGATGTACAGAATGCAAGTACCAGCAGGAACAGCTATATCAATTATGACGTCAAAGATCTGGTCAATGACTGGGTGCAGGGAACTCATGCGAATAACGGATTTGCACTGGTAGCCATTGCCGAGGCAAATAACCTTGGAGCTTCTATGCAGTGTGAGGTACTGAATAACAGGGCATCCGTTTATGGACCGAAACTCAGCATCCAGTGGTCACCGGCTGAAGATCCATATCTGCGAGATATGTCACTGGATGAAACAACGATCCTGCTTCGCCCGATGACAGAAAAGAATACAAATGGAAAGCTGAAGTTTGATGCCGTATTTGCAGACGGAATTGCAAAGAGCAAATCTACAGTAGAATATTATCTGCTTCCAGATGAGGAAAATGAAGAACATCACGAAACAGATGCAAAACCATTGTATTCCTATCCAGACAGTACTGAATACAATAAGCAGTTCCCGGAGGCGAATAAGTATTACAGCAAAGATTCCAACTGGCAGAGTGCACTGTATTCAGGGCTGACGAAGGACAAGCTTTATAAGATCAAAGCAAAAGCATCGAAAGAGATTGATGGAAAGCTGGAAACAGGAAAAGAAGTGACCAGTGACAGCTTTGTGATCTATGAAGTGAAGCAGTTTGATACATTCCCGAAGATTGCAAAATATTATGGTGTTCCGCTTAAGAACATTATGAAAGACAATCAGGTTATGGACGCACTGGTAGTCGCAAATAACACGATCTTTATCCGTAACCCACAGACAAATGTTCCATATAGTCCTGCACCGCTTACCGATCAGGATAAGATGCGGATTGACGGAGCATTGATGGGAAGAGGCCTGCACTGTGAATTTGGATTTGAACCAGTCAACTTAAATACTGGTAACTTCTACATGGATCAGTCCGATGCGACGATGAATGAACTGAATGGAGAATTCTCCATTACAAGAAGCTACAATTCCAAAGGAACAGACCAGCATTCCATGTTCGGACGTGGATGGAGCTTTAACTATGACCAGTCACTTTCTCAAATGGAGGACGGAAGTCTTCTGTATATGAGAGGGGACGGAAGTTATCTGATCTTTGATAAGAATGAAGATGGAAGCTACACTGCTCCGGATGGTTATGTATATGATTTAAAAGCAGTCAGCTATAAAGATACAGACCATGACTACATCGGATGGGAACTGACAGATGCGGATCAGAGCGTCTGGTCATTTGATAAATATGGAATTTTACGTTATGTAACGGATGTGAATGGATTTAAGACAGTATTAGATTATGACGATGATTATAATCTGAGTAAGATTACAACACCATCCGGAAAAACATTCGGGGTAAAACAGGATAAATTCGGGCATATCAAGGAACTGTCTCTTCCAGATGGTGGAAAAGTTTCTTACAAATATGATGAGCAGGGAAATCTGATATCTGTAACAGATCCGAATGGAACAACAAAAGAGTACAAATATGATGATGACAGCCGTATGACAAGCTGGAAAGATGAGAATGGCAATACGGTTGTAAAGAATACTTACGATAAAGAAGGAAGAGTTGTAGAGCAGACTGATGCAGAAAAAGGAACGGCAACTTTCAAGTACGGAAAGAGTTCTACTACAACAACGGATAACGAAGGAAATAAGACCGTTTATCATTATGATGATCAGTACCGCACAACATCCATTGAATATCCGGATGGAACAACCTGTGAAAAGACTTATAATGCAGAGAATCAGCTTGCTTCCGAAACGACAGCAGCCGGAACAAAAACTTACACTTATGATACATTTGGCAATGTAGCAACGGAGACAAGAGAGGATGGAAAGACAGCCTCTTATACTTATAATGAGCAGAATAAGCTGACCAGTGCAACTGGATATAACGGAGCAACGGTTACTTACAGTTATGACGGTAATGGAAATATGGTCACATCTACAAAACCGGATGGAACAGCCATTACCTATACTTACGATGACAAACATCGTATGGTATCCCAGACAGACGGCAGAGGTGTCACAACAACGTATTCGTATGACGGACCGAACATGACCGGATATGTGGATGGAAATGGAGCAGCATGGGGATTCACGTATGACGCGATGAATCGTGCAGTTACCATGACAGATCCACTTGGAAATGTAACCTCGAACAGTTACGATGCGAATGGCAATCTGACTTCCAAGACAGCAGCCGATGGCGGTGTGACCGCTTATACGCTGGATGGTGTGGGAAATATTACAGCAAGTACTGACGCACTGGGGAATACCACCACTTATACTTATGATAAGATGTACAACATGACCAGTGGTACAGATCCGAAAGGAAATCAGATCAGCTACGTTTATGATAAGAATTATCAGCAGGTCAAAGCAACCGATGCAAAAGGAAATACAATTACTTATAAGTATGACAGCATGGGACGTGTCATAGAAGAGAGTAATAAAGATTTTGGAACAAAGCTCTATGAATATGACAAAGCAGGAAATCTGAAAAAATATACCGATGGAAATGGAAATGCAACCGTATCCAAGTTTGATTCTCTTGGACAGGTGCTTCAGTCCAAAGATGCAGTTGGTAATATAACCAAATATGAATATGACGCATTAGGAAATGAAACCAAGATTACTTATGGAGATGGAAGCAGCCATTCCAAGGAATATGATAACTGCGGAAGACTCGCTAAAGAGACAGATGAATTAGGTGCAGTTACCACTTATACTTATGATGCGGCAGACAATCTGGTATCAAAATCAGATGACAGTGGAAGAACCTGGACTTATACCTACGATAATACAGGAAACCGCTTAAGTGAAACCAACCCAGAAGGTGGAACTACCACATATACTTATGATAAAGCAGGAAATCTGGTATCTTCTACCGATGAAGAGGGAAGAACAGATACTTATGCTTACGACAAGGCAGGAAATCTGACTACATCCAAAGATGCCCTTGGATATACCGTATCCATGAAGTATGACTTAAATGGAAATCTGGTATCCTCTACCGATGAAAATGGAAATACCAGTACCATGACTTACGATGGTAATGGAAACATGACATCGGTAAGCGATGCAAAGGGCAACATTACAGCAATGAAATATGATTCCACCGACAATCTGGAACAGACGGTGGATGCCCTGAAAGGAAAGACCACTTACGAATACGATTCACAGGGCAACAGCACAAAGATGACAGATGCCCTCGGCAATGCGTATAGTTATGTGTATGATAAAGAGGGAAATAACACATCCATAATACTGCCGACAGGGGACAAGGTGCTGATGGAGTACGATGCCATCGGACAGCTTGTAAAATGTACGGATGCACAGGGACTCGTAATTACCTATCAATATGACGGAGCAGGCAACCTGATCCATTCCTCCGACAATGGTGGAAACAGTATGGATTATACTTATGATGGTGCCGGAAATGTACTGACACAGACCGATGAACTTGGCAGGACAGCAACATACAAGTACGATCAGTACGGCAGACTCCTGAAACTTACTGAAGCAGACGGAAGTATCACATCTTATGAATATGATGTTATGGACCGCATTACAGCGGTAACGGATGCGGAAGGTCATAAAACAACCTTTACCTACGATAAAGTCGGCAACCAGTTATCCATGACAGAAGAAGAGGAAGCCACATATAAATACGCTTACGATAAGAAAGACCGGGTTATTTCTCAGACAAATCCACTGGGAGCATCCAGCACCTTTAAGTATGACGGAAATGATAATGTGACGGAATCTGTCGATGAAAACGGTACGGTTACCAAGTATGCTTACGATAAAAATGACAATCTCGTATCCCAGACAGACGGAAATGGAAATACGACAACCTACCAGTATGATGAACTGGACCGCAAGATCGGTGAGACTTCTCCGTTAAAAGAAACAAATGAATACCGTTATGATGCCATTGGAAATCTTACCAAATCAAAAGATCCGATGGGACTCATTACCGAATACAAATATGACAGCCTGAGTAACATGACGGAACAGATTTCTCCAAAGGGAGCAGTTACCAAATATGATTACGACAAGCATGGCAATGTCATTTCTGTAACGGATGCAAAGGGAAATGAGACACAGTACAGTGTTGACCTGAATGACAATGTCACAAAGATGACACAGGCGAATGGTGGAGAGTATACCTATAGTTATGATAAAGCCGGACGTCTGAAGAGTATGACCAGTCCACTGGGTTATACTAAAAATTTCTCTTATGATAAAGTGGACAACGTGGTAAAAGAAAGCGACAGCTTAAAGAGTACCACTACTTATACTTACGATAAGCTCCATAAGATGAAGTCTTCTACCAATGCACTGGATGGAACAACCAGCTTTTCTTATGATAAGTATGGCAATCTGGTGAAGGAGACAGATCCGCTTGGACGGAGCAATACCTACAGTTATGACCTGGCAGGTCAGATGACTTCTGCAGCTGATCCGCTTGGTAAGATAACTGCTTACACTTACGACCCGGCAGGAAATATTACTGAGATCACCAAACCGGGTGGAAGAAAGACCAGCTATGGATATGATAAGAATTATAATGTTACATCTGTAACAGATCCGATGGGCTATGTTGCAAAGACAGTCTACGATAAAGACAACCGTGTAACAGAAGAGACCGATGCACTGGGGCAGAAGGAATCCTATACCTATGATAAGGACAGCAGGGTAACTTCTATTACAGACAAGCGTGGATTCACAACGGGATTTGATTACGATGCACATGGGAATATTCAGGTTGTTACAGATAAGACCGGATTAAAGAGCCATCTGGAATATGACAAGACTGACAACCTGACCAAAGTAACTGATGCCCTTGGCGGTGTAACAACTTATGGTTACGACAATATGGATAACCTGGTGACCTTCACCAATGCAGCAAATAAGACAACGAATTATACTTATGACTTAGAAGGCAACCTGACATCCATCAAAGATCCGGCAGGAAGAACGGAGAAATTCGACTATGATGAAAAAGGCAGACTGACCGGACATACACAGGCAAGTGGCAAGAAAACCACGTATGATTACGACAAACTGAATGACCTGTTGGAGAAATCTTATCAGGACGCAAAAGGCGAGAAATCCGAAAAGGACGTGACCTACGCATATAACAGTGCCGGGGAACGGGTATCCATGAAGGATCAGACAGGCAAGAGCAGCTACGAATACGATGCACTCGGAAGAATCACAAAAGTAACAAGCGGTTCGAAAAAGGATGTCAGTTACGTCTATGATGACGCAGATAATCTGCAGGCAATCGTATACCCGGATGGTACAAAGGTCAGCTATGAATATGACTTAAATGATAATCTGGTAAAACTGACAGACCGTAATGGAAAAGTAACCACCTACAAGCATGATGCACTGAATCGTGTGACAGAAGTCATTAGAAGCAATGGAACAAAGACGGAAGTATCTTACGATGCAGAAGATCATATTACAAAGATTGTGAATACCTGTGGTTCCTGCGGCAAAGTAATCAGTACTTATGAGTACAAGTACAATGATCAGGGATATGTAGTTGGAGAAACAGCTACGGAACTGGAAGCCGGAACAAGAAAGACGCCAAGCTGGGAAGACTGGTACAACTGGGGCGATACACAGAAAGAGACAGACAAAGCGGACTGTGAGCATCAGGAAAAAGAGATCCAGACAACACGTACTTATGAGTATGATGACAACTGGGAACTGACACGCTGTACAGAAAAAGCAGATGGCGGTAAAAAGACAGTCCATAATTATACTTATGACAAGATCGGAAACCGGACCTCTTACGAGAAGATCGAAGATGGTGTCAGCAAAGAAAAATATAACTACAAGTATAACGATTCCAACCAGCTCATCAAACGCACCAATGCAAAGATCTGGGGCGATCCGGGAACAACCTACAGCTATGATAAGGACGGTAATCTGATCCAGGAATGTGATAAGACTAACAGTGCAGATCCGGTCACTTATGAATACACAGCAGAGAATCGACTGGCAGTCGTAAAACAGGGTGGAACAGTCCTGATGGCAGCCATGTACGATGGAGATAACAACCGGGTATTCGAACTGGATAACACTTATAAATGGGAAGACTGCTATGGCGATGAAGTCCTGATCCCGGAGAACCAGCGTACCGAAGATGGGAACAGCCCGAAAGAGCAGCTTGCCTCTCTGGTAAAAGGCGGTTCCAATGCCAAAGGATACACACTGACAGAGTATATCAACGATATCAATCGTGAGAACACAGAAGTCCTTGCAGAGTATGGAGCAGACGAGAAAGTACGTCAGGCTTATACTTATGGAGAAAGTGGAATCGGAGAACGGGTAAGCGTTGATAAATCGGAAGAAAGCAGTTATTATTTATATGACGGAAGAAACAGCGTAACCGGAATCCTGACTGAAAATGCTAACCTGACGAACAGTTATCAGTACGATCCGTATGGAAACCTTACATCAGGAACAGCAGATGGAGTCAATTATTACGGTTACAATGGAGAGTCCACAAATGTAAAAACAGGACTTCAGTATCTGCGGGCAAGATACTATAACGCAGAGAACGGAACCTTTACAACTGAAGATAGTGACCTTGGAACGACAGAAAATCCATTAACCAGAAACCGCTACGATTATACGACCAATAATCCGCTGAATTACAGTGATCCGACAGGACATTCATTGTGGAGCAGGATTAAGAGTACAGCTAAAAAAGCAGCGAAAGCAGTCAAGAGTGTCGGCAAGAAAATCGTTAATACTGCGAAAAAGGTAGTCAAAACAGTAGTAAATACAGCTAAGAAAGCAGCAAAAACTATTGTTAACGCAGTGAAGGGGGTAGCAAAAACTGCCAAAAATGCAGCTAAACATGCAAAACAGACATATCAATCTGTGAAAAATCGTGTAACCAGTAGCAGTACATATCAAAAAATCACATCCAGAGGAAGTCAGTTTATTCGTTCTGTAAGCAATGGGGTACATAAAATTGGAAAAACTTATACATCTTTCAAATCCTATGTTTCAGAAAGAACGGCAGAAATCCGCTCAGAAGTGGTACGACATATGTGTACGACAACAAATCGTATTACAGATCAGTTGGGGAAAGTAAACTGGAAGAATGTAGCGATTGGTGTGACGGCAATGGTGGTTTCAGGTGTTGTGGTTGCTGCAACAGGCGGTTTAGCAGCTGGAGCAGTTCTGGCAGCATTGCCAGCAATGGGCGGTTTGGGAACAGCAATGGTTTCAGGAGCTGTAGCTGGTGCGATTGGTGGTGCTTCCTATGGTGCAATAAGTTCTGGATTGTCAGGAAACAGCTTGAAACAGATTGCGAAAGATACCATAACAGGTGGATTGACAGGAGCAATCTCTGGTGGTATTTTAGGTGGGCTTACTTATGGTGCAGGAAAAGCAATTGGTGCAGTGAAAGATTTGGTAAAGGGAAGTTCAAGTGCGACTAAACCTGGGCATATCACTGAAATGGCAACCAAAGATTTATCACAAAATAACCAGTTGCTGGAAGATAACAAGGCATATAATAGTTTTTCGGAACTAATGGATGCTGATGAGGCTGCAAGATATAATAAACATTGGGATACAATAAAAGCGCAAGAAATGCAAAAACAAGAGATAACAAAATTTGAAAATGGAATAAAAGATGGTGTGCAGTATACAAATCAGCAAAAAGGGAATTATGCTGAAATGAAGATGGATCAATATTATGATTCTATTGGGTTCGAAAGAATCAGTCAAGATAGAGTTACGGGTCTTAATGATGCTGGACATCAAGGATTGGATGGTGTATATCAGAATAAAGGAACAAACGAGTACATTGTGGGTGAAGCTAAATATAATACTAGTAAATTAAGTACCCTGAAAGATGGAACAAAACAGATGTCTAAGAAATGGATAGGTGGTAAGCGTCTTGAAGAGGCGGTAGGAACAGAAAAAGCCAATCTCATTGGTAATAATTATGAACGAAATTTGTATAATATTAAAAAGAATGGAAGTTTGAATTTTAAAGTATTAAATAATTAGAAAGTGTCTTACATACCCAGTGGGACATAACATCTCACTGGGGAGAAGAAAGGGGTACGTTATGATAAAAGGTGCAAAAAGTTTTCAACAAAAATATGAAAAGATAATGGGTGAATCTAGTGCAGATAAGCTTTGGAATGATGTTAAAAATGGAATAAATGAATTTACGAGAAAAATTGAATTGGGACAAGCAGACGGGTATTTTTGGAATATGTATTTTAATTTGTTGCGTGAAAACAGAATTTTATTTGAAGGAGTAAATAAAGCTATTGTAACTGGCGATATGAATTATATGTTGAAAGGAATTTATCAGGAAAATCGTTTTAATTGTATTTATCAAAACCGTTCGAATAGTGGTGGAGCACAGACAATTAATTTTATAGAAGTAGTAATCGCCTATTCATGTAATGATTATAGTTTGTTGGAAAAAATTATGCCGTTTAAGGAGGGACCTGCTACTTGCGGTTATTCGGCACCTTTTTATAATATGCTTTATGCTGTGACTTATCATGATAATGAAGTAGGAAATAAAGCACAAGCAGAATTAAGTGCATTTATGGGAAAAAAACGTACTCAATTTGATTTGAAATTAGCAAAATTTTTCTATGATTTATATCAAAAAGATGTAGATGGAATTAATTGCGGATTACAAGAATTATGTGAGTCAATGGGAAAATGTAATTGGATTAATGAACATATTTATGGAATGGATAAAAACATTCGGTCTTTAGGTAATACGGTGGCAATATTTATACATGGTTTGTATCATATAGTTATGAAATTTTTGAAAGATACCCCATTGAGTGAAAAGATTAAGACGCCAGAACACAAGAGTTTTATAAAAGAATATGAAGAATTTAATAAGGAGCATGATTTCCCAGAACCACAAATTTTAGTTGATTTTGATCAGCTTGCAAAATTTATAAATTTAAGTATAAGAACGGAATTTATACCAGAAGTGTCTTTTTATAAATCAGGAAGAAATTATGTAAATGACGGAAAAAAATTTGAGAAGATACTTTTTGATAATTTACAAAAAGGTGAAGTTTTACTGGTTGAAATGGAGGAAGAAAAATATGTTTTTAAGAGGATTAAATAAAAATTGGAAAAATGCATATAGAGCAGAAGCAAAATTTTATTCTGGTAATAATAATATATTTGGAGTATTTCCGCTTACAGAAAATACAGATACGATTTTTCATAGTAAACCTAGAGCAAAGGTTGATGATCAAGAAGTAAAAGTATGGAGAATATTATTAGTACCCATTCAGGGAGAACCATTAGGAGATGTGGATTTTTATAAAGCATTGGAATATTTTAAGAAGATAAAATGCGATATGAAAGGCGAAGAAATATTAGTTAAAGGATTTTCAAAACAAGAATTGGAGAAAATACTGCAATTTTGCAATTAAATGAAAAAATATGTGGAATGTATAGAATGGAAAAATTCAACTTTTAATGATAATTTATTAAATACATATAATCAATTAGTTTTGGCAAACCAATAAAATACGAAGGAGAGATTATGCAAAAGAAGAATTGTGTTTTGTGCATAAGTATAGGAATTATAGTATGTATATTGTTATCAGCTTGCTCCAAACAACCAGACTTCGATGCCAAATCTTACGTCCAAAGTTCTCTTGATGCATGCTATCATGGAGAATATAAGGACTATGCGAATCTGTTAGAAATCTCGGAAAAAGATGCCAAGAAAGAAATCGAAGAGGATTTTAATGAGAGTATTCAACAGCAATTTGATGATTCTGATAACATTACGGACAAAGGAATTGCTGATTATGCGGAAAAACTGGCAGAAGTAAAGAAACTGGCAAAATACAAAGTACAGGATGTGAAAGAAGAGGATGGAGTCTATACAGTAAGTGTGCAAGTTGAACCATCCAATGTATTTCAGACATTGCAACAAAGCTCTACAGAGGTAAGCAATGAAAAAATAAAGCAGGGATTGGATGGAAATGATCCGGAAGTCTTTGCATCTGTATTAACAGAAAGCGTCCAGAAGAGTCTTGAAAAGAACAGTTATGGGAAAACTGTTACTGTAAAAGTATCAGTGGAAAAAGATAATTCAGGAAAATATGGTCTTTCGGATACAGAGATGAATAAGCTGGAAGCAGCGATGTTCCCAACAGAATAAGAATGAATGGAAAGCTATCAGGGGAAAAAACTGGTAGCTTTCTTTTGAACTCCAAGACAAGAAAACTTGTTAAAAAGCTATTGTAATAAGCGAATCAGAAAAGTTATAATAAATGATAATGGATGGCAGAGGTCATCCATTCATTATGAGAAAAAGAAGGGATCCCACATGAACCAACAAGAAATATTCACATACATCCAAAAGCAATACCCCACCCATCCAGACACCATCAACAAATCCGGATACCCCGTCACCATCTTCAAAAACCCAAGAACCGCCGCACCTTATGCCGTCTTTTACCAACCAGCCGAAAGAACAACTTTCATGGAAGTTCAGGCAGAGCCGGACATGATAGGCAACTACATCGAAATGTATCACCTTGCTCCGGCAAAGCACATGGATCAGAAGCACTGGCTGGCAGTTCCGCTGGACGGTTCTGTCAGTGATTCAAAAGTCCTGGATCTGCTTGATATGAGTTACGACCTCGTAGACGGACAGGCAGAAGCAGATGGAGAGACAGAAGCAGACGGACAGGCAACAGACAGTACGAAAGAAGAAAAAGATTGACAATTCCAACCACACATTCCATAATGACGATAGTGGTTCGAGAGAACTAACAGGAAAAATGGGAGAGACAACATGAAGAAAAAAACTTCATACCGATGGATGATATGGATTATTCTGGCAGTGGTTTTGATCGGGGTAGCACTTTGGAATATCCTGCCCCCATACATCGACCGATGGAAATCCGCCAGAGATTATGACAAACTTGCCGAGGAGTATGTAAATGATGAGTCCGAACCAGATGATGGAAAGCAGAAGAAAAAAGACTGGTGGGCAACAGACGTAAAAGTAGAGTTTGACAAACTGAAAGCCGAGAATCCAGATGTTATCGGGTGGATACGGTTTGATAATCAGGACGAACTTGGCATCAATTATCCAATTCTGTATTCAGGTGATAATGAAAAATATCTGAGAACCGATCTGCATGGCAACAGCCACATCGCAGGGTGTATCTTTTTGGAAGGTCTTAACAAATCTGATTTTTCGGATTATTACAACATTATCTACGGTCACAATATGAGAGACGGAAGTATGTTCGGAAGCCTGAAAAAATATAAGGATGACGGTTTCTGGAAAGAAAATCAATACTTCACCGTATATTCTGAGACAACCGCCTACCGTTATCGAATCTTCTCTTATGAAGATGCGGTCAATGGCGGTGATGTGTATAAAGTAGGATACCAGCCTGGCGAAGAGTATCAGAAATTTATCGATCAGATGATAAAAGATTCCGATGTCGATACAGGAGTAAAGCCGCAGACCAGTAACAAGATACTGACACTTTCTACCTGTACAGGGAACGGATACAGCAAGCGGCTTGCCATCCATGCAGTCTGCGTTGACGCACAGACTACGGATGAGTCAAAATTAAAGGAAACAGGAAATTAACTATGAAAATATCCAAAAATATGTGGGAAAAAGGAAACAAAAACATGTTTTTGGATATTTTTATATGGAATTATAATGTTGTATGGGAAAATGCATTGACAAACTTGAAAAAAGGACAATATAATTAAAAATACATGGTTTGAACCGACTAACCAAAGCGTAATCGGGAAACAAGAAACAGAGGAAAAAAAGTAATGGAAACAAAGAAAGTGGCAAAAGAATACATGCAAAAAGATATTCTGCGGACGATTTTCCAGATGCGGAAAAGGCAGGAGGATGATAAGCAGATCAAAAGAATCCTCGTATTAGACTATGACCTGACCGAGTATTACTGGAAATCGAACATTAAGAAATTGCAAGAGGAAGGCTTTCTGGAAACAGACAGTGATGCGAAGATTCCTGCACTGACAGAAAGCGGAACGGAGTATGCGAGACAACTGCAACGGGCAGCCGAAGGCTGGAATCAGTTCTTACAAATGAGCGGAGTCAATGAAAAGACAGCGGACAGGGACGGCAGACTCATGGCGTGTGAGGTATCCGATCCGGACAAAATCGATAATTTATGGAAATTTATCAATGACGGTGGAAGAAGCTCCATACCGAAAAGTGTAGACTGCCACACGCTTTGGAAGAAGTTGAAACCGGGAAAGTACCAGATGTGGTATTCCTTTTACACCACAGAGATCGGAAAAGAGAGAAAAGCAGCTATCGAAGATATGAATATTCATGTATGGTGACGAAGAGAGGAACAAGAAAATGGAAAAAGGTGAACATCTAAAGAGACAGAACAGACCTACAATGCTGCAACTGCAATATTTACAACGCCTGTCAAAAGTAGAAAAGAAACGTGGAGCTCAGGGAAGTATCGCAGAATATTATGGCGTGAACCGTTCAACGGTAAACAGGTTTTTTAAGAACTGCATAGAAAGAGGAATTCTGACAGAATCACTGGAATTTACTCCTGCAGGAGAAGAATGGCTGGAACGATATTCCAACCTGTATGAGAATCTTGAAAAATATCTGGAAGAAATCGGTGCAAAACCGGAAGAAATCGAGGAATCACTGGATGTTATGGTGGAGAATATCGACATCCACATGCTGGAACTGATGATCAATGCCCATGCAGAGAAAAAATCAGTATACAAGAAAAAAGAGAATGAACTGGATCAGGAGATACAGCACAATCTGCAGAAATGTGAAAGGCATCCGGTAGTGTTCCGGCTTTACCGGATGAATAAAAAGCAGGGGCAGGGAAGAGACTCTATGGCGATGAGAGGATTTGAAGAAATAGCCGAAATCGTTCAGGAGAATGGAGAAAGCTATCTGGAATTAAAGCTGAAAGAGATGGCAGCACACTCCAGAGTGAGTGGTGAAATGATGGCTGGAAAACTGAAAACATTGAAGTATGAACATAATGAAGTTCTTGAAGAAGCAAGAATAGAGAATAATATAGTGAAAATCCCGATGGAAGCGTGCAGAATCCACCGATGGACGGGGATTGGCACGATGGGAATTGTACCAGTTACCGTAACCTGCAGTGTAGGACCAATGCACATGCCGGAAAGCACTGCACTATTATATTTCTGGGTATAAATGAGAAATGAGAAAAATTCTCATTTACGCATATCATGTAACAAAATAAGAAAAAAAATTCAATAAAGTGCCGTTGTTGATAAAACACTATCAATAACGGCACTTTTACGTCTATTGTTGTCTGAATAGCAACAAAATCAAAGGAAATAACGGCTCATTTGTTGCAATTCAGGCAACAAATTTGTAAAAAATGGTGTTGACATTGGATGGCGAATTATGGTATCTTTCAGACAAGGAGTTAGATACGGGTAACCGGAAGTATTCTCGTAGAACTCTAAGTATCATAACTAAAAATTTATTAGCAAAAAAGCTAATGCCAAAAAACGACAAGGAGCTTCCTGTATAATTCAAATATAAGGAATTCCAAGAAAGAAGGTTGAGAAAAAAATACCTCAGTGTAGAATAAGATTACTGACTTTGCACGGTTAGTAACAATCTTATTGAACAGAGAGGTATCTAAAATGAAGTATAACACACAGAACGCAAAAATTAAATCTATTACGGAAAAGACATTAATTGTTGGGATTGATGTGGGAAGTGAAACGCACTTTGCAAGAGCATTCGATTGGCGTAATTACGAGTATTCAAAGAAACCGTTGGAATTCAGTAATACAGAAGCTGGATTTATGACTTTAAAAGCATGGATGGCGGATTTTGCAGAAAAATACGGTAAAAACGTTGTGATTCCGGGAATGGAACCAACAGGACACTATTGGTTCAACCTTGGAGCATACCTGCAGGACAACGGCATGAAACCGGTTCATGTAAATCCACATCATGTAAAGAAGTCAAAAGAACTGGATGACAATAATCCAAACAAAAATGACCGTAAGGATCCAAAGACAATTGCGGCGCTGGTAAATGAAGGGAGATTTTCATATCCATATATACCAACTGGTATTTATGCTGAGATTCGGAGTCTTTCAAATCTCAGATTACAAACCCAGGAAGAAATTACAAGGATCAAGAACCGTATCGCAAGATGGTTTAGCATCTATTTTCCGGAAATCAAAGACGTTTATAGAAATCCGGATTCTGTGAGTGGTCTTATGATATTAAAAGAGGCACCTTTGCCACAAGATATCGTAAAACTGGGTGTAGATGGAATCAATAAGATTTGGCGGGATGCTAAGTTGAGAGCGGCTGGACTGAAGAGGGCAAAGACCCTGGTAACGGCTGCAGAGCACAGTATTGGAAGCCAGGAAGCACCTGATAGTGCAAGAATTGAATTGAAGAATCTACTGAACGATTATGAAATCTACAAAAATAGAGAGGAAGACCTGATGAGCCTGACAGAGGAAAAGTTGTCAGAGATTCCTCATATAGATAAGTTGTTGGAAATCAAAGGAGTTGGATTGAAAACAGTGAGTGGATTTGTTGCCGAAGTAGGAGACATCACACG
>ERZ1106915.1531-NODE-1531-length-18551-cov-4.896626_pt1 | contig 18551 bp, 10 predicted proteins | sample MGYA00403653_ERZ1106915 | MGnify/ENA primary metagenome ERZ1106915 (study PRJEB35170, sample SAMEA104062404) | human gut metagenome | biome: human gut; feature: human-associated habitat; material: faeces | place: Denmark | collected 2012-06-06 ... | reverse complement strand
GGATAAACGCTGAAGGCATCTAAGCGTGAAGCCCCCCTCAAGATGAGATATCCCTGCTTAGGCAGTAAGACCCCTTATAGACGATAAGGTAGATAGGTTGGAGGTGGAAGAGCGGCAACGCTTGGAGCTGACCAATACTAATAGGTCGAGGGCTTGACCAGAAATGGTTCAGGTTAAAATATCTGATAGTTTAATGTGTGGTTTTGAAGGAACATAGTTTGTTATTGACGAAGCTACCTAGATATGATATAGTATGAAGGTAGCTTTTATAAATACATAGGGGATTGGTCAAATGGTATGATAGGGGTCTCCAAATTTGCTATCAAAGGTTTTATAAAGAATTTCTAAAGTGCTTCAAGCTCAATAAATAAAGGGCTTTGAAGCACTTTTTAATATTCTTCAATTACACAACTCTTTGCTATATTTTCCTAAATAATACTATCTTATATTAAATAGACTTGTGTAAAACTTGTGTACTTTACATACTCAAACTTGTGTAGTAAAATTAGTTAAGGAGGATAACATTATGGCTGATATAAAATTGCCCAAATTACCTTATGGTGAGGGAAGCATGTCTATTCGTAAAGATGGTATTATTATGTACAGGAAAAATATCAAATTAGATTATGCTACTATTCCTAAATGTGTATATGGTAAAACTGTAAAAGAAGTGCTCCAAAAGATGAAAAGCGAAGAAGATGCATTGAAATATACCAATCAATCATCTCAAATAAAAGAAACTTTATGTGATGCTATGTATTATTGGGCTGAACATACTAAGAAGCCAACTTTAAAGAAACAAAGTTACGATCGATTATATGGTACAATCAAAAATCAAATAGAAAATTCAGAGATTGGGCATTATAGATATCAGTCTATTACATCGGATGAATTACAAACACTCATTGAAAATTTAAATAGTAAAAATTATTCAAAATCAACAATTAAAAAAACTTATGATTGTTTAAATGAGTTCTATCGTTTTATGTCCACAAAATATAAAATTGATAATCCAATGCTATTAGTGTCTATGCCAATTAAAGATAATATTAATGCAGAAGAGAAAGAAATTGTTTGGTTTGAGAATGAAGACATTATAAAATTTTGTCAGGAAGCCAATAGAAAGTGGAATACAGGCAACTCAAAATATCAAGGTGGCAATGCTCTTGCAGCTAATATTTACATGGGATTACGTGGAGGTGAATTGCTTGCACTTCAATGGGAAGATATAGATTTTGACAAGAACGTAGTTCATGTGTACAAAACTTTAATTGAAGCAAGAGAAAATGGTAAGACAAAATTCGTTGTGCAGAAATCTACAAAACGTAATAATGTAAGATATGTGCCGTTAAACTCCAAAGCAAAAGAATTACTGCTAAAGCATAAACAAGATTCAAATTTCACCAACCCATCCGACTATATAATCAGCACAAGAAATAGAAAAACATCAACATTAAAAAATATTAACGATACAGTCAAAGCTATATGCAAGAATGGCGAATTAACAGTACAAAATGCCAGTTCACATTCTTTAAGACATACTTGTGCAAGCCTTTATTTCAGAAAAAATGTACAAATTGAAATAATTGCCAAGATTTTAGGTCATAGTGTTGAAGTATGTAGAAAAACATATATACATTTTGTCGAAGAACAGATGAAAAACGCAGCAAGTCAAATCAACATAAACGTAATAGATTTATAATAGTAACAATAATATGGATAATTTTAAATGATAGGGTTTAACTAAAAAACTCTATCATTTTTTATTTCTATAACTTATTATTTATTCAAACTAAAATCGTAAAAAATAGGGAAATAACATTCTATCTGTTATTTCCCTATAAATCATATCATTTAAAGTCCTTACGGATATATCTGCTTACCATTATTACCATCAATAACTACACCGCCAATACTATTAGCATAATTGCAAGCACTCTTATAATTAGTATATGCTGCTTTCTGTATACCATTTACTCTAACCTTAAATCTATTAGGTATAGTGCTCTTTGTATAATCTTCAGTAAGACTTGTAACCGCATTACGTCCTTCCTTTTTACCATACTCACAATAATGCTTATAATAAGCTGGCATATTGTCACCAAACGCCTTTTTAAGATCCTCATAGTTATCTCTATACACAGTAACATTAAAGTTCTTACAAGCCTGTCTAGACTCTTTCATGCCGTACTGCTGAAAATGATTCCAAGCCTTATTATAATCTGAACCAAAAGCTGTTTTAAGGTCGCTATATGTATTAAGGTAGTATTCAGGATTGAATACAGCAGAATAGTCAAGTCCGTTTATCTTATATTCACGGTTACCATTAATCAAAGGTAAGTTTGCGTTAAGATATTTTTCTGGATTTTCCCACATAAATATTCTCTTATTATGTACATTTGTGGTTGTTGGCTTGACAGAGTAAACTCTATAAGAAAAATGAAGATGTGCTCCATAAGAAGCCCCCGTATTTCCCATAAGTCCAAGAACCTGCCCCTTAGACACTTTCTGTCCTATTTTAATACCATTAACGTGTGCAAGATGACAATATTCTGTAGCAATCCATCTTCCATCAGCTCTCTGCCCATGAAGAATTACCACGTAATTGCCGAATCCCCAACCCTCATGGTCGTTTTGCATATTTGCCCCATCCATGTAATCAACAACTTTAATTACAGTACCATCAGAGTGAGCAATAACATTACATACTGACTTCGGTACACCGATAACATCAGTGCCGATTGCCCAACCCCGTTTCTGATTTACTACTTTATTATAATGGTTATTATAATTATTTGTAATTTTATAATCACATTCTAAAACTCTACAACTCATTTCAATTTCCTCCATTACAAAAAGAACGCTCTGAAATTCAGAGCGTCTTAACCTTTTATTATTTCTTTTAAATTATCTATTTCTTTCTGCTGCATCTGAATCATTTTAATCATTTGTGGTACAAATTTACTGTAATCCAGCCCCTCTATTGCTCCATTTGGTGTTTTGTATACTGGATATTCGTCAATTTCTGCTACTTCCTCTGCAATCATACCTTCACAATTTACACCATCGTCTTCATTAATATAATCATATGTTATAACTCTATATTTGAGCAATCTCTTTGCTTCATCATCTGACATATTACTGATATTTTTTTTATACTTTATAGATGATTGTGTGTTGAAAGCCAATGCGTTGACCGCCCTCCATGCAGAATTACTTGTGTTACGCACTTGAAAAGCAGTCTCTGTACGTGCATTAATGTATCCCATTCCTGAACTCTTGCCAGCGGAAATTATATTTACATCCTGGTCATTTGCCTCAATACACTGTGTAGTAGAATATAAATTTATTTTATTTCCATTCATGCAAATATTACCTTTCATTGTTCCACCAGATAAAGGTAGTACATGGTATGAATAATTATTAGCCCACAATAATTCATATAAGGAATTATCAATTTTTATACATAACGCATTATTATTATCAATATTAAATCCTATACCTTTTGTGCGATCGCTTAACTTTTCCAAAGCGCCTACTTCTGATGCTGTATAAGAAGGTTTACTAGAAGCCTTTGCCCACGGATATACATCTGATGCTGGCATTGAAGACGGTCTGCCCGATACATTACTCCAAGATACAGAACCAGCAGAATCAGCATATCCAGCATTATTAACTTTCATAGGCAATACGTTATTACCATTTTTGTAATTTGTTTGGAAATATGTACCATCCCATTGAGAATTTTGATACCATGAACCTCGATGCGAAGTTGCATAAACGTAATTTGCATATGTAGCAGTTCCTCCATTGGCAGGTAAAGAGACTGGGAAATCTGTAATATCTGATTTTGTGTGCGTATGAACTTTTTTCGCTTTTCCTTCAAAATGGTTTCGTATCTCGGTAGCTGTCCAACTATTAGCACCATCATCAATGCCACCATGTGTATGATTCGTATCAGCCTTATTTTTAACAGTGTTCCATAGTGTTCTTTCATCACTTGTAATGTGTTTAACGCCATCTTTTAAATGTAGTATTAATTCAGATATTGCTTTTTTAATTTTACCAAAAGCAGTACTTATTTTTTCACCAGAAGATAAAGGGGCAAGAGAAGCTATATTAGAATATGTAACTGTCTGATCGTTTGTCGTTACATTTGGAACATTACCTAAGCCCACCTGTGAAGCAGTGACTTCGTGTGGATTGGTTTTATCATTTTGATGTCTTTCAAAATCTGTTTTAAAGGCATATTTGCTTAAATCGCCTACTAAGACATCCCATTTTTCATCTTGTGTATAATAGATATTTGTTCCAGCAGGATATGATTTAACAGCTCCGTCTTTGAATCTTTCATCGGATGTAAATTCATTAGATATATTATACATATATCCCGTTTTAATATCTTCTGTCGGTAAATTTTCAAACGCAATTGTTCCCATAGGTATTAAAGCACCTTCAAGACCTTGAGCAATCTGCATACATTTATCTTTATATTCTTTTGCTTGCTCCGAATAGCTTAAAGCATTTTTAGCAGAGGATTCTGCATTTTTAGCATTGACTATTGCCGAATCTGCCTTATCGGAAGCCGTTGAAGCAGATATTGAAGCCTGACCAGCATAATCGCTTGCGTTATCTTCACTTAATTTTGCATTTCGGGAATACTGTAAAGCATTTGCCTCGCTTGAAGAAGATTTCGCTTCGGAAGAAAGAGCATTGATTTCAGAATTGTGTGCATTTGTAGCTGCATCAAAAGCATTTGATGCAGATAAAAAAGCTTGCTCCTTGTAATATTTTGAATTATCTACATCTTCATTTGTTCTCGTATTCGTCCCCCCAACCGCATAGCTTTTAGATAGAGTGGCAGAAGCCGACGCTTCATCTGCTTTAATATTAGCAGTATTAGCCGATGTATCCGCATTCTGTTCCGATTTTTTAGAATTGTTCTCCGAAGTTTTTGCAGCATCTTTTGAGACAGAAGCTTGCTCTGCATAATTTAAAGCATTTGATTCTGATTTCGCTGAAGCTATTTCTGAATTTTTTGAATTTATTTCCGAAGTTTTTGCCTCTGTCGCTGAATTATTTGCCTCATTTGCCTTGGTATTAGCTATATTAGCTGAATTTAAAGCATTGATTTCTGAAACCTTAGCGTTTTCTTCACTCAATTTTGTATTCTTTTCAGATGTGCTAACTTTGTTTTTGATATCTCGAATCTCATTTATACCATTTTTAAATGTAGTTAGATCGCTTTGATTCATAACATCGAATGAGCCAGGCGATTTAAAAACATAAATATTAAAATTGTAAGTAGATTTTACAATGTCATTTTTATAAAAAGAAAGCTCACATTCAACAGTACCGTGCATGGATAGCAGGGTACTTGTAAATGTGAGACTTAATGTATTGTTGTTTTTTATTAAATTTTTTCTATCTGATAATCGAAATAAAACAGACGACATATCAGGTTTATTCGCTGTAAACAATATATCATCAAATTGAGATAAATCAACAATATCTTGATTGTCATATATTTCAATTTGACATATATCACCTTGATTGTCTCCTTGTTTTGCTTCTATTACAGACAGCTCATCAGAATCAGTAATACTAAGACGGAGATAATTAATAATCTGTTCCATTTTATTTCTCCTTTATTTTATTATTTAAAATTTGCAACTGCTTAATTATTAAAGGGATTAGCTCTATATATGATATACCATCAGGTCTTCCTTCTTTATCTATCATAACAATTTGTGGTATTATCTTAACCACATCCTCGGCTATTAAACCCAATGAATGTTTTGACGAATCAATGTAATCATATTCCACAGGTTCTAGCTCCAAAATTTTCGCAGCATACTCTTGTGTTATATCTTTGACATTACGCTTATACCTTATAGAAGAGTTTTGAATTAAATTTCCATAATAATTGATATTGCCAGATCCGTTTGTAACAGAATTTAAACAAAGATTTTTCCCTCCCATTGATTGAACAACAAAAGAATCATTGTTTGCAAAAATACTTCCTATGTGCTCATTAATATTATACCAATCCAGCCATCCATAATTATCAGTATCAGAAGTATCAGCAGATAGTGTAATTCCACGTTTTGCATTAAATACACGATCGACAGACACCTTTCCTCCTTCGTCAACACTCCTAGTGGTAGAAAGAATTAACTCATCTATACCAAAAACATCCAACGATGACCAGTGTACTTTATCGAAAGTACACACTATCCCACCTTGTCCGTCAGATTTTGGGTTATTTGGATCAACGGTCGCCATTGAAAAAAACATGTTCGTACCATCAATATATCCTGATTTAATATGTGACCCTTCGATTGTTCCCGAAAATCTACCGTCAGTTGCCTCCATTGAACCATCTAAATTAATTTTAAACCTGTCATTCGCAGTTACAATGCCATTTAAGTTAATCTTAGAAGCTTCAATAGTAGCACTGTCTTTTGTAAGATTAATTGAGCTTATAATGTTATCTACATTAACTTTAAATTTAATTGAATCTGCGGCTTGTTTAATTTGTGATTCTTGTGTTATAGTAGCTCTTGGGCAAATATAATTATTATCACGAAACCAATGCTCATAACTACCATCGTCATTACAACAATAATATACATATCCATTGCTTACATCCAAATATGTTTTACCTCTATATTCAGAAATTGGATATTTATCTTCTGTTGGTTCACCGTATCCTTTATAATTAATATCATGCCAATATTCAGACACATCCCAAGACGTACAAACAGATGAAGTGTTGAGAACAATAGTATCATTTACAATTTTAAACGAGTTATCCGTATATGATTTAGCGTTACTAATTGCATTATTGTATGAATCAGTAATTGATATGGATATCTTATCAATTTCTTGTGATATAGTTGATGATTTATTATTTAAATCCGAAATACTGGTTTCAAATTTTCCGTCCATAGCTATAAGATTTTGTTTTATCCCGGTTATCTCATTATTACTACTTATGTCTAATCCTGCGCCATCGCCACTAAGGTGTAATAATCCGTTTTTGTCGACATAAAAAATATCTTTATCTTCTTTAAATAATCTAAGCAATTTATCATCATTGGGATTAACAACAAACGTATTCGTACCATTAGTGATGGTTAATCCATTTTCATCAATTGTAAATGTATTCTGGGTATTGGATATATAGAGTTTTTCACCCATCACAAGAGTGCCAATAAGTGCTTCGGCTATAATACCATATACATTGTTTCCATTAGGAAGTGTAAGTTTTCCAAGTGCCAGACTGCATGTATTCCAATTATCTCTCGTGAATGCAATGGTGTTATTAATCACCGCAAGCTCTTCTTTATCTAACGAACCATCAGGAAGAAGTCTTCGTCCATGATAACCACTATCTGTAATTTCGACAGTCTGACCATTGGCAGATAAGATTGCATTCTTGCTCAAATCCAATGTGCTATTGATAAACTTCTGCATGTCAGATATTTCAGAAGTATCAGCTTTTTTAGCGGCAATATAGTCAAGTATTTTCCCTGTAGAACTAATATCGTGCATTAAATCAGCAAATAAATCCTTTGCTCTAGCGGAATTAAATTTATTGCCAAATGTAATCTTAACGGATTTATCTTCATAGTCGACTTCAAATTCCAAAACAGGGAAGTATTCAATTTTTCCATCATTTGAACCTTCGGTTTCTGCCCCAATAAGACTGCCTACCTCTAATCCATGTGTGTGATTGATGAATTTTTTATTGAATACAAAACCTTTAGTATCGACACTATATTCATTTGGAATATTGACCTTTTGTAACAAAACGTCTTTAGCAGCATCATAAAGTGTTTGTATCTCATTAATTCGTTTTTCATAAGTCATAGAATCAGTAACAGTTATATTATCATTGGTATACTCATTCTCATATACATAAGATAGAAAGTTATAATATAAATCACCAAAATAATTAGCTGGGGATAACTTAGTTTGAATTGTGGATAATTCATTTTGCTTTTGAGTTATTTGATTCTGTTTATTTGTCTGATTTGTCTTATACGTGGATAACTGCGATTCAGCGGTGGATATTTGAGAATTTATAGAATCTAATTCAGTTTGATTGTTCTTGCTTACTATAACATCACGTTCGGCTTTTAATCCTTTAACCGTCTGCTCTTGAGAAGATACTTGTGTATTTATACTTGTAAGTTCGGCATTGAGTTTTGAGAGTTCTATATTTTTATTTTTTACCGTCCCTTCAGCATTGGACACTTCTTTTTCCCAAGTGTTTACTTTTGTTAGTAATTCAGGTGTCATCCATTGTTTAACCTGTGAAAAGTTATATATGCTACTTGTGCCTAATGGATTAACCGCATTTATGCCTAAATCACTATCTCCAAAAACAGATAGAGCAGTAATAAGATTTTCATCACTTCTTGTAATCTCCATACTATCTATAAGCTCATCGTTGGTAAGCAAAATTCCAGAATAACGAACATATGTATCTCTATCATATACGCTTATTTTTCGTTTTGCACAATCAAAAATAAATAAACATCCGTAAGCATCCTGAACATCGTTTAATAAGAAACTTAACACATTAGAATCAGGAACTTCAAATGTCCTGTATAATGAAGCAATAGTAGAATCCACATGTTCAATCGTCCACTTGGGAATTTTGGATAGAGTAGTACCAAGTAAAGATTTTTCATATTCTGCAATATCATATAATTTATATGTACCATCAATATAGGGGATTTGGATGTTTTGAATTTCATACTCAGTGCTTTTAAGAGTAATAGATTTGTAATTTGCATCACCGACATTAGATTTCTTTTCGACTACTTCAGAAATGATCCACGAACCATATCCTTCGACTGCAATTCGCATTCGTTGAATAAGTTTTCTATATCCTTTAAAAATTTCACCATTTAACGAATGTTCATATATATCAAAGGTAATTTCTGATATATCGTTGAATTTGGGCTTGAAAATAAAGTTCTTAATATAATGTTCATCTATGTATGAAATCGGTATTTCTTCGGGGTTGGTCAACACCAAAGATGGCTGTTCAAGCCGATTAAAATCATCAAATTTAGCAATCATTAGTATAACAACCTCGCAATCTTATATTCTATATTTATAGTTTTTATATCTCCTGAAGTGGAGAGAATATTATTACCTTGTACAAATCTCAACCATTTCTGATTCCAGTTTGATTCTGCCGTAAATAAATTCTTATTATATCCTTCATTAGAGCAATAAGCATTCTTTGGGTTAGAAGTTAAAGAGATGGTTGAATTTGCAGGAGCTGCCTTAAATGTGACTGTATCATTTCCATTGTCGGATATCCTGGAAACAGTAATATCTCCACCATTAGATCCAATAGTTATGTATGTGTCAACATATGTATAGAAGGGTAGGAAAGTAGGGTTGTAATGTGTAACATTCAATGATTTTCCACCAAGAGAATAGTTGTACTTCTTGTCAGACCAAAGATAATGCGTATCACACACTACAGTAGCCTTATACCCAATATGATGACTACCTGCGTTTATTTCCTCAACATCTTTCATGTAGCAGTTAAAATACATATTCTGATATTCAGGATTTTGTATAATTAATTTTTTATAAGTGGGGGAGTTGAAGAAATCTCGACAGATAGATTGGTGTTCTGCAAAAGTAATAGCTCTATCATTATATCTACAGATTTCTATGTTAAATTCAAATTCTGTTTCAGACGGAACTGCATGAGCAATTTCACTTCGTCCATTGTACCTGTTGTAAAAAGATGTGTAATCAAGTTCTCCCCCGATTTTTTTGTTTTGTTCTTCATCGACAATTAATATGGCTAATTCATATTTTTCCGAGTTTATGCCGCCATAAGAGAAATAGTTGCCAGCAAACATTCCGTCTCCTTTCACCTGCATAAGCAGAGTTTTATTTTTTATTCCTTATCAACACAAAAAGAGCCACAACCTAAAGGCGTGGCTCTATAAGTGAAGTAAAGATTTAGTTTTTAATACATAAGATCATAATGAATTAATCATCTATTTTACCTATATATTTTTTATATTGTTCAAATCTATTCCTTACATTATCCTGATTTCTGTTTTTAAATTGATCTTTGTATGTCTTAATAAAATAATTAGCTTTTTCTTCTGTAATATCAACAATGGACTCTGTACGAGCTTCCATTATTAAACGCTTTAAAGATTCTTCATACTGTTGCATTTTTTCTTCCAAAATCTTTTGTAACTCATCTAAATCTTCCTGAAGTTCATTTTCTTCTTCAATAGTAGACTCAACAATTTTAATATGGAGGCGTGAATGCATATCAATGTAATGAACTTCTTCTTTTTTTATTTTTTTAGCCATATATTATTCCTCCTTTTTAATTTCAGTTGGACTTGTATATAACCCTTTGTATATTTTATCAACTAAAACAATCATATTGGAATAGGGGATAATGTTATTTGTTGCAAACTCTATTAAATTAACCTTTTCTTTTTCTATATAGTAATCATACTTTGTTACCACTTGAAAAATTCCTAATAATTTGTTACTGGTGCAATAAACTGGAATGGCTATATATTGTGTATACTTGCTTAAATCATTTCCGATAGACACATTGTTAAAAATTCGAAGTATTTCTTCATTATTTATGGCAACCTCTATATCTGAAATTTTATCTTTTATTAATTTGCCATAATGATATAAACATTCTGATAATTTTATTTCTTCCTTACATGCGGATGGTCTATTTGAACCCATATTTGAATGAGATACCATATACACCCACTCTTCACCGTCCGCATCTTTTCTGTAAGAAATAAATCCAACAGAAACCTTAGAATCCTTAGAATTATTACAATATCGTTCAATCATATTCTTACATTGCAAACATATTGAATCCATTAATCTTACTTTGTTCCATGCTTTATCCGATATTGAACCATTATTCCTCACATTTATCGCAAACGAATTGATACTTTTCGCCCATATTTCAGCCATAGAAGAAAATGTAGAAATAGTAAAAGTGCTTGTTTTAAAATTATTTTCCATATGAGCTAAAATATTAGCCAATTCCATTTTATCATTTTTTAATTGATCGTAAGCCTTTGCCATCTTGTCATCTTGAATTGAAAAAACGATGACAGCAACAACTAAACAAATCAATAAAATAAACATAATTGTTGCTAAAACTGCTTTAACAATATTACTTTTTATAAATGAAAATGCAGCACCAATAACTGAAATAATTACTGGTAATGATATTAATATCGAATTTTTAAACCATAATTTTTGATAAATATGTTCTTGCATACATTATATCTCCCGAACTATGATATAGTAATTGTTATTATATACCAATAATCGACAGAATACAACATATCTTTCCAATATATAGACACATTTATCCCTCGGCAGACCAAATCTCTCAGTCTGCCAAAGAATTTATCTTATCTCAGTTTTATTTTTCTTCATCACAGAGTAGCTTACAAAGAACATCGCCCATAATTAAAATACATCTCTGTGTTGCTGTGATATAAGCTGAAAATATTGCAGCCTGATCCTTTGTGATATTTATGTTTGCGTCCTTAGTGATTTTCTCAAAATCTTCTATATTATTATAGAAGTCTTTCATAAGATTTCCATGAAAATTATCTTTTGATACGCTTAATATTGCATCTTCTATTTGCTGTCTTGTAATTTCTTTCATAATGTAAAATTCCTTTCTTTTAAGACCACACCATGCTAATAATTAACATGGTGTGATAATTTCTTTATCTTATCCTATAACCTCTTGTACAATAAGCTTCAACATTACCCTCCATAGCAATATCTTTTACTCGCTGTACAATCTTTCGGTCATTAGTAAGTTGTGCCAATACATCAGGTGTCATATCCCCCTCAACCTTAACAAGTGCGTCAAAATGCTGCTGAACATTGACATTCTGATTTGTCTTAGTAACAGGTGCGGTATTACCAAATTTAAAATCTATACAAGGTTTAATGTTTAAAAGCTCTTGCCTAAATTTTTCCATCACATCGGGATTTTGGCTAAGTTCCCACAGCCTTTGTGTCTGTTCATTGCTGAATACCTTTTCACCACCATCAAATGCCCCAATAGGGTAGATAAGACATCCATCCTTTTCGATAATCTCAACGCCATTTTCGCAGATTGGATGTAAGCCTTTGGTCGCTGATTTAGTACCCGAAGCATAACCCATTGAGATTGTTGTGAACTTGGATTTACTGCCACCACCGATAGTTGATTTGCTTGAACCTTGATTTTTCTTCTTTTCTTCAACTTGAACGATTTTATCAATGGCTTTCTTTGCCGTATTAGCAGCTTTGGCTTTGTCTTTTGCTATATCTTGATCTGCGTTCTTCCATGTACCTGCGTTCGGAAGAGTAGTACCTGAATTATCATGTGTTGTACTGCCTAAACCACTATCTGATTCATGTCCTGTCGGAGTTACCGTAGGTGTTGAATCAGCACCATTTCCAATACCAGCATTTTTCAAAGCATTGTTCGCTTCGTTCGCCTTGTCAATAATAGCTTGAATAGCTTCTCTTGTCTTACTCAACTGCTCACCAAGAGTACCGTTTGTAGACTTGAACATATTTACAATATGCTCTGAAGCCGTATCAGCAGTCATATACATGTCTTGAATTTTACTTCTTGTATTGTCTATCTGGCTATCCAATGTACCATTCTTAGCTGTGAGCATTTGGTAGAAATGCAGTGAAGCTTCGTCTGCGGTCTTATAAGATATTTCAATCTTATTTCTGACATTATCTATCTGCTGTCCAAGAGTTCCGTCCTGTGTCTGTAACATGGCAAGAAAAGCGTTTGCAGCATTGTCGGCATCAATGTGAGCCTGATTGATTTTCCCACTTGTGATATCTAACTGAGTATCCAATGTACCATTAGTAGAATTAAACATATCAATAAGTGACTTAGCGGTAGCATCTGCCTGACTCTGTACATCACAGACTTTTTTCTCCGTAATCTCTAATTGGGACGTAAATTTAGAATGTGCGACAGTAAATTTACTACTATAAGAAGATAATGCATTTTCTCCGTCCTTAAAACCTTCTGTTATAGAATTGCTTATCTGTATGCCGTATTTCTTGCTTAAATCTGCAAGATTATCAAGCACAGTGGAGCAGTTCTTATTTACAAGGTCGATAGAGTCAGCGACAAGTTTCTCTTCATCATCAAGTGTCTTTTCAAGAGCTTTCTTTTTGTCCTCAAGCTCCTTATCTAACTGGTCTTGACGCTCATCATATACATGGTCATATAATGTGTCTTCCCAATCACTTTCGGTCTTTTTGAGTTCATCCTCAAGCTCTTTACGCTTTTTAATGCCAGCGAGAGAATTGTCATTTTGTAATTCCGCAATCTGAGCTTTAAGTTTATTAATATTTGTCTCATTCTCGGAAACAGTCTTTTCCCAATCATGCTGGTCTTTTTCCTGTTCCCATGCCTTTTTACGAGCATCATATAACTCTTCAAGCGCATCAATTTCCTCATCAATACCTTTTTTGCGAAGTTCGATAATGGCTTTCTTTGCCGAATTGTAAGCATCTACAGATTCCCATTGAGCATCGTTAAGCTCTTGCATTTTGCTGTTATACTCTTCAACGGTAATCGTTCCCTTAATGTATTCTCCGTTAAGGTATTCGATTTCCTTAGAATATTTATTGATAAGATACTGTGCAGTTTCAAGTTGTTCACCATACATAGCAAGAGCAGTGATAGCATCTTTGGTTAAAAGTCCATTGTCATCAAGTACAGTATCCGTATCAAGCAAGTCAATAATATTACCTGCCTCATCGGAAATTCTGTTTATTGCGTCTGCAATATCATCAACAGTGTTCCAATGAAGTTGATCTATCGAATTTTGAAATCCTTCAATCTTTTCCTTTGCATCAAGTATGGAACTTTGCACTTCAAGAATTTCTGTATTGAGCGAATTCCATTCTTCTGAACCCTCATCAAGATTTAGCAATCTCTCCTGTAGTTTGCTTAAACGCTTGGTTTCTGTCTGTATTGATTTATTGGCATTATTAATTAATGCTTCATAAAACGCCTTGCCAACTGAACCACCAGCAGACTCAATTTGTGATATCTGTGCCTGAATTAAATCTTCGTTAGCACTTATGACATCTTTTACAGCATTATATTTTTCCGTAGAACGCTCAAAATCAATGTCTTTGAGTGTCTTCTGATACTCAATTAGATCTTTCCGACAATCAAGAATAGATTGGTCTATGTCTGCGATACTGCTCTTTATTTCCAACCACTCATCAGAACCTTCATTGACCGTTCCAAGCTGATTAAGCAACTCCTGCCGCCTGTTAATATATATATCATTCTCTGTTTCGGTGGCAGAGATTAATGCTTCATAATAAGCCTTGCCAGCTTCTTTTCCTTGAGTTTCAGCAATATCAATTTGAGCCTGTATACTATCCTTATAATTGCTTACTATATCAGTGGAGTTCTCAAATATTGTCTGATATTTCTCCCAGTCAATATCATTTAAAGTCTTATTATATTCAGCCAAGCTCTTTTGTGCTTCTATAATAGGCTTCTGACAATCAAATATAGATTTATTTAACTCAATCCACTCATCTGAACCTTCTTCAACTGTAGAAAGCTGCTCCATTAAAGTCTTATGTCTGTCTGTAAGAATGGTAATATTCTTTTCAACTGTGCCTATAAGACCCGCATAAAATACTTTGCCGACACGTTCTCCGTTTGCTTCAATCCTGTTTATCTCGGCTTCTAACAAATCAGCATTGGAACTGATTGTATCAGATGTGGCGTTGAATATCTTTTCGGCTCTGTCCCATTTCATATTGTCAAGAGTTTTCTGGTATTCTGCCATACTTGTCTTGGCTTCAATGATAGAGTTCTGAACCTCTAAGATTGTGGTATTAAGTTCTAACCATTTATCAGTCCCTTTTGGAGTGTTAAGAAATTCTTTTCTGAGTTCGTTAAACTGCTCTGTGAGAACTGCGATTTTAGCTGATGATTGGTCTACAAGTTCTGTATAATAAGCCGAACCAACTTCCTTACCCTGTGCCTCTAAGAGCTTAATCTGAGAGAGTATAAGGTTGACATTTGAGCCTATTACATCGGTAAGTTCCTTGTACTTTTTGGTTATACGGTCAAGGGCAGTTTCGGTTGACTTCGCAGCAGAAGTGCTAGTTTCAAAGACAGAAGCCAAATTGGTATTATTAAACAAGTTATTAATAGCATTTGCTTGTCTTATATATCCTTCTGTTACTTCATTTATAGTTGCTACTGTTAAGTCAGTTTCACCTTTTTCAGATTTAGCCAACATCTTAGCTTGCCATGCCTGAATTTCAGCGACAGCTAAATCCTCATAACTCTGTGCTGTCTCAAGAACTTGTGATTTCAAATAAGTCTGAGCCGTTGCTTCATTATCTATATTCTCCAAATTACTAAGGAGATTTTCCAATGTTTTAGCCCTTAACTCTTCAAGTCTAGCTTGTGTAACATTTTTAATCGCCTGTTCGTTTAAAACAAGATTTCCGTTCTCGTCTGTAATATACTTGAGGTATTCATCCCCATAGGAGAGTATAGACTGTAATTGGTCAATGGATATAACACCTGTGTTTTTATATGAGTCCATTGCTTCTTTGAGTCCTTTGGCTGCTGTTTGAATCTTATCAATTTCTTCACTGATTTTCCCAAGGTCTGTCAGGTCTTTTTCTGTTGAGTCCTTTGTTTTTAATGAAAAAATGTCAGAAAGAGAGTGTTCGGAAGTGTCAAAACTTGCTTTCTTATACATCTCGATAGCTTCTGTTGCAGTCTTTGCAGTTTTTGTTACCTCGTTGAAGTAATCAATTTCTTCCTGAGTGTTGACACCTTCTATATCAAAGAAATTGAACAAAATATTTCTATCTGTAATACCAAATTTCTTTTCAAGTTCAGAAAGTAAAGCAATATCATTTCGTTCTTTTGCGTCACGAAGTTGTTTTGCGGAACGAGCATCCATTTTCTGTGTAAAGCGATTGATAGCTGCATCATATTTGTCCTGTAAATCATCTACTGTTTTCTGAACGTCTTTTGGATCATCTTCTGTACCAAAATTAAATGGGATAGTAATACCATTCTCGTCACAATATTTCTGGATTTCAGAGATTGCATTTTCAACTCTGGTTGTATAATCTTTGATTGATTCATCTTCGCCTTGCGGAGTGAAAATATCATCAATATAATCTGCAAATGTACTATCAGAAGCAAGAGTTTTTGTAAACGATTTTACATTATTAGCCATAACAATAAAATCATCTGAGGTTTTGATAGAAGCATAATCTAAGTTATTGATATATTCAGTTATAGCTGATTTTGACTCATCGGATAATTGTTTATAGGCATTTTGTCCGTCACTACCAATTGCTGATTGTGCATTCCAATTTAATTGGTCTTTATATTTCTGATAATATGTTTCTCTGTCTGATTGAATTCTGTCAAGTTCTTGAAAATAATCATTTGCGTTTTCAACCATATCATCAATAGTTTCGTCAGAAAATAAATTATAAATTGGATTATCTTTATCCGTAAAACTTTTGGCTAATTTCTTATAGTCATCCTCCGACTCTATAGCAGTTCTAAATGCGGATTCCCAAGTGCTAGTTAATCCCTTCCTATCAGTACTAAATGTTCTATTTGGGAAAAGGTAATTGTAAAGATTTTCTAAATCGGAATAATCCAAATTAAGATTTTCTATCTCTTTAACAAAATCTTCACGCATTTTCGCCATAGTTCCAGATACGGTTGTTGTATCTGCACCATTCTCGAATTCTTTAAGTTCTGTAATTATACCTTCTGAAACTTCTTCGTTTTTCTTTTTTGTTGTGTTATTTCTTAAAGATTTTTCATATTCTTCATCCAATAAATCTATGGATTGTTGTAATAATCCATTTTTATTTGAAATAGCATTTCCTTCGTCGTCCCATCCAGTGATTAACTTTGGTGTGATACCAAGAATCTGAGACATTATTTCAGTATATCTTTGATATTCTTCATTTGCTAAATTCTGAACACCACCAAGTTCATCTGCCTTTTTCGTTAAATTATCATACTCATCTCTTAACCCTTCTAATGTTTTTCGATTGCTTTCATAAGAAGATTGATTATCCGTAAGATCTGTTCTGATGTCTTCAAGTTTTTCTTTTGCACGTTCGGCAGATTCAGCAAGATATTGAAATCCTTCAATAATTTTAGAGATAGCAAAAGAAATAACTAATCCAGAAAACATATTAAAAGCAAATTTTAAAGCTTTTACACCAACGGCAGCTACTTTAGAAGAAGTAGCAGTAGCTTCTAGTTCGGCTTGTGCCTTTTTCTGTTTTGCTACAAAAGTATCTGTCGCACCAGAAACTCCTTTTGTTGACACAGCATGTTCTTTGGCAGCAGCACTAGCTTTTTTAATACTTTCGGCATATGCTTGTTCATATGTCATACCACTTTTTACTTTTTCTTCCAAAAGCGAAAGTTCTTGTCTATCAACTTGTAATTGGGCAGCTTGCTTTTTTAACGAAGCAGTCAATTTGTCTTGTGCGATTTTTCTTGCTTCAAATGTACTAACAATTCTTTGACCTGAAAGAGTTGAATCATCGTCTATTGTCTTGAATATCGCACTATGTTAAGGTATAATATTTATCATAATGTTTGAAGTTATGAAAAATATTTTGAATAGGAGAGAAGTGTATGAATTTTGTAAAGAAAAACTTTTCAGTTATCATGAATTTAATATCAGTATTATTTATTGTTATTTCTATTGGAAGTGTTACAAGTAATGGAATAGTTGAAGGTAGAAACACATTTTATAAAACAATATCCTTTACATCAAAGCCATTTAATCTTACTAATGGAGATAAAGTAAGTTATTTATTATTAAATGTATTATTTTTTACAGGATTAATACTTCTTGTAGTGTCTGCTCTAAACTATTGCAAAAATAATAAAATAAAAGGTACTATTTTGATAATAATAGATGTAATTTTTTCAGTCATTTCATTTGTATTATTTCAAAACGGTAACTATTTGCTGATGACTGGGTTTGTAATTACCATATTTATGTTGCAATTTTCGTTACAATCTAGTTTGAAAAACAAGGTGTATGCTGCAATCACAATAGCATCTAGTATTGGTTTGTGGATTATAAATATCTATTTTCTAATTAAGCAATTTACAATGATGGTTGGAATTACGAATGTTGTAGGAGTGTTATTGGATGATTTGATTAAGATATCCAGAACTAACGCTATATGCCTGAGTCTATTTATCATTCCTGGCGTAATTTCAATCGTTAGAAGTGTTAAATCGGAATAATAGGAGATAAATCATGGAATTATTAATTAAACCGCATTATAAAAAAGATTCATTCTTTATAGATACTAATAAGGCTTTTGCAGAATCCTTTGGGTATGACGAAGCGTATAATAACATGTTCTGCTTTAATGCAGGATTTGATCTATTTCTAATGAATGAATACGATGAAGATAACGAATGT
>ERZ1106915.1502-NODE-1502-length-18976-cov-10.739496_pt1 | contig 18976 bp, 21 predicted proteins | sample MGYA00403653_ERZ1106915 | MGnify/ENA primary metagenome ERZ1106915 (study PRJEB35170, sample SAMEA104062404) | human gut metagenome | biome: human gut; feature: human-associated habitat; material: faeces | place: Denmark | collected 2012-06-06 ... | reverse complement strand
AAGATATTACAATTATCGGACTGGAGCCACATCCGGAAGATAAGAAAAATGGCGCATACGACCGAATTTCACTGTCGGATTTGTAGAATAAAACTGAATATGCATGTGCCCAGCCGTTTCTATTATAAAGTGTATGAAGAGAAACGCGATTTCTACGAACAGTTTTATGAACGCCTTGAAGAAGCAAAAAACTTCTGAGTCTTGGTGTATAGCCAGAAACTCAGAAGCTTTAGAATTTTAGTTGCTTTTTGAATTAAGTTCAGTAAGAAGCTGATGGATGGTTTTATTCAGAACCGGATGACGGTAATATGGCGCAATTTCATCCAGCGGTTTCAGCACAAAATCACGGTTTTCCATATCAATATGTGGAATATGGAGATCCGGTGTATCAATGATTTCATTGTCATAAAACAAAATATCCAGATCGAGGGTACGAGGCCCCCAGTGGATGATACGTTCTCTGTTGGCTGCCGCTTCCAGTTCATGAAAACGGTCAAGCAGCTCTTCAGGAGTCAGAAGCGTGCGGAGACGAAGTACACCATTGAGGAACTCATCCTGTTCTACATCTCCATATGGCTCTGTGACAAGATATTCTGATACAGCTTCGACTTCGCAGTCCGGAGTGTCCTTAAGACCCTGAATGCCATCATCGATATATTTCTTCTTATCTCCGAGGTTGGAGCCAAAGGCAACATAAGTGGTATGCCAGCCGCGGGTAATTTCAACGGCGACTGTATCCAGTGGAAGTCCGACCGGCGCCCATGGTTTTTCGATACGCAGAGTAATTGCATTCATCAGTGGGAATTCATGCAAAAGCATCTGACAGAGGTTTTCAGCAAGAGTTTCCAGAAGCTTGTAGGTATGCTCTTTGGTGAACTTTGTGAGCATCTGACTGACTTCTCCATAGTGAATGGAAGCAGTCAGATCGTCTATCAGACCGGCTTTACGTGTACTGGTATAAAGTTTGGCTGATACGACGAATTTCTGACCGAGTACATTTTCCTCCGGAAAAACTCCGTGGTTAGCAAAAATCTCAAGGTTTTTAATCTCAATAATATCCATTTATTTTTAATCCTTTTAATTATTTCTTTATTTGATGTTTCTGCCGAGAATCGCTTCGGTCATCAGTACGGCACGTCTGTTTTCTTTTACATCATGGACTCGCACGAAAGCACAGCCTTTCATAACTCCAATGACAGAAGTGGCAATTGTTCCTTCGACACGCTGGCCAACCGGAAGATCGAGTGTAAGACCGATCATGGATTTACGGGAAGTGCCGAGAAGTACCGGGAATCCGAGATGCTGAAAAAGCTCCAGATGATCCATGGTTTCAAGGTTCATTTCATATGTTTTTCCAAATCCGACACCCGGGTCAAGAATAATACGTTCATCTTTGATGCCTGCCTTGCGCGCGATGTTTACGCATTCCTGCGTTTCGGTAAGCATGTCGGTGAGAAAATTGTTGTATTTTGTGTTGGCCTTGTTGTGCATCAGACAGCAGGCTACATCGTGTTTGGCTATTACACCTGCCATTTCCGGATCATATTTCAGTCCCCATACATCATTGACAAGATCAGCGCCTGCCTGTACGGCAACGTCAGCAACACTTCCTTTATATGTATCTACAGAAATCGGAACATCAAAATGTTTGCGAAGCGCCTCAATGATCGGAACGACACGGGCCGCCTCTTCTTCGGCGCTTACCGGAGTATGTCCCGGTCGGGTGGATTCTCCGCCGACATCCAGAATATCAGCACCCTCGGCAATCATTGTCTCAGCATGCTTCAGAGCATGATCCATAGAGTCCCATTTACCGCCATCAGAGAAAGAATCCGGTGTGACATTCAGGATTCCCATAATATAGGTTCTGTTTTTTACGTCAAATTCACGATTTCCAATTTTCATTTTAAAGATTCTCCTTTTAATATCGAATCGTCATATTTTTCTTCTCAGGAGCCCAGTAACATTCTTTTTCGGCAGAACATAAAAAACAATTGCGGGATTTTTTGTCTGCTTCATAAATAATCTGGCTGAGTATCGGAAGATTTCCGGTGGAAGAACGATGTTCTCCGATTGCCGTCAGAATCTGAGCTTTTTCTGATTCTGAGAAGTTTAGATCTGCTAAAATCTGCCCTGCAATGGTGACACCTGCTTCATCGTGCGGTGTACCGTTTGTGTACTGTTCGGCACGGCCAATATCATGGAGAAGGGCAGTACAGTAGATCAGTTCACGGGAACAGTCAAGATTTCGCTCCAGCGCAAAAATGTAGGCCAGTCTTGCTACATCCAGAAAATGCTCCGGGGTGTGGCGGCAGAAAATACGGTCAGATTCCAGACGGGTAAGGGCATTCAGATGTTTTTGATAAAGCGGATGCTGCCAGATGGCCTGAACTCTTGTCATACCAGCAGACATCAGTCTTTTACCATGGAGAGGAATTGCTTCTGAAGTCCACGGTCTGTCCTGAAATCCCCTCGTGTTACAGTAGTGATGGCCTTACTTCCTGACTTTTTAATGCCGCGCATTGTCATGCAGGTATGTTCGGCCTCAAGCATGACCATAACGCCTCTGGGATTCAAAGCACGCTCCAGAGCATCTGCAATCTGTACAGTCAGACGTTCCTGAATCTGAGGCCTTCTTGCATAGACATCTACGGTGCGGGCAAGTTTGCTGAGTCCGGTAACTCTGCCGTTTGGTATGTAAGCAATGTGAGCCTTGCCGTAAAATGGCATCAGATGATGCTCGCACATGGAATAGAATGTGATGTCTTTTTCAAGGACCATTTCGTTATTTTCTACTTCAAATTGTTTGGCGAGGTGCTGATCTGCTTTCTCATCCAGACCACCGTAGATTTCCATGCACATACGTGCAATGCGGTCCGGGGTATCTTTCAGTCCTTCACGTTCTGTATCTTCACCGATTCCTTCAAGGAGAAGTCGGATTGCCTGTTCTACTTTTTGTTTGTCTACCATAAAAAAAAAATCTCCTATTATAATGATATTGTGTATCGTGGAGATTGTCTGCTTTTTGTCAATGTATTTGTAAAATAAAACAAAAAAAGATATCTCCAATTGTGATAGAACGTATGTCGAAAAACGTATCCCTACACAATATGAGATAACCTCTTATATTGTCGCAACGGGTGCGGATCCTATACCGTAAGACGGACTTATTACCCGTCTTCCGTCGTAGTACTATGAAAGTTTCGACGTTTTCAAATTTCCTCATACATCTCAAATCACTCAGATACCTAAAAAACCTTGATTTTATTGGAAAATTTAATGTCCTCACAGGGCATTTTTTTATTAAAAAAATTTTTGATACGCTGTATAATAATAGTACTACATAGTACTTTATCAGGAGGAGCATATGGCATACTAATTACGACAGGATAAAAAGAAAAAAGGAACTTATCTGCAGATGTATGAAAGTTACTAGGACAAAGAAAAAAAGCAGCCTCGTTCAAGAAATATCGAAAGCTTTGGATATGTCTCCGATCTCATTTCCAATGAGATTCCAGATCCGGTTTCTTATTACCAGAAATATGTGGAGAAAAAGAACAGAGAATACGCAGACTTTGTTCAGCAAGGTTTTCTTTGACTGCACAAACTACTACTTTGAAATTGACCTTCCGAAGGAAGATAAGCAAAAAGGTCCTTCTAAAGAAAACAAGCATGAACCGATCATTGGCCAGGCTCTGCTTCTGTATGTAGATCTGGTTCCGCTTGCCATGCAGATGTATCCTGGAAATTTGTCAGAGAAACCATATGGACATACAGCAAACTCTAAAAAAGAATCAAGAAGAATTATTAAATAAAATGAATTTAAGAAATAACTCCTTGAGTTTTGAGGAAAATATGTCTCACATGATTGCATTAGGAGAATTTTCGGAAGCTGAAAAAAATTGAAAAAGATATATACTGGAATGTCAGAGAACCATCCGCTTTATCCAGCTCTGTCCAATGGTTCCAAATTTACACGTTTTAAATTTCCCATTGAGCGGCGTTAAAAATGTTAAATAATAGACATTTGTTATGATGAAAACAGCACAAAAATATCAGATACACAAGAATAAAATAGCAATTATATAAGAATAATATAGTATAATGATAAAATATATCATATTTTGGAATACTATTATGTTATAAAAATAACAATGATATAATGCATAATAACAGAAGCGATAAGTAACTTCTGCTGGAACATATAAACTGGCACAGTTTCAAAGGAGAGAACAGCGATGGCAAGATTTACATTACCCAGAGACATTTATCATGGAAAAGGATGTCTGGCAGAACTGAAAAATTTAAAAGGAAAGAAAGCAGTCCTTGTTGTTGGCGGCGGATCCATGAAACGTCAGGGTTTTCTGGACAAAGCAGTCAATTATTTAAAAGAAGGTGGAATGGAAGTTCAGCTGATTGAAGGCGTTGAACCAGATCCATCTGTAGAAACGGTTATGAAAGGTGCAAAAGTAATGCAGGAATTTCAGCCGGACTGGATTGTAGCCATGGGTGGTGGCTCACCAATTGATGCCGCGAAAGCAATGTGGACATTTTATGAATATCCGGATACAAAATTTGAAGATCTTATTACACCTTTTGGATTTCCAGAATTAAGACAGAAAGCCAGATTTGCGGCAATCCCATCCACATCAGGAACCGCTACTGAAGTTACAGCATTCTCTGTAATTACTGACTATAACACAGGAATTAAATATCCTCTGGCAGATTTTAATATCACCCCGGATGTAGCAATTGTTGATCCGGAACTGGTAGCAGAACTTCCTGTTAAACAGGTAGCATATACCGGAATGGATGCCTTAACACACGCAATTGAAGCATATGTTTCTACCTTGCACTGTCCATATACAGATCCGCTTGCATTACAGGCAATTGAAATGGTTCTGGCATATCTCCCGGCATCTTATAATAAAAATATGGAAGCGCGTGAGCAGATGCACTATGCACAGTGTCTGGCCGGAATGGCATTTTCTAATGCACTGCTTGGTATTGTCCATTCAATGGCTCATAAAACAGGAGCAGCATTTTCTACCGGTCACATTCCACATGGATGTGCAAATGCAATCTATCTTCCTTATGTGATCAAATATAATGCGAAAGATCCGGTAGCGGCAGAACGTTATGCGGAAATCGCAAGAAGAATGGGACTGGAAGGAACCTGTCAGAAAGCCCTGATCAATAGCCTCTGTGAAAAAATCGACGAATTTAATGTAAGACTGAACATTCCAAAAACATTAAAAGATTTTGGAATTCAGGAAGATGAATTTAAAGAAAAAGTTGCAAAAATCGCAGAGCTTGCAGTAGGTGATGCATGTACCGGTTCCAATCCAAGAGCAATAGACCTGGCAAATATGGAAAAACTTTTGACATGTACCTATTACGGAACAGAAGTTGACTTCTGACAAATGGATTGAGCAACCTCACAATCAAATCAAACGATATATAATCAATGAGCAGGTCTGTTTCCGACCTGCTCATTTGTAGATGACAGCACCTTTTGAACAAAATCATTTATACATCTAAAAGTACTCCTTACATAAAGATATGCCTTACGCTCTTGATGTAAGAATAAGTAAAAGCTATAATTAGCGGAATAGAAATAAAGAAATGATATGCCAGTGGAAGGAATCTTGAGGTATTTGTCACTATAAGCATATGCGATTCCACGGCGGATAGAACCGAAGGCGGCACCAGTTCTGGCAAGTCTTGTTTCCTCTAATTCATCCTGAATCTTATACCATGGCATGGATATTGTGGCACAGGAAGAAAGTTTTAAATGCTCCGGTGTGATCCGGATGCAAAATCCCGGAAGGATGCAGATTTAACACAAATTTTCCTTGATCCGTCACCACAATATGGCCTGCATTATTTCCGCCCTGATATCGGACCACCACATCGCCGGTTCTGCCAAAAGATCAATTACACGTCCTTTTCCTTCATCTCCCCAGTTAATACCGGTTACTGCTGTAAGCATAATAGTTCTATTATTTCACACCTATCAGAACGGAGATGTGAGCGCACTTTTATTGGAGTTATGTGGAAAAAGCTTGTTCGATCTGCTAAGGGAGGCTTATCTGATTCCCAGAAAATTCCAGCAAAAATCCGGTATTGCACCTGATGTTCCTATACATATAAGAAGTCTATCACCTACAAAGCTTCGGCTTCGTCTCAAGGCGGGGCCGAAGCTTTACTATAGTCTATCTCTATAACCAGTGAAAGAAATAGCATCAAAAAAATGGAATGGAACAATATCCCCCCGGGTGGCTTGTTGTGATAGAAGTTATTTGATATTATAATTTGGCAATTAAAAACAAACAGTTTTATATGATCTTGTTACTGTTGCAATACCCCTTCGCAATAGAGAGAAAGGAGAGTTCTGATGAATGTTAATATTATTTTATATGATGATTTTGAAACACTGGATGCTCTTGGAATAGCGAATATTTTTGGAAAAGCACCAGAACATTTTTACATTAATTATCTGTCCGTAAACGGAGGGATTGTCAGCAGCAGGCAGGGGGTCAAAGTCTGGACAGAAATATTGATACCCGATGAAGTTGAAGATATATTGGTGCTTCCAGGCGGCCGTACCGCAAACAGGCTGCTTTGCCTGGAACCAAATAAATTAAAAATCATTAAAGCAGCTGCGCAGGAAGCAGACATCTGCATGATGATCGCCAATGGGTCCTCTGTGTTAGCACAAACAGGACTTTTGTATCACAGACAGATTGCAGACTATCCTGGAGAAGAGAACTGGAAACGAATGTTTACAGCTGAAATCAGACGGGGACAAAATGCAAAGTGGATCTCAGATGGGAAATATTACTCCAGCAGTTCCACAATGGCCGGATTTGATATGGCGTTGGGGGTTATCAGCGATATGGTGGATATTGAACTGGCTGTTCATATTGCAAATGAGCTTGGATATGAATGGAATCAGGAAATGATATTTTAATGTGCAGCAAAAGGAAGTGACAGGTGTTAAAATGTTACAAAGTGTTTTAAAAAAAATAGGTTCCTTTCTTATTATTCTGTTAGGAATTACATTTTTAAGTTTTCTATTATCTTATCTTTCGCCAAGTGATCCGGTAGAAATTATGATGAAGAAAAAAGGAAATATGGTATCCGAAGAAGTCATTGAACAAAAAAGAGAGGAACTGGGTTTGAACCAGCCACTTGTGGTTCAGTATGTGAACTGGCTGAAAGGAATTGTGAAAGGAGATTTTGGTACCTCATATAAATCAAATAAACCGGTATTACAGGAAATTCAAAAGTGTTTGCCTTATACGATTAAACTGACATTACTTTCTATGTTTTTGACAATTGTGATTTCAACGCCTTTGGGCGTGTTATGTGCGCGCTATAAAGATGGCTGGCTGGATAATTTATTGCGTTTTGTGACCTATCTTTTTTCTTCATTGCCTTCATTTTTTCTGGCATTAGTGCTAATGTATTGTTTTGCGCTTAAATTGAAATGGTTTCCGGTAATTGCCAAAGGAAGCACTGGGGGAATTGTAATGCCTGCGTTGGTTCTTTCTTTAACATTGGCTGCGTGGTATATACGTCAGGTGAGAGCTATTGTACTTGGAGAACTAGAAAAAGAGTACATTGATGGGTTGCTGGCAAGAGGTGTCTCTGAAACTAAAATCATGTTTGGACATGTTTTGCGTAATTGCCTGATGCCGTTGGTAACGCTAGTTGGAATTTCTTTTGGAACAATGCTTGGCGGTTCAACGATAGTAGAAAGTATTTTTACCTGGCCCGGTGTGGGAAAAATGGCAGTAGATTCTATTACTTCACGAGATTATCCGGTAATTCAGGGATACGTGGTGTGGATGGCATTGATTTTTCTATTTATTAATGCGCTTGTCGAAATATCTTATTCACTGTTGGATCCCCGGTTACGTAAAGGAAGGGAGGAGATATAAATGAAACTGTCAGCAGACAGAATAAAAATGTTAATGCTGTCTGTTTTAGCATTTGTGATTGTTTTGGGCGCACACATATGTAGATATGTGCTTCCTTATAATCCATTTAAAACCAGCATGACAGAAGCATCTCTTCCTCCAAGTGCAGCACACTGGTTTGGTACAGATAATCTTGGCAGAGATGTGTTTTCCAGAATTTTACAAGGAAGTCAGACTTCTTTATATGCAGCATTATGTGTGGTGGCAGTTGTTTTTGTAATTGGTACACTTCTGGGAGTGATTGCTGGATATATGGGAGGAACTGTTGACACTGTTATTATTAAAATAGTCGTCATTTTTCAAGCATTTCCAAGCTTTATTCTGGCAGTAGCTGTATCTGGCATGCTTGGTGCTGGTATGTTAAACGGAATGCTTTCATTATGTGCAGTTTATTGGACAACGTATGCAAAATTATCGCGTAGTCTGGTACTTCAGATGAAAGACGCTGATTATATCCGGGCTGCAAAATTATGTGGTGCAAAAAATCGCCATATTATTTTCCGGTATGTTTTGCCAAATGTAGTATCTCCGCTGGTAGTTACAGCAGCACTGGATGTAGGAAGTGTAATACTAAGTATGGCAGGATTATCTTTCCTTGGTCTGGGAGCACAGCGTCCAACTGCAGAGTGGGGAGTTATGATGAGCGAGGCAAGAAACTATATGCAGACAGCGCCATGGATCATTATATTTCCAGGATTAGCTTTATTTTTGACGGTAATTGTATTTAACAGACTGGGAGACAGCGTACGGGATGTATTAAATAAACGTTCGTTACAAGGCAAAAGAAGCTGATAAAATAAGAAGATAACTGTTTGGAGCAAGCCCATTAAGACAACCTTGAACAGTTATAATATAAAATAAATGATAGGGAGAAACGATATGAAAAAAAATGTAATTGCAGCAGTATTGGCAGTATCAATGGTAGTATCAGGAGCAAGTGTAGTATTTGCAGAGGAAACAGAAGGAAAACATCTCACAGCAGGAGCGACCACCGGATTTTTCGGAGCAGAAAGTCTTAATCCAAGTTATAACTGGGACAGCTGGATTATGTCTATTTATGGAATCAGTGAAAATCTTTTTCGATTAAACAATAATTTTGAACCACAGCCATGGTTATGTGAATCTTATGAAAATGTGGATGACCTGACATGGGTACTTACGCTGAGAGACGATGTAAATTTTTCAAATGGCAATAAAATGACAGCGGATTCTGTTAAAAAGTGTTTTGAGTACACCGCAGAACAAAATGCCCGATTTGCGGAAACCGTTTCCATTGATTCTATGGAAGCAGATGGACAGACTCTGACAATCAAAACCTCTAAACCAGAGCCGACTCTGTTAAATGATCTGTGTGATCCGTTGATGGCAGTTTACGATTCTGAAAGCCCGATTGATGAGGAACTGGGAGCTTCTTGTACTGGCCCGTTTATTGCTACTTCATTTGAGGCAATGACCGAGGTTCAGATGAAAAAAAATGAAAATTACTGGGGTGGAGAACCGAAGCTGGATACTGTTGACCTGAAAATTGTGGATGATCAGGATGCTCTGAACATGGCATTACAGAATGGTGAAATTGATCTGGTTGCCCAGCTTCCGGCAGCAGGAACTGATTTATTCAAAGATGATGATAATTTTGTAATGGACAGTGTAACTTCTACACGTACCAGCTTTTTAATGTATAATCTGAATACTCCGGCTCTTCAGGATGTAAATGTAAGAAATGCCCTTAGCATGGCAATTGACCGTGAAGGTTTTGCAAATACAGTGTTTAAAGGCTTTGCAGATCCATCCTATGGTGTTTACGCATCAGCACTGGCATATGGTGGAACCGATGGTCTTGATCTGACTGTTTCACAGTTTGACCCGGATGGTGCCGCAGCACTTTTAAAAGAAGCTGGTTATGAAGATACCGATGGTGATGGAATTCTGGATAAAGATGGAGAAAATTTGTCTCTTCGTTTTGTTACCTATAGTTACAATACAGAATTCCTGCAGTTTGCAGATATTTATCAGGCACAGCTTGCTGAACTTGGAGTAGACTTGCAGGTAGAAACTTATGATGTACTGGATAGCACAATGGAAGCCGGAGATTTTGATATTGCCGGTCTGAATTATGCAATGGCTCCTACTGGAAATGAAAGCTATTTTACCAATATGATATTCCTTCCTGGAGCAAGCAACAATTATAATGGATACGACAATGAAAAAGTAGATGAAATAGCGGAAACACTTTCTACTACATATGACAAAGAGAAACGTGTGGAACTGATGAAGGAAACGGAGCAGGAAATTCTTAATGACGGAGCTTACGCGTTTTTTGCTAATCAGAAACTGATCTGTGTATATAATAAAAAAGTAACTGGATTTGAGATTAACCCTTCAGAATACTATTTGATTACAAACAATATTGACATCGCAGAATAATTCGGAGGAAGAACGGTGCTGGAAATAAAAGAGCTTTGCGTTTCATATGGGAAAATACCTACTGTAAAAAATGTTTCTTTTAAAGTGCAGCAAGGGCAGATTGTTGGACTTGTAGGGGAAAGCGGAAGCGGCAAGAGTACGGTAGTGCGAAGCGTTATCGGGTTATTATCAAAAAGTGGAAGAATTACTTCAGGTTCTCTTATTTTTGAAAACCAGGAGCTAACAGAATGCTCGCCCAAAAGCTGGAACCAAATACGCGGACGTGAAATTTCTATGATATTTCAGCACCCGGAACATTCTATGGATCCTATTCTATCAATTGGAAAACAGTTTTGTGAAACTATGAATGCTAAGGGGAGAAATGGAAAAAAGGATGCATTAAACCAAGCTGCTGCCGTTCTCAAAGAACTTCACATGGAGAACCCGGAACGTATTTTAAAAAGTTATCCCTTTGAATTAAGTGGGGGCATGTGCCAGCGAGTTGCCATTGCCATGGCAATGGCAAACAATCCGAAACTGTTGCTGGCAGATGAACCTACAAGTGCCTTAGATGTGACAGTGCAGGCAAAAACAATTGATGTAATGATGGAATTGCGTGCAAAATATGGTACGGCGATACTACTGGTCACACACAATATGGGGGTAATTGCCCGCATGGCCGATATGGTAGGAGTTATTTACCATGGAGAACTTGTAGAATGGGGAACAAAAGAAGAAATCCTGAAAAATCCTGCACATCCTTATACCAAAGCATTGATCCGCGCCATTCCAACCATGGATGGAAAATTGCCAGAAAGCGTATATGTGGAAGAACGCATGCCATATACGGAAATATCCAAAACACATTGGGCAGGGACAAGAGGTTAATGATGGAAAAAGAAATATTGGTTGTTAATAATCTGAATAAAACATTCCGAAGTGGAAAAACAGAACTGCAGGCAGTAAAAAACGTCAGTTTTTCGCTTAATCAGGGAGAATGTCTTGGGCTGATAGGGGAAAGCGGCAGTGGCAAAAGTACAGTCGCAAATCTTGTCAGTGGTCTTCTTTCCCCATCATCTGGCAGTGTTTGTTTCTCAGGAAAGAATCTCCAAATGATATTTCAAGATCCTATGGCATCTTTCAGTCCCAGAATGAACATTCTGGACAGTTTATGTGAAGGACTCCGCTATCGTACGAACTTGTCTGGAAAGGAACGGGAGCAGCGGGCATATGAAGTCCTGGAACAGGTAGGACTAAAAAAAGAGTATGCCCATAAGTATTGTTATGAATTATCTGGAGGCGAATGCCAGAGAGCTGCCATCGGGCGTGCGATTATGATAAAACCGGAATTGCTGATCTGTGATGAGGCAACCAGCGCGTTGGATGTTTCTGTTCAGGCTCAGATTATCCGACTTTTAAAAAAACTGGCCGATGGGATGAAGATGTCCTATCTCTTTATTTCACATGACCTGGCACTGGTGAGCAGTCTCTGTGATAAAATCGCAGTTATGTATCATGGGGAAATCGTGGAATCAGGTGCAACAAGAGAGGTTATGGAGCATCCGAAAGAGGAATATACCAGGCTTCTGCTGGATTCGGTATTGTCAGTACCATATGGGAATCAAACAATATCATGAACAAAAAGTATAGTCTGACCAACGGAAGCATATTAAAAGGATTTATTAATTTTGCAATTCCATTGTTCCTTGGAAGCCTGTTTCAGCAATTATATGGTACTGTTGATCTTTTATTTGTTGGAAATATTCTTGGTAAAAATGACGCAGCCGCTGTTGGCTCCAGTAGTATTCTTGTTACCTGCCTGATCGGACTTTTTACAGGAATATCTGTAGGAGCTGGCATTGTGGCTTCACAATGCTGGGGAGCAAATAACAGAAAAAAGCTGTTATTTACAATTAAAAATTCTTTGATGATGGGCTTATTTGGCGGAATCATCCTGACCGGAATTGGTGAACTGTTTTGTAAACAGGCATTACAGGCGTTAAATACTCCGGAAGCTATTATGGCACATGCATTGCTTTATATCCGGATTTATCTGCTTTCTATCTTACCAATGATTTTGTATAATATGTCAGCAGGAATCCTTCGTGCCATGGGAGATTCCAGAACGCCATTTCTGATACTTGCTGCAGGTGGATTCCTTAATGTATGTATGGATGCGCTGTTTATTGGATTTCTTCATCTGGGAGTTGCAGGTGCTGCTTTTGCAACTGTAACTTCTCAGCTTTTTACTGCAGTTGTACTTACAGCTTTTCTAATTAAAAGAGAAAAACTGCTCCAGGAAAACTGGTGTATTGATTTAAACATGATCCGGCAGATTTTGTTTCTTGGTGTCCCATTAGGGTTTCAATCCATGCTCCTTACTTTGTCTAATTTAGTAGTACAGTTTTGTATAAACGGATTTGGCGAAAATGATATTGCTGCTTTCGCTGTGTATTTTAAGGTTGAAAATCTGATTTATCTGCCTATTATGGCGTTTGGACAGACAATGGTAACATTCACAGGACAAAATATTGGAGCAAGGCAGATACAGCGGATTCAAAAGGGAGCAATTCAATGTAATCTTTTATCTATGGGAATTATTGGATTAATTTCCGGAATTGTCCTTTTATTTGGAAAAGAAATTCTAGGACTATTCTGTGCAGACGAAGCAGTTGTTGCGGAAGGGTTGAGGATTGTTCATGTATCTTTCCCATTTTATTTTATTTATTCTATTTTGGAAATTACAGGAAGTATTATAAGAGGAGCCGGAAAATCCCTGCAGTCTATGGCAGTTGTAATAGCAACTTTATGTGTACTGCGTACAATCTTGCTAAAAATTTTTGGCTTTAGATGGCATACAATTGAGGCTGTAGCAGCTGTATATCCTATTTCCTGGTTTTGCGCAGCAACATTGTTTGTAGGAATATGGCTATATTATAAAAATAAATTATCTTTTTACGAAAGCTAAATGATAAAATAGTGGCGCTTAGGAATTACAATATTCCATTAAGCGCCATTTTTATTCTAAATTGGAATGGTTGCAGAACCCCCCAGGTGGGTTGTAGGCATTGGGGAGCAGTGCTACAATACAAATAATTATAAGGCGCGCACCAAATAAAATTTATTTGGAAAGGAAGTATATTCCATGCATATACCAGAAAATTATCTAAGCCCATCCACCTGTGCAGTTATGACTGCTGCAATGGTGCCGGTGTGGGGATACTCTATTAACAAGGTCAGAAAAGAAATTCCGAAAGCAAAAATGCCTCTTTTAGGTATAGGAGCTGCATTTTCTTTCCTGGGAATGATGTTCAATATTCCGCTTCCAGGGGGAACTACTGGACATGCAGTAGGTGGAACTCTGATTGCAATACTTACCGGAAGCCCTGCGGCGGGGTGCATTTCCGTTTCCATTGCGTTGCTGATCCAGGCCTTGCTGTTTGGAGACGGAGGAATCCTTGCATTTGGTGCAAACTGCTTTAACATGGCCTTTGTATTGCCCTACCTTGGATTTTTCCTTTACAAGCTTCTTCTAAAAAAGACTGGAAAGCGAAAATTAAGTGCCGCAATTGGTTCTTATGTGGGAATCAATGCTGCAGCTTTTTGTGCAGCTGTAGAATTTGGAATTCAGCCGTTACTGTTTAAAACAGCAGACGGACAGGCTCTTTATTGTCCATATCCTTTAAATGTTTCCATTCCGGCTATGATGATCGGACATATTACTTTGTTTGGTCTGGCGGAAATTGTGTTAACAGTAGCTGTACTGGCATTTGTTGAAAAGGTTACACCAAAAGCATTAGACCCTGTTCCGGATCAGACAGCATTTAAACCTTTATATATATTAATGGCAGCGCTGATTGTTCTGACACCTCTTGGACTTCTTGCAACAGGAACTGCCTGGGGAGAGTGGGGCGTTGATGAAATTGCATCACTGGTCAGCGGAGGAAGCCAGCTTGGCTATACGCCTTCAGGAATGCAAAATGGATTTGAATTGTCAGCACTGTTTCCGGATTATTCTATGGCGGGAATGCCAGAGTGGACCGGCTATATTCTTTCTGCAATTGTAGGTGTGGCACTTCTGATCATTGTATTTAAGCTTATTTCTTCTGCAATGAAAGATAAAGTTGATTTTAAAAAGAAAGCAGCATAAACATGGAGCAATCTAACAAAGAGGGAAAGCTTCCTGACTGGATGTACAGTCAGGAAGCTTATGCTCCCTCAAAGGATAAAGATGCATTTATAACAAAAAGTACAAAATCTCTGTTAACAGTATTTGGCAGAATTCATTTTACAGAAGGGAAGGATGGCAGATTTTCTGCAAGTTCTTCTCTGAAATTGTTTTATACCTTGATTTATATAATTATAACAGCCAGTTCCCGGAATGCATTGTTTGTGCTTATTATGTGTGCGGCAGTGACACTCCGGCTGGCTTTTTTTCCTGCAGCTTCCATCCGTCAGATTTTAAGCGGGACGATAAGCGCTATTCTGCTTTCGGCATTTATTCTTCTTCCGTCTATTTTTATGGGAAATCCCCAGACGCTTGTAAATATTACCTGCAGAGTTTATGTATCTGTAACCCTTATCGGTATATTATCAGCCGGAACTTCCTGGAATAAGCTTACCAGAAGCCTGAGGAACTTTCATGTTCCATCTTTGTTTATTTTTACCCTGGATATCACCTTAAAATATATTTCCCTCCTTGGAGAAGTTTGTACCGATATTCTGACTTCTGTCAGATTAAGGTCAGTAGGAAAAAATCCACAAAAAGCAGGCGCTTTGTCTGGAATTCTTGGAATTACATTTTTGAAATCTGAAGAAATGGCAGATGAAATGCATGCGGCCATGTACTGCCGAGGATTTACGGGAGATTATCCAATGTCTCCAAAAGAATCGTTACATATTGCGGATCTTTTTTATATTGTGATATTACTTGGCTGTATAGGATTGTTTTTCTATCTAAATAAATAACAGAGATTTTGTTTGCTATTTGAAGCAATAAAAAGGCCCGATAGCTAAAAAATCTTCATGATTGAATAATGGAGGCAGTTATGATCCGACTGGAAAAAATATGTTACGCTTATGAAAAAGAAGTTGCACTTAGATATGTGAACCTTCAAGTAGAAAAAGGAGATTCCCTGGTGATTCAGGGACCAAATGGCTGTGGAAAATCCACTTTAATCAAATTATTAAATGGGATTCTCTTTCCCTCAGAAGGAAGCTATCATTTTCAGGGGCATGAAATTACAGAAAAGGCTTTGAAGAACAATCAATTTGCAAAATGGTTTCACCAACAGATGGGATATGTGTTTCAAAATGCAGATACTCAGCTGTTTTGTGGAAGTGTGGAAGAGGAAGTTGCATTTGGTCCTATACAGATGGGATTATCGGAAACAGAAGTAAAAAAAAGAGTAGAAGATTGTCTGCATCTATTTGGGATTGAGAAGCTAAGGGAGAGACCACCTTACCATTTGAGCGGCGGGGAAAAACGAAAAGTTTCCCTGGCCTGTATTTTATCATTAAATCCAGAAGTACTAATTCTAGATGAACCACTTGCTGGTCTGGACGAAAAGACACAGGATCTTCTGATAGGATTTTTAAAGAGTTTTCACAATGCAGGAAAAACATTGATCACGATCACACACAATAAAGAACTAGCCAGTACTTTAGGAACAAAATTTGCATATATGAATGAAGAACATGAATTGGAAATGCGTTGATCCAGGTGCTAAGCGGAGTTTCACTGTAGTTAACATCCAGATAACGCCGGATCATGGCACACTCCCTGTTTGAATGAGAAGAAGGGAGCAGTTGAAAATCTGAGATTCCTTTTTATCATGAAAAGAAAAACTGATCCCATCAGCGCCTACCGTACAGTAAGAAAATGGAGTGCTGCATTGGTATTTTTCTGTATGTCGGATATGTAGGTTTACAAGGATCAGGTCATCTTTTGGGGTGAAAAAACCTGATCTTCAATAAAAATTCCTCACGTCCTTCTGAATCGTGCAAAAATACAGATAACAGCGCCTTAACCAGATAATCGTTACAAATCGATAACAATTTGGAGAAGACTTGGTGGCATGGGAAAGAGCATAATTGGAGCATAAATTAAGTAAGGAAGGAGAACAAAGAATGAGAAAAATATAAAAAAACTGATTTGATTCACTCTTTGTATATTCCGTTCCCCAAATCTTATTTAAAGTTTATTAATCTAATGAGAGCTATCGCGATATTCCCGATAGCTCTCATATTTTCTTTAGAGTCCAGTTTTTATACCAATAAATCACTGTTTCAGCTTCTAATATACGAAACAGAATATGCTCTATCACCATTTGCAACAAAATACAGTATCACTTATTTTCCGGTGGAACATACTCCAGCAGATCTTCAATCTTGCAATCCAGCGCATAACACAGCCGCGCCAAAACAGCTGTATCCAATCTTGTCACAGTTCCTTTACAAAACTGGTTCAGCTGTGTCCTTTGCATCTCTGCTCTGTGTGCCAATTTATTCTTACTGATTCCCTGTTTTTTAATCATTTCATCCAGCTTGATCCGGATGCTGCCATAATTCAAATCTTCCATATACTATTACCCTCAACTACAATATTATTATGAGATTGTAATAATAGGATATCTAATCTATAATCGAATTATAAGCTGTAGAATATCTACTGTAGTTACTTACACATACAGAAATATTGGGAGGGATTTGATTATGGAAGTATTAAGAAATTTATCATCGGAACAACAACAGAAATTTAACCAGATATCTGCAGAGCTGAAATATCTTACGGATACACAATGAAGAGCTCTTTAACGGTATTCAGTTGGAACGCCTGAAAATAGGAGATGAGTTGGAGTCTGCTGCCCTGGAAGTTTTCCTAAAATACACAGAGTTTGCACTTTCCTACAGCGACTGCCTTGAAAAGGCAATAGAAACACTTCAATCGGACACTGGCACTCCAGAAAATTCAAATAAAAATTCGAAAGATGTATATGAAAAAATACAGCATATAATGAATCATTTCCATACAGCTTCAATTAATTTATAAGGAAACTACATAGAAAATCCAAAAGGCAGAGGAAACTTCTTATGTTTGATTTTTTGCCACAATCAATAAAGAAATCTCTCTGCCTTCGTTATATACAGCCCTCTTAGAGCTATCCCCGTTTTTATGAATATACCGCCTTTTTACTAATTCTCCAGCCCTGCAAAAAAATCCCCGAATTCGCAGTCAAAGATTTTTTTCATTGCAACCAGCTCACTGACCTTGATGTTCATCCGGTTGGTTTCCAGCTTTGCATACGTACTCTTGGATATCTGGATTCCCATCAGGTTCATTTTTGCAATCACCTGGTCCTGGGTAAGTTTCCTGTCGTAGCGGATTTTCTGTATATTTCCGCCAATATTCAGATCCGGTCTTAATTTCTGCATATCCCTTTCCCCGCTTTCCTCAATATTTCGCAATAAAGAAATAATTATATTGATGATAGCGAAAAATATAGATATAATGTTTCGTAATAGAGAAACATCTGTAAACATATCAAACACACAAAGGAGAAAACAAATCAATGAAAGAACAAGCAAAAACCCCCGTCTTTCAGGAATACAACGGTACCTGGTCCCATCTGACCAAATTGGTAAATCCTCTTATCTGCACCATCGAATATGGCAGCAGTACCGGATTTTCCTCAAAAGAAGAAGCAGAAGAGAGTTACCAGCGTTCCCTGGCTTCTTACCAGGACCAGCTGTCCAAACTGAAAAAATAGCGGGATATGCCTTTTACCTTTTCGGAATATCTGGATTACTGGCTGAATGATGTGTGTGCTCAGGGTTCTAATGGCAGCCGTACACTGGTTCAAAAGCAATGGACCATAAACCTGATTATCCAGCCTCATCTGCATAAGGATATTCTTTTGGGATGTGTCACTCCCGATTACCTCAATAAGGTTCTGGAATCCTGCCAGGCTTACTGCTGCAACGGAGGCTATTATGCATATAAGCTGCTGCATAGTGCTTTGAAACACGCCCGCGTAAACAACTGTCTTCCGGATATGGATTTCCAGCAGATCCGGCACTATCCGGAGCCTCCCGGAAATCCGGTTTTCTATACCCTGAAACAGCTTCGCACATTCCTGACTGCCGCTTCCAATTCCAACCATTACCTGGAGATTCAACTGGCTCTTTTCTGCGGCCTGACACCCGGGGAAATCCTCGGACTGAAGTATTCGGATTTCAAGCAACAGGAACAGACCATCACAATCCAGAGGATCTGTACCTTGAACGATTCCGGGAAGAACTGCCAGTTAAAAAAAATGGAAGGGACCAAACAGAACCGAAGCTTAAAAATTCCGTCTTTTTTATTTTCGGAACTTTCTGCCCGGCGGAAAGAAAACAGGAAACTCCTGACAAAATATCCATCAGCTACAGGCTATAAATCTTATCTTTGTCTTGGCCCCACAGCAAAGATAAAGTCTGTTTCTACATTAGGAGCCGCTTTAAAAACGATCACCACAGAAGCGGGTCTTCCAAGACTGAACATGCGTGATCTGAGATATATGTTCGCCCGTTTTCTTCTCGAACAGGAT
>ERZ1106915.1490-NODE-1490-length-19231-cov-6.464643_pt1 | contig 19231 bp, 11 predicted proteins | sample MGYA00403653_ERZ1106915 | MGnify/ENA primary metagenome ERZ1106915 (study PRJEB35170, sample SAMEA104062404) | human gut metagenome | biome: human gut; feature: human-associated habitat; material: faeces | place: Denmark | collected 2012-06-06 ... | reverse complement strand
TCCGAATGTTTTAGAATTGCGGGAGCTGTTTTACAGCGGAGCAATTCGAGGATATGATATGTATAAGAATTATTTATAATCGGAGGCATGCAGATGCTCACATATAATATGGAGGACAAAAAAGAGCTGCCTTTATATGATTATCTGTACAGATGTATAAAAAATGATATACTTTCAGGAAGAATACCTGCCGGTGATAAGCTTCCTTCTAAGAGAGGTCTTGCAAAGCATCTCAATGTAAGTGTGATTACGGTTGAGAATGCATATGCACAGCTTTTTTTGGAGGGATATATAACAAGCTTTGAAAAAAAAGGCTATTTTGTAAATGATACCGGACAGGCTCCGCAGGCGAGCTGCCTTATAAGACCTAAGCCTGAGGAAGAGTTCGAGTATGCCTATTTTGCAGATTTGAAATCTAACAGGATAAGAAGAAACAGATTTCCTTTTTCAACATGGGCTAAGCTTCTTCGTGACACGTTGGCGGACAGACCGGAACAGCTTCTAAAGACGGTTCCGTATAATGGAGTGTATGAGCTAAGACTTGCTCTTGCACAATTTTTGCATGAATTTCGAGGAATGCAGGTGCTGCCATCACAGATTATCATATGCTCGGGCACTGAGAGTATGTACGCAAAACTGTTCTGTCTTCTGCCTGATGCAGCGTGGGCAGTGGAAAATGTAGGCAGCAGGAAGATAACAGGACTTTATGACATGTACCATGCAAAATGGAAGCCGGTGTCGAGGGATGAGTATGGTGTAGATATGACAAGCCTTTATGAGAGCGGCTGCAACGTAGTGCATGTCACACCTGCACAGCATTTTCCTGTTGGCACTGTTATGCCTGTTAAGAGAAGGACACAGCTTCTTGAGTGGGCTAAAAGGCAGGATTATTATATAATCGAGGACGATTATGACAGCGAGTTCTGGTATCAGGGCAGACCTGCGCCAACACTCTACAGCATGGATGGAAACGGAAGGGTTATATATTTTAATACATTTTCAAAGACACTGATTCCGTCTCTTCGCATAAGCTATATGGTATTGCCTTATGAGCTTGCAATGCGCTACAGCAAAGGCTTAAGCTTCTATTCGGGAACAGTTCCGAGCATGGAGCAGTATGCGCTTGCAAGATTTATATCGGAGGGGTATTTTGAGCGCCATATAAATCATATGCGTAACTACTTTAAGTCGCAGAGAGGAAAACTTTTTGAGGCGGTGAAAAATTCGCCCATGGCACAGATTTCTAAGATTCATGAAATAAGTTCGGGGACGTATTTTCTCTTAGAACTTAGTACGGAAATATCCGATAAGAAGCTAGTGGAGAGAATAAGACAGAAGGATATAAATGTGGCATGTACATCGGAATATATGCCGGAGGTATGTGCTGACACGCACACGCTTATTATCAATTACTGCGGTGTGTATGCTGAGCGCATTGAGGATACGATTACAAGAATATGGGAGGCAGTGAAAGAGTGATGAAAATATCATTGGATGGATTGTGGAATGTTAAGTTAGCGGATGGCACACAGGGGCAGATGGTGCTTCCGGGAACCTTAGATGAGAATAATATTGGACATAAAGACTGCGGTGCGAACCAGTGGCATCCGGATGCGGCACTTGGAAATGCTGACGGCGAAGTGGACAAGGATGCGCCTATCGCAACAAGATTTACAAGGCGGCATACCTATGAAGGGGAAGCATTTATAAGCCGCAGGATTAATATAGATGAATATGAAAATGACAGGCTGTTTGTAAAAGTGGAGCGCGCAAGAGCACTCAGATTATTGGTGGATGGCATTGAATGCAGGGCTTTTATTAATGGGACACTAAGCACTCCGTATATATTCGAGCTTACCGGTATTTCATCAGGAGAGCATGATTTTACATTCGTGTCAGATAACAGCTATCCGGGTATGCCAAAGGATGCTATATGCTATTCATCGGCAGCAACGGATGAGACTCAGACTAACTGGAATGGTCTTATCGGAGAGCTGTGTATGTATACTAAGCCGCAGGACTTTATTGCGGCAGTGAGAGTCTATCCGCATAAAAAGGCTGATACGAATAGGAATAGTGTTCAGAATGTTGAGATGATTGGTACGCAAAGGATACAAAAAGTATATGAAAAACAGGCAGGAAGCGATTTCTGTATTGATGTGCAGGTGGATGTCGCATCCGGGCATGGACAGGCCGGGCATATTGAACTAAGGTCTGAAGCACTTTTACACAATGAAGTAATTGAATTGACGGATTGTGACATATTGCAGGAGAATGAGGGCACTTTAAATCAGGACTGTGAAAATGCAGGATATAAGTTTGGAGATATAAAAACATATAAGATAAGAACATATAAATTCACAGGGCTTGAGCTGAAGGATGATATCAGGCTGTGGGATGAAGGCGAGGGAAGCTTATATGAGCTTACTGCTTCATTGGAGCTTACGCAGAGTACAGATGAGTGCTTTGTAAGCTTCGGCGTGAGAGACTTTGGCGATGATGGCAGAGGGCGTCTTGCATTAAACGGCAGGACAATTTTCTTAAGAAGTGAAGCTAACTGTGCTGAGTATCCCGAAACAGGGCATTCTCCGATGACGGTCAGGGAGTGGAGGGATATACTTGGCAGGTATAAAAGCTATGGAGTTAACTGTGTCCGTTTTCACTCGCATTGCGAGCCAGAGGCAGCTTTTACCGCAGCAGATGAGCTTGGAATGTTATTACAGCCGGAGCTTTCAAACTGGAATCCTAAGGATGCCTTTGAGACGGATGAGAGTTATGAGTACTATAAAGCTGAGCTTACAGGAATAATAAAGACGCTTGCAAACCATCCGTCCTTTGTGATGCTGACTCTTGGAAATGAGCTTCAGGCAAAGGAAAAGGGTGGCAAGAGGATGCGCAGGCTTGTACAGCTTGCAAAGAAGCTTGATGATACAAGAATGTATGCTGACGGCTCGAATACGTTCTATGGTGAGCGTGGATGTGACGAAGCAAGTGATTTCTACACTTCGCAGAGCTGCCATGAGGTTGTGATACGCGGAACCTTTTCAGGCATGAGAGGTTATATCAATGAGAGCTATCCATCGGCTGACCATGATTACAATGCTGCGATGGAGAAGATAAGAGAGCAGTACAAAAAGCCTGTATTCAGCTTTGAGGTGGGTCAGTTCGAGGTATTGCCGGATTTTGACGAGCTTGATAAATTCATGGGTGTGTCGGAGCCTGTAAATCTTGAGCTCATAAAAAAACGTGTGGAGGAGAGAGGACTCCTTAAAAATTGGAAGGAGTATGTCGAAGCGACAGGAGAGCTTTCAAGACTTGCATACCGCGAGGAGATCGAGGCTGCGATGCGTACAAGGAAGCTGTCAGGTATATCTCTTCTGGGATTACAGGATTTTCCGGGGCAGGGAACAGCACTTGTCGGAATGATGAACTCTCATCTTGAACCTAAGCCTTTTTCATTTGCCAAACCGGAGCGTTTTTCGGAATTTTTCAAGGAGAGCATGCCGCTTGTAAGATTACAAAAATATACCTATGAAGCAGGGGAAAGGCTTACAGCCAGTGTAGAGATGGCTAATTTTGGAAAGAGTGCGGTTGAAGGTGAGGCTCAATTTTCAATAGACCTTAGAAGCTGTGCTTCGGATAGACATGGATGCGGCAGGCATATTTTAGCCGGAAGTCTTGGAACGGTATCATGTCCGGCAGGTGAATACACGGATGTAGGTACGATAGATATTTCTCTTGATTTTATCGATAAGTCATCTGCACTTACATTTACTGTGGATATAGGAGGCTGTACAAGCTCATATCCGTTGTGGGTATATGCCAAAGCAGTGCCAAAATGTCCTGAAAATGTTTATGAGACGAGAGTATTTGATGATAGGACAAGGGAGATACTAAGACAGGGCGGACGAGTATTTTTAGCGCCTGACGCTGACAAGGAGAGTATGCCGGTATCAATAAAGACACAGTTTACAACTGATTTCTGGTCGGTGGGAACCTTTGCTGAGCAGGAGGGCGGAATGGGTCAGCTTATAGATGCCTCACATCCTGTATTTAGGAATTTTCCGACAGATAAGCATACCGACTGGCAGTGGTGGATTATGGCTGTCAAGCGTGCCATAATACTTTCAAGAACAATGAAGGCAATAGTCACTGAGATGGACAGCTATGCATTTCTTCGACCTATGGCACAGCTTATCGAATTTAACTGTATGGGAGGAAAAGTGCTTTTGTCGACTATGGAGCTTCATAAGAGTCAGATGTACCCTGAAGCGAGAGCACTTTTAAATTCGATATATGAATATATGGCCGGAGATGAATTTGCACCACAGCAGGAGCTTACAGAAGAAGAGATAACACTTGACCTAAAGTTAGGTTTATGAAGTATAATCAAAAATTGCATGATTTTGTAAATATATTGCGGTTTGACAAAATCTGTGCCGCTGATAGATAATTGCACTACATGAAGGAAATATTCATGTGTGTGATTATTGCAGGTAATAATTATATATGCATCAGGAGGAAGAAAATAAAATGCAGGAATTTACACAGCAGACATTTACACAGGAGCGTGCTCTTTTTCATACAGTCGAAGCTAAGATAAGCGATTCGGTGTTCGATGTGGGAGAGTCACCTCTTAAGGAGTGTAGGAAGCTCGATATAGACACAACACTTTTCAGATATAAGTATCCTTTATGGTACTGTAAGGATATAAGTCTTAAAAACTGTACACTTTTTGACATGGCAAGAGCCGGAATATGGTACACGGACAATATAAGCATTGAGGATACGGTCATCGAGGCTCCGAAAAATATCAGAAAGGCAGATGGAGTCACACTTAAGAATGTATCTTTTCCGAATGCCGCAGAGACACTCTGGAATTGCAGTAATGTGACGATGGAGAACGTGTTCGCAAAGGGAGATTATTTTGCATTTAATACCAACAATATCAAGGCTGACAATTTCACACTTGTAGGAAATTATTCGTTTGACGGAACTAAGAACATGGAAATCCGCAATTCCAAGCTTCTTTCTAAGGATGCTTTCTGGAATACAGAGAATGTGACTGTATACGATTCATTCATATCCGGCGAGTACCTTGGCTGGAATGCGAAGAACTTAACTCTTATCAACTGTACAATCGAGAGCCTTCAGGGCATGTGCTACATTGACAATCTTGTTATGAAGAACTGTAAGCTCATCAACACAACACTTGCCTTTGAGTATTCAAGTGTTGACGCTGAGATAACGAGCGGCATAACAAGCGTGCTAAACCCATCATCAGGAACGATTAAGGCTGACTACATCGACAATCTTATCATACAGAAGGATTATATTGATGAAGGCAGGACTAAGATTGTATGCGGTGATATCAAGAATAAGACGGATGAGATTGCGTGGTAGGGATTCTTATAATGTAATTTAGAAAAGAGGTTTGGCATGAAAGAAGAATACAGACGAGCTTTTGATACGGCTGTTGACAGACGTGGGACACATTCTCTTAAGTGGGATGTGAAGGATAATGAGCTTCCGATGTGGGTTGCGGACATGGATTTTAAGACTGCACCGGCGATTATCGAGGCTATAAAAAAGAGAGTCGAGCATGGAGTGTTTGGCTATTCCATAATACCGGATGAGTGGAACGAAGCATACTGCGAGTGGTGGGAGAAAAGGCATAATTTTCATATTGAGAAGGATTGGCTTATATTCTCGACAGGTGTTGTACCTATTTTATCAAGTGTGGTAAGAAAGCTGACGACACCGGGGGAGAATGTGCTGATTCAGACTCCTGTTTACAATATTTTCTTCAATTCCATAGTAAATAATGGGCGGAATGTATTGCAGTGTCCGTTAAGCTATGAAAACGGTGAGTATTCTATTGATTTTGAGAAGTTAGAGGAAGCTATGGCGCAGCCCCAGACTACGATGATGATATTCTGCAATCCTCACAATCCTGTGGGAAAGATATGGGACAGAGAGACACTGGCACATGTCGGTGAGCTTGCAAAGAAGCATCATGTTATAGTAGTATCTGATGAGATACACTGCGACATAACTGACCCGGATAAGGAATACATTCCATTTGCGTCCGCTTCGGACACATGCCGTGAGATAAGCATTACCTGTGTTGCACCGACTAAGGCCTTTAACATGGCGGGCTTGCAGACGGCAGCAGCTATTGTGCCGGACCCATTCCTGCGCCATAAGGTTAACCGTGGACTGAACACTGACGAGGTGGCAGAGCCGAACGCATTCGCAATATGGGCAGCAGTCGCAGCCTTTAGAGATGGCGGTGAATGGCTGGATGCACTAAGAGAGTATATTTATGAAAATAAGCAGAGAGTGACACAGTTCATAGAAACAGAGCTTCCAAAGATAAAGCTCATACATTCTGAGGCAACGTATCTTCTTTGGCTTGACTGTTCGGCGGTATGTGACAACTCAGAGGAGCTTGCCGACAGCATAAGGGAGCGCACAGGGCTCTATCTCTCGGACGGAGTGCAGTATGGAAGAACGGGAGAGAAGTTCTTAAGGCTCAATATAGCATGTCCCGGAGAAAGACTTGAGGACGGACTTAAGAGACTTAAAGATGGGATAGAAGGATATAGAAAGTAAAACATTCGTAATTCACACATTTTTCTTTGGAAAATGGCTGCTCGCTCATGCTTTTGACGGGTCACAATGTCAAAAATCCTTATGCGGCAAGCCTTCTGCCCCTGATATATAATAAGATATAAGAAAACCATGGGTATGGGTCAGCTGCTTACTGTAGCAGCTAATCCCATATCCATGGTTTTCTTATAAGATAATTTTACTTATTGGAACTGTTCTTGTTAAGCACAATAGAGTTCACGGCTTCGATAAGGCTGACAGTCTGGCTTCTTGGAACAAGTGCGACAGACTTGCCATCTATGGCAGCTAAGCATGTGCTTCCGTCATATCTGTACAGCTTTATGGTTGTCTGAGGGAAAGCATCGTTGTCAAGATAGAGAGTGATACCTATCTCTTCCTTCTGTGCGGCTTCCTCATCGGTAAAGCTGTCGACAGAGGCTAAAAGCTCTCTTGTGTCAAAGGGTTTGCCAAGATAGTAGTCGGCACTGCAGTTAAGTCCTTCTATGCGGTCATCAAGTAAAGTCCTTGCAGTGAGCATCAGGATAGGCATTCCTTTTTTGACGGTGCGAAGTCTTTTGGCAACTTCACAGCCGCTCATCGCAGGCAGCATCACATCAAGGATTATCAGGTCATATATACCTAAAAGTGCATATTCGAGTCCTGCTTCGCCATCAAATGCGGCATCCGTATCATAGCCATGGGAATTTAACAGCGAGCGCAGTGAACTGGAAAGCAGAGGCTCATCCTCTATAATAAGAATTTTCATATTGTCTCATTGTGGTGAAATTATTGATTATGGGAGCATAGCAGGGTTTATATTTATGTTCTGATTCGAATGTCAAAACATGCCAATTTACGTTAAGAGTGTATAACATGTTGTATTTATACATATCAGCTCTAGTGTACGAAGCAAGGTGTTCTAAGGACTCTGATATATGCTTTCTATCCGCACGCCACCGAAGAAAAGCATACATCCTTGTATGCATTGCTTCTAAAGCAGCATCCATGCTGCTTTTGGCTGGGAAACTAGCAGAGTCCTAAGAACAACTAAGCTTCTCCCAAAGTCATGATATGTATAAATACAACATGTTATACACAATTAAGTTTACAGAGCATGTTTTGACACCCGAATCATATTCCGGAATAGCTCTCTTTCGCTCATTATATCATCAGAAATTGTGTTTTGAAGGGTGTTCACATTTTTCAGATTTTGGTGTGTATTCCGGGTTATGATATGTGCTGATGACGCATAAATCACATTTGAGGTTGTCATTATTGAAGTTTACATCTATAATGTATTTATTACTTTAATATGTCAGAGTGCCGGAGAGCGTGCCGGCGCAGAGATGGAGAGGGACATGGCAGGAGCTGTTGAGAGAAGATTACATATAAAAAATAATAAGACTGCGGATATAAATCCGGGAATGTTCGGTGTATTTTACGAGGATATCAACTATTGCTGTGATGGAGGTATAAGCGCACAGCAGCTTGAAAATGCGGCATTTGAGTTCGTTGAGGCATTGGGCTATAAGGACAATTATTCGACTAAGTATGACGGTCTGTATGGGTGGATTGCTTATCCGACAAATGGTGATGGAGCTGCATTGTCGATAAGCAGTGATAAGCCTGTGTCGGAAGCGGCACCGCATTATCTTATATTTGAACCGAAAAAAGGGCAGTGCGGTTTTGCGAACAAAGCTTATGACGGAATCTATATTCGCAGTGGCATGAAATACCATGTGAGTGCTTATCTTAAGAGTGACAGCTATAACGGAACTGTCAGAGTGAGAGTCGGAAGTCAGACATGCATGCTTACAGAATGCGTGACAGGTGAGTGGGCCAGATATGAGGCAGCGTTTGAGGCACAGGAAGAGGAAAGATTTGAACCCTTTGTGGTTGAGTTAGATGAGACAAAAATATCTGACGGATGTACATTATGTGCTGATTTTTTCTCATTTACAGCGGATGATGCTGTGTGTGGAGTGTTCAGAAAAGACATTGTAGAGCTGTTAAAGAGCATGAAGCCTGGATTTATGCGTTTTCCGGGTGGGTGCATTGTAGAAGGCAATGAGCTTAGCAACAGGTATCAGTGGAAGCATACAGTCGGAAGACGTGAGGACAGGGGGCGTACATGGAACCGTTGGGCTGTTCATGGCAATGAGGAGAAGCCTTTTTTTGCAGGCACATTCAGCCACTACAACCAGAGCTATGATATAGGCTATTACGAGTATTTTCTGCTTTGTGAGTACATAGGAGCAAAGCCTCTTCCGGTTCAGAATGTTGGTCTTGCCTGCCAGTATCAGTCAACGCATAAGGTAAGCACTGAATCAGAAGAATTCAAGGAGTATGTTCAGGATGTGTTAGACCTTATAGAGTTTGCAAACGGCTCTGTCGATACGAAGTGGGGTGGATTAAGAGCCGGTATGGGACATCCGGAGAGCTTTAACCTTGAGATGATTGGAATAGGAAATGAACAGTGGGAGACAAAGGAGTCAGAATTTTTTAAGCGCTATAGTCTTTTTGAGCAGGCTGTCCATGAAAAATATCCTGATATAAAGCTCATAGGTTCAGCAGGACCTGATGTCAAGTCGGACTATTATACAAAGGCATGGGAGTTTTATCGCAATAAAGGACAGGATAATTTTGTCTATGCGGTTGATGAGCATTACTACTGTTCACCGGAATGGTTCTTAGAAAATGCTCGTTTTTATGATAAATATCCAAGAAATGTCAAGGTATTTGCGGGAGAATATGCGGCGCATGTTCAAAAGCAGGCTATGGACAGCTCTAAAAATACACTTGGGGCAGCACTTTGCGAGGCTGCGTTTCTTACAGGAGTTGAGAAAAATGCCGATGTAGTTGTGCTCGCATCATATGCACCTCTTTTTGCAAGACTTGGCTATGTACAGTGGACACCAGACATGATATGGTTTAATGATGCAGAATGTTTTCCAAGCCCAAGCTTTCTTGTCCAGAAAATGTATTCAAGGAACATGGGCGATTATGTGGTTGAAAATAAGATGGATGATGAGCTGTTTTTGGCAGATTCACGTTATAAAAATATTTTCCACACGGTATCATATGATACTGCGGAAAATGAACTTATTGTAAAGCTTGTAAATCCGTGGGATTTTGACTGTGTTGTGACTGTGGATATGGATGGCTTCAAGCCGGATTATGGCAAAGTCCACTGTATTATAATGGGTGAAGCGGAGAATGAAGCCTATAACAGCGTGAATTGTCAGGATAATGTGAAGGCTTACGAGTTCAACATAGAAGCTGCTTTCGATGGGAAAGTGCCGGACACAGGAAGGTTCAGCCTGAGAGCGCATACCTTCAGCATATTCAGAATCAGATGTTCATAGAATAGCGGGATTTTTTTATATTATAATATTACATGGTCGCATGCTGAACTCATTGAGCATATGAATATCATGTTTATAAAAAAGAGAAAACAATTACTTTTGGATGATGGAAAACTTTTTTGTCCTGTGTTTGGTACAAACCAAGTACAGGATGGAGATATGAAGCGTTTTTTATGAGCAGGAAGTGAAAACGGATTGCGAATGCCATTGATTGCAGTATGACAAGTAATGCCTGCAGTATGCAGTGTTATGGCTATTTGAAAGTGAAACCTTAAAGCTTCTAATTAGTTGAAGTATTATAAGTGCTGCCTACAGTATGCATTAAATAAAAATATAAAAACAGGAGACAAAATGAACTTACGGGAATATCTAAAAAATAACAGACTTGCGGCGGATGGCGCCTTTGGAACTTACTATGCGGATAAATATGGCTCGGATGAACTTCCGGAGGCGGCGAATATACTGCATCCTGACAGAGTTATCGCAATTCATACAGAATATATAAATGCCGGGGCACGCTACATAAGGACTAATACATATGCATCTAACAGCAACCTGTTGTCCGATGATGAAAATAAGGTTAAAGAAAATATAACAGCAGCCGTGCAGCTTGCACAGGAAGCAGTAAAAAGCAGTGGTGTCAGGCAAATCTATATAGCAGGTGATATAGGACCTATACCTGATGGGATGGGCTTTGTAAAAAACGGTAAAGATAAGGAATATGTGCGTCTTGCTTCCATTATGCTTGAACAGGGAGTTGATGCGGTTCACTTTGAGACATTTGCGGATTATGAGGATATTCTGCCTGCAATCAAGTATCTTAGGGAAAGTTCAAGTGATATTTTTATAAGTATCTGCTTTAGTGTGAATCAGTACGGCTACAGTGCAGCGGGACTCAGCGCTAAAAGGCTTATTGAGGATGCTGCAAAGCTTGATGTGGATGCTGTCGGACTTAACTGCGGCGTTGGTTCAGGGCATATGTCACAGCTTATCGATGGACTGGGGCTTTCTAAGAATAAGTTTTTTTTGGCACTTCCTAATGCCGGTTATCCGGATTTTACAAGAAATCATATGCATTTTGGCGGCGCACCTGCATATTTTGCCGGAAAGATGGCGCAGATTGCAAAAAAAGGCGTGGATATTGTAGGCGGCTGCTGTGGAACAAGACCTGAATCTATAGAAAAAATGTGTACAGAGCTTGAAAAGCTTCCAAGATATGAGAAAAAGACACCTGATGAGCATACAGATGAGCCAAAGCAGGCAAAAATGAGAGGCTTTTTGTATGACGATAACGGCAATATAAAGAAAAAGAAGTTCATAGCTGTTGAACTTGCACCGCCTTTTAATGCCAATGACGAGAAGCTGCTTGAATCGGCGCATGCGCTTGTTGGAATGGGTGTAGATGTGCTGACATTTCCGGATTCTCCTTCCGGGCGTACAAGAGTTGATTCAGTCCTGATGGCGGGCAAAGTAAGACGTGAGACAGGAATGGATGTTATGCCGCATATATGCTGCCGTGATAAGAATGCGGTTGCGATGCGCTCACTGTTCATGGGTTCAAGAATCAATGACATCTATAATATGCTTATTATAACAGGTGATCCTCTTCCGTCCATGGTGCGAGAGACTGTAAAGTCAGTGTTCAATTTTGACTCTGTAGGGCTTATGAAGATAGCACTGGAGATGAATGAGGAAGTATTTGCAGACAGTCCTCTGTGCTACGGAGGAGCGATTAACCAGGGAAGAAGGAACATAGATGTTGAACTTGGACGTGTAAGAAAGAAGATGGCGGCAGGAGCGCAGTTCTTTCTAACGCAGCCTGTATTCTGTGAGGAGGACGTGCTGCGCCTAAGATATATAAAAAAAGAGACAGGTGCGAGGATACTCTGCGGTATAATGCCTCTTATCAGCCGGAAAAATGCCCTCTTTATGAAAAATGAGATTGCCGGTGTGAATGTTCCGGATGAGCTTGTGGAGCGTTATCCGGAAAATGCAGGCAGACGTAAAGGCGAGGCTGTAGGAATTGAACTTGCAAGGCAGATGATTGCCATGACACAGGATTTTGCTGACGGATATTACTTTGAATTTCCGTTTAACAGGACTTATATGCTGAAGGAAATATTGAAGTAAATTGAACTTACAAATAAGATTTATATAAAGTTCAACGTAGATATTGAAAAGTTCAATGTTTGGTGGTATAGTGGAAAAGGTTACAGCATTATGAGAAAATAATAATGCTGGTTCCGAATGTTTTAGAATTGCGGAAGCTGTTTTAAAGTGGAGCAATTCGCAGATATCAGATGAGTGGCAGAATATCTTTTAATCCTTATAACATAGTATTTGATTAGAGATGTTTTGTGGTGTTTGTTATTGAGCGAAAACAGACAGGGCATAATGCCCTTTATCGGCAGCTTACTTAGATGTGGAGGTTTTATATGTCAGGAATTGCACAGAGACTAAAAGAGGCGATGGAGGCCAAGGGGTTAAAGCAGGTTGATGTGATCAGGCTTGCACAACCTATTGGCCGTGAATGTGGTGTGCACATCGGGAAGAGCCATATTAGCCAGTACCTCAGCGGAAAGAGCGAGCCGAGGAAGGATATTTTAAGTGTTCTTGCAAAGACACTCGGTGTTGATGAGAAGTGGCTTGCGGGAACCGAGCCTGAGGTGAATGGTGCTAAGGCTGATACCGAAAAATCAGTGTACGATATAAAAAGTTCAAATAAAGCATATTCAGATAAAATGGGAGATAATGTTATGAGACAGTTTTCAAAATCATCGAAGCTTGACAATGTATTATATGATGTGAGAGGTCCTGTTGTCGAGGAAGCTAATCGTATGGCAGACGCAGGAATGCATATTTTAAAGCTCAATATCGGAAATCCGGCACCGTTTGGTTTCAGGGCACCGGAGGAGGTTGTCTACGATATGAGGCAGCAGCTCACAGACTGTGAGGGCTATTCCGACTCAAAGGGACTTTTTTCTGCAAGAAAAGCTATCATGCAGTATGCGCAGCTTAAGAATATTCCGAATGTTGAAATCAATGATATTTATACAGGAAACGGAGTCAGTGAGCTTATCAATCTCAGTATGCAGGCACTCTTAGATGACGGCGATGAGATTTTGATTCCTTCACCGGATTATCCGCTCTGGACAGCAACAGCAACGCTTGCAGGAGGCAAGGTTGTCCATTATCTGTGTGATGAGCAGTCTGACTGGAACCCGGATATCGATGATATTAAGAAGAAAGTTAATTCAAAGACAAAAGCCATTGTAATAATAAATCCTAACAATCCTACAGGTGCGCTCTATCCGAAGGAGGTTTTAGAGCAGATAGTACAGATTGCCAGAGAAAACCAGCTCATTATTTTTTCGGATGAGATATATGACAGGCTTGTAATGGATGACGGAGAGCATATTTCAATAGCGTCACTTGCACCTGATGTATTCTGCGTAACTTTCAGTGGACTTTCAAAGTCCCACATGATAGCAGGCTTCAGAGTAGGCTGGATGATATTAAGCGGTAACAAAGCGATTGCAAAGGATTATATTGAAGGCATCAATATGCTTTCCAATATGCGTCTTTGTTCAAATGTTCCGGCACAGTCAATAGTTCAGACAGCACTCGGCGGCTACCAGAGTGTCAAGAATTATATTGTTCCGGGTGGACGTATCTATGAACAGAGAGAGTTCATGTATAAGGCTATAAATGATATTCCGGGACTCAGCGTTGTGAAGCCTAAGGCTGCATTTTACTCATTCCCGAAGATTGATACAAAGAAGTTCAATATTACGAATGACGAGAAGTTTGCATATGATTTCTTAAAGGAGAAGAGAGTTCTCATAGTTCACGGAGGCGGTTTCAACTGGAAGGAGCCTGACCACTTCCGTATAGTATATCTTCCGAGAGTTGAGGTGCTTGAGGAGGCATTTGGAAAGCTCGGAGATTTCCTTGAGACTTATCATCAGTAGGCAGCCGGATTATCTTGTCTATAAAAATTAATTTGGAGGGCACATGAAGAGGGAAAAAAGTTCAGGAAATAAAGTGAGAAAAATTATAAGGTGCATTTCCATGATTTTATTTCTCTGTGTGCTCATTCTGCCGCAGGCTTCATGGCTGATACTCAAATTGGTATATAAAAACAATACCGGTGTTATGGAGCAGCTCGATTATGACCTTGGTGAGAACAGAGAGCTTACAGCTTTTCCAAGTGGAGCAGGTATCGGAAATATAACATCTGAACTTGAAGCCTATTATAATGACCATGCACCGTATAGAAGTATTCTTATTTCGATTAACAGACATATTAATTCTAAGCTTGAACGGGCGTACACCTTAAATGTACAGCCCGTTCTTGTTGCGCTTGCAGATAAAAAAAGTGTGTCATCAGGTGGAAAATACAGTGAGGCTGAAAAATCAAATGAGGGTATGAAAGAGCCTGAAAACACAGGGATGGGGAATGCTTCAGGCAGCACGCAAGGGAATAAGGGCAGCGAAGGTATGCCGGACGGTTCACAGGGAAATGTGGAAAGTGGAGATATGCCGGGCAGCACGCAGGAGAATATAAACAGTGAGAATGTATCGGGCAATATGAATGGCGGAAATGCGTTGGATGATAAGCAGAATAATAAGGGCAGCGAAATAGTATCAGGCAATACACAGGAAAATATGGGCAGCGAAAACGTATCAGATAGTGTTTCAGGTAGTGGCAGCGGTGAAAAAGATTCGGATAATGCTTCAGAAATTAAGACTGCTGAGGATACATTAGAAAATATGACTACCGTTGACGTGAGTAAGGATAATATTGACACAGAAAATAAGACCGGAGAAAGTGATGACGCAGCATTGAATCAGCCATATTTTCCGGCGAGAGAGATGAACGGAACAATATTTGGCAGAGATGACTGGATGTTCTGCAATTATGATAACAGCATCGGATATTACTGCGGAAGCAATCTGATGAGTGAACAGCAGATGGCGGACAGATTAAGCCTTATGCAGAGGCTACAGCAGATTTGTGACAGCCGTGGTATAAAATTACAGTTCATGATTGCACCGAACAAGGAGCAGGTCTATTCGGAGTTCATGCCAACGTACACTATTGAAAACAGCTATAAAAAGGTTCAAAGATTTGTGGACTATGCAAGACAAAATTCATCAATAAAAATCATTTATCCATTGGAGGAACTTCGTGCGGCAAAAAATATAATGAGCACATATTATAAATATGATACACATTGGAATCACTATGGAAGCTTCATTGCGACACAGGCACTTTACAAAGCTATGGGACTGGCATATGTTTCGCCCGACAGCGTAAGCTATACGGATGGAAGCTGCATATGGGGGCTTGTCATTACAGCGGGGCTTAGCTGGCAGGATTACGAGAGGGATTATGACCACATTCCCAATTACAAGCCTGAGGTTGAGCTTTTTAACACGGAAGGTGAGATTGATTTTATCCACACGGAAAAGAGTGCAGTCTACAGGACAGACTCGACAGCGGCGGATGACAGCAGATTTGTGATGATTGGAGATTCATTCAGGCTCTACATGATGCCATATCTTGAACGTGATTTTGCACACGTAAGTATAGCACATCGCGACAATGTTAATGATGTGTGCGATGATATAAGGCAGGCGGACATTTTAGTTGTAGAATGTGTTGAAAGGCTTGATGACAGCCTTAATGGGACGATACTTGAACTTATTAGCATACTTGAAAATTAGCTGTTCGGAATTATATGTATATTTTATTTGATTTCAAAACGTAGTTTTACCGGACACTTTAAATCTATTAGTATATTCAAAATGGAGGCAATGTGAAAAATACAGATTGATATCTGATTTTTCACATAGCTATTTGTGCCGCAGGCATCACAAATAGCATCTATTGAGAGCCAAATCTGATATTTGGCTCGAAATTCCTTCGGCACATTGTGCCTGCGGAATGGGGATTAATATGAATATTGTAGTAGCAATCGATTCGTTAAAGGGCAGCCTGAGTTCATTAGAAGCAGGTGCGGCTGTATCGGAAGGCATTCACAGGGCGATGAAGGATGCGAATGTAGTTGTCCGTCCTCTGGCTGACGGTGGAGAAGGTACAGTGGAGGCGCTGGCACTTGGAATGAATGGACGGATTGAGAAGGTTATGGTTACAGGACCGCTTGGAGCTAAGGTGGAAGCCGCTTACGGAATCGTAGATGCGGCAAAGACAGCAATCATAGAAATGTCGGCAGCAGCCGGAATTACATTGTTGGATGAAAAGGAAAGAAATCCGTTAGACACGACTACCTTTGGGGTTGGTGAGCTGATATGTGATGCCATAGCAAAAGGATGTCGTAATTTTATCGTAGGCATTGGAGGGAGTGCGACAAATGACGGTGGTATAGGAATGTTAAATGCTTTAGGTTATGAATTTCTAGATGCCGATGGCAGGCAGGTTCCATTTGGTGCGAAAGGATTGGCTTTGCTTGAAAAGATATCCGATGAGCACGTTATACCTGTGCTTAAGGAATGCCACTTTAAAGTAGCATGTGATGTGACGAACACTTTATGTGGTGAACAAGGCTGCAGTGCAGTTTTCGGACCTCAAAAGGGTGCAACGCCGGATATGATTGCACAGATGGATGAGTGGCTTGCACACTATGCGAAGCTTACCGGCGAAAAGTATCCGAAGGCAGATATGAATCAGACCGGAACAGGTGCAGCGGGAGGACTTGGTTTTGCTTTTCTTTCATACACTGATGCGGTATTAGAGCCGGGAGTAAAAATTATTCTTGATGAGACAAGACTGGAGAATTATATAAAAAATGCGGATATTGTTGTCACAGGCGAGGGAAGGTTAGACAGCCAGACGGTTATGGGAAAAGCGCCGATAGGAGTGGCTGCCATTGCAAAAAAATATGGCAAACCTGTTATAGCATTTTCAGGGTGCGTTACCGATGATGCGGTGCTTAGCAATGAACATGGCATAGATGCATTCTTTCCGATACTGCGGACGGTGACTACACTTGACGAGGCAATGAACTCGGAAAATGCGGGGAAAAATATGATTTTGACAGCTGAGCAGGTGTTCAGGCTTATTAAGCTGTGCCATTTATCAAGGATATAGTGGAGATTTTAATTGGTGACCAAAACTGATTTTTTCCTAAATAGAGGAATTCTTAAGCATAATGTCCGAAGTTAATGTGACATCAAACATGCCTATAGGCTTGTATTTAAGTATATTGAAACAATTTGTAATGCCGTTATGATTTACATAAACTGCGGCTATATGTCCCTTAATAATCCTGCAAAAATGTATGAGAGAGTATATTTTCTGCAGCCGGCTGAATTTGCAGAAATTCTCATTTTCTAACTAAAACTTAATTCTGCCGCACCCACCGCTTTGTAATCTGCCAGAGTTGTCAAAGCTCCTTCTTTCCTGCTTTATTTTATATCTGAATTATATCTAAGAGTAACCACCAAATTTAAAAGCCCCTTGCTAATCCACACCTTTTATTGTATGATAAGAATAATGCTAAGCTATATAAGCTTTTAAATAAGCATTAATAGAGTCATAAAAAATACAGGAGGAAATACCATGAGCAGAGAAATGGTAGTCGTTATTGACTTTGGCGGTCAGTACAACCAGTTGGTTGCAAGACGTGTCAGAGAATGTAATGTATACTGTGAGATATACTCATACAAGACGGATATCGCGAAGATTAAGGCCATGAATCCGAAGGGCATTATTCTTACCGGTGGTCCTAACAGCTGCTACGAACCCGGCGCTCCGACATGCACCGAAGAGCTCTTTAATCTCGGTGTTCCGGTGCTTGGTCTGTGCTACGGCGCACAGCTTATGATGCATGTTCTCGGTGGCAAGGTTGAAAAAGCGCCCGTGCGCGAATATGGCAAGACAGAGGTTTTTGTCGATACAACATCACCTTTATTCAAGGGAGTCGGAAGTCAGGCAGACAATGTAGCCGGAATTACATGTGACGACCACAAGAGTAATACTAATGTAACATCCTGTTGGATGAGCCATTTTGATTATATATCCAAAATAGCTCCGGGCTTCAGAATTGTCGCACATACAGCAGACTGTCCTGTCGCAGCAGCTCAGAATGAGTCTAAGAATCTCTATGCAATCCAGTTCCACCCGGAAGTACTTCATACTCTTGAAGGAACCAAGATGCTTGAAAACTACGTTAAGGGTGTATGTGGTTGTGCCGGTGACTGGAAGATGGATTCCTTCGTTGAGAATACTATCAAAGACATCCGCCAAAAAGTAGGTGATGGCAAAGTATTGCTTGCACTCTCAGGCGGTGTTGATTCCTCGGTTGCAGCCGGTCTTCTTTCAAGAGCAATCGGCAAGCAGCTCACCTGCGTATTCGTAGACCATGGTCTTTTACGCAAAAATGAGGGCGATGAGGTTGAAGCTGTATTCGGTTCTAACGGACAGTTCGACCTTAACTTTATCAGAGTTAATGCACAGGAGCGCTATTACAATAAGCTTGCAGGCGTGACAGAACCTGAGCGCAAGCGTAAAATTATAGGTGAAGAGTTCATCCGAGTATTTGAAGAGGAAGCTAAGAAAATCGGTGCTGTTGACTTCCTTGCACAGGGAACAATCTACCCTGATGTCGTTGAATCAGGTCTTGGCGGCGAGTCAGCAGTAATCAAATCGCACCACAATGTCGGTGGTCTTCCTGATTTTGTTGATTTCAAGGAAATTATTGAACCACTCCGTGACCTTTTCAAGGATGAAGTCCGCAAAGCCGGTCTTGAACTTGGCATTCCTGAGCGCCTTGTATTCCGTCAGCCATTCCCAGGTCCCGGACTTGGAATCAGAATTATCGGTGAAGTCAATGCCGAAAAAGTCCGCATTGTTCAGGATGCTGATGCAATCTACCGCGAGGAAGTTGACAAGGCAGTTGAGGCATACAGAAGCGGACACGGCACGCCACCTTCCTGGATGCCTAATCAGTACTTTGCAGCACTTACTAACATGCGTTCAGTAGGTGTTATGGGTGATGAGCGTACCTATGATTATGCTGTTGCACTTCGCGCAGTGAACACAATAGATTTCATGACTGCCGAGTCAGCACAGATTCCATTTGAAGTGCTCCAGACTGTAATGAGCAGAATTATAAATGAAGTCAGAGGAGTCAATCGAGTATTCTATGATTTGACGAGCAAACCGCCTGGGACAATTGAGTTTGAATAACGGACTAAAATGCCGAAAGCCTGTATTTATGCGGGTTTCC
>ERZ1106915.1487-NODE-1487-length-19302-cov-4.582480_pt1 | contig 19302 bp, 15 predicted proteins | sample MGYA00403653_ERZ1106915 | MGnify/ENA primary metagenome ERZ1106915 (study PRJEB35170, sample SAMEA104062404) | human gut metagenome | biome: human gut; feature: human-associated habitat; material: faeces | place: Denmark | collected 2012-06-06 ... | reverse complement strand
GCTCATTGACGCTGCTTTCGTTACTATCTAACTACCTTTTGCGATATGTTGATGCTTGATCCGCTATTTCCGATAACGATGTTGCTATTCGTGGAGTTAACGTCGATATCGAGCTCGTTATTGGCAAATACGGTGGCCATGCGTTCCCACGCAGTTATGAGACGGTCTAATTCCGGATCGCGCCTAAATTCATCCATCTTTTTGATCATTTGATTTGGATCTGATAGTTCGATCAAAACATCTGCTTCAGACACGTCATCGGCTGTGACAAATTTTGGCGTAAGACCGCAAATGAGCCTTTGGGTTAATACCCACAAGCCTGAACCTAGCGCACTTGCCCCGCCTTTTGCCAATCCATTAAAACAAGCTTCGATAAGAGTGGGAAGGTCCATTTCCGCGCCTTTCGTATGTGTCTAATTCATTTAATTATAATCTTTAAGATGACTAATTTTGAACCATCGGAATTTTTTGCGGGTGGAAGACCCTGTTAGGCCTCTCACTGCGTCTCACGTTCTCCTTAATGGTCCTCTCAGCGCTGCTGAGTTAACGCCGTTAGCGTGGTGGCAGCGGGGAAGCACGGCGTGCGCATTTGAGGATCGCTTCCGCCTACAGCGTTTTTTTTGCATATCCTAAAAAGTGACCACAGGGATGCCCCACGGCTCTAGCCTTAAGTCCGTTCTGGGGATTTCGCCTGATGATTTTCTTAATGGGCGTATATCCAATAAAGCTATGGCGGCATTCAGATAGAAACACCGATGACTAAGATTGTTAAGATGGCAATGCATTCGCTAATAATCATCCGATACTATATCGATTAATAGCTTAATAGCACCGATCGGTTCTTAAGGAATAGCATTCGGTGTCGGCGGGATCTTGTGGATGTTTTGACTAAGGAGTTGCCTTGGCTTCTAAATCGACTGACATAATTGAAGTGGACGTTAATGGCGGCATTCGGAATGAACAGCTAGCATTTCTCCGCAAAGTCTTTGCCAATGCACATGTCAATATATTAATCGGGTCGGCATTCTCATTGGAAGTCGTTCCGACACTCGGTCACAGGGAGTCGTGGTTTCAGGAAGTTGATGAGCGTCTGCGCGATCGGTCGAGTTCCAATTGGAATATTGTTCGAAGCCTTTTACGCCTTGAGTACTTCCGTTCTGTAATGTGGCCCCTTTATGATGCGTCGCCAACGCCGGAGCAAAAAAATTTTCTTTCGGCAGCTCGTCGATTGATTTCCGATAGGGGAACAACTCTTCTCCCGAAGCGCCTGAATGTTTTTACCACCAATTATGATCCGCTGATCGAGGTAGCACTCGAGGAGCTGGGGATTCCTTTTAATGATGGGTTTGCGGGGCGGATGTCTCCGAGGTTCGACTCCTCATCTTTCAGCCGACTCATGTGTGAACAATCGCTATTCATGGAATACACGTCTCAGGTGACGACAGCTAACGTGCTTAAGCTCCACGGGTCCCTAACGTGGAGGCGCAATGATGATGGGGCCATTACCTATTCGGCTTTTAAGGATCTTCTCGCCTCATGCCTCGATGGCTGCGATGGGGCTCTCGAGCTGCCGGTTGCTGGCAACGTGAACGAACTGATTGTCAAGCCTTGCGACGAGGATGGGATATCGACGTTGGAAAAAATGGCGTCGAGTCTGCCCGAAGGTGAAAAAGAGCTGATTCGTGCATTCGGGCGCAATTACGATTCAACGATGTGCGTCGTCAATCCCGTGAAGAAGAAATTCGAGGAAACTGTTCTCGAGCAAAGCTACTATGACTTGCTTCGCATTTTCGCGAACGAGCTTGACAGGAACAATGCTTTGCTCCTGGTGTTTGGGTTTTCATTCGCCGATGAGCATATTCGTGAACTCACGAAAAGAGCCGCACGCTCCAATCCGAAATTACTAATCATTATCTCCTGCTATCATCGGGAAGCCGCTGAGAGCTATCGTGCCTTTTTCCCCGACATGGACAACGTCTTTTATCTCGTACCGAAAGAAAATGGGGTTATTGGCCTCAATGAGCTTACAGAGGTGATAAGATGCGCGACGAGCTAGACCAAGATTTCCTTCTTGTAGGAGAGGTTGCCGAGGTCCGAGGCACCGTGGTTAAGGTGAGGGTATACAGCGAAGCCAACGAGGCGAGCACGTTCTTCCACGGCTCGCTTGTGCGTGGGGTGTCAGTTGGGGGATATGTGCGAATTCCCTGTGGCTACGACGATGTGATAGGTATCGTAGAAGGGGATTATCAGCAGGAACGCAGGGCTTCGTCATCTGCTGATTCCAATAAACGTGAGTCTCCGGGGTCGTATCTAGATCGCTACGTGGACGTTTCGATATTCGGCAGCTTCGCTGCGGGTAAATTCAAGCGCGGCGTGGAAGTTCTTCCCCTGGTCAGGTCGAAGACGTACCTTCTTCCCCCAAAGAAGCTTGAGATTGTTAATTCGACCTCGTCTATCTCCGGCTCTGGGTTCCGAGTGGGAAGCCTGGCTGGGCATGATGGGATCGACGTAACGCTGCCGTTCAACGCTTTATTCGCGAGCCATATCGGCATCTTCGGCAATACCGGTTCCGGCAAATCGAATACACTTTGCCGGATCTTTACGGATTGCCTTTGCCAGCGCACTTGCCAAGAAGCTAGCATATTCTTATTTATTGATTTTAATAACGAATATACATCAGATTCGGTGCTGTCTCGCGACAAAGCCGTATACAGGCTCGATACGAGGAATGGTGGCGACCGAATTCCCGTATCTTCAGATTTCTATTTTGATGTTGACATGTGGGCAATGCTCTCTAAAGCAACTGAGAAGACCCAGCGGCCTTTTTTGAGACGTTGTATAAATAAGGCCCAAAAGGTCAAGGACGCTAATAACTCCGGACAGTATCTGCGAGGAATGATAAAGAATCTTCTTGGCGGATACTGTGGATCGGCTCCGGTATTCGATGAGCAGCGCGATGACCTCGCAAAACTCTTCTCGCTTGTGCCCGGCATCAATAGAAACGATGTCGAAGATGCGCTGGATTCGATAGAAGTGTTTAGGCGTAACGATCCGCCGCTACTTCGGTTGCGCAACTCGTCAGCTTATCTCAATTCTCCAGAGGATACGGAGCGCGTTTTTGCCTCGTTGAGGATCGAGGAGTTGCCCTGCGATGCATTGGCCGAGGATACGCCATTGCTGCTTGAGTTCATTGTCAGATATCGTCTTATCGAACTCACCCGCTCTGGCGTTGCCGTTCGAGAGCACATAGCGCCAATGATCCAGCGTTACGCCTCGGAGCTTGCGGAGGCTTCGAAACTCTACGAACCGCAGGATAGCTGTATCTGGCGAGGCGGTAAAAGCGTTATGGTGGTTTCGCTTCGCGACGTGAACCTTGAACAGAAGAAAGTCGTGCCGCTTGTTATCGCCAAGACTCTGTATCGGATGCAGAAAACTCGCGGGCAGTCCGATATGAAGAGCAGCGCCCACCTCGTCGTGGATGAGGCACACAACATTCTTTCTTATTCATCCCAGCGCGAAAGCGAGAGCTGGCGCGATTATCGACTGGAGACATTCGAGGAAATAGTCAAAGAGGGTAGAAAATTCGGCATGTATTTGACGGTTTGTAGTCAAAGGCCGGCCGACATCTCGCCCACGATTCTTTCCCAGATGCACAACTACTTCATCCATCGACTTGTTAATGACGAGGATCTGAGGGCTGTGTCGAAAGCCGTGTCTTTCATAGACAAGGCAAGCTTGAGTATGATTCCGGTATTGCCGCAGGGATCGTGCATAGTGAGCGGGACGGCGGCGGCGTATCCGATGCGCATCCAGGTTGACCCTCTTGACCTTGAAAAACAGCCGCTGAGCTACGATAGAGACCTTGCAAAGGCCTGGGGAATCAGTGGATAAAGAGGGGGCGGCATGGCAATAATGAGCTCTCTAGAGCTATTGGTGAATGAGAGCAGAGGGCGGGGTGTATCGGCTACAACCGATGCACCCCGCCCTCTATTAGTCTCGAAAAATACAATCACAACAATTACGAACGCACGTTTAATACTATCCATCATAAGATATGGGCAATCAACTGGTTAACAATCATTTGACTAAGTGTTGCAAGGTGAGATATTAATCGACTGGAGTTCACGGCAATGCAAGCAAAAGAAGTAACTGAGAAAGTTAAATGCTTCATGGAATGCGATACCAATACTCTTCAAGCGTTAGTCCTGTATGGCGAATGGGGTACAGGTAAAACATATTATTGTGAGCACGATCTTAAAGCCGCACTTGATGAAATTGGAATTAAGATATGCCGCGTTTCATTATTCGGCGTTTCCGATTATGAGGAAGTTTTCAGTAGAGTTATGGCCTCAGTATTTCATTTTTGCGAAAACTCTACTGATCGCCTCGATGCCGCTTTAAATGTCCTCAAGAAGAGTGTACTTGCGGCTACTAACTCGATAGTTAGTAAAAAACTTGCTAAGCTTGGAATTCAAATGTCAATTAAACCCGATCTGCTATTGACTTTAATTGACATGAAGAAAGTTCTCGTGATTTTTGATGATTGCGAGCGTAGCAACTTTGCCCAAGATGACCAGACTTTTCTTGGGTTCGTCAACAATATGGTAAAACTATGGGTGGCATGTGATGCTCGTCAGAAATAAGCCATTGTCGTTCGAGGAAGACAGTTCTATCGAAAAAGCGGTTATGGGACAAATTGCATTTGAGCCAGATTTTCAGGAACTATATAAAGTCGCGATTGAGCCCAAGATGCAGCTACCCGAACATATTGACTTTAACGTTGAGAAAGCGATTCTCGATGGAATTAAAGCGTCCACCATCAATGTGAGGGCCATAGCGAGATCGATTCCCGTAATTAATTGTGTTTTAGGAACACCAATTCTTGTTGATAAGACAATAGACTTTGTTGGAAGGGCTCGGGCGCTCTCTTCATTTATCGGTTATGCAGTCTTGGCATCAGCAGGTAAAAATACCAAGAAGCCTAAAACCTCGAATATGGCCGTGAATATGATTGATGACTCTAAGGTTCTGGAATACGAATACTACTCACTTATATCTAAGGCTCTAGCCCCCTTAACAGAAGGGGGAAATGTATGTCCCAAACTCGTTGAGGACTCCTTTAGAGAGTTTGTTCTAATTAAAAACCCTGATTCTGCAGCAGACATTGAGGCTCAAGGCCTCATTGACCAATGGCATACCCTGCGTTCAATGGAAGACAATCAAGTTGAATCGTTTGCGAGCCGGCTTGAAGCCCTATTGTCTGATGGACAGTATTCGCATAGATGGTTTCCTGAGATTGTCAGCATTTCAGTTGCACTAAAAAATCTGGAGTTCTGGGGTGAGACTAATCTCGAAAACCTTATTGACTCTCTAAAACGAGCTGCCAGCCGTGACCCTCAATGCAGCGCAAAATTACTGAGAGAAGAAATACCAATGTTCAATGTCTTTTACGACAAGGAAGTTGGTCAGATAATTGAGGTTCTAGCAACAAGCATTGAACACAACGAAAGAAAGCAGGATTTAAATTCCATCAGGTTCGAGCTTTCTAAAATTGACCAGAATACAGGGATATCGCTTTCCGCGCTTCTTGAAGATGTCATAAAATCCCAATCCCCAAGAAAGATGTTAGGTTTGTCTGTTGAGTGCATTGTCAAATCTATCTATGAAGGAGATGCTGAATCTCAGCTATCGCTGCGCTCATTTTTCCACTCAAGCATGAAGAATTACCCTGATAACAACAGTTTGGACGAAGCCATTGAATGGCTGAATAGCATTGAAGCCCAGCTAGACGAAGTCGGGTCGAAATCACGAATGGGGCGATTGAGGTCCAAATGGATTCAAGAAGACCTCAAAGAAGCGATAGAAGCGTTGGATGAAAGATCGCAAAGCCAGACGAAAGTTAACGATGACGATATGTGATTTAGCGTGCCTAAAAGCAACTTCCATTCCATGATTGAAATGGCTTGTTTAATGTAAACGAAAATTGCTTTGTTAGCGTCAAGCATTTTTAGCCACTGATGGTTAAGCTTTTTTGACCAATCCTGGTCACCGGATAATAGCCACTGCACTTCTCCGCCGCCACTACGCTGGTGGTGCCAACGTGCCGACGATAGGAGGACCATTGAGGTGAACGAGAGCCACGATGACCTACAGGAAATTATAGACGCGGCATTCTGGGAGAGTGCCGCGGTAGAGGGTGACGGGCTGATCGCCGACTTCATGAATCCCATCTTTAATTTGATAAGTTTGGCTTTGAGCAGTCTCGTCAGCAACGAAAGGAATCTTAATGGACTGGCAGGCTATATCCGCAGTCGGGTCACTGCTGTGCGCAGTGGCTACATTCTTTGCGGCTCTCGTGGCATTAGTAATGGGCTGCAGCGAAAGCAAGACGAGCGTTTATGCGCGTGGAATATTTTTTGATGATGATCATTATGATTTGTTCGAGCACCATTCAAATTGTTTCAATATTGAAATTTTATGCGACGGAAATCAACCGGTGTACATCACACATGTTATCGAGGGGGCTAGGTTTAAGAAAAACGCTCGCGGAGCTAAAGGCTGGCTTAAATCAAGAATGCTTATCCGCGAATATGGGATGCCGGGTAGAGGTATCCCAAATCTAAGGAAATCAAAGTACTGGACGCTACACCCCTTAAGTAGTGTAATGAAATTGGAGCCGGGCGAAGTTGGGAGTTTCGCAATTAGTTTTATAAGGCTGCAGGCGATTCAAAAAGAACGAAAGGAACTAGGCATTTTCGACCTTGATGCGCCCTTGTCTTTCTATGCTCTTGACGTGTCAGGGAAGAAATACAAGATACATTCTGGCGCAACGCCAAATTCCTTTTTAGAAGAAGCGACTGCAATAATGACAAGGGTATCTCCTCTAACTGGAGAGCCCATTAGGGATAATGTCAAGTGATTTAATCTTTCCAATAATGCTGAAAATCTTGATGGCAAAAGGCAATCAAGAACTAACGGGCGCTTTTCGCAGTCGCAGGAGTATTTGAGGCGGCGCTTCCGTTGATACAGCGAAGGCTCCGTGACCATGGGGTTTCGGAGCCTTCTTTGATTGTTGAACGAGCTTCCCGGAATCAAGCCGGCTTGTTCTGGTCATTCTAATTCATCGGAAGCGTTAGTATCTTCTGCCTTCGGGCAATGCTTCGAACAATATCTCGGAAACCCTTTCGGCATTGCCGTTATTTCCTTCGGGGTTAGCGGCTAGGTAGAGAATAGAGCATTGGTAGTCAGCGATGTACGTAATCGGCACCTTGAATTCTCCATCGCCAACCAGCTCGGGCTGCCCTAGGGTTATTCCCTGCAACCCGACGTTCGAATAAACCGTGAATTGTTCTCCGAAAATCGTCAAGTTTTCTTTTCGCGGAAACAGCAGCCTACAAGTGGTCCCTTCGCAATCTGGCGCATCGCCTTCGATTTTTATGCTTATCGAGTCGGGTTTGAAACCAAGCCCGACTGCTTTTCCCTCGCAGATGCAACGGTGCAAGCGCTCGACATGGGCGAACGTCGCTTTGTCGAGCGGTTCGCTTGCCCGGAACGTGACCCCAAGCGCATCCTCGACATCAACCACCTTTTTCCAGAATGGACCAATCCTGCGACCGTCGTCTTTATCCGGGGTCTGGTTGATCTCTCCGAATCCATCGATAACGGTTTTGCCCGTTCTCAACCCGTCGGCGATAACCGCTGCCGTCAGACATCTTCTGGCATTCGGCTCGTTCGAGTTCTTGAAATCACATTTATAGTCAATCGTATGGCCTGCGGTGTTAATGCTCATGCTTACGGCAAGTGCTCCCGTATCGCTTCTGAAATTAAGGATGTCTATTGAATCCGACGGCTGCTGGATAAGGGGGACAGTGAGGTGCTCCCCGTCGCACTTCAGCGGCATTTCGATTCGCAAAGGTTCTTTGCGTGCGAACAGCCTTGCCGCATTTGCCGCTTGGTTGTCTTCTACGGTCCTGATTAGATATCCAAAAGAAATCTGCTCGTCGTCTAAGTTGAGATTCGCCCCGCTCCCATCGAATTCGACTTCTTCGAGCGTGTTGTCCATCATTTTTTTTACGGTCTCGAAGGTTATTTGTCCATTTACCATTCTTTCTTGTTTTTCAGTGAGCATAGGCCTGAGCTTCTCCATCTGGAGCGCGCTTCCATCTTTGGGGACTAGGACACAAATTTGATCGTCAGGTCGGCTCTTCCTGTATTCGAATGTATTGGGTACCGTCGAGTTGAAATAGTCGATCATTTGCTGCGGAATGGGCGTCCCCTTGCTTGGCTGTGCGAAATCTTTGAATGATCCGTACACGGTTATATCTCCCTCACCTTTGTCTTTAAGACTCGCTTTTCTTCCTGTGTGGCATCCAGTTCGTTGATCGCTTTAAGCAATGAAGACGCCTCTCCTTCGGGAACGAAGATATCACTGACATTACCGTAGGAGAAACTGAGAAGATAGGTCGAGGGCATCCAAAGCGTTCGACGGTAATTGTCCAACATCTCATCTTTGGGCTCAGGAAGGAACCGCGGCATGCCCGTTGCGATGTCTGAAGGGATGAAGCGCCACTCGCATTCGTCTTCGAAGCAATAATTAGTCCCGTTGTTGCTGCCCCATAATGGTTTGGCAAAAGCGAGGTTGGTGACGAGAAAGTCACATAGTGTATTTGCGGGCTCGGTATCCAGGCTGTCAATTGCAGAGAATGCTGCAATTATCGCTTGACTGAAGTCCCGCGCGTAGGGCGATGTTGGAAGGATGTAATGAACGGGCTGGACGCCGTTCTTTCTACCCCAATTCTTGCTTAGCCCAATGCCGTATGATCCGTATTGATCCATGTGCGGTTTAAGCCGATTCTTCTCCGGGACGATATCGCAAAAGCAGATCATCGGAAATGCAACTTTGCCGATTTGCTCAACGCCAAGAAAAGACAAGTCCTCGACGACGTAATTTAAGGTTAGTCCCCTTCGGGTGAGGGCGCTTACGATTCTGTCGGGCCCCTTGTCGAAGTGGTAAAGGTTGTCGGAGTATTGTTGCGAGTGAACTGTGACGTCTGTCAACCATTTGGTCGATGTTGTGGTGTCTATGGCGTACTCCTATCTTAGCTTTTATGAAACGAACGGAACTGCCTTCGACTTGCCGATGTCAGAAAAGGTCCGCTTATTATTCTTTCAATATATTATCGCTGGGCGGCAATTGTTTTTGGCATCTGGTAAATCGACTCTGCGGTCTGTTTGCTGCATTTGAGCTTACTTCTAAAACTTCTTTCGACTTTTAGCAGCTCGGGAAACCATTGAGTGCTGAAGAGATGGATATCGTCGGTTTTCGATACCCCTCAATTTTTCGAATTACTAATGTCCAGAGTACTTATGCCCAAAGTGAAACGGTTGAAGGAATTTGCACCGCTAGCCACAGGCGATGCGGCAAGATCACTCAATGCGATTTTTCCTTCAATCATTATGTCCGCATGGCTAGTTAGACTAGTAATGGGATTCTGCTAAAACAAGGCGGGGATTATTTTGGAACTAGTTAACCACTCTCGAGTCTCCTGTTATGGACCTAATGACTATGGAACATATCACTCAATCGAAAGGTGTAAAGAGATAATAATGGATGGCGAAAGCCATCAAATTCAGACAATTAACGATGCCATTGAGATCGGTGAAACTAAGAAAGTAATTGAATGCGTACCCGGAGCCTTCGTTGATATGGACCTCGATATAGCCGGTATTCTAAATAAGCTATATGGCAAAGCATGCTTCTTTATACATTCTGCCTTAACAAATAATGCACTTCTAGATGTTTATGAAAACGTCGAATGGCAATACATCGACAAGTTTTGGAATCTCGTTTCCTCAACTAAAGCGTATGAAAAAAATAATCCCGATGAACTTGAAGAATTGCTGAGCCGTCACTCGCTTTGCATCTCAAATGTAATGTCCCACTATGGGTTAGTACGTAAGTTTGACCAACAAATCAGAACTGCGCTGTTGGAAAATACAGACGCCGCAGTAAGTATAGTCGTTGGGCATTTTGGGGCAGATGGACGCTCTAAAGAAAAGATATATCTACCATCATCCTTGACCGGACACGATATCGATGAAATTGTTCTAATCTATCTATCAGGGAACAATCCAAATTTAAATTATGTCCAAGTTCTCATGAACTGGCCCAGTGCAGCAGCAAAAGACTATAGTCCTTCAATCGAAGTTCGCATAAAGGCCAAAAGGCGCTATGAGGAATTAAGCAAGCAGCTATTTGATGAGACTGGGAGCATTGAATACGGTATTGAATCTTCGATTAGCGGCAACCAAATTGCATGCAAAGATTCCTATGTGGATGGAAATACTCTTAAGACTTTCTTTGGTGAAGAGTGGCTATGTCGCTACCTTGATTATCCAACCATAATGAACAACTGCGCGTACGTCTTTGATTATTTAGATGAGCGGGGGCTTCTGACTTGTCCCGCCCACGAACACGATGAATCTACCCTGATGAAAACCTTTGGTATGCGTGCCAAGGACGAATACGACAACAACATATTCTTTAAAATGCGTCAGGATCTTCTACTAGAAGAAACGGCCCTATATGCAAAGCTTCTTGAAAGAAATGGTAGACGCTTGGAAGATGCAATTGAATGGACTTATAACGTCTATTTTGCTAAAGAACTCGGGATTGGGGGTTTCTCAATCTCTTTACCAGCAACCGGATGCTCGTGGCTTGATAAATGCAAGGCCATGGGCCCGGAGCTTGAACGTGCACTAAAGGCGTACTCACTATATTCAAAAAAGCATACAATCGATCCGGACTATTTTAGATTTGAAAACTTCAAGCTATTTTCTGACTTTAAATCATTGCATAGAAATAAATACGTAATTAGGGATGAACACTATGACGAAGTGGCGAAACCTCTACTTTGGGATCAATCATTGCTTGCCTTCGCATCCCGCATCAAAAGCTCAGAAGACAACCTTTGGGACTTGCTGCATAAACATGTGGTCCATGTCGACGATTACGACGGAGATTACCGATCGGCAATAGAATCGCTAGTAAACAAGGGCTTTTTAGCTGAATCTGATAAAGACGGGCGTTTATTGCCTTCTAAGAAAGCTAATTATTTAAAGATAATTTGGGATTCGAGTGCATGCCCGCTTTGGCGTTGCCCGAATGTAACCATTAAAGAAGTTGGTGAGCTGGTAAAGCAAGGTTATTTGAAGTATAGCAACGCTTTATTTTCACCTGACGAAGCAGCTTACTTGAACTACATGTTCAATAATGCAATCCATTCAAATGCCCTGGCACTACGAAATTCGTATGACCACGGTAACTCTCCTGTTGATGGCCCCAATTCAAACCAGTTCGCTCGAGATTACTATTTGTTCCTTACGCTAATTATCGAAATCACTTTAAAGATTAGCGAGGAACTCATCCGCTACACCGACCACGGAGGAGACTTAGAGTTTATTGATTGGCCAATGTACGGGGAGCACCTTGCCAATTGCCGTAATCGGTGACGCAGGTCCTCAAAAGATTCTCTGTGAAGCTAAGCGGAAGTTTTAGTGAGCCCGAATATCATTAATAAGCAAATCACGCATCAGAACCATTTTGTACCACAGTTTTACTTTCGCTCTCAATACGGAAACACTTGATGCCATTCGCAAAGACCTAGCGTTAATGGCTACGGAGGAATCTGCTCGCTCTGAAAGCGCTGCCGAACTAAATGATGCGACTTCAGAAAGCCCCGGCGCGTGAGGCGGCTCAACTTGCTATCTGGCTCAACATCTAATAACGCCGGCCTGCTGAGTAGTCACGTTAGAATTGCCTTCCATACAATCAAAAAGTAAAATTGAGCCATGATTACACTTGTCGACATATCCGCTGCTGTTTCTCGCGTACTGTCTCGTTACGACGTCCGTGAGGCGTATGTTTTTGGCTCTTTTGCGCGCGGCGAGCAAACGCCAGATAGCGATATCGATTTGCGCCTCGTTTGCGGAGACAGCATGACGTTTGGCACGCTATACGAAATCTCCCTTGAACTTGAAGAGGAGCTTGGGCGAGAGGTTGAGATTGTGACTAATCCGCCTGAGCACATGCGTCCGGCTTTCCGCAAAAACATTGAACAGGACGAGGTGCGTCTTTATGAAGCGGCGTAAGCGAGACGCTGAGCTCATCGATGTCATTCTGTCTGATTGTGAGACGCTGACTAAACGTATCGACCATTTTGGCTCTACGGAGAGTTCCTTTGTTTGCGATAGAAGCGAGGAAGGCGAACTTGCCTACGATGCAATCATGAGCCCTGTTTACAGAATCGCTGAGGATGCCCTCCATCTTTCTGATGAAGTCCAATCAGCTTTTCCGGAGTATCCCTGGAATGATATTAGGGGTTTTCGCAACTTCGTAGCGCATGGTTATCGAGAGGTTGATCGATCCCTTGCTTGGAAAGTAATCGTCGATGACATTCCCGAGTTAGAGAAGGCTTTGCGAATCTTTAAGGAGTGTCAGAGCTAATGCGTCGTTGGTTGGCGCGCTGCCCTCGACAGTCACGGAGCTTCGTCGAACTTGGCCTCCTTTCACCGACTGGCAAAACGATTTACACCTAATTTCGGGGTTCGAACTCAGGTTTCTTCATCGTCCCTTGTTTGATCTCGCTACACTAATAACTGCTGCTACCAGGTCATTTCCTGCCGCAGTTTCCATTGGCTCATGCGAAGATCGGAGCGGTTATGTTTGCTGCCGCGTTCCACACCAGCCGACACTACATCCTGTTTACTGCCATGGCCTGCCTATGCGTTTTGCTGGGCGGGCCTTCTTATGCCGCGGGCGCGGAAAGCCTGTTCATTGCGGGCGCCACGTACTACGAGCCGGGCGTGTCGGGCCTCGGCTGGGCCTGGACCGATGCCGACCGCCTGGAGCTCAGCGGCTTTTCTGGCGAGGCCATCGGCGCCGAAGGCGACCTGGTGGTGAACCTGACCGGGCAAAACTCCGTAAAGGAGATGCAAACGTGCATCGTGGACATTTCGCAGTGCGGTCTGGAGGCGTGGGGCAACCTGACGCTCCGCGGTACCGGGTCGCTAACGGCCACGGGATCGCAGTGCGGGATTCACGCGTTTCAGGCATTGGTGGTAGACGGCTGCACCGTCAATGCCCAGGCCGACGGGGTCGGCCTTGAGGACGAGGTCGTGGCCGGCCTGGTCGCGGGTCGTCTTGTCGTTCGCGGTGGTGGGCGCGTTGTTGCAGCGGGCGCGGGCTCCGGAGCGGGCGTGCACGCTTACGGCGCGTACCTGCTAGACGAGGATCCCGGCGATGGCGTGCCCTTCGGGACGCTTGCCGTCGATGCCTCGTGGCTAGATGCGACCGGTGCCGACGGCGGCGTTGCCTGCCTGGCCGGATCGCTAACGTCCGCGCGCTTTGTGGCGCCCGCCGGCGGGGCCTTTGGGGCTAGAGGCGTGGTGGATGCCGGCGGGGCCGTGGCCACGCATGTGGTGATCGAGCCCGAGGGGGCTGCTGGCCCGGCAGGGGAGACCGATGTGCGCGATGTGCCTGGTGGTGGGACGGGCAAGTCTTCCACTGATGCTAACCCCGCTGCCGGAGAGCCCACAGCGGGGCCAACGGATAATCCCACGATGAAACCCGCGGCCGCGACAACCAAGACAACAACGACAGTAACCAAGACCACGGTGTCCGCGTCCTCCAGGCCCAAGACTGCCACCGCGACCACCGTGACGCTCCCGAAGACCGGCGACACCAACTGGAACGTCGCGTCCGCGGCCCTTTTTCTACTTGGGACAGTGCTCCTGGTTAACGCATATCGCTGCTGAGACATCTGTTCAAGCGGGCCAGGGGAAAGACGAAGGCCGCTATGTAGCGACCAACGGCTCTCAACAATTTCATATTCTTGAAATTTGACTCTGCATCAGTTATCGTCGCGGCAACACTTAACCCCCCCCGTGACTCTAACCCTTCTCGCTATGTCGAACCCCCCATCGGTCAATTGTCTGCATGGTCACTTGACCGTAATGAAACACGCAGTGGGCGTTTAACAGCAGTTCTAGACGGCAACATTCGAACGCATAGACGGCGGCGGTGAATGAGTCTATGACCGTACCCTTCGGATGCCACACCGGTCCCGAGGGCGGGGCGTATTATCGGCGGCATAATTACTTGGTATCCCTCAGCGTCCAAAGAGGAAAATACTAAGTGAGGTGCAACTAGGTGTTTCATTCTAGTGCTTAGGCACCAATCCTACATTTGAATGCCATACCTACGAATTGCACCTCCGATTTTTCGCCCTCTGCTCTTCCTCCAGCAAACACTCTAGTTCAGATATCGTAATAACTTGGAAATTTGACTGCCCAAGAACATTCATGAATAACTTATTGCTCACAAGGTAAGGGCGTATATGCAGTTTCCCAGCGTGGTCAAAACCCAAATCCGCAGCCACTTCTACAAGATGTTCCTGCAAATATTTAATTCGCCGCTCATATTTAAGCAGCTTTCCTTCCGTTCCAAACCATCGCTGTTGAAGCTGCATGTAATCAAAAGCGGATTCTATTTTCTCAAATTCCTTGCACTCGATAACCCACACAGTTTCTGTTACTGGGTCATACGCTAGGCCATCGTAATCCCCGAGATACTGCGGATGGTTCCCCTTCTTGCAAAGTTCAACTCCTCTATAGACATGCTTGCGTAGGAACCCAGCCTTAAGAAAGCAATCCTGAACATCTGATTCAAGCGCCTTTTCATAAAGATGCTTCCAGCTTTCCATAACCTTATTTAATGACGGAAATGCGAGCTTCGCTGGCAAAAATCTTTCCGCTAAGCCACGAATCCATCGCTCTTTAAGCAGACCCATGCAAATCGGTGAATACACAAACTGTCCGTCATCATTGATAATGGGCTTCAGCTCAAGTCTATTTAAGCGATTTTTTGTATTCCCAAAAGGCAGATAATCGTATGTCTTACCGTCTATCTCTTTTAACTTTTCATTCTCAAGCGTGAGGAAATCAAGAGCGTCGCTAATAGTTTCATCGGTATAGTTGGTCAAAAGATCTTGTTTGATAAAGTTGACCAAAGACGAGCTTTCAAAAGATAGGACATTAGACGAGACGTAATCCCCTTCAAAATTCGAAGGGCAGCCGAGCGCAAGACTATTGAGAACATCGAGAAAACAATTGAAAGATACGCCCGTGTCTTCCTCGAAAGCATCTTTAGCCAATTGGATATATTTCGCATCTTCCGTAGAATTTGACCCAGCGTGACCCTCATCGCGGAGTTGGCGCCTTTTAAGAGCGCGAGTTTCCTCAATAATTCCTTCATCCTCGATTAAAGTGGCGACGCAGTTTTCAGCAATTTCCACACCCATTCCCTTAGGCCCAAACATTAGCATGTCAGCAACTTCTGATGCCGAGAGAAGTTGGCCGCCAATAGCTACAAGTTTTGCAACCTCGTCTGAATTAGCGATTCGACTTCCATGAGAAGATAGGGTAAGCAACGTCTCGAGTGAGAACCTGGCAGCCCGAATCTCATACCGTGAATCTTCTCTTTGCTCAAAAATTGCTGCGTATACCCTCTTCTCTTCTTCATCTTGCAGATTCGAAAAAGAACCATACCTCATGGTGTTGACATAGAAGTTATGAGATGAATTCGCCAGGATTTCGTAGATTTTTTCCAGCAAATCCCTTCTATCGAATTGCATTAGCCTGTTTTCAAAAGTCGTGCTTAGCGCTTTCTGGAATTTTCTAATCACATCATTTGCAGCGGATCCAAAATAACGCCCGGATTTAACGTTTTCATCGTCAATTGCATACGCCGCTGCTTTTAAGGCGGCGACTTTGGAGGTCTCGGTCAGAGCTGGTTTTTCCATCCCATATCTCCAGATATAGGGAAGAGCAAGGCTTTCCGCATCTACCATCTTTTGGCCTTGTGCGAGATGCTTTAACTTTTGTGCCAATGAATCCATGGCGTCTGAATAGCTACATCTGACAGGTGAAAGAATACCCCAAGCAAAGCGCATTTCAGTGCTTCTGTCTTGAGCTCTTGAAATGGCATTTATGAATGTTTCACTATCAACGCTGTAGAACACCGTGCTGTGTTTCATTTCGGTATAGAACGCTTTAATACCCAACTTTTCGTCTACCGTGGGCAGAGAATTTGCCGCGGCACCTCCGGGCATAACATAGATAAGTTCGAGATAACCTTTTCCTGAAATCAGCGATGCAATCTCAGGTTCAGCATCCAATACTAGACACATCAATAAATCCTCAAACAGGGGCAGCACGGAGGCACCCTGCTCAAGAATCATGGGAGGCACATCCCTTGCGCTCTCTATAGACGCTCCCAAGTGAATGAAGCACGGTTCGCCATTCATGTCCAGAAGCCGCTTTGTCAATCCAAAGCTCTGGTGGTCACTTTTGCCTATGTTCTCAGTAAAACCGCGCTCATTTTTTCTAAAGACGAATGCCTGCGGAGAACCCAAAATCCACTTTCCGCAACGATCAAAGGGGAAATCGATAACACTATTGCGAAAATAATCTGCAAAATAACTGTCAGTTTCGTTATAGTCCAAGGCCAATGTTATTCCTGCATCTCGGTCCTCTATGCCATCCAGAATTTGCCGATTGTTGGCCATCCAAACGATAAAATAATCGCTCGCCGCAACAAAAGGACTCAGCAACGCTGTCGGAGACGTTGCTACAGAATGGAAAAATGAGCAGATTTCGCTAGCGCTATTGGCAGCCATCAGGATGGCCATGAGATCCGCTGCACCACAGTTATAGTCGGCAACTTCAGATCTCATCTCAGTCCGGAAGCCTAAATTCATGTCAACATTATCGTGATAGGCAACAACCGTGAACTCGAGAGTGTTCGGCCGGCTGACTACGAGCTTTCTTCGCTGCCCATTGTGTTTGACATAATCTAAAATCTCAAGAGCATTCTCTTCTTGGCTAAAGAGAGACCTAAGATTCACCAGCCCGCTATCACTACGGACGCAGGCAGCATTGTAAAAAAGCGCTAGTCTGTTTTCTCCGTCGATGATTAAAAATGTAGCTGGGCAACTTTTAATAGGCTCGCCGTTTAATTTAAAGAGGGGAAAAGTCAGAACGGAGCTGCCCCTATGTTCAACCGAGTCATAATTGAATCGGGCCTGATTCAGTAGGGTGATATCAATGGCATTTCGATACTCATCCGCCTGCTTATTCTTAATAATATGAGATATATAATCTTGGAGAATTGAAGGGCAGAATAAAGGAATCGGTTTACTACCGTTCATTACAAAGCACTTGTTTTCAATATAGTCTGTCGACTTTTGCATTGCCGCTATGGTGTTGGCTGAAATGGGACTAATAGGGTTAGCATTTATCCATTTATACGTCTGGTGCCAGTATTCATAAGGCGGAATTTTCATTTCATCGGGAATCGAGTTTGATCCCTTCCATCCTCCACCTCCCAACGCTTGAGACATGGCGTCGACATAATCAAGCAACTCATTAAACTCTTTAATTTCACGAGGTTCATCAATAATGGCATCGGCGAAGCAGAGCCTTGGATATTCGAGCGTAGCTCCACAGCCGTGTAACGCCTTTCTCCATTTACCCTTAAAATGAATCAAGGTTTGTCCCATTATTGGTACGATCTCATCCTCAAATATGGTTGGCGTCGGAAGAGCATCCTTAACATGAGTGAAAAATTTTGAGAACTCTTCGTAGTCTGCGATTTGATTTGTCCCGAAATCGCTGACAGCGAGTAATGCAGCGTTGAGTGCGTATACATTAGTTTGACAAGATCTGTTCTCATGCCAGGAATTGATACAGAATACGGCGCAAGCAACGCTTTCGATATCAAACTGGCTGATGTAAGAAATAATCTCCTTTGCAGCCTCGATGCATCCCGGGTAAGAGAGCGTTTGAATATTTGTAACCCTACCGTCCATGTTCTCGCTCATTTTTCTCTCGATTTTCAATGACTACGTCACTTTTATCACGGATTTCATTTAAAGCAACATAGTCTTCTCTTCATACAAAAACTGCCTTCATGGATCACATCGCTGGAACGGCAGTTCTTGATGGCGTCGTCGTAGAGGTCAAATACTCGAGCCACGAAACGGCCATCGTGGCAGGCTTGAAACAAGTGTCTACTGCTTTTACCTAAACGGTAACGATAGAGAAGGCCATAAGAGGTTACTGAGCTATATGCTGGATAACGGGCTAGTCAGGAGGACAAAGAGCAGCAAGCTGTATAACATTTCGATCAAGTACGGCTCTGAGACTTATGCGAGAAAGTACAAGGGGAGCGGCTTCTCCGGAAAGATAAAGCTCGTGAACTTCGTTGACCTGGAGACGGTGAGTTTGTATAAGGGGTTAGGCTGAGCAGAAAGGTAGAACTTCTTCCTCTATGTCCCCTTTGGGGACAACGGCTATCGGGAATACCTCAGTGCTATACTCGTTGTCCTAAGGAAGTGATTCATATGTACTTGAGCGATACTAAGATTCAGGAGCTCATCGACAGCAAGGTGCTGCTCAATGCCGATGCTTCGAACATCGGACAGGTTACGTATGACTTGCGCACCGACGGGTTCTACGTTAACGAAAGCAAGCAATCCGAGGTCGAACTTGGCCCTGGAGACTCGACTTTTGTCTCTTGCGTTGAATGTATCGCGCTGCCCAACGATTTGACCGCTAGCGTTCTTTTACGCAATTCGCGCATTCGCCAGGGGCTTTCTTTGGATGCGCCGCTATATTTCCCCGGTCATGGAACACGGCTGTTCTACCGTGTTACAAATGTAAGTGGCAGCGCCATTACCCTCGATAAGTCTAAGGGTATCGCGCAAGTAGCATTCCAGCACGTCGAAGGCAAGGTTGCCCATCCTTACCATGGAGCCTTTTCCGATGAGCTCAACTTTAATGGGCTCGCCGACTATTCCGACGTCTATGCCGGAGAGCTCAAAAAGGTCGAAGACAAAAAAGAAGAAGTCGCCAATATCGAATCCCGTATTTACGGTAATGTCCTGGCACTCTTTGCCATCTTCGCCGCGATCTTTACGCTTGTAAACGTTAATGCCGGAGGGATTTCTTCCGATATAACGACCGTCCGTTTCGTTGCGCTTGATCTGCTGATTATCGGCGGATTCCTGGTCCTTGCGTCCGCAATTGAGGCTTTTCTTGTTAAGGATAAAGAAGATAAGGCGTGGCTTCCGCTCGTGATAGGCATCATATGCATCGTAGCGGCGGTTGTCCTTGCTTTTCGTAAATAGTCAATTGATCTAAAGGTAAGCAATATGGCTTCCGAGACGGGGTGCCCCGGCCAAT
>ERZ1106915.1475-NODE-1475-length-19460-cov-14.807730_pt1 | contig 19460 bp, 18 predicted proteins | sample MGYA00403653_ERZ1106915 | MGnify/ENA primary metagenome ERZ1106915 (study PRJEB35170, sample SAMEA104062404) | human gut metagenome | biome: human gut; feature: human-associated habitat; material: faeces | place: Denmark | collected 2012-06-06 ... | reverse complement strand
CTCTGATGATATGGCTCACACTGCCCTGTTCATCGGATACATAATGGTAATACGTCTTGGCGTTCTCGCTGTCAGAACTGATTAAGCCCAGTCCACGTATATAACGGATGATGTTGCCGCTGCAGTCTTTCTCTGCGACTACTTCCCTATCCTCATTATAGAGGAACTGCACTAATCTGCCGTTCTCTTCCATCTCTGCACGAAGACCCTCGGCATCATAACAGTTCTTCTGAATGTCCGAAAGTATAACCCTGATTATAACTATTTTAAATATTCATTTGACTTAAATATATACTTTTTCATAAGTTCCGCTCTTTTATTATCTAGTTCTGATGTTCCAATTTGAACATCAAACTTAAAGAAAAACCTATCTGATATTTCATTTTCTAAAGATTTCAATTCGTCTTTATCTGTATGATTCTTTAAAAAATCCATCCAATCTCTGGCTTCATTTTCATTCTGAATCAATAAATAATCTTTTTCCTCTTTCTTCATTAATTCAATAGTTTCTATTAACTCACTCAATATTACTATTAATTCGTTATGTTTTTCGTCGTCAATCTTGTTCATAATTTTCTCACTTCCACGTTGCAGGTGTTATCTCAATCCAATCTGCAGGTACTGCTCTATAATCAATATATGCTTGATGTGCCCCATCATATAATCCCATTCCTTGTGGTCCAACTTTTCCTTCTAAAGCTCCTAAAGAAGAACCTTCTGGTATAGTCATCTTATATAAAGTAGATGCATCATTACAGAACTCCTGTTTAATTGCATAATCCACTCTCCATTGATATTCAGTTGCAGGAGGTGGTTCTAAACTCCAAAATCCGCCATTTTTTCCACCAATTCTATATAATGTAGTCCCGCCTTCATACGTAGTAGGTGTTGCTTTTCCTCCTGCAAAGGAATTTAAAACATTTCGTTCCCATTGTGAACCTTCTGGTAATGTTGGTACTCCTACATTTTTTTGTGTCAAACTAGTTGTTTTACCACTCTTCTCCCGGATATTTCATGTTCCACTCTTTGCGCAGGCCTGTCATGAGTTCCATGACGTCACGGGTATCTTTTAACCGCATCACCCCGGTATTTCCGTTTAAGATGGCGTCTTCCATGTCTGTCATTTCATATAATAATGCATCCGCCGTTGTACCTGCCGTGATCTCATGCACCTTTCCGGTCTCTGCTTCCACAACGATGGCGCGGTTGGCGCGCGGATATTCCATGATCTCTATATATCCTTTCTCACAGCTGATCACAGCGCGCTTCGGCTGTTTGGAATGTAGAGACAGCGACAGCGCCGCCATCTGTCCGTCCGGATTCATCAGAAGAATTCCCTCCTGTTCATCCGCGCCGGTCGGTGCATATTTTACCTGGGAAAGCACCTGGTCTGGCTGGCTTGACATAAAGCTTCTTGCAATGGAAAGTGCATAGACACCGATGTCTAAGAGTGCTCCTCCCGCCAGATTCATATTGAAAAACCGGTTCTTCATATTATATTCCTTGTAACTGCCGAAATTGAGCTGAATAAACTGCACCTTCCCGAGTGCCGGAATCTCTCCATCCCCCGTCTCAACAATCTGCCAGAGCTTCTTATATAAGGGCATGTGCCAGATCGTCATCGCCTCCGCAAACACAACGTGGTGCTCCTCTGCAAGCGCAATCGCCTCCGCAAGTTCACGGCTGTTCAACATGACTGATTTTTCACAGAGCACATGCTTCCCGCCTGCAAGTGCCTCACGGGAAAATTCGATATGCGTATTGTGCGGCGTGGTAATGTAAATGACATCTACGTCGGGATCATGGAACATTTCATGAAAATCATCGTACACCTTCTGCACACCGTACTTCTCCGCAAATGCGACTGCCTTCTCGTGTGTGCGGTTGCCGACCGCGTAGAGATGCTTTCCCATATGCTCTAAGGCCTGTGCCATTTCATTTGCGATGACGCCGCATCCTAATACTGCCCAGTTCAACTCTTTTTTCATTGTGGTACCTCCTGCATAATTTTACTTTTTTATCAATACAAATCAAAAATACTCATCTGTGGATCTTTCCAGGAACGCTGGATTGCATCTTTTACAATGTCTGTGCTCTGCACATGCCCGATCAGAAGCGGTGAATGCGGATCGTGCTGCAGCCGGTTCTCCCGGACGGTGCGGCTGTCATAGTTGGCATAACAGTACAGACATTCATGTCCGCAGGTGTTATATGCACCGATGTCTGCGCCGAGCAGGCAGGGGCACCCGTCTCTTGCCCGCTTCTGCTGCGGCACCTTTAATCTGCACCCGATTGCCTGTTCCAGCACAGACTGTGATAAACAGCCGTCTGCATCCACATTCTGCCGCACAAGACTGCGGTTCTCACAACACAGATGAATCTGAAGATGCTGTTTTGCCGCTATCTCGGAAAACGCCGCAATCAGACGCTCCTGCTGCTTCTTTCCGACGCTCCTTACGCCCGGAAAGTTCCGCCTGGTTTTTTCATATAAATCAATAAAACTCACCACGCACTGCCCGGTATATCCGGACAGCTTCTCTGCAAACTCCCCGAACTTTTCCACATGATACTGCTCGGTGTAGGTCTCATTTAAAAAGACGGGATCGTAACGGAAGCTGACACGTTCTCTTCCCACGCTCTCCGACAATCTGCAAAATGCCTCCGCGACGAGGTTCTTATCAGGCACACGAGGTTCTATCTCCCTGCCGTAAGGCGTGATCGTCACAAACCAGAACATGGTAAACGCATCCAGCAGTGGAAGGCGCTCCAGCATAGGCAGCGGATTTTTCGTACAGAATACCAGTGCATCCACCACCGCAGGATCGAGCCGGTATCTTGTTATCTGCGTGGGATAATACGGATTGCGCACCAGAACTTCTCCCGCGCGGACCCTCTCATAGAACCAGTCGCTGTAATACGCCGGTATGTCTGTCCTGCTTCCTGTATTCAGTATCATACCCCTCTCACCTCCGCATATCCAGATTATACCCTATTTTTTTCTGTTTTTCACTTCTGAATTTCGATCCCCGGACGGATGGTATCCTCCCCGAAATTGATTTTATGTAAACCTTGACTTCTCCTGCCGGCAAAATTATAATGTTAGAGTTGACTAACTCATTATTTTACCTGATTTCAAAAACGGAGGGCGGTTGCAGCGGCAACCGGAAATATATGATTATTGAAACAGCTCTATATCAGGATGTACTGGAACATTCCAGTATCTTCCGTCAATTACCAAAAGATAAATATCCCAATGTCCTGCGCTGCTTAAATGCGCGCGTGGTCGATTATCCGCAGGATGCATCCATCGCCGCACTCGGGGATTCCTCCGGCTGCTCCGGCATTCTGCTCACCGGCATGCTGGAAGAATATCTGGTCGACGAAAACGGGAACCAGATCATCATCAATCACCTGCGAAGCGGCGATGTCTTCGGCGCCGAGTCTGTGTGCGCCGGACAGGTGGCGAGTCATGTCTACATTCACACCGTGGAAAAAAGCAAGATCCTGATGCTCGATTTTGCCGCGCTCTTGTCGGAAAAAACATTTTCCTGCTCCTGCCGTATGCAGGTCACCACCAATCTGATGCAGGAATTTGCGCGCCAGGTGATGTTTTTTAACAGCAAAATACGGATTCTCAGTCAGAAAAAGCTGCGGGACAAGTTAAAGATCTATCTGCAGACGTTAGAGATCGCACCGGACGGAACGGTCTGCCTTCCTTACACCCGCAGAGAACTCTCGGAATATCTCTACGCGGACCGGAGCGCTCTCTCCCGCGAACTTTGCAAAATGCGCGACGAGGGGATTCTGAATTTTTCGGGTTCCAGGCTGCAGATTCTTGATCCGGATTTTCTGGCAATATAATCTTTTTTTGAGGCGGTTGCAATAGCAACCGCTTTTTCTTTCCTTTTCCAGTATTCTATGTCTCGTTGGTTAGTTTTAACTAACCAATAATTACATACTGATACCGTTCAGAGGGAGGAAATATGATAAAAAAGACAAAACTTACCGCTGCATTATTGACAGCTGCCATGGTACTGCAGCTTGCAGCCTGCGGAAGCAATGCGGCTTCCGGAACAGAGAATACTTCAGATAACGGAGCCACAGCAGCCACCGAGACTGCTGCCGCTTCCGAATCGGCGGAGAGCGTAGACACTGAAACTGCTGCCACCGAGGACACCGGCACCCACACTGTGGTTGACCATGCCGGCAACACTGTGGAAGTTCCGAATCACATTACCCGCGTAGTGATTGACCAGATTCCGATTCTCTCCACCTACATGTCCTATTTCGGCGGGGAAGCTCCTTATATCGTAGGCTACTGCGGTTCTTTCAAGGATACCATCTCAAAGACGGTTCTCAAAAATATCGCACCGGAGCTGATGGAATCCGCGGATACCGTCTATGCACAGAGTGATCTGAATATCGAGGAAATCATGAAGTTAGAACCGGATGTCATCTTATACAATGCCGGCAATACGGCACACGCAGAGATCTTACAGGAGAGCGGCATTCCGTGTATCGGATTTGCAACCGTCGGTCACGAGACAGAAGCTGATCCGTTAAACCGCTACAAACAGTGGCTGGATCTTCTGGAGGATGTCTTCGGTGAGGAAGGCAAGACCGATGCTTTCACTGCTGCCGGCGACGAGATTGTTGCGGATGTGGAGGCAAGGATTGCAGCCGTTCCGGAGGATGAGCGCCCGAGCGCACTGATTCTGTGGAAATACATCGACGGCGTACCGCAGGTATCCGGCAACGGAACCTTTGGTACCTACTGGATGAAACACTTAGGTGTCACGGACGTTGCCGCAGAGGCAACCGGCTTTACACAGGTGAGCATAGAACAGATCTACGACTGGAATCCGGATATTCTGTTTGTCGACGGTCCGGGACTCATCGGTCTTACCTCGGAGGACGTGCTGGAGAACAGGGTAGAGGGAACCGATTTCTCCTCCATCAAAGCTGTTCAGGACGGACGTGTCTATGACACAACGCTCGGCATGTGGAACTGGTTTACACCGAACCCGGACGCTCCGCTGGTATTTGCATGGCTTGCATGCAACACTTACCCGGAAGTTTTCGCAGACTATCCTCTGGAGGATATCATCCGTGAATATTACCATGACTGGTATGGCTACGATGTTACCGATGAGGAAATGGAGGAAATGCTTCAGTACTGATGAATGATAATTTTTTGATCAAACGGGGGCATTTTACACCGCTTGCCATTCTCTTCATGATACTGCTGCCGCTTGTCACCGCACTGATCTGTATCTGCCTCGGCAGAATGAATGTGCCGGTCGGCGACGTGATCGCTGTTTTCCGCGATGTTCTCACGGGAAATGAAGGACATGCGCAGAATTACTCCATTGTAATCAATCTGCGGCTGCCGCGTATTCTGATGGCAATTATTGTGGGAGCAGGTCTTACCTGCGCGGGAAACACGTTCCAATCGCTGTTTTCCAATCCACTGGCAACACCGGACATTCTCGGTGTTACCAGCGGCACCTGCGTGGGCGCGATCCTTGCGATCATCCTTTCCTGCGGTATTCTGGAGACACAGCTCATTGCACTTGCGTTCGGACTTGCCTCCGTATTTTTTACGTTAAAGATCGCAGGAAAAAATGAGAACCGCTCTATGGTCTATCTGGTGCTGGCAGGCGTAATCGCCTCCTCCCTGTTTAACGCCATCGGCTCTCTGCTGAAATATACTGCCGACCCGCAGGACAAGCTTCCGGAAATTACTTACTGGCTGATGGGCAGCTTCACAAGCGCCACTTATAAAAAATTGCTGATCGGCTCTCCGCTCATTCTCATTGGAATCGTCGTCATCTATCTGCTCCGATGGAGACTGAATATTTTATCCTTAAGTGAGGATGAAGCGAAAGCCAGCGGCATCAACTTAAAACGGACACAAATGATATTCATCCTGGCGTCGACGGTCATTACCGCCTCGGCGGTATCCATGTGCGGTCAGGTCGGCTGGATCGGTCTCTTAGTCCCGCACTGCGCCAGAATGCTTGTCGGAAGCAACAACCGTTATGTGGTTCCCATCAGCTTAAGTCTCGGTGCAAGCTTTATGATTCTGATTGACACACTCTCAAGAACCATCAGCGTCATCGAGCTTCCGCTGTCCATTCTGACCGCCATCATCGGAGCACCGGTCTTTATTTCACTGCTGAATAAGAACAGGAGCAATCTGCAATGATTCTTGAAATAAAAAATGGCTGTTTTGGATATCCCAAACAGGATATAATATTACCTGATATCAATCTCTCATTAGAGGAAGGTCATATTTTAGCAATCTTAGGTCCCAACGGTATCGGAAAGACCACACTATTAAAATGCATCATTGGTCTGCTCCCCTGGAGAGAGGGTGCGACTTTTCTGTACGGGCAGGACATCAAAACATTAAAACCAAAGGAATTGTGGAGCAATGTCTCCTACATTCCGCAGAGCCACGGTTTTGCTTTTTCCTACACCGGACTGGAAATGGTCATGCTCGGCCGCTGTTCGCATCTTGGCGTTTTTGAACAGCCCGGCAGACGGGAGATTGAGATGGCGGAAGCCATGATGGAGAAAACAGGCATCACGCATCTTGCCAAAAAGGACTGTAACCGCATGAGTGGCGGAGAACTTCAGATGGTACTGATTGCGCGCGCACTGATCAATGAACCGAAGCTGATCATTCTCGACGAGCCGGAGACAGGTCTTGATTTTCACAATCAGATTCTGGTTCTCAACATGATCGACCGGCTCTCCCACGAGGACGGCATCAGCGCAATCATGAACACGCACTATCCGACCAACGCCGTATCTGTCGCCGACGAGGCTTTTATGATGAATCACAAAGGCACTTTTTTCTACGGCAGCACGGAGAAGGTTCTGACAGAAAAGAATATTTCCGTGTCCTTTGACGTCAATGTGGTTGTCAATGAGTTCAGCCATCATCAGAAAAAAATAAAAAGCATCGTACCTGTCTCCCTGACAGACAAAGCGATGTGACAGAAAGGATCTACTATGTCAGAAGGCGTATTTACCATCGCAGCAAAGCGTCCGATCCGCGAGGAGATGACCATCTCACGAAATACCGGACTCGGCACTTCCAATTCCGCTACCTGGTTTTCCCTAGGCGCAGGCACATCCATCACACCGGAAAGCTACGATACGATGTCCATCTATATCGGAGCCGCCGGCACCGGAACGTTTCTCATCGGTGAACAGCCGGAAACAATGGATCTGCACCCGGATGAGATATTGCTCGTACCGGAAAAAACTCTCTGCGGCGTCAAAACCTGCGAGGGTTGTATCTATACAGAAATTATTACAAAAAAGGAGAACACTATGAACGATCTTGTTAAAGCAAAAGAGGTATTGAATCTGAAGGAACTGATCTCTTACGAGGAGGGAAGTATTGCAAACGTGGATATCGTACACAACGATACGATGAAGTTTGTCCTCATGGCATTCGATGAGGGAACCGGACTGACACCGCACCGCGCACCAGGCAACGCAATCCTGACCGCGCTTGAGGGTACAGCTGTCATCGGATACGAGGGTACCGACTACACCTTAAACGCAGGCGAGAGCTTCCGTTTTGAGAAGAACGGTCTGCACAGCGTAACCGCAAAGGGACGCTTCAAAATGTCTCTGCTGCTTGTTCTGGAATAAGACCGGAATAAAAAAAGAGCCGAAAGGCTCTTTTTTTATCTCTCCAATACAGAGTTTGTTGTGGGAGACTGCGAGCATCTGTACCTCGTTGCGAGGAAATGACCTGCTACATTTCCTCGAGGGTGTGGTACTGTTGGATTGCTGTCTCGTAGAGGTTGTTTCCCTCACGGTCGATCACGACGATGACCGGAAAATCTTTTACCTCGATCTTGCGGATTGCCTCCGCTCCGAGATCCTCATAACATACAATCTCGGATTTTGTGATGCATTTGGAAAGCAGTGCGCCGGCTCCGCCGATGGCTGCAAAATAGACGGCATGATTGCGGATCACTGCGTCTACGACTTCTTTTGAGCGCTTTCCTTTTCCAATCATCGCCTTTTCACCGAGATCCAACAGTCTCGGCGCATATTTATCCATGCGGGTGGCTGTGGTCGGTCCGGCAGATCCGATCGGACGCCCCTCCCTGGCGGGAGACGGTCCCATATAATAGATCGTCGCATCCCTGATGTCAATCGGAAGCTCCCCTCCCTCATCCAGCGCCTCGATCATGCGCTTATGCGCTGCATCGCGCGCCACATACATGGTTCCTGTCAGATAGACATAGTCCCCCGCTTTTAATTCTGCGGTAGTTTCTTCTGTAATTGGCATTGTAATATACTTATCCATAATCTTTCTTTCAAACCTCCTGCTTATCAACATTGGATTTTCATTTTGTGGAAAACCTGTCGTTTTTTATTTTTCTGCGTGCATTACATGCTACATGCACCACGATCTTACAGGGTTCTCACTACATGCCGGTTGACATGGCAGCAGATATTGACAGCCACCGGAAGTCCCGCAATGTGCGTCGGATAGGTATTGATATTGACTGCAAGCGCCGTCGTCGTTCCTCCGAGTCCTCCCGGTCCGATTCCAAGCTGGTTGATCTTTGAGAGCATCTCTTCCTCGAGATCTTTGACATAGGGGATATCGGAATGTTCATCGACCGATCTCGTCAGCGCCTGTTTGGCGAGAAGCGCACATTTTTCAAATGTACCTCCTATACCGACTCCGACGACCATCGGCGGACATGCATTCGGTCCCGCATCCTTCACGGCGGTAAGGATCGCATGCTTGACTCCCTCGATGCCGTCCGCCGGTTTTAACATGAACACGCGGCTCATATTTTCACTGCCGAATCCCTTCGGCGCCATAGTGATCTTTACCTGATCGCCCGGCACGATGGAATAATGAATGACTGCCGGCGTGTTATCTTTTGTATTTTCACGAATGAGCGGATCACCGACGACGGATTTGCGCAGGAATCCCTCTGTGTATCCCTGGCGGACACCCTCGTTGACGGCATCCTCAATCGCTGTGCCATCAAAGTGGACGTCCTGTCCGACTTCCAGAAAGATCACTGCCATTCCGGTGTCCTGACAGATCGGAATCATCTCCTCGTCCGCGATCTTTAAATTGTCCTGCAGCTGATGTAAAATCTTTTTTCCGAGTTCAGACTGTTCTGTGTCAGCGGCATTCTTCATCGCCGCATCCATATCCGCGGACAGATAATGATTTGCCTGTATACACATTTCTTTGATATTTTTTGTAATCTCATCTGTTTGAATTGTTCTTATCATACCGTTCTTCCTCTCCCTGTCTGCTGTGTATGTGGCGTTAGGATGCCTGATCTTTTTTGTTTTCGTCTTTCTTTTTAATATTAAAGTGGATCTTGAATTTTTCCAGTGTCTCGTTGTTATCCCGCGACTTCATATCCGGGAAGGCTTTCATCAGACGTTGAAAACCAAAGCTTTTCTCTTCGTACAGCTTCTCGTAGCGCTCCATAAGCTCTGCGCGCTCGCGTTTTTTCTCCTCGAGTGCAAGCTCCCGTTCGCGTTTTTTCTCTTCCCGGGAAACTGCATAATTCTCTGCCTTCTCGGCAAGCTTGTTCTTTGCCGCTTCCGTTGTCTCAGTGAGCTTGTCCTTCGCTGCTTCCGTTGTCTCGGCAAACTTATCCTTCGCCGCTCCCGTCGTCTCCGCAAACTTATCCTTCGCCGCTCCCGTCGTCTCCGCAAGCTTATCCTTCGCCGCTCCCGTCGTCTCCGCAAGTTTATCCTTCGCTGTCTGCGGCAGTCCATAAATATTTTCCTTCGTCTCGCTGATCTTATCCATCAGCTCCACATGTGTTTCCTGGAATTTTGCGGATTTTTCAATAACATCTGTTACATTTTCATAGATATTTTCGCCGATCTCATCGGACAGCCGGTGGATAGATGCCGCCATCTCATCCATGACCTTTAAGCGTTTATTGAATTTCAGAATCGTCGTCACCGTGATGATGCAGTCTGCCGCAAACACGCACATGATAATACTGAGCAGCACTACGCCAATCACGAACGGAATAAAGCAGATGGCGGCATAGATCATCGGATGAATGATATCCATGATAAAGGTACATGCCAGTCCCCAGTAGATTGAAAACTTCAGGCAGACGTAACCTTTGATGTTGAATGGTTTGTCAGAATAGTCCCACCACTTGTTGTGAAATACTTTTTCCAGAATATAACCCGTAATGTATTCCAGCACAGAGGTAAGAAGAAAAGATCCTGCAAACAGGATCAGCAGATTTTCTTTCAGAGGTGTCAGGATGGCCACCACAATCACCACGCCGCACCCGTAGATCGGACAGTACGGACCGTTCAAAAATCCACGGTTCACGAACTTTCCGGTATCGAGTGCAGCGTAGGATACCTCGGTACACCAACCGATAAATGCATAGATAATAAAAATCCAGACCAATTCATAAAAATTCTGCGGCATAATCTTCTCCATTCCGCAGACGCTTTTTCGTCGGAGGAATCGCGAATCAAATTTCAAATTTGATTCTGTGATAAGGGTTACTTTGTGGCGCCTGCGGCACAAATAACCGTGTGGAAAATATGCTATCGAGCATATTTTCCACACTGCTTCTCCTTTGATATAAACCTTTTGATAATAACAAAGGTATTTATAAGAGTTATTATAGTCCATTGAATTTTATGAAACAATCCTTTTTGTGTTAAATCCCGGTATAAGGCATGGAGCTGACGCCTCCGGGCGGATTCCAGTTGTAGATGAAAAGCTGGTCGCCCGATCCGGTGGAGGCTATCTGCACCATGCGCTCAATGTCCGCGGCTTTGATATTTTTCGGATCAATCAATGCCAGGCACACTCCGTTTTTCTCGGAAACGATTTTCCTGCGCTTCATTCGCCGGATGAATCAGTCCCTGCGCTTCATAGTAGCGTATGGTCTTTTCTATCAGACCCGTCTTTGCAGCCGCTTCCTTGATCGTCATACAGTTCCCCCCTGTCTTACGTTCATTATACTCTTTGTGATTTAGAAATAACATATGACCCCGGGGGATATGCAAGAAATATTATCCGATTTCTCCGTGTTTTTCGTAATTTGTCACCTTTGTGACTTTATTTTTCTCATCCACGAAAAGCACCGTCGGGCGAAGTTCTGATGCTTCCTCCGGCGTCACCTGCGCGTATGCCATCAAAATAATCTTGTCACCGGTCTGCACCATGCGCGCCGCCGCACCGTTTAAGCACATTACGCCGCTGCCGCGCTCCCCGGCAATCGTGTAGGTCTCAAAGCGGGAGCCGTTGTTGACGTCCACGATCTGTACCTTCTCGTATTCCAGGATTCCCGCCTGCTCCAGCAGATCCATATCCACGGTAATGCTCCCAACGTAGTCTAATTCCGCTTGTGTTACTATTGCGCGGTGTATTTTTGCTTTTAACATTGTAATTGTCATCGCCTAGTTCTCCAATTCATACATAAAATTATCGATCAATCTTGTCTTTCCGATATAGACCGCTATCGCGGCAAGGATTCCTCTGTCGATCTTCTCCACCTGCTGCATCGTGTCAAGATCTACGATTTTTACATAATCAATCTTTGCAAGAGGCTCTTTTTCGATCTCCGCTGTCATTGCGGCAAGAATCTTTTTGCAGTCGCGCTCTCCCTTTTCCACCATCTCTTTTCCGAGGAAAATGGAACGGCTTAACACGAGCGCTGCCTCCCGCTCCTCTATAGACAGATAGGTGTTGCGGGAACTTTTTGCAAGTCCGTCCGCTTCACGGATGATCGGACAGCCGGTAATCGTAAGCGGCATGTTCAGATCTTTCACCATTCTCTTGATGACCGCGAGCTGCTGCGCGTCTTTCTGTCCGAAATATGCGCGGTCCGGCGTTACAATATTGAAAAGCTTTGTCACAACCGTGCACACGCCGCGGAAGTGTACCGGTCTGCTGAGTCCGCAAAGCTCCTTGGTCAGCACATCCATATCCACATAAGAATAAAACTGATCCCCGTACATCTCCTCCGGTGTCGGATGGAAAATGAGATCCACACCGTGCTCCTCACAGAGCTTCGCATCATGTTCCAGATCTCTCGGATAGCTTGCGAGATCCTCCATCGGTCCAAACTGCATCGGATTGACAAAAATGCTCACAACGACCTTGTCATTCTCTCCGGCTGCATCGATCAGGCTCATATGTCCCTCATGCAGGTAGCCCATGGTCGGCACAAACCCAATGCTCTGTCCTTCCTTTTTCCACTCCTTCACCTGTGCTCTTACTTCTTCTATGGTTGATACGATTTTCATAATCTGCTCCTTTCGGCATGATCTGTCATTTAGTATAACTTTTCAATCACTGAGTCATCGATCTTAAAGCAATGTTCCTCGCCCGGAAATGTTCCCTCTTTTGTCTCTTTGATATATGCTTTGACGCCCTCGCGCATTACTTCTCCTACGTTTGCAAATACTTTTACAAATTTCGGACGGAAATCACCATACATAGCGAGCAGATCCTGGTAGACGAGCACCTGTCCGTCACAGCCTGCTCCCGCACCGATACCGATGGTCGGAATCGTAAGTTCCTCTGATATCTTAGCTGCCAGTTTTGCCGGCACACACTCCATCACGACCATGCAGGCACCTGCTGCTTCCACTGCCTTCGCGTCGGCGAGAAGCTTCTTCGCTGCCTCCACATCTTTGCCCTGCACTTTGAATCCACCGAATGCATTGACAGACTGGGGGGTCAATCCGATGTGCGCCACAACCGGAATGGATGCCTTCACGATCGCCTCGATGTGAGGTGCAAATTCCACACCACCCTCCAGCTTTACCGCATTCGCGCGGCCTTCCTTCATCAGTCTTCCGGCATTGACCACTGCGTCGTACACGGATGTCTGGTAGGACATAAACGGCATATCCGCAACTACAAATGCATCTTTTGCACCGCGTGAAACCGCTGCCGTGTGATGAATCATATCTTCCATGGTCACAGAGAGCGTATCCTCATATCCGAGCATTACCATTCCCAATGAATCCCCGACGAGAATCGTGTTGACACCGGCTTCATCCATGATCTTTGCCGTCGTGTAATCATAAGCCGTCACCATGACGATCTTATCGTGTTCTTCCTTCTGCTTCTGTAACGTCAATACTGTGTTTTTCATGTTTCCCTCCACTTTTCCTGCGCCCCAGGCGCATAGACTGTGTTTTCCTGTTTACACTGTTTCCGCGCATTCCGCGCCCGGGCTGTGTTCCCCGTCTCTGCACAATTTTCTCATCTCCGTGTAATCACGATCCGGATGCTTGCTCTGTGCGAGATCTGTGAGATATTCAGCACAGGAAGTATATATTTTCCGCTGTTTTTCATTTAACGCGGAAATATGTTTTTCTACGGTAGCACAGTCATTTCTCTCCAGCGGACCTGTGAGAGACTGCACGCATCCCTGTGTCAGAATGTGATCCAGATTTCCCTTTGCAAGTGCATAGAGCTCGCTTCGCGCTTCCTCCTGTGCGAATCCGCAGTCGAGAAGCAGCTGCTCGGACATGGAAAATAAGGCAGTCATATAGTTGGATGAGATTGCTGCCGCCGCGTGATATTTGATTTTGTCTTCTTTGGAAATGATACGGGTGCGATTGCCCATGGAATGGAAAAATGTCTCCAGATCCTTCACATAGGAGGAGTCCCCCTCGAGTGTGAACAATACGCCGGATAATTCTCTCCATGCATTTTCTTTGCTGCTGATTGCAGCAAGAGGATGTACGGAACATGCATGACAGTTCATGCTGTCCCAGTCTGAAAAGATGTCTGAACTGTAAAGACCGCTGCAATGACCGATCACTTTACCGGATACATAGGGCTTTGCCTGCTGCCACACTTCTGCGATGGCGGAATCCGGTACAGTAAATAGAATCATGCCGCAACTGCTGATGATTTCTTCTAAACTTTCATAACAGGTTGTCTGTGTAAATGCTGCTGCCCATGCAGCAGACGCGCGGGTCAGGCTGTAATAACCTCCTACGTTCCTGCCCTTTTCTTTAAAATATTTGCCAAGTGACACGCCGACCTTGCCGGCACCGATAAAACCGATCTGCATACGTTCGGTCTGTACATCATTCAATGAAATACAAACGCCTCCTCCCGGAAGCAGTATGCGGCACCTCTCCTGTGAAATCATGGTCTCCTCGATCCATGTCCCGTCGGAAACTGGCGGTCTAAGGTTCGTTCTCTTTTCTTCTACGGTATCATTTCCGCGCTGCGGAATATCATCCGTGATTTACTATAACACCTGGTATTTCAAATGTAAATAAAGGAATAAGAAAAACCCGCGGTCTTTTGACCGCGGGTTCCGATACATCTTCGATTTTAGTTGTTTCCCTTATAAGACAGGAATTTTACAACTGCAATGATCGGGATCAGACCGGATACACAGCCGATTGCCTGTGTCTCGCTCTCCTGCTTACCCTCTAACTTTGCATACATCTTAGCGTAGCTGCATCCTAAGAATACAACGTTTAATACGATTGTGATGACATTTTCTACCGTGCCGTTTACCGGGATGAATAACAGTGCAACCGGTAAAATCCACCAGAGCTTGAATACCATTGCCGGAAGTTCAAGGCTTCCAAATAACTTTACCTTCTCGCCTTCCCCCTCTGCTGCTGCATCCGCACATGCATAAAATACACCGTATGGAATCCATGCAAGCCATGCATTTTTGTATCCCAGTGCCTTTAATGCCTTCATGTGGGAAACTGCATATAACACATAGCATGCTACCACAACAACAAGACATAACAGAATGACACCGATGCTTGCTCCAAGAATTGCTCCATAAGTACTCATATAACCTGTTCCTCCTTAATAGTAAAATCTCTCTTCAAACTCTATCATATAGAAAAAGCTATACGATGTCAAATGTATCTTTATATTTTTTTCATACTTTTTATTTTTCTTTTATTTTTAGAAAAATGCTTATTCCTCGTCACTGTCATCCTTGGCATCGTCTTCAGCACGCTTCAACAGCTCATCCATCAGCTCGTCATCCGTCTCGGAATTGTCTGACTGACCGGCTGCTTTCTTCGCATTTTCTGCTGCAAGAGCCGCGCTTGCCGCCTCTTCCTCATCGGTCAGAAGCTCAGAAGTATCGGCTGTCTCAAGCTCCTTATTCTCGCGCACCTTCGCAATGCTTGCCACAGTCACATTCTCGTCCAGATTGATCAGCTTGACACCGGAGGTAATACGTCCAAGAAGTGCCGTATCCGCTACCTTAATGCGGATAATGATACCCTCTGTCGTGATTAACATTATTTCATTGTCATGGTTGACTGCCTTGACACCGACGATATTACCTGTTTTCTCGGTAATCTTGTAGCACTTCACACCCTTACCGCCACGGTTCTGTGTGGTAAACTCGGAGATTAACGTGCACTTTCCGAGACCTTTTTCGGAAACGATCATCAGGGAATCTCCCTGGGATTCCATCTGCATGCCGACGACCTCATCTCCGTCTGTCAGGTTCATACCAATGACGCCCATGGATGTTCTGCCTGTTTTTCTTACGTCTGTCTCTTTAAACCGGATACACTGTCCGTATTTGGTGACAAGGAAAATATCCTGATTATTATCGGTCTTCTTCACCTCGATCAGCTCGTCGTCCTCGCGCAGATTGATGGCTGCAAGACCTGTCTTTCTCACATTTGCATAATCGGTGATCGGTGTCTTCTTCACGATACCTTTCTTTGTCGCCATGAAAAGGAAATGTCCCTCGGTGTACTCCCGGATCGGAATGACCGCAGTAATCTTCTCGCCCGGCTGCAGCTGAAGCAGGTTGATGATTGCGGTACCGCGCGCGGTTCTGCTTGCCTCCGGAATCTCATAAGCCTTCATGCGGTATACACGGCCGGTATTCGTGAAGAACATCAGGTAATGGTGCGATGTCGTCATCAGAAGTTCCTCGATGTAATCGTCATCAATGGTCTCCATTCCCTTGATTCCCTTGCCCCCGCGGTTCTGCGCACGGAAATTGTCAAGGCTCATACGCTTGATATATCCAAGCTTCGTCATGGTAATGACGGTATTGGTAACCGGAATCAAATCCTCCATGGAAATATCATATTCGTCAAACCCGATGGATGTTCTTCTGTCATCCCCGTACTTGTCGGCGATCAGAAGAATCTCCTCACGGATGACGCCGAGCAGCTTTTTCTTGTCGGCAAGAATTGCCTTCAACTCTGTGATGCGCTCCATCAATTCCGCGTATTCGTTCTCCAGCTTCTCGCGTTCCAGACCTGTCAGCGCACGCAGACGCATATCCACGATCGCCTGTGCCTGTACGTCCGTCAGCGCAAAACGCTCCATTAAGCGGTCTTTTGCTTCCTGGGTGTTCTTGCTGCTGCGGATAATGTTGATAACTTCATCAATATTATCAAGTGCTGTTAATAATCCCTGTAAGATGTGAGCACGTTCTTCCGCTTTGTTCAGATCATATTTCGTTCTTCTGGTGACAACTTCTTCCTGATGGATCAGGTAATAGTTGAGCATCTCGTAAAGGTTTAAGACCTTCGGCTGGTTGTCAACGAGTGCCAGCATAATAACACCGAACGTATCCTGAAGCTGTGTATGCTTGTACAGAAGGTTCAGCACGACATTCGGGTTCACATCACGGCGGAGTTCGATGCAGATTCTCATACCTTGACGGTCGGACTCATCCCGCAGATCGGTGATGCCGTCGATTTTCTTATCTCTGACAAGCTCCGCAATCTTCTCGATCAGACGCGCCTTATTTACCATGTACGGAAGCTCCGTCACAACAATACGGTTCTTGCCGTTCTGCATCGGCTCAATGCTCGTCACCGCGCGTACTCTGACTTTTCCGCGTCCGGTCCGGTATGCCTCGTTGATTCCGGCGGTTCCAAGAATCGTACCTCCGGTAGGAAAATCCGGTCCCTTGACGATCGTCAAAAGCTCCTCGATATCGGTTCCGCGGTCTTCCAACACCTGATTATCAATGATCTTTACCACACCGTTAATAACCTCGCGCAGATTGTGCGGCGGAATATTGGTCGCCATTCCGACAGCGATACCGGTCGTACCGTTGACTAACAGATTCGGAAAACGGGACGGAAGCACTGTAGGCTCTTTTTCCGTCTCATCGAAGTTCGGAACAAAATCAACCGTATCTTTTCCGATGTCCGCAAGCATTTCCATGGAAATCTTGGAAAGTCTTGCCTCAGTGTATCGCATAGCAGCAGCGCCGTCACCATCGACGGAACCAAAATTTCCATGTCCGTCGACAAGCGGATAACGGAATGACCAGTCCTGCGCCATATTGACGAGTGCTCCGTAGATTGAGCTGTCGCCGTGCGGATGGTATTTACCCATCGTATCACCGACGATACGCGCACATTTACGGTGCGGCTTGTCCGGTCCGTTGTTCAGCTCAATCATGGAATAGAGGACACGCCTCTGTACCGGCTTCAAACCATCTCTTACATCCGGCAGCGCACGCTGTGCAATGACACTCATGGCATAGTCGATGTAGGAACTTTCCATTGTTTTCTTCAGATCCACATCATGTATCTGGTCAAAAATCTTGTCATCCATAGGATTTTTCTCCATTTCTATCAATTACATACTCTGTACAGTCCGTCTGTCAGATATCAAGATTCTGTACATACTTTGCATTTTCCTCGATAAATTCACGGCGTGGCTCTACCTTGTCTCCCATGAGCGTTGTAAATGTCACATCAATCTCAGAAGAATTCTCCTCATCAATCATGACACGCTTTAAGATACGCTTCTCCGGATCCATGGTCGTCTCCCAGAGCTGCTCGGCATCCATCTCACCAAGTCCTTTGTATCGCTGGATCTTGTTGTTGCCGTCGCGGCCGATCTCTGTCAGAATGCTGTTTAATTCGTTATCATCGTACGCATACCACACGTTCTTGTTCTTCTCGATCTTATAGAGCGGTGGAGTAGCCAGATAGACATGTCCCTGCTTAATCAGCTCCGGCATGAAGCGGTACAAAAAGGTCAGCATCAGCGTCGCAATATGTGCACCGTCGACATCGGCATCGGTCATGATGATGATCTTGTTGTAGCGGAGCTTGCTGATATCAAAATCTTCATGAATACCGGTACCGAACGCAGTAATCATCGCTTTGATCTCAGCATTGCCGTAAATCTTGTCCAGTCTTGCCTTCTCCACATTCAAAATCTTACCGCGGAGCGGCAGGATTGCCTGCGTTGCACGGCTTCTCGCCGTCTTTGCAGAACCACCGGCGGAATCTCCCTCTACGATAAAGATCTCGCAGTTCTTCGGGTCTTTGTCCGAACAGTCGGCAAGCTTGCCCGGAAGAGACATTCCCTCAAGTGCAGTCTTTCTTCTGGTGAGATCACGCGCTTTTCTCGCCGCTTCCCTCGCGCGCTGCGCGAGCAGTGATTTTTCACAGATGTTCTTCGCCACCGTAGGATTCTGCTCCAGGAAGTAGGTGAGCTGCTCGCTGACAACCGAGTCAACGGCGCCTCGCGCCTCGCTGTTGCCGAGCTTCTGCTTCGTCTGTCCCTCGAACTGTGGCTCCTCGATCTTGATGCTGATGATCGCCGTGAGTCCCTCGCGGATATCGTCTCCGGTGAGCGCCGGCTCCGTATCCTTTAAAATCTTATTCGCACGCGCATAGGTATTGAAAGTCTTCGTCAATGCATTACGGAAACCGGCAAGATGTGTACCGCCTTCCGGTGTGATGATATTATTGACAAAGCTGTAAGTCGCATCATTGTAGGAATCGTTGTGCTGCATGGCAACTTCCACATAGACTCCGTCCCTGGTTCCCTCGCAGTAGATGACTTCCGGATAAAGCGCTTCCTTGCTCTTGTTCAAGTAGGTCACAAATTCTTTGATACCGCCTGCATAGTGGAATTCGTGTGTATGCACCGGATCCACTCTGGCGTCGGAGAGCACAATTCTTAAGCCTTTTGTTAAAAAGGCGGTCTCGCGCAGTCTCTGTTTTAACGTATCGTAATCATAGACGGTTTCCTCAAAGATCGTTGGATCCGGATGGAAGGTAACCTTCGTTCCGTGTTTTTCGGCAGAACACTTACCGATAACCTTAACAGGTTCATCCGGCTTGCCAATCTTATAACTCTGACTGTAAATCTGTCCATCCTTGTATACCTCAACAGAAAGCTTCGTGGATAGGGCATTTACAACCGATGCTCCTACTCCGTGGAGACCGCCGGATACCTTATATCCGCCGCCGCCAAACTTTCCGCCGGCATGAAGCACCGTGTATACAACCTCCAGTGCAGACTTTCCGGCTTTGTGATTCATCCCGACCGGGATACCGCGTCCGTCATCCTCCACCGTGATGGAATTGTCCGGATTGATCGTCACTTCAATATTCTTACAATATCCGGCAAGCGCCTCATCTACTGCATTATCTACAATCTCATATACCAGATGATG
>ERZ1106915.1467-NODE-1467-length-19585-cov-4.151562_pt1 | contig 19585 bp, 17 predicted proteins | sample MGYA00403653_ERZ1106915 | MGnify/ENA primary metagenome ERZ1106915 (study PRJEB35170, sample SAMEA104062404) | human gut metagenome | biome: human gut; feature: human-associated habitat; material: faeces | place: Denmark | collected 2012-06-06 ... | reverse complement strand
CCCTGGGTTATATCCCCAAAAAGATCTCCGACCTGGAATACTCCACCTGGATTATACCGGCAGGAGATCTTTTTGGGGATATAACCCAGGGTGCTCTTCAGAAATTCCACATGGGTGATGTCATCCAGATTGATGGTCGCCCCCAGCTTCTCCGCCAGGACGAACTCCTCCGCCGGGGTATCGTTGGAGGAGAACATGATCTCCCCGCCCCGGAAGCCGCAGCGGTCGGACATCATCAGTTCGCACAGGGAGGAGCAGTCCACCCCACAGCCCTCCTCCCGCAGGATCTTCAGGATCTGGGGATTGGGGGTGGCCTTCACCGCGAAGTACTCCGTATAGCCGGGGTTCCATGCAAAGGCCGCTTTCAGCGCCCGGGCGTTCTCCCGGATGCCCCGCTCATCATACAGGTGGAAAGGGGTAGGGTATTGACGGGTGATATCCTGGAGCTGTTCCAGGGTGACAAACGGTTTTTTCACATCCATCGCTCCTTGTCTCTCTTTACAGTCTGGTCCGCGCCCCCTGCCGGGGCGGAGAAAAAATCAAATTTAGTTTATCCATTTTTACGGTCAAAGTCAACCATTACGAGTGCCAAGGTCTGCACCGGCCGCCCCCTCTCTTTTGCCGTTTCAGAAAAAAGGGGAAAAAGCCCGATTTTCCTCTTGCGCTTTTCCCCTCTGTCTGATACAATGGTTCGAGATTTAGAGCAAAGGATGGTGCCTGTCATGGAAAACCGGCTGTTTGTCACCCATGCCCCTTTGCTTCCTCTCTGTGTGTGGACAATCACCTGTTGATTGTCTTTTTTTCTGCGCAAAATACCACCAAAAGCTGAGAAGGGAGAACGAAAGAATGAATCCAAACCAAGGCATCTATGATGCCCGCCAGCTGGGCCGCCCCAAAATGCTGATCTTGGGCGTCCAGCACATGTTCGCCATGTTCGGAGCCACCGTGCTGGTCCCCGCCCTCACCGGGCTGTCCGTGTCCGCCACCCTGCTCTTCGCCGGGCTGGGCACTCTGCTGTTCCACTTTCTGACCAAGGGGATGGTCCCCGCCTTCCTGGGCTCCTCCTTCGCCTTCATCGGCGGCTATCAAGCCATCGCCCCCATGCTCACCGACAGCAATGGCAACGCAGTCGCCAACACGGAGATGCTGCCCTACGCCTGCTTCGGTGTCACGCTTGCCGGATTGATGTATGTCCTGCTGTCCGCCCTGTTCCGCATCTTTGGCACCAAAAGGGTCATGCGTTACTTCCCTCCCATCGTCACCGGCCCCATCATCATCTGTATCGGCCTGACCCTCAGCTCCACCGCCATCTCCAACTGCCGAACCAACTGGGCCATCGCCCTCATCGCCATCGCCATTGTGGTGGGCTGCAACATCTGGGGCAAGGGAATGATCAAGATCATCCCCATCCTGCTGGGCGTGGTGGGTTCCTACGCAGTGGCCGCCATCTGCCAGATCAACGGGATGCAGGTCATGGACCCGGTCAAGGTCCAGGCTCTGATCGACGCCCCCTGGATCGGGCTCCCCTTCCAGTTCCAGGATACGCTGTTCGGTCTGTTCAGCCGCTCTGACCTGAACGGCGGGATGCTCCTCACCGCGGCGGTGACCATCATGCCCCTGGCCCTGGCCACCATGGTGGAGCACATCGGCGATATGTGCGCCATCTCCTCCACCTGTGAGCGCAACTACCTGGAAAACCCCGGCTTCCACCGCACCCTCCTGGGCGACGGCCTGGCCACCTCTCTGGCCTCCCTGTTCGGCGCCCCGGCCAACACCACCTACGGCGAGAACACCGGTGTGCTGGCCCTCTCCAAGGTCTATGACCCCCGGGTGATCCGCATTGCCGCCAGCCTGGCCATCCTGCTCTCCTTCTCCCCCAAGTTCGCGGCCCTGGTGTCCGCCATGCCCACCGCCACCATGGGCGGTGTGTCCATGGTGCTGTACGGCATGATCTCCGCCGTGGGTGTGCGCAACGTGGTGGAAAACCAGGTGGACTTCACCAACAGCCGCAACGTCATCGTGGCCGCCATCATCATGGTGCTGGCCATCGGTGTGAACTACTCCGGCGCCGTCACCTTCACTGTGGGCACTGCCACCATCAGCCTGTCCGGTCTGGCCGTGGCCGCCATCACCGGCATCGCCCTCAACGCCATCCTCCCCGGCAAGGACTACGAGTTCGGCCACGACCAGAAGGGTGACACTGCCGTCAACTTCAAGGTCTGATCCACGGGATCCGGCCCACTCCTCCCGCTGCCCCGCCCGGGCGGCGGGAGCTTTTTATCCCCCTGTGCCTTACTGCTCTGAGAGAAAGATGAAGGTTCTATGGAAGAAATTTAAAAAAACCATTAAATCCACCCCAAAGTCCTTGCGCCCACCAGAAAAATCGGTTAGAATGGAGCCAGTCCAGAGGAAACTGTATCAATCAGGAGGTACCTATTATGGGGTTTTTGGATAATCTGACTGAAATCGCCACCGATCTGGCTCAGAGCGGCGCCGCCGCTTCCAAGCATCTGGCAGAGACCAGCATCGCCACGTCCAAGCGCCTGGTGGAGATCGCCAAGCTGAAAACATCCAATCTGGCCGAGGAGGGCAGTATCAAGAAGGCCTACGCGGAGCTGGGCCGTCTCTACTACGCCGAGCACGGGAACACCCCCGAGGGCGCCTACGCCGCCGCCTGTGAGCGGATCACCGTCTCCAGGGAACTGATCCAGGCCAACAACGACCGCATCGCTGAGCTGAAATCCGCCGCCGAGGCAGAGGGCGAGGTCATCGTGGACGCAGACTTCCAGGATGTTCCCGAGGAGGCCGCTCCCGCTGAGGAAGCCGCCCCTGTCGAAGAGGCCGCTTCCGCTGAGGAGACGGTTCCCGCTGAGGAGACCAAGCCCGAGGCTTAATTCAATCAGATACAGAGACGGACGGAGTCATGATGGCTCCGTCCGCTTTTTTGTATGCTTTTCCCTCTCTCCGTCCAAACTGAGGGCGGAGGTGTTTGATTTGAAGCAGTATTTCCGCCTGCCCCAGGATGTGGTGGGGCACGACGCCCAGCTGCTCTCCTATTGGGACACCCTCCCGCCCAGTGTACAGCTCCGCCTGCTGGAGAGCACTATCTCCGTGTCCACGCTGGGCGAGCTGAAGCTGCTGGAGGAGGGGTTCCGCCGGGAACCGCCATCCCCCACATAGGGAAAGGCCCGCCGCGGATGCGGTGGGTCACAGCCTGTCGAGAAACCCGGTCTACCTTTCATGTGTAGACCGGGTCTCTGGCGTATATAGGCCAAAGCAGGATCAGGATGAACGGAGCAAGCTCCTCCATCCATATCCAAATGGCCAGTTTTTTCAGATTCATGGCAGCAAATTTAAGCTTCACCCGTTGGATACCCGGGCCAGGCCTCTGTACAGTCTTTGCGCAGTCTTTGGAATGGGTGCACAGATGGCGGGTGGGACAGTTGGCACAAATCTTGGGATCACTTTTATATTCCCGGTATCCGTCCCGGTTGGTGGTATGATAGGTTAATAGCTGGTACTCCGGACAGATCACACAGTCGTAGTATTGCAAGAAGTGGTATCACGAATCCAGGCAGGAGAAAGCCAGCGTGCATTGTGCCGGGAGTATGGAATCAGTCGGTGGGCCATTCAGTGCTGGCTAAAGGAACCGTTTTTTCCAAAGACACGAGGGCGTAAACCTGCAGAAGCACCGGCAGAGTACAAGTATGAGAATCTACTCAACAGGGAGTTCCATGCGGAAAGGCCCAACAGCAAATGGGTAACGGATATTTCTTACATCCACACGAAGCAAGGCGTACTATATCTGTCCATAATTCGTGATCTTCATGATAGCAGCATCGTTGCCTCCAAGACTGGCACAAAGCAGACCGTCAACCTGGTGTTGGACACCATTCGCCTGGCCATGCGTTAAAGAGAAAAAGAGGGCCGCCGCGGAGTTGCAGCTCCACAGCGACCAAGGGTTCCAGTATACCTAACAAGCATACTTTGACCTGACAAAATCTCAAGAAAAGCGTCCCCTCCCTCCTTAAACTGTTCACAAACTAAGGATAACAGTCTTTCAAACCAATCCGCATTCAACGCTTAGTCGAAATGACTAAAATTCACCAACAAAAACATATATATCTAACGAAAAAATGAAACCTTAACAAGTTTTAAGGTTTATAACGAAGTGAGTTAAGGTTCATCCCCTATACTGGCGCCAGAAACACCGGTGTCCGAACCGCTGCTGCGGGTCGGAGAAAAAGGAAAGGGGAAAAATGTATGTACCTTGCTCTGCTTGGCTTTGGTATGATCGTGGTCTTTATGGCTCTGATCATGGCCAAAAAACTTAGTCCATTCACCTCGCTGATTTTGATTCCGATTCTATTTGGCTTGCTGGCCGGATATGGCTGGGACACCCTGAGTTATGCTATGGACGGCATTAAAGACGTAGCCAGCACCTTTGCCATGATGACCTTCGCCATCCTCTACTTCGGCATCATGCTCACTGCGGGCATGTTCGATCCCATGGTGGACAAGGTGGTGTCCTGGTGCAAGGGCGATCCGCTGAAGGTGCTGGTGGGCACCGCCGTGCTGGCCGCCTTCGTCTCGCTGGACGGGGACGGAACCACTACAGTCATGATCTGCTGCACCGCCATGCTCCCCATCTATGAGCGGCTGCATATCAAGAAGATCTATCTGGCCACTCTCATCATCCTGCAGAACTGCATCATGAACCTGATCCCCTGGGGCGGTCCCACCGCCCGGGTCATGTCGGTGATGCAGCTGGACGCCGGCGAGATCCTGGCTCCTCTGGTCCCCGGCATGGTACTGGGCGCTCTCTACTCGGTAGGCGTCAGCTACTATCTGGGCCTGAAAGAGCGCAAGCGCCTGGGCGTCACCAAGTGCGTGGAGAATATTGTGTCCAAGGTGGAGCTCTCTGAGGAGGAGGCCGCCTGGAAGCGCCCCAAGCTGATCTTCTTTAACCTCATCCTCACCGCCGCCATTATCGTGGCCCTGGTGATGGGCCTGGCCTCCTCCGCCATTCTCTTTGGCGTGGGCACCGCCATCGCCCTGCTGGTCAACTACCCCAATCAGAAGACCCAGCGGCAGGTCATCAGCTCGGTGGCCCCCGACATGATCAACGTGGTCATGATGGTGCTGGGCGCCGGCGTGCTCATGGGCGTGCTCAACGGCCCGGAGGGTGCGGGCATGTCCAACGCCATCGCAGAGCTGCTGGTCTCTATCATTCCCGAGTCCCTGGGCAGCTACTTCGCCGTTATCATCGCCTTCATCAGCGCCCCCGGCACCTACCTGCTCAACAACGACGCGTTCTACTACGGGGTGCTGCCGCCCCTGGCCGCCACGGCTCAGGCCTACGGGTTTACCAACCTGCAGATTGGCTTTGCCGCCCTTATGGGCCAGGCCTTCCATTTCCTGAGCCCCCTGGTCCCCTTCATCTACCTGCTGATGGACAAGACCGAGATCACTCTGGCTCAGTATCAGGGCTACATCTTCAAATGGTGCATCGGCATCTTCGTGATCTTCATGGCCATGGGCTTTGTCACTGGAAGCTTGGCGATTCTATAACATGACAACCTCCTTCCACACTCTCCTATATCCCTGACCGAGCAGCCGGCGGGAGGCCCCGTCCTTCCGCCGGCTGCTTATAGAGGAGAAGCCATCCATCAATCCAGCAGGTCAAGACGAGTTTCAACACAACATATCGCAGGAACAACGACAGGAGGAATATATATGGAGATCCAAAAAGCTGCCGTGGCGGGCACTCTGGAATCCAGCGACGCCCAGGTGACGGTAGAGCCTGGGGCCGGCGGGATCCAGCTGGAGCTGAGCAGCAGCGTGATGAACCAGTACGGCCGCCAGATCCGGGCCACGGTGCTGGAGACGCTGGAGCGGCTGGGCGTCACCGACGCCCAGGTGACCGTGGTGGACAAGGGGGCCCTGGACTGCACCCTGAAGGCCCGTGTGGAGTGCGCGGTGTTCCGCTCCTGCGGACAGTCCGCCCAAAATATTCCCTGGGGAGGTGTGGTGCGATGATCCCTCGTCCCAGACCGGAGCGGTTCCGGCTGCGCCGGACCATGATGTTTATGAATGCCCAGAAGCCGGGCCTGATCAAGGACGCCTATATCTACGGCTGCGACTCCATTATGCTGGACCTGGAGGACGCGGTGGCGGAGAACCAGAAGGACGCCGCCCGCTTCTCCCTGTACCACGCTCTGAAGACCATCGACTACGGCGATACCGAGGTCATCGTCCGCATCAACGGCCTGGACACCCCCCACTGGCAGGAGGACGTCCGGGTGTGCGTGGCCGGCGGAGCCGACGGCATCCGCATCGCCAAGTGCGAGAGCGCCCAGGACGTGCTGACCGTGGAGCGCGCTGTGGAGGCCGCCGAGGAGGAGTTCGGCGTGGAGAAGGGCCGCACCCTGCTCATGGCCGCCCTGGAGAGCCCCAAGGGCATTTTGAACGCCTATGAGATCTGCGCGGCCTCGGACCGGATGTTCGGCGTAGCCATCTCCGGCGGCGACTTCCGCAAGTGTATGCAGACCGTGCCCCAGCCCGACGGCGTGGATATGCTGGCCGCCCGGGGACAGATGCTGCTGGCCGCCCGTGCCGCCGGGATCCAGTGCTTTGACACGGTGTTCACCAACCTGGACGATGAGGAGGGCTTCCGGGCCGAGGTCCTGCAAAACAAGGCCATGGGCTTTGACGGCAAGAGCCTCATCAACCCCAAGCAGATCCGCTTCGTCCACCAGGTATTCGCCCCCACAGAGAAGGAGGTCCGCCAGGCGGAGAAGATCATCCGGGCCTACCGGGAGCAGTCCGCCGCCGGTGTGGGCGTGTTCACCGTGGACGGCAAGATGATCGACATCGCATTCATTCCCGGGGCGGAGCGCACCCTGAAGCTGGCCCGGGCCTGCGGTATGTACGAGGGGGATTTGGTATGAAAAACGCAGTAGGACGTGAGATCCCGGATTACCTCCTGACCGAAGGCCGGGAGGTCTATCAGGGCAAAAACTATATGGACGGCAAATATATTCAGAAGGCCTCTCCCCGCACCCGGCGGTATGAAAAGCCCCAGGAGAGCAAGCTGGTGGACAGTCTGGCGCAGGCCCTGCGCCAGTGCGGCGCCCGGAGCGGCATGACCTTCTCCTTCCACCACCACCTGCGCGACGGGGACTATGTGGTCAACCTGGTGATGGCCGCCGCCATCGAGGAGCTGGGCCTGAAAGATTTGACCATCGCGGCCACCAGCCTGGGCTCCGCCCACGACCCCATCGCCGACTACATCGAGCAGGGCAAGGTGGTCGGCATCCAGACCTCGGGCATCCGGGGCAGAATGGGCGAGGTGGTGTCCGCGGGCAAGCTCAAGACCCCCGCCGTCATCCGCAGCCACGGCGGACGCCCCCGGGCCATTGAGGCCGGAGAGGTCCACATCGACATCGCTTTCGTGGCCGCCCCCACCAGCGACTGCGTGGGCAACTGCCGGGGCGTGGGCGGCAAGAGCGACTGCGGCTCCCTGGGCTACGCCATGACCGACGCCAAGTACGCCGACCATGTGGTGGTGGTCACCGACTGCCTGGTGGACTTCCCCAACTTCCCGGCCAGCGTAGAGGCCATCGACGTGGACGCCGTGGTGGTGGTGGACTCCATCGGCAATCCCAAGAAGATCGCATCCGCCGCCGCCCGCATCTCCCAGAATCCCCGGGATCTGATGATGGCGGAGAACGTGGCCAAGGTCATCGCCTCCACCCCCTATTTCAAGGACGGCTTCTCCTTCCAGACCGGCGTGGGAGGCCCCTCCCTGGCCGCCAACCTGTTCCTGGAGCAGTATATGGATGAGCGGAACATCAAAATGGGCTGGGCCATCGGCGGCATCTGCGGCCCCATGGTGGAACTGCTGAAAAAGGGCAAGGTGGGCAAGGTCATCGATGTGCAGGACTTTGACCTGGACGCGGTGAACTCCATCCACCAGACCCCCAACCACTTTGAAATGAGCGCCAGCCAGTACGCCAATCCCGCCAACAAGGGGGCGTTTGTCAACAAGCTGGACTTTGTGGTGCTGGCCGCCCTGGAGGTGGACACGGACTTCAATGTCAACGTGCTCACCGGCTCGGACGGCGTCCTGCGGGGCGCGCCCGGCGGACACCCGGACACGGCGGCGGGCAGCAAGTGCTGCATCATCGTCACCCCCCTGACCCGCGGCCGGATGGCCACCGTGTGCGAGCACGTGGTCACCGTCACCACCCCCGGCGACTGCGTGGATGTGCTGGTCACTGACTACGGCATCGCGGTCAATCCCCTGCGTCCTGACCTGATCGCCTGCCTGGATCAGGCCGGCATCCCCCATGTGCCCATCGAGACACTGAAGGAGAAGGCCTACTCCCTGGTGGGCCGCCCGGAGGATTTGCAGTGGGAGGACCAGGTGGTCGCCGTGCTGGAGGCCCGGGACGGCACCATCCTGGACGTGGTGCGAAAAATCAAGCCCTACGATCCGGAAAACAGCTGATTTTGTTTCCTATTTGCTCTCATCTGTGATACCATAGCGTCAACGGGGCCGCCGCGGCTGCGGCGGCCCCTGACTGTATTTTGGAGGTACCCCCATGTCCTACACCCTGTCTGAGATCCATCCGGACGACCACCGCGGTATGGCCCAAGTCCGCAACCTGCTGGAGCAGGAGGGCATCCGCCGGGACGGGAACCTGGACTATACCTGCGGCATCTTTAACGATGACTGGGAGTTGGCCGCCACCGGGAGCTGCTTCGGCAATACCATCCGCTGTCTGGCCGTCTCCGGCCGCCACCGGGGGGAGGGGCTGCTCAATCAGATCGTCAGCCACCTGGTGGAGGTGCAGCTGGCCCGGGGCAGCGCCCACCTGTTCCTCTATACCAAGCCGGACAGCGCCCAATACCTGTCCGACCTGGGCTTTTATGAGATCGTCCGCGTGCCCGGCTCCCTGGTGTTCATGGAGAACCGGCGGGGCGGCTTTGACCGGTACTGCGCGTCCCTGTCCCCAAAGCCCCAGGAGGGGCAGTCCACCGCCGGCGTGGTGATGAACGCCAACCCCTTCACCCTGGGGCACCGGCATCTGGTGGAACGGGCGGCCCGTGAAAACGACGTTGTCCACCTCTTCGTTCTCTCCGAGGAGGCCGGTCCCATCCCCTCCGCCGTCCGGCGTGAGCTGGTGGAACAGGGCGTTCGGGACCTGCCCAACGTGTTCTGCCACGCCACCGGCCCCTACCTCATCAGCTCCGCCACCTTCCCCAGCTACTTTCTGAAGGACTCCGATACGGTCATTCGGACCCAGGCGGAGCTGGACCTGCGGATCTTCTGTCAGATCGCCCGGCGGCTGGGGATCCAAAGGCGCTATGTGGGGCAGGAGCGCAGCAGCCATGTCACCCGTCTCTATAACGAGGTCATGTGCCAAAAGCTGCCTGAAGCGGGGATCCAGTGCGTCGAGATCCCCCGCCTGACCCGGGACGGGGCCGCCGTCAGCGCCAGCGCGGTGCGCCAGGCCATCCACGACGGCCAGCCGGAGCGCATCCGGGACTGGGTGCCCGCAAGCACCTATGACTTCTTCACCGGCCCCCGGGGCGCGTCCGTCTGCGCCGCCATCCAGCGGGAGGCAGAGGTGATCCACTATTGAAACGGAGGTGCTTCCCGACATGGAGCAGGAGGTCACGTTGATGGAGATGCTGGAGGCCCGGGAGGCCAGAGCCCGCCGCCAGCGGGAGCTGCTGGACAGCCTGAGCTGTCCAGTGGTCTCCTTCACCATGAATATCCCGGGCCCGGTGAAAAACGGACCGGTGATCCGGCGCGCCTTCCGGGAGGGACTGCTCCGCCTGGACGCCGCCCTGGACGCCCCCGGCCTGGGCGTCGTCTCCCGGGAAGAGATCGACCTCCCCACGGGCTGCGAAGCCCTGTGGGCCGTCCGGGTCCCCGGGCGTCAGATCAAGGAGCTGTGCGCCGCCATCGAGGACCGGGATCCCCTTGGGCGGCTGTTCGACCTGGATGTGCTGGACCCGGAGCGGGGCGGGTGGAGCCGGGAGGACCTGGGGCTGTCTCCCCGGCGCTGCCTGGTCTGCGGCAGGGAGGGAAAAGGCTGCGCCTCCCGGCGGCTCCACTCGGTGGAGGAGCTCCAGGAGAAGACCCGGGAGATTTTAACGGGCTTCTTTGCCCGGCAGGACCGGGAGGCCCTGGCCGGACAGGCCGCCCGCGCCCTGATGTACGAGGTGTGCACCACCCCCAAGTCCGGGCTGGTGGACCGGCACAACAACGGCAGCCACAGGGATATGGACCTGTTCACCTTCCTGGACAGCACCGCCGCCCTGCTCCCCTATTGGCATCAGGCGGTCTCCATCGGCCAGGAGACCGCCGGCCTCCTCCCGGAGGAAACCTTTGCCCGCCTCCGGGAGGCCGGGCTGGCGGCGGAGCGAGCCATGTTCCGTGCCACCGGCGGGGTAAACACCCACAAGGGGGCCGTTTTCTCTCTGGGCTGCGTCCTGGGGGCCGCCGGGCGGCTGTGGACCCCGGAGGGGCCCTGCCGGGACGCCGCGCGCCTTCTGGAGGAGTGCGCCCGGATGTCCGCCGGGGCGGTGGAGGACGCCTTCTCCGCCCTCACCCCGGCAACCGCCCGCACCTTCGGGGCCCGGCTGTATCTGGAGACCGGCCTGCGTGGCATCCGGGGCGAGGTGGCCGGCGGCTTCCCCTCCGTCCTGGAAACCGGCCTGCCCACCCTCCGCGCCCTGCTGGAGCGCGGCGTCAGCATGGAGCGGGCCGGGGTGTCCGTCCTCCTGGCTCTGATGGCCCGGACGGTGGACACCAATCTCATCGCCCGGGGCGGGCCGGAGGGCCAGCGCTGGGCCGCGGCCCGGGCTGCGGAGCTGCTGGCCCAGAGCCTTCTCCTCGCTCTGGAGGCGGTGGAGGCCCTGGACCGGGAGATGATCCGCAAAAACCTCTCCCCCGGCGGATGCGCCGATCTGCTGGCCGTCACCTACTTCCTCCACGCTGTCACAGACGGCTGACGGCCCCCGCCAGGCCGTTAGCCGCCCCGGGTCACATCCTGTTTCTGATACCACCGGAGGGCCTGTTCAAAGTCCTCCGGCTGAAAGTCGGGCCAGAGGCGGTCCACCACAAAAAAGTCCGCGTAGACCGACTGGACCGGCAGGAAGCCGGACAGCCGCCGCATCCCGCCCCACCGGATCACCAGGTCCACCCGGGAGACGTCGCGGGAGCGGAGCTGCCCACAGATTTTCCTGCGGCTCCCGCCGGGGGCCCGGAGGCCGGCCAGGTCCCACTCCCAGCCGTAATTCACCAGAAAATTCACCCGCAGCCCACCGCCGTTGAGATCCCTGCGCTCCCCGTATGGCAGAAGCGCCCGGGGAAACACAGGGGAATCCCGGTCCCCCACCACCAGAAGAGACACTGGCTCCGATGCGATCTGCTCCACGGCCTGGACGCAGGCGGCGGAAAAGGCCCGGACCTGTTCCGGGGGCCGTCCGCAGTTGTCGGTGGTAAAGCCATAATATGTGATCTCCCGAACTCCCGCGTCCCGCGCCAGCCGGAGCAGCTCCAGCCCCGGCGCCAGCCCGTAGGCATAGCCCGCCTCTTTGGCAAGCCCCGCCTGTCTGGCCCAGCGCCTGTTTCCATCCGGGATGATCCCGATATGCTCTGGGATTCGCATTGTATCACCTTCCTCCCGGTCAGTATGGTTTTTCCTTCCATCCTTTATGCATATATCCACGCGGTTCTCCGCGGCCGCTCTTTTTCGGCTGTCTCCGGATTCCTTCCTCGTATCCCAGGAAGGGGTCCATTTTTCGTCCCTGATATGCCGAATCATTCCGGCGATTTTGGAGTATCTGATAGATGTCCGTCAAATGATTGACGGTCCACCGCTGAAATGATATACTATATGAGTTTAATTCGTATGACAGGAGAGGAGTGGCCAATATGTGGCGTTCCGACCAATGGAAAGACTATGAACTCATCGACTGCGGCCGGGGAGAGAAGCTGGAGCGTTGGGGCGACCAGCTGCTGGTCCGGCCCGATCCCCAGGCCATCTGGAATACGTCCCGCACCCACCGCGGCTGGAAGCAGAACGCAGGCCGGTACGCCCGCTCCTCCACCGGCGGCGGGCAGTGGCAGAACAAATCCATGCCGGAGCGTTGGACGGTGTCCTATGGCAGCCTCACCTTCAACATCAAGCCCATGAACTTCAAGCACACCGGGCTGTTTCCCGAGCAGGCGGCCAACTGGGACTTCGCCCAGGAGCAGATCCGCCGGGCCGGCCGGCCCATCTCCGTGCTGAACCTGTTCGCCTACACCGGCGGGGCCACGGTGGCCTGCGCCAAGGCGGGGGCCAGCGTCTGCCACGTGGACGCGGCAAAGGGCATGGTGGCCTGGGGCAGGGAGAACGCCAGGCTCTCCGGCCTGGAGAACGCCCCCATCCGCTGGATCGTGGACGACTGCGGCAAGTTTGTGGAGCGGGAGATCCGCCGGGGCAGGCGGTACGACGCCATCATCATGGATCCCCCCAGCTACGGCCGGGGGCCCGGCGGCGAGGTGTGGAAGCTGGAGGACAACCTCTACGACTTCGTGAAGCTCTGCGCCGGCGTGCTGTCGGAGAAGCCCCTGTTTGTGCTGATCAACTCCTACACCACGGGTCTGGCTCCGTCGGTGCTGGGGTATCTGCTGCACCTGCTGGTGGCAGAGAAGCACGGCGGCAAGTGTACCTGGGACGAGCTGGGCCTGCCGGTGACGGAGACGGGTCTGGCCCTGCCCTGCGGGGCCACGGGCCGTTGGACGGAATAAAGGGGGAGCAGGCTCCCCCTTTAAATTCCCGACCACCAGTCTACGGACTGGTGCCGCCGCCCAGGGCGGCTGGGTCAAAGTATTTTTGCCACGCACATGTCGCGGCAAAAATGATTGGAATTTGTCCGGCGAAGCCGGACACCGCAATTCCGAATCTCATTCTGAACTCCTGATTGAGCAAAGGACGTTGTGATGAAAGACGCAATCATTGAGACAAAATCCCTCACCTTCTCCTACCCCGCCGATGAGGGGGAGGAGCCGGTTCTGGTGCTGAAGGGCGTGGACCTGGCCATTGAGAAGGGCTCCTTCGTGGTGGTGCTGGGCCACAACGGCTCCGGCAAGTCCACCCTGGCCAAGCACCTGAACGCCATCCTGCTGCCCTCCGGCGGCAAAGTCTACGTGGACGGCATCGACACCGCCGACGAGGATAAACTGCTGGACATCCGCCGCACCGTGGGCATGGTATTCCAGAACCCGGACAACCAGATCGTCGCCAACGTGGTGGAGGAGGACGTGGCCTTCGCCCCTGAGAATCTGGGAGTGCCCCCGGCGGAGATCCGCCGGAGGGTGGACGACGCCCTCAAGGCAGTGGGTATGTACGATTACCGGGAGCACGCCCCCCACCTGCTCTCCGGCGGACAGAAACAGCGGGTGGCCATTGCCGGTGTCATCGCTATGGCGCCCCGCTGCATTGTGCTGGACGAGCCCACCGCCATGCTGGACCCCATCGGCCGGGCGGAGGTCATGAAGACCATCCGTGAGCTCAACCGCTTCTCCGGCGTGACGGTAGTGCTCATCACCCACCATATGGACGAGGCCGCCCAGGCCGACCGGCTGGTGGTCATGGCCAAGGGCCGGGTGGTGGCCGACGGCACCCCCCGGGAGGTCTTTCAGCGGGTGGAGGAGTTGAAGGCCGTGGGTCTCACTGTCCCCGAGACCACCGAGCTGCTGTGGCAGCTCCGGCAGGCGGGGGTGGACGTTCCTCTGGACGCACTGAGCGACGAGGAATGTGCCCAGGCGCTCTTTGATCTGCTGCAAACACGGGCGTGACCTGCGGGCATGCACCAAATGATAAAGGAATGAAGCCATTGGAACCGATCATTCAGACGGAGCGCCTGAGCCACATCTATTCCGCCGGCACCCCCTTTGAACACGGGGCCCTGGTGGACGTGGACTTTACCGCCTACCGCGGGGAGTACCTGGGCATCATCGGCCACACCGGCTCGGGCAAATCCACCCTCATCCAGCACCTCAACGGGCTGCTCAAGCCCACCTCCGGCCGCGTCCTCTTCGAGGGCCGGGATATCTGGGAGAGCAAGGAGCGCACCCGCCAGACCCGCTTCCAGGTGGGACTGGTGTTTCAGTACCCGGAGTACCAGCTCTTTGAGGAGACCATCTATAAGGATATCGCCTTCGGCCCCAAAAACATGGGGCTGGACGAGAGGGAGGTCGACCGCCGGGTGCGCGAGGCCGCCCAGTTTGTTGGGTTGCGGGAGGACATGCTGGAAAAATCCCCCTTCGAGCTGTCCGGCGGACAAAAGCGCCGGGTCGCCATCGCCGGCGTTATTGCCATGGAGCCCTCCGTGCTCATACTGGACGAGCCCACCGCCGGCCTGGACCCAGTTGGCGTGGCGTCCATCCTGGGCAACATCCACGACTACCACACGGCCAAAAACGCCACCATCATCATCGTCTCCCACTCCATGGAGGAGGTGGCCCGGACGGTGGACCGGCTGGTGGTGATCAACGACGGCCGGATTCCCTTCTCCGGCGCGCCCCGGGAGGTCTTTGCCCACGGGGACGAGCTGGAGGCCATGGGCTTGGGCGTGCCCGCCATGACCCGGGTGTTCCACCGCCTGCGGGCCATGGGCGTGGACATCGACCCGTCGGTCTACACCACGGAGCAGGCCAGAGACGCCGTCCTGGCCAAGCTGGCCCGTGCCGGTCAGCAGAAGCAGTCTGCTTCCGGCGAAAGGGGGGCGGTGTAAGTGGCATTGAAGGACATTACCCTGGGCCAGTACTTCCCAGGCAACACCCTGCTTCACCGGCTGGACCCCCGCACCAAGCTGCTCTTTACCGTGGCCTATATCGTGGCTCTGTTTCCGGCCAAGCATGTGGTGGGCTATGCGGTTCTCTTCGTCCTGCTGGCGGTGCTGATCGCCGTGTCCAAGGTGGGCATCAAGAGCATCCTACGGGGGATGAAGCCTATTTTGATCATCGTCATCATTACCGGCCTGCTCAACCTGTTCTACACCCGGGGCGAGGGAGCGCCGCTGGTCTCCTTCTGGATCTTTACCATCTATCCGGAGGGCATCTGGGCGGCGGTGTTTATGGTGCTACGCATCGCCATGCTCATCACCTGCACCTTCCTGCTGACCTATACCACCTCCCCCATCCTGCTCACCGACGGCCTGGAAAAGCTGATGGGGCCGCTGAAAACCCTCCATGTGCCGGTGCATGAGCTGTCCATGATGATGTCCATCGCCTTGCGCTTCATCCCTACCCTCATCGAGGAGACGGACAAGATCATGTCCGCTCAGAAGGCCCGCGGCGCCGACTTCGATACCGGCAACCTGCTCCAGAAGGCCAAAGCCCTGGTGCCCCTGCTGGTACCCCTGTTCATTTCTGCCTTCCGCCGGGCCGACGAACTTGCCATTGCTATGGAGTGCCGCTGCTACCACGGCGGAGAGGGCCGCACCCGCCTGCGCCAGCTCAAGCTAAAGGGCATCGACATCGCCGCTCTGGTCTTCGCGGTGCTTCTGTGTGTGGGCATCGGCGTACTGCGGCACTTTGGACTTTAAGAAAAAAATAATGGGATTTTAAAGCTTTATGAGAAATATTGCGCTACGCTTGATGTACGTGGGGACGGCCTATCACGGCTGGCAGGTGCAGAAGAACGCCGTCACCGTGGCGGAGACGCTGGAACACTCCCTGACCTCGGTGGTGGGCCACCCGGTCAAATGTACCGGCGCGGGCCGCACTGACGCCGGCGTGCACGCGGAGACCTATATCGCCAATTTCCGCACCTCCTCCCGTATCCCCTGCGACCGGATTCCCCTGGCGGTGAACACCCGGCTGCCCGATGACATCGTGGTGGTAAAGGCTACCGAGGTGCCCGACGGCTTCAACGCCATCGGCTCCTGCCTGAAAAAGGAGTACACTTACCGCATCTACAATTCCCACATACGGAACGCATTTTACGTCAACCGCGCCTGGTTCTATCCCAAACACCTGGACGAGACTGTGATGCAGCGTGCGGCCTCCCACTTTGTGGGTACCCACGACTTCGCGGCTGTTCGGAGCGTCGGCACCGAAACCCGCACCACCGTGCGCACGGTTCACTACTTTAATATCTCCCGCAGCGGAGAACTGATCGAGTGCCGGGTGTGCGCCGACGGCTTTCTCTACAACATGGTGCGTGCCATGGTGGGCACTTGTGTCTACGCCGCCGACGGCAAATTCTCCCCCGATGACGTGCCCGCCATTCTGGAAGGCCGCAACCGCACCGCCGCCGGGCCTACTGTACCCGCCGGGGGGCTCTATATGACCAAACTGTGGTATCAGGAGGACGTCCTATAGCTCACTCTCCTGCCCTTATGTGAACTCTGGAGGTATTTCTATGCCTGCTGCACTGTGGTTCGCCATCGGCGCCGCCATCCTCTGCGCCATAACGTCAGTCTATTTGGGAACGAAAAAATAATTCTATTGCAGGGCCTGCACAAGCGCCCCTTTTATCTGTGCCGCTTATGCCTCTGCCGCATGAAATCCATGAAGGAGCATAGAATGGAAGATATCAACGGCAGCCGTCCCAACGCCGCCCCCAAACCCAAAAAGCGCCCCAACCGTTTTGTCCGGTTCCTGGCCTTTCTGGTGACACTGGCCCTGATGGTGGGCGCGGTCGCCCTGGTGGCCAACTATGACAAGCTGAATTTTGACTTCATCAAGCGCTGGTTCTCCTACCGCACCTTGGCGCGCAACGACAGCGGACAGGCGGAGTCCTTTCATTTTGTTGGGGACTCCTCCAACGCCTTTGCCGTCGTGGACGGAGATCTTCTGGTCTGCTCCCCCAACACCATCCGGCTGTATTCGGGCAGCGGTCAGGCCTTTGTGGATCAGGCCGTTTCCATGACAAATCCTGTGGTCAGCACCGCAGGCGGCACCGCTCTGGTCTATGATGCCGGCGGCCGGGAGCTCTTTGTCTACTCCGGTCGGGAGGAGGTCTTTTCCCTCACCCAAGAGGACGGCCAGGCCCTCCTGTCCGCCGATGTGAACCAGAACGGCTGGCTGGCCGTCACCAGCCAGGAGAGCGGGCACAAGGGCTCAGTGACGGTCTACGACAACAGCTACAGTCCTCTGGTGCGCTTCAGCCTGTCCAACCGTTTTGTGATGGACGCCGCCGTTGCCCCGGACAACAAATCGGTGGCTCTGCTCACCATCGGCCTTACGGACGGTAATTTTGAGAGCCGGGTGGACCTCTATCGCCTGGACCGCACGGAGGAGGAAACGGAGCCGGACTGGACCTGCCCGGTGGGCAACAACGCGATTCTTGATCTGCGCTGGACCAGCAGCGGCATTTGGGCCCTGGGTGAGTCCGGGCTCTATATTGTCTCCGGGGACGGCGCGCTCTCCGGCTCCTACGACTACGGGGGGCGCTACCTAAAGGCCTTTTCCCTGGACGGGGACGGCACCGCCTCCCTCCTGCTGGGGAAATACCGGGCGGGCAGTACGGCGGAGCTGCTCACCATAAACGCTTCAGGTGAGCTGGCCGCTGCCCTCCCCGTAGAGGAGCAGGTACTCTCTCTCTCCGCCGCCGGGCGGTATGTCGGCGTACTCACCGCCGACCGGCTGGATATCTACAGCCAGGATCTGGAGCTCTATAACACCCTGAACGGCACACAGAACGCACAAAAGGTTTTACAGCGCTCCGACGGCAGCGCCATGCTCATTGACAGCACCACCGCCCGCCTCTATGTCCCTCAATAAATTCGGAGGAAAACCCTATGGCTTATCTGATTGCTGACGGCCTGATTCTGGCCGTGCTGCTACTCTTCGCCCTGGTGGGCGCCCACCGGGGGTTCATCCTGTCCCTGTGCGGTCTGCTGGCCGTGCTGGTGGCTTTTGTGGGCGCCAGCTTCGCCGCCCGCACCCTCTCTCCTATGGTGGCGGATGCCTTAGAGCCCAAATTCGCCTCGGCCATCGAGGAACAGCTCAACGCCTCCATCCAGCAGCAAGTGGCGGAGGAGGGCTCCGCTGCCCTGTCCCCCGACGACGTGCCTCTGGACGGGGTACTGAACGCTCTGCGGGAGATGGGCTTTTATGAAACCCTGATCAACACCGTGGACAAGGCCGTGGAGAACGGAATGACCTCCGTGGCCGCGAGCGCGGCCGCCGCAGTTGCGGCTGCCATCGCCCAGTCCGCCGCCTACCTGATCCTCTTTCTGCTGGGTTTCGCCCTCATTCTCATCGCCTGGAAGCTGATCAGCCATGCCCTGGATCTGGTGGCGCGGCTGCCCGGCCTCCACTTCCTGAACAAAACCTGCGGCGCCCTGTTTGGTCTGGTACAGGCCTGTGTCCTTCTGTTTGTGGCGGCCTGGCTGCTGCAATTCTTCGGGCACGTACTGCCTGAGTCCCTGGTAAACCAAACCCACCTGCTGAAATTCTTCATGACTACCAATCCCCTCTCCCTGCTCAGCGGCCTGTAATCCCGCCCTAAACCAAAGAAAATCAGGTGAAGCTCCTATGTCCATCCCAAACCTTCTCTCCCTCCTCCGGCTAGTACTGGTGCCGGTCTTTGCCGTCGTCTTCTTTCAGCCCGCTCCAGACGCTCATCGCTGGGCGGTGCTGATCTATTTAACCGCCTTCCTCACCGATGTAGCTGACGGCTGGATCGCCCGGCACTTCAACCAGATCACCAAGCTGGGGCGGATTCTGGACCCTCTGGCGGACAAGCTGATGACCTTTACGGTCATTATCTGCATCACCGCCGACGGCATCATCCCTCTGTGGGCGGTCGTCGTCTTTTTCCTAAAGGAGCTGACCATGGCCATCGGCGGCTATCTCATGTACCAGAAACTGGGTGATGTGATCTCCTCCAACTGGCTGGGCAAGACCTCTACCGGCGTCTTTTTTGTGGTCTGCGCCGCGCTGGTGCTCTTCCCTGCCATCCCACGCCCCTGGGCCACCGGACTGATCTCCTTCGCCCTGGCCCTCACTCTGGCCGCCCTGTGCAGTTATATCTTCCAGTACCGGAAGGCTTTAAAGAAAAGAAAACAGGCGTGATTCATACGCAGTTCATAATTTCGAATTAGAATCATTTCTCTGAGGGGACTATTCTCCCCTCCAAAGGAGCTGAATACAAATGCAACCCACACTTTGTTCCAGATGCCATAAAAATGTGGCCGTGATCTTTATCCAGAAGATGGAGGGCGGGACCACCAAAAGCGAGGGCCTCTGCCTCAAGTGCGCGAAGGAAATGGGCATCAAGCCCGTGGAAGATATGATGCAGAAGATGGGCATCAGTGACGAGGATCTGGAGGGCCTGACCAATGAGATTATGTCCGCCTTCGGCGGCGCCGAGGGCATGGAGGGCCTGATGTCCGCGGAGGAGGCCGACGAAGACGAGGAGGACGAGGGCAAAACCGCCACCTTCCCCTTCCTCAACAAGCTCTTTGGCTCGGCTCAAAGCCCCCAGGCCCAGCCCCCTGAGCGGGAGCAGCCCCGCGCCGAGCGCGGAGACAAGGACAAGAAGGGCGAAAAGCAGCCCAAGCGCAA
>ERZ1106915.1464-NODE-1464-length-19609-cov-4.247008_pt1 | contig 19609 bp, 12 predicted proteins | sample MGYA00403653_ERZ1106915 | MGnify/ENA primary metagenome ERZ1106915 (study PRJEB35170, sample SAMEA104062404) | human gut metagenome | biome: human gut; feature: human-associated habitat; material: faeces | place: Denmark | collected 2012-06-06 ... | reverse complement strand
ATGAATAAAAAAAATTGCGAAACGAATTTACTGGTTTTCTCCGAAAATTCCAATACCCGTTCGCCCTCCGCGGAAGTCGTCCGAAAACGGATTGTAACTGTAATATTCGGTTTGTTTTATAATTTTTTTCTTTTCCTGCGGATGGAATTTGCAGGGTTTTTTCGAACCGGGGCCTGAAAATTACGATTCGTAATTTTAATTTTTTTTCGGATTTTTTTTCGACCGGGTGCGCAAATGAAAGCGGGACTTGCGTACTGCCGTTATCGGTCTGCCGGGGCGGAATTATCCGCAGACTTCCATCCGTCAGCCGTGCGCAGATACTCCTGTTTGCGGGCCGTTTTTTCGGACGGCTGTTAAATATTGTCCCCTCTGTTTTTCCGATCGATTGCTTTTTGCCGTGAAAATACTTATCTTTGAACGGGTTTACCGATTCTGCAAGCTGTTTCTATCCGTATATGATCATATAATATTGTCGGCAGAGACTTGGTGTTGCGCCGTCATGTATCCGACCCTACTTTTGTTTAACTTAAATAAATTGCTATGAGATTTTTTACGATGCGGAGACTGGCCGCCTGCATGGGCGCACTGCTCCTTGTTTCCCCCCCCCTGCTGACGGGTTGCGACGACTATGACGACTCGGAACTGTGGCAGAATGTGAACGACCTGAAGAGCCGGATCGAGGCTCTCGAAACCAAGATCGGCCAGATGAACACCGAGATTGCGGCCCTCCAGAAAATCGTGGACGATGCGGTGACCGTCGTCAAGGTCGAAAAGAGCGCCGATGGTTATGTCATCTATTTTTCAGACAACACGACGGCCGAGATCAAGAACGGCACGGCCGGAGCCGACGCACCCGTTATCGGCGTCAAGCAGGATACGGACGAGGTCTACTATTGGACGATCACGACCGACGGCAAAACCGAGTGGCTGATGGCCGGCGGCGCGAAACTGCGCGTGACGGGCGAAAGCGTCAAACCCGTGATGTCGGTCGATGACGAGGGCTACTGGACGATCAGCTACGACGGCGGCAAGACCTCCGAGCGGATTCTCGATGCCGCGGGCGATCCCGTTTCCGCCGTGACCGAGGGCAGCAGCATCGGTTCGCTGTTCAAGAGCGTCAATTACGACGACAACAACGTCTATTTCGAACTGAGCGACGGTTCGATCGTGACGGTGCCCGTACGCAGCAATTTCTACATGTTGATCCGCAAGGCCCCCGAAGTCGCGACTTTCGTTTTCGGTGAGACCAAGGTCTGGGACGTCGAGTCCGCCGGGGTGACGAAAACCCTTGTTTCGAAGCCCGACGAGTGGAAGGTGACCTATGCCGACGGCAAGCTGACGGTCACGGCCCCGACCGAAGCGCATAAGGAGTGCGCCGATCTGCGGGGTACGGTGGGCATCACCTACTTCAGCGCCAACGGTCAGGCCGACGCCGTGATGATGGACGTGGTGGCCGACGCCGACTACAGAGGCGAGACCGTGGGTGAAGATTTCACGGTCAATATCACGGAGATCACCGACAAGAATATCAAGGCGACGATAACCCCGAAAGACGACGCTGCCTATTGGTATATGGGATATACCACGCAGGAGAATATCGACAACGGCGGGCTGGACAAGCTGATCAACGACCCGTTGAACGGTTATCTTTCGATGCTGGGTTATTATGCCGCTTATAATTTTCTCGACATGTATGCTTTCAAAGGCGCCAAGACGGACTTCTCCTTCCCCGGTGTGCTGAAGGGCGGTACGGAATTTTGCGCCGTGCTGTTCGGATTTACACCCGATGCCTCTGCCGCATACCCGGTTCCCGTTACTTTGAACACCGAAGTGATGACCGTTCCCTTCAAGACGCAGGAACCGGTCGTAATCAATACCGTTTACCGCATCGACGTCTCCGACGTGTCGTGGTACGGCGCCAAGTACGTCTGCGTTCCGTCGGACGATCTGGGTTACCTCCACGGTTTCGTCCGCAAGTCGGAATTCGACACTTATGACGATGACGCCGCATTCATGAAGTCGCGCATCGATATCTACAAGAGGGCCTACAGGGATGAACTGGAGAGCGGCGCGCTGACATGGGCCGATCTGACTTTCACCGAAACGCAGACCGTCGTGGCTCCGGCCTATATCGAAGAGGCAGGCGCTACGCGCATGGGACTGGTCGATGATACGGAGTACTATGTCTATGCCTTCTCCTGCACCGACGGCAATGCCACCTCGCCGTTGTCGAAGGCCGCCTTCAAGACCGGAAAATTCATCCCTTCCGAGGAGTGTACGTTCGAAATCACCACCACGGTCGAGCGTCAGGACGTAACGGTGAACGTCGTGCCGTCGAACAGGAACGTCACTTATTATTTCAGCGTCACCAGAGCCGCGCAGCAGGAGCAGTTCGACGCCGACCTGCAGTTTGCCGTGGACGACCTGATCTGGACCAAGATATGGGCCGAGTCGCAGCAGGTCACGCTTTCCAGCCTGCTTTCGAAGGGTGAGGACAGCAACAAGTGGACCGACCTCTGGGCCGCGACGGCTTATATCGTTTGCGCCTACGGCGTTTCGGAGGACGGGGCGATCACGACGCGTCCGACCCTCGCCCGCTTCGTGACGAAGGGTACGATTGATCAGACGAGCGTGAAAAACGCCGCTGCGAGCGCCATGGGCGGCAAGGTTTTCCGCCGTTAGCCGTTCCGGACGTACTGAAAACGGAAACGCCGCAGGAGATTTCCTGCGGCGTTCTTCGTTTCTGCGGATTCCGGCGCGTCAATAGCCGAAAATCTCCTCCTGCGATACGGTCTGAATGGGACCGAGGGTTTTCAGGTAGTTGAGATCGAGGTCCTGAATGTCGCCCAGAATGCCGTAGACGTATTTGCGGCCTTTGACCCACTTCTGCTGGGCGGCTTTCACGTCGTCGAGCGTCATGGACTGGACCTTCTCGAAAATCTGCTTGTCGCGGGGGGCGTCGAGACCCAGATCGCGGGCGCGGAGATAGCTCCACAATACGCCGTCTTTGACCGTGCGCTCGGTGCGCAGGCGGGAGACGAGCGCCTCCTTGGCGATGCCGAACGCCTTCTCCGATTCGGGCATGTTGTTGATGATGTCGTCGAAAGCTTCGACGGCCTTCTGCATCTTGTCGTTCTGCGTGGCGATGAAGGCGTAGTAGCTGTAATCGCCGTTGGCGTTGCTCGGCGTAGCGAGGGTGGCCCATGCCGTGTACGCCAGACCGCGCGCCTCGCGCATCTCTTGGAAAACGATGGTGTTCATGCCGCCGCCGAAATATTCGTTGTAGAGCGTGATTTCGGGATCAGCCGCCACGTCGAATTTCTCGCCGCGGTTCGAGAACTGCAGGTAGTAGAGCTGTTTGGCGTCGTACTGAGCCAGTACGACCTTGTTCGCGTCGGTGGGCAGCAGGGTGCTGAATTTCTTCTCCAGCGGCTGCAGGTCGGCGGCGACCTTGTGGTGTTCCGCCAGCGCACTCTTGACTTCGGCCTCTTTCTGCGGGCCGTAGTAGAGCACTTCGTGTTGTTTGCCCATCAGACCGCCGATTTTGGCGAGCAGCTGCTCCGAGGTCAGCGCCTGCAGCGCCGGGTCGGTGAGGGTCGTGCGGCGGATGAAGTCGCCGCCGTAGAACAGATAGCGCTGGAGCGCGCCGAAACAGCGGCTCTGATTGAGCTTCGCATCCGCACGGCTCTTGAGCATGTCGGCCTTGCAATTCTCCAGAATCGCTTCGTCGGGTTTGGCTCCGGCGATCAGCCCTTCGACGATCTCCATGGCTTTGCCCATGTTTTCGCTCAGTCCGGTGATCTGGATCGAACTCTGGTTGGCCCCGGCGTTCATGTAGAACGAGCAGGCGATGTCGTACATCTCCGATGCGATCTCTTCGGCGGTCATCTTGTCGGTCCCCAGATAGCTCAGGTAGTTGAATGCCAGATTCAAAGCCGGATCGTTCTCCGTACCGGTGTTGAAGACGTAGATCAGCGTGAAGATATCGTTGGTCTCGTTCTTCTTGTAGAGAACGTCGATGCCGGGCTGCGCCTCGAACTGCGACATGTCTTTCTTGTAATCGACGAATACGGGTTCGATCGGCTGCACCTGCGAGGTCTGTATCTCGGAGAGGAATTCGCTCTGCGAGTCGCGGTTGGTCACGATCGGGGTGATCTTCGGGGCGGCGATCTTCTGCTCGTCGGGGTCTTTGCCCTCGCGTTTGTAGATGATGGCGTAACTTTCGGGACCGAGGTATTTGTTGGCCCACTCCACGACGTCCTGCTTGGTGATCTTCGACATGCGGTCGAGCCGTGCGACTTCATCGGCCCAGTCTGCGCCGCTGATGAACGAATAGACATAGAGTATCGCGCGGCTGTCGTTCTCCTCGAACGAGCGCATCAGCTCCATTTTGTAGTTGTTGATGGTCGCTTCGATCAGTTTTTCATCGAAGTCCCCCTCCCGCAGTTTTGCTACTTCCTCCAGAAGCAGATCGCGGACTTCGTCGAGCGACTGCCCCGTCTTGGGGCGTCCGGCCACGAGGAACGAACTGTAATCGGGCTGCGTCGAGGCATAGCCGTAGGCCGAGAGCACCTTCTGCTGCTGGTTCAGGTCGAGGTCGATCAGTCCGGCCTGTCCGTTGTAGAGGATCGAACCCACGATGTCGCTGATGTCGGTCGATTTGTCGTTCGCGCCCGGCAGACGCCAGCCCAGCATGACGTTGGCCGCTTCGAGTCCGTAAACCTCCTTCACCACGGGAGTCGTGATCGGCTTTTCGGGTTCGAACTGCAGTTCGGGCAGGTTGGGATTGGGCTGCATGTCGCCGAAGTACTTCTCGATCGTGGCGACCATTTCGTCGGGTTCGAAATCGCCCGAAACGCATACGGCCATGTTGTTGGGCACGTAGTAGGTCTTGTGGTAGTTTCGGACGTTGGTGATCGACGGATTTTTCAGATGCTCCTGTGTTCCCAGCACGGTCTGCGTGCCGTAGGGGTGGTTGGGGAACAGCGCGGCGTCCATCGCTTCCCAGACTTTGCGGCTGTCCTGCGTCAGGGACATGTTCTTCTCCTCGTAAATGGTCTCAAGCTCGGTATGGAAGCCGCGGATCACGGGATTCTTGAAACGGTCGGCTTGGATTTTGGCCCAGTTGTCGATCTGGTTCGAGGGAATGTCCTCGACGTAGACCGTCATGTCCTGCGACGTGAAGGCGTTGGTGCCGTTGGCGCCGATGGCCGACATCAGCTTGTCGTACTCGTTGGGAATGGCGATTTTCGAAGCTTCGTAGCTGATCGAGTCTATGCGGCGGTAGATGGCCGCGCGCTCGGCCTCGTCGGCGGTCTTGCGGTAAACCTCGAAGAGACTTTCGATCTCGTCGAGCATCGGTTTCTCCGCGGCGTAGTCCGAAGTGCCGAACTGCTGCGTGCCTTTGAACATCAGGTGTTCGAAGTAGTGCGCCAGACCCGTGGTCTCCGCGGGGTCGTTCTTGCCGCCGACCTTCACGGCGATATAGGTCTGGATGCGGGGCGCCTCCTTGTTTACGCTCATGTAGACTTTCAGTCCGTTGTCGAGCGTGTAGATGCGGGTGTTCAACGGATCGCCCGCCACCGTTTCGTACTTGTACTTGGAACAAGCCGCGGCCAGCATCGCTGCGATGACTACCGCAAATAGTAGAAACTTTCTCATTATCGATAGGGTTAGAAAAGAGTTGCGAACCAGTCCCGGACAGCGGGGTAGGTGTCGGCCGTCACATGGACGAACATGCCGATCGCCGCCGCGAGTTTGATGCCCGTGCCGACGACGAACGAGAGGAACGAGCCTATGCCGACCAGAAACGCCTTGCCTGCGTCGCGGCGGTCGTTGAGCAGCTCGCCGAGTACGGCGCCGAAGAAGGGGCCGAGGATGATGCCGACGGGCGGAAAGAAGAAGAATCCGGCGAAGACGCCGACCGTGGCGCCGATGGCGCCCGAACGGGAGCCTCCGAAGCGGCGGGTCATCCACGCCGGCAGGAAATAGTCGGCGACGCTGACCGCCACGGTAATGGCCAGCCATAGCCAGATGGCCGCCGGCGACATGCTCGAATAGGAGGTGAAGTAGGCGCAGAGAAGTCCTGCGTAACTGAGTACTACGCCGGGCAGGGCGGGGACGATACAGCCGACGATGCCGACGATCGAGAGCAGAAATGCTGCGACGGAGAGTGCTATGTCCATAATATTCAGCAGTGGGAAAAATATCCGTTATTTAACAAAGGTAAGCATTTATAGCAAAAAATCTCCCTGAAACGGGAGATTTTACATTACTTATGACGGTTTACCGCCTTGCAGGACGGTGAAGCCGTTATTTCACGAGCCGGTTCGTCGCCGTGTCGGGGAATACGATCCACGGCTTGAACTGTTTGGCGTCTTCGAAATCCATCAGCGCATAGGATGCGATGATGATGACGTCGCCGACCTGTACCTTCCGGGCCGCGGCGCCGTTGAGGCAGATGCAGCCGCTTCCGCGTTCTCCCTTGATGACGTAGGTCTCGAAACGCTCTCCGTTGTCGATGTCCATAATCTGGACCTTTTCGCCCTCGATGATGTTGGCCGCCTCCAAAAGCGCCTCGTCGATGGTGATGCTGCCCACGTAATGCAGATCGGCCTGCGTGACCGTTACGCGGTGGATCTTGGATTTGATGACTTCAATCTGGAATTTCATTATCGGATACGGATGTTGTCGATTAAACGAATGTCTCCCGCCTGCACGGCGATACAGCCCTGAATACGCTCGGCGTCGCTCCATGCGGCGACCTCCTGCATCGTCCGCGCATCGACGGACTGGTAGTAGATGACCTTCAGCAGCGGATTGCGCTCCACCTCGGCCGTGACCCACGCCTTCAGCGCTTCGGGCGTCAGTTCCTGCGACTTTTCGGCGGCGGCGCGCAGGGCGGCGTAGATCTGCGGGGCTGCGGCGCGGTGCTCCGCGTCGAGCAGCGCGTTGCGCGACGAGAGGGCCAGCCCGTCTTCGCCGCGGACGATCTCGCATTCGATGATCTCGACCGGAAGCGACAACTGGTCCACCATCGCCTTGACGACGGCGATCTGCTGGAAATCTTTTTCCCCGAAGTAGGCGCGCGCCGGGCGTACGATGTCGAACAGCCGGCTGACGACCTGCGCCACGCCGTTGAAGTGACCGGGGCGTGTGGCGCCCTCCATCACCTTGTCGATCTGTCCGAAATCGAACTGACGACCGTCCGGTTCGGGGTATATCTCCTCGACCGAAGGCATCAGCACGAAATCCGCGCCGGCCCGTTCCAGCAGACGCGCATCGGCCTCCGGAGTGCGGGGATAATGTCTCAGGTCGTTTTTGTCGTTGAATTGGGTGGGATTGACGAAGACGCTCACCACGACGGTGGCGTTCTCCCGGCGGGCGCGCTCGACCAGCGAGCGGTGTCCCGCATGCAGGGCGCCCATCGTCGGGACGAACCCGATTCCGGACTGCTCCGCAGTCTCCAGCTCCGCGCGGAGCTCTTTGACGCTTGTGAATATTTTCATCTCTTCTGAAACGAACTTGCGGGGCAAAGGTATGAATTCCCGCAAACATAACGAAGAAAAAACGGAAAAAAAGCGCCGGACACTCCGGCGGCGGCGTTTCCCCGGCCGGAAACGCTTCTGCGGGGCGTTTTACCGCCTTCGGACAGGGCGCCGCCGCGCTGCGGACAAGCCGTTCGTGCGAAAAGATGTGGAATTCGTTGAATATATTTCGGGGAATGGCAAAAAGCGACTATATTTACAGATATTTAGACCCAAGCGGGAATGCCCGTCGCCCGCATCGGCAGATGCGGGAGTCCGGGGGCCTTCGTTTCCGCAATACACTGATAACCGCTCTCTCCGGGGCCGGAGACGATTTTTAATTGACTATGAAGAAAATCTTACTGTGTCTGCTTGCCCTTGCGGCCGGGCTGACCGCTTTCGGACAGAACGAAAGCTCGTTCGGCGTTCGTGCCGGTCTCAACGTGGCTAATCTCCATCTCAGCGCAGGGGGCCTGAGCGCGTCGCTGGACTCGCGCGCCTCCTATCATGTGGGCTTTGCCTATCAGCAGCCCCTGCTGCGGGTGCTTCCCCTCTATTTCGAAACGGGACTTTACCTCTCCGGACGCGGGGCGTCGGTGACGGCGGGCGATCTGGATTTGGGCGTGGAAGGAAAGGCCAAATTCAATATGCTGTACCTGCAGGTTCCGGCTGTGGTGAGCTGGCACTTCAATATTAAAAGCGTCTCGATCCAGCCAGCCGCCGGCGTCTATTACGGTTTCGGCATCCACGGCAAGCTCAAGGGCGACGCCGCGAAAGTCGATCTGTTCAAGGAGATTTCAGTGCCCGTCGAGGACGGCTCCGTCGAAGGCCAAGTGTTCAAGCGTTCCGATTTCGGACTGCGCTTCGGCGTAGGGGTTACCGTCATGAAGCATTACTATGCGGGCGTCGGCTACGATCTCGGCCTGCTCAATATCTCCAAGGATTCGGGCGAGGGCAAGATAAAGAACGGCAGTTTCTTCATTTCGCTGGGTTACAACTTTTAGCCCTGTTGCCTGCATAAACGGTGCGCATGTCCTTCGGGATGTGCGCATCTTTCGTATTGTTTTGTCCGTTTTTTGCTATCTTTGCCGAGAATAAGAAACTTTTGCGTATCTGTCTGAATGACAGCGTTGAGTAGTGAAAAAGAAAGTTGTCGGTAACGATTTAGCGACAATGTAACTGCGCTGAACTGCTGCACTTTGCATCTCGTCAAACAACTCAAATACAAAACTTAATTTTTTGATTGGGCAATTAGTTTGCCACGATTTTAATATAGTCTAATATACCTGTTCTATTATTTAGAATAAAGATCCCCTGCATTCTATCTAACTAAAGTTGTCCACCTATACCCTTAAATTTTTCTATAAATGAAGCAATCTTTTTGAAAACGCTTTGCTTTTTCGTCAAATACAGTGGGTTCAGAGGACTCATCTTAGGTAAAATAGCGTTAAGTTCCGTTCCGTTTTCGCTTGCATACTCACGCTTTAAAGAGACTGAGATGTAACGTTTTGCCTCTTGTTCATTTAGGTTCTCATCAGCAATTAACTGTGCTGCCTCTACTCTCAATTTTTCTTGTGCATAGCTATAGAAGGAATCCAGAATACTTGGTTTATCGCAGATAGCGTCTAAATCTGTTTCGTTGATATAATCAACCACTAAGCTCTCTTTTGCTCTATTGCCAATACTTGCACGGATAACCCTGCGGATTTCCTCAATCAATGCAACTTTGTCGCTGGTCTTTTTGTTATGCTCAAAGATTAGTTCAAGAATATAGTCGAGGTTTATCGCTTGAGATTTTAGCAAATCGACCTCAAAGACTACATCATCCCAATCAACCTTTGACTTCTCCTCTTCTTTGCCACTTCTCTCACGTCTTAACCAGTCACGAATATCATTATAGGTAGACCTGTAATCTTGAATTGTCCGATCGGGTAGTACCTGAATTTGTTGCATTGTAGCTATGTCCTCATCTGTCACAAAGTTCGCCTCTTTGAATGCTTCAACGGCTTGAGGATCGTTTATGTCTATTGCTTGAAGAGCCTTTAGGTGCGTAAATTCATCGTAATTTTGTAGGATATTTTCTACACGCAGGTACTCACCGAATAGTTTTACAAACTCCTTTTTATCGCTCTCGGTAACTATTTCTTCCGGCGTTGGGAACTTCTCGTTTAGCTCCGCTACAACTTCTATGTAACCTCTACGTGCTTCGCCTGTCAGAATATCCGTAAAGCCCTCCAAATACTCTTTGTAGCTCTTTTCGAGTACTACATTTCTTGTGCTACTATCCCCGAATGTTTGAATTGCCTGAATTGTCGCAGCCTCCAAATCTCTAAAAGTAATGATATTACCAAACGTTTTGGTAGCATCATAAATTCGGTTAGTACGAGAGAAAGCCTGCATAAGTCCGTGATATCGCAGGTTTTTATCCACAAATAGCGTATTGAGTGTAGGAGCATCAAATCCCGTAAGGAACATGCCTACAACAATAACAAGATCAACCTCTTTGCTTTTTACTCTTTTGGCAAGGTCACGGTAATAGTTCTGAAACTCTTTGCTATCAACACCATAACTTGTTTTAAACATTGCGTTATAATCGTCAATAGCCTTGGTTAGAAACTCTTTAGCACTCAGATCCATTGCCGTAGGCTCAAAGGTTTCGTCAACTATCTCGCCTATTGCGTTTTGCTCTTCGTTGGCAGCAAAAGAGAAGATGGTCGCAATCTTGAGCGGTTTTTCACTATCCTTTTGCAGAAGGTTCAGCTCCTCATAGTAACATTTTGCGGCATCAATCGAACTAACTGCAAACATCGCATTAAAACCTTTTCCTCCTCCTTGGTTACGATGGGTTTTGATTCTGAAATTCTGCAAGATATATTGCGATATCTCTTTTATGCGAGCAGGGTGAAGCATTGCTTTTTTATACTCTGCTGAGCTCAGTTTTTCCTCATTTTGCTCTGACTCAATCCCCTTGAATTTAGGTCGAACATCGTTGTAATCAACTTTGAACTTCAATACCTTTTCATCTCTGATTGCATCTGTGATGACATACGAGTGCAGCTCACGACCAAATACGCTTGCGGTTGTCTCATCTCCCAAAGCATTTTCAGGAAATATAGGCGTTCCAGTAAAACCGAATTGATAGTATCGTTTAAACTTTTTCCGTAAGAGCTTTTGAGCCTCTCCGAACTGCGAGCGGTGACATTCATCAAAGATGAATACTACCTGTTTTTGATAGATTGATAATTCACCTTCGCTCTTCATCAAGTTGTTTAACTTCTGAATGGTGGTAACTATAATCTTGTTGTCGTCTCTTTCGAGGTTTCTTTTTAACCCTGCCGTACTATCAGATCCATTAACACTATCGGGAGAGAATCGTTGATACTCTTTCATCGTCTGAAAGTCAAGATCCTTGCGATCCACCACAAAGAACACTTTGTTGATAAAATCAAGCTGTGTTGCCAGTCGAGCCGCTTTGAAACTGGTGAGGGTTTTGCCCGATCCTGTCGTGTGCCATATATATCCGCCACCTTCGGGCTTAGACCATTGCTTTGCTTGAAATGAGCTTTTAATTTTCCACAGGATTCTCTCGGTTGCTGCAATTTGATAGGGTCGCATGATTAGCAGCGTGTCGCTTGTGTCGAAAACCGAATAGGTGAGCAACACATTTAGGAGTGTGTTCTTCTGGAAGAACGTAGCTGTAAAGTCTTTGAGATCTTTGATTAGGGTGTTGTCGGCTTTTGCCCAGTTCATCGTAAAGTCGAAGCTATTTTTATTTCGCTCTGTAGTATTTGCAAAATATCGGCTATCTGTTCCGTTCGAGATAACGAAGATTTGCAGGTACTTGAATAGAGAATTTTCTCGGTTAAAACTCTCTTTCGTATAGCGGTGTACTTGATTAAACGCTTCACGGATAGCTACGCCACGCTTTTTTAACTCCACTTGCACCAACGGCAACCCGTTGACCAATATGGTAACATCGTAACGATTGGCATGTGTTCCTGTCTGCTCAAATTGTGATATTACCTGTAATTTGTTACGATTAATATTCTTTTTATCTACTAAGTAGATATTTTGGATATGCCCATCGTCAAATACAAAGTCATGGATGTGATTATCGTGTATTTTTCTTGTCTTCTCAACGAGGTTGTCACTTGGCTTATCCAAATACTCCTCCACATAACGCCCCCATTCAGCATCGCTAAACACCACATTATTAAGCTCCTGAAGTTGTGCTCTTGTATTGGCTAGCATAGCTTCGGCACTCTTTATTGAGGGGTTTTCATAGCCTTGATTGATTAGGTCTTGTATAAGCTCTCGTTCGAGGGCAAACTCCGTTTGATAACCAACAGGAGGCTCACTCACCATTGAGTACTTGGCATACTCATCAAGAACTATGAAGTTTTTAGATTCTGCTATGGTGTTATATTGGTTCATTTAGTAATTTTTTTATGGTTGTCTAAAATGATACGTTGTTTTTAATATATCTACCAACTCCTTCAATGCAGTTTTAGCTTCTTCGGTTATAGGCTGTATTTCCTCTCCGTGGTGCTTATTATGACTGTAGAGATTAATTATGCGATTGTAATATTCTTTACGATCGCCATCTGGCAACAGTTTTTTCCACTTTCTATAACCTAAAAATGTACACGTTTTCTCTAGAATATTACGCATAAAATTAAAGTGATATTTCTGAATATCCCCTGACTTAATCGCTTTCTCTATTTCAGTCAAAAGAAAAAGATGATAAGAAAAAGGAGTGTCTGTTGAATTTATAAGCGCATAAGTACCATCATCTAATTTTTCTAATCGTTTTTTATCCGAATCTCTTTTACGATCATATTTCTTCTCTACATCATTCTCAAATTCATTAAAAAGTACATTGTAAAACAAAGGATTGTGAGTTGTAATTATGTAATGTACATTAGAAGTACTGGTCTTTACTAATTCTGCAATATTTACTGCTAACTCAATCAAATGGTTATCGTCTAATGAACTTACAGGGTCGTCAATAAACACATATTCTAAGTCATTAAAATCTTGAGTCGCACGATTTGTTAGATCATCTTCGTTTAAGGTTTCAACAATCTGCTCAAGCAAACTATAAAAGATACACCAAATTAAATTACTTTCTTCTCCCTTTGAGATTTTTATATTCTCAACTTTTTGCTCATTACCACCCTCAATAGAGAAGGTGATTTCAGAATAGGCTCTTATCGTCTGCTCTTTGCCATCCTTGTCTTTTATGTGTACTGCTCATTAAAGTTAGGCGTTAACTTATCATTTGTGTAACGTTGAAAATTAGAACCGATATTTTTGTCCTGACCTTGATCTTTAAGAAAGTTTAGAGCTAATTCGGTAAAGCCGTTAGGTCTTATCATCAATTTTCTATTTTTGTCTGTATCTAAATCATTATCCCAGTAGAATAAGTCTTCGGTATAAGCATTATAGTATAGAAATTTAATTTTACTTTTTTCATCTCTCTTATCTTTGGGGTCTATCAACTCTTTTAACTCACGTGATAAGCGTGTTTTACCTATACCATTAAAGGCATAGATTAGTTGTACTCTCTTCGTTGATTTTTGAAGTTCTTCTGCTATTTCCGTTAATGTCTGTCCCATATTATGCTTCTATGTTATCGGTTGAAAATGTTAGTAACATATCTCGGTAGTATTCATATTGTTTTTGTCTTAGTTCAATCTCCTTAGGCAAGCCTTCACTCATTGAGGTAGTGAAAGTATCAAACTTATCGAGAATGGAAACGATGCGTATTTTTTCCTCTGGAGATGGATTTGGAATTTTTATGCTGTTTAAGTTCTTCTGATTTAATTTTGGTTGAGCCGCACCAGAAATATATGGAGTTAAATCAATGCTATTCAAATAGTATTCTACAAATCTTCTATCTGAATAAGTAGGGAATTTCAATACATGAGCATGATTATTTACCCAATTTTTTCCACTTATGCTGAATGCTATCGGTGTATTTCTAGCAATTAAATTTGCCCCATCTTCTGAAACTAACAGAAAATCTCCATCGAAAATGTAATCTTTAACGTAGTCTACAATACCCGAAGCCCCATAATATGGAATTTCACCTGCCTCTCTGGAGCCGCTTGTTACAGGTTTTCGAATTGAGTCAAGGTTTTCAGCTAAAATTTCTAATGGCTTCCACTCAACCTCTTTTTCGTTAAAGTTAAGCAACTGGTCACGATAGTAGTTATACTGCTTTTTGCGAGCTGTAAGCTCAGCTGTAAGCTCAGCTGTAAGCTCCGTAAAAGTATCTAATATACGAACTATTTCTTTTTGAATTGCAAGTGATTTTTCCGGATTATCTGGACATGGAATAGGGATTTCAAGCTTTGCTAAATCTTTCGGATATACGTGTGGTACACCTGAACCTTTTTGTAAATTATGAATCCAAGATTGATTATTCAGTAAAAAATGAAAGACATATCTTGTATTCAAAACAGACAGATCTGGCTTGACAGAAAACGCATCAGATACAAATATTGGCTCATTCCAATACATAACAAAACCAGCGTATGCGCCACTGCCTGCGATAGTAATAGTTTCGCCATCACGGTTGAATTCAGAATTATAATACGCAGGTGCTTGACCTCCGCTAATTACAGGGATGGTTCCAGCGCTTTTAGTTTTTGCGGTTATCGTTTTGCCTCTATCAAGCTCCGAAACCTCTCCTAAAGGTTTCCACTCAACCTCGACACCCGCTAATAATTTATCTAAATAACTCATGCCTCAATCTCCTTTAAAATAGCGTCAATATCAGCACGGAGTGCATTTATCTTCGCCACCGTTTGTGATATTTCTGCATTCAGTACCGCAATATCTACCTTTTCACGATTATCCTTTGCTTCCACGTAGGAGCTAACGGAAAGGTTATAGTCCTTTTCGGCAATATGTTTGTTGTCTACCGATTTAGCAATATGATCAACATCTTCTTTTCGGTCGAATATCTCCATAATCCTCTCGATATGCTTATCCTCAAGAATATTGTTGTTGGTTACCTTCTTGAAAAAATCTTCCCCACTTGCATCTATAAACTGCGTTTTTGTATCTCGTTTATTCTTAGCAAGTACCAAGATATTTACAGCTATCGAAGTGCCATAAAACAAGTTAGGAGCCAGTGAAATAACCGTCTCTACAAAGTTGTTATCCACTAAATACTTTCTAATCTTTTGTTCCGCACCACCACGATAGAATATACCGGGGAAGCAGACAATAGCCGCCCTGCCTCTGCCTGAAAGGTAGCTTAGTGCGTGCAGTACAAATGCAAAGTCTGCCTTTGACTTAGGAGCGAGCACTCCAGCAGGAGCAAAACGGTCATCGTTAATCAGCGTAGGGTCGTCCGAGCCAATCCAATTTACAGAATATGGCGGATTGGAAACAATGGCATCAAAAGGTTTGTCATCGCCAAACTGTGGATATCGAAGCGTATCACCAAGTGCAATATTAAACTTATCGTAGTTCACATTATGCAAAAACATATTCATGCGAGCAAGGTTATAGGTCGTGTGATTTATCTCTTGACCAAAGAAACCCTCTTCAATAATATGATTATGGAAATGTTTTTTAGCTTGTAAAAGTAGCGAGCCTGAACCACAGGCAGGGTCATAAATCTTATTCACGCTTGTCTGTTTGTGCATAGCAAGCTGTGCGATGAGCTTGGAAACGTGTTGAGGCGTAAAGAACTCACCTCCCGACTTGCCTGCATTAGCGGCATAGTTAGAGATGAGAAATTCATAGGCATCACCAAACAGGTCTATCTGATTATCTTCGAAGTTTCCAAAATTCAACTCCTCCACGCCTTTCAGTACGGCAGCTAAGCGACTATTTTTGTTCTCAACCGTATTACCAAGTCGGGTGCTGGTAGTATCGAAATCGGCAAACAATCCTTTTATATCTTCTTCCGAAGGATAACCGGTGGCAGAACTCTCAATCTCATTAAATATGTTTTTTAGCTCCGTGTTCAGATTCGGATTTGTATTTGCTGCCTTGGCTACATTCACAAAAAGCTGACTCGGATATATAAAATACCCTTTGGTCTTTATTGCATCATCTTTAATCTCTGGTGTAATTACACTGTCAGGTAAATTAGCATAGTTAATGTTATCATCGCCTCCCTCGATATAATTAGAGAAATTTTCGCTTATAAAACGATAGAAAAGTGCTCCCAGCACAAACTGTTTAAAGTCCCAGCCATCAACAGCACCACGTACTTCATTGGCTATTTTCCATATCTTGGCTTGTAACTCAGCCCTTTGAATTATAGTTGTCATCTTTATTATATTGTTTCAGTATGATTATACGCAGAAATATCATTTGCTTTTATTGATTAAATCTCTTCTATCAACATTCAATAGCTCAGCTATTCTTGAAAGAGTTACCAGATCGGGTTGCGAAACGTTAGTACACCATTTAGAAACGGTAGACGGATCTTTGCCCAATTCTTTTGCTAACCATTTACCAGTCCTCTTCTTTTCAACAAGAACTATTTTAAGCCGATTTATATCTTTCATTCTAGTCATTTTATTGAATCTACTACAAATATATTGATTTATCTGAATTAAGGGAAACAAATTATCTTTTTTTAATTGTTATCTTTGAATCGCCCGACTACGGAGGAGCGATTCCGCCCCGCAGGGCAAGGCTTTCGGGAGTAACCCAAAAGGTATCGAGTTACTCGATACACACCTTGCTATGTTCCGACGAACATAAAATCCGACAGAAGTCGGATTGAGGAAGAACGGATTTCGACCGCTTCATGAAGCCGTGCGATACGCCTTGTCGTTCGGGTGCAAGGCAGAGATCTCCGAGGCTACTTTTCCGAGTTCTAAAACGCCAACTACCGGTAAAAACGATGCAAGCGATATTTTAGGTAGGTTTGAATAACGACAGAGATACGGAACGGATACGGCGATTCCAATCCTTGCGGACGTGTTGCCGCAAAACCTTACCGATTTATGGAGCGAGCGGTTCGAATAGTTATTGCAGCAAAGAGGCGTTGTCGTACAGATTTACGGATTTACTGTCGTATTGTCGTGGGACCCGCAGATGTTCGAACACAAACCAATCAGAGTAAGATACAAGAATTTGTCGATAAAATACCCGGCAGATGAAAACGATAACGGGCAGGTTTTGAAGCCTGCCCGTCGTTCTTAACAGATGAATCCCTCTTTGTACTGAATGATGATTGGGGTCGCCGCCCGCGCCGGGGCGGTAGCTCGTCGGATCAACCATTTGCGCAGTATCGACGCACCCCGTGTATTGAGGCGGAACGCAAAAGAGGCCACGACCTCCATATTATATACGTCTGCACGGTTCCCGTTCTCCAGCCGGACGTACTTGCAGACCTCGTAATCGTGCAGCGTATCGCTTTTAATGATTGCCTTGATACCTGCATTTACCGCTCCGGCAGTCGTGCCGAACAATTCGGCAAGCTCCATTGCCGTCATCCATACCTCGCTCCCCGTCAGAGTTACGCCGTTTTCGCCGATTGTGATTCTATCTCTTTTCATCGTACATTCGTTTTTAGATGGTTTGACAAATAAAATTCTCCATTTGCTCGATACGCTGCGAGAGTTTTTCCATATCGCGGCTCACCTTTTCTGCCGTTATTTTGGCGTAGATTTGCGTCGTGCAGATGCTGCGGTGTCCGAGCATCTTCGAGAGCGTTTCAATCGGCACGTCGTTCGACAAGCACACCGTCGTCGCGTAGGTGTGGCGGCTCATGTGCCACGTGACGTTTTTCTCGATACCGCATTTTCTCGCAATTACCTTGATGCTGTTCTTGCAGTTGGCATAACACGGAACGGGAAGCAATTTATCGCCTTCGGCCATGCCGTCGTATTTCTCGATGATATGTTTAGCAACGTCCAGCAAGCGGATATTCGATTCCGTACCCGTCTTTTGGCGGTTGGTGATAATCCACAGGTGGCCGTCGAACGAGGTTTGCAGGTTCGCTTTCGTCAGGTTCGCCATATCCGTCCAGCTCAACCCCGTAAAGGTGCAGAAGATGAACAGGTCGCGGATCACCTCGTAGCTTTTCTTCTTGAACGTACCGTTGATAAGGAACTTGATTTCCTCTTTGGTCAGAAAGCCCCGTTTCGTTTCCTCTTTCGTAATGCTGTACGCGAAGAACGGATCGCGCTGCAACAGGCCGTTATTGACGGCCATGTAGATAATCTTACGGAACGGCATCATGTACGACCAGACCGTATTGTTGCAATGGTTCTTCTCGGTTTTGAGGAACAGCTCGAAGTCGGTGATGAACGCAGGCGCAAGCTCCTTTAAAGCGATGTCGCTGACCTTGTACCGCTTTTCGATAAACTCCGCAAGGTGGTTATACACGGTGCAGTATTTCCAATAGCTGCGCAGGCTTTTGAGCTTGCCTACCTGCTTTTCGTAATCCTCGTTATGCTGCCGGAATACCGCCAGCAGCGTTTCGTGGTTCATACCCAAACCCAGATAGGCGTTGCGCACTTTCTCGGCGGTTACATAGTTGTCCCGGTCGGCGATCTTCTGATAGGCTTGGTTGATACCTACGCGGATTTTATCCAGCATACGGTTGGCCTCCTGCGCCACCACGCTGCGACCGGACACGCGGCCTAACTCCACGTTCCACGATTTTTCCTCCACGTCCAGCTTGCAACTGAACTGTGCGATTTTGCCGTTTACCGTAATTCGGCACATCACCGGAACAAGCCCGTTCTTCTTCGGGGCGTTGCGTTTCAGATAGAATAAAACTTTGAATGTCGATCTCATAACTCTACAATTTTTTAGGGTTCAAAATTATTTCTTGTAGAGTCGTTCGTCGATACGCAAAATACAGCGAATCAGCGCAATCGCACCCGAAAACCGACTTTTTTCGAGGTGTGCAGCCCAAAATCCGAAATTCCTGCTACATTTGCAGTCGGAATCCTCCGAATTGGGCTTGTAATTCAGCGTTTTGGAAGCCTCCCAAAAACTCCGCCGCCGTTCTGAAAAGAGTAACGGGATAGTAACGCAACTCCGGTTCCATTTGTCTTTTTAGCGGTTTCGCTTGGCTTCGTCCTTGCAGTCCGTTTTCTTCTAAACCCCTTATTTACAACCTTCTTGCGCTCATCTGCGCATTCTCTCATTTTTTATTCTTATCTTTGCACAAGAGAAACCCCGGCTTGGACAGTCGGTGTCCCGGCAGGGCCGGTCGGCGGCTCTGCATTCGGCTTGCGCTGTCCTTGCACGGCGGGCGCTTCCCGGCGGAATCCGGTTCCGGCCGTTTGCCGGGAGCGTGCCGCTTTTGGCGAGAAATTCCAAACCCGAACGATATGAAAAATTTATTGACGTTTGCATCTATGACTGTTACCGCTCTCGCACTGACCTCGTGCGGCGGGGCTTCCCGAAGCGAAACCCCGTGGATCGTCGACCGTTTCGACGACATCAAGGTCATCCGTTACGAAGTCCCCGGCTTCGAGCAGCTTCCGCTGGAGGAGAAGGAGCTGATCTATTATCTGGCCGAAGCGACCAAGTGCGGCCGCGACATCCTGTTCGACCAGAATTTCAAATACAACCTCGCCGTGCGCCGCACGCTCGAAACGGTGTATGAGAATTACGAGGGCGACCGCACGACGGCCGAGTGGAAGGCGTTGGAGAAATACCTGAAAAAGGTCTGGTTCGCCAACGGCATCCATCATCACTATTCGAACGACAAGTTCGTGCCCGAATTCACCGAAGGTTACCTGCTCGACGTGATCGAGACCATTCCCGAAGAGAAATTCGGCGAGCTGAACCCGCTGCGCGGCGAGGTCTGCAAAGCCATTTTCGACGCGTCGCTCTACAAGACGCGCCTGAACCAGACTGCCGGCGAGGACCTGATCGCCACTTCGTCGAACAACTATTACGAGGGTGTGACGCAGGCCGAAGTCGAGAAGTTCTACGCCGACATGGCGGACCCCGACGATCCCGAACCGATCTCCTATGGCCTGAATTCCAAGCTGGTCAAGGAGGACGGGGTGGTCAGGGAGCGCGTCTGGAAGATAGGCGGCATGTATTCGCCCGCCATCGAGAAGATCGTCTACTGGCTCGAAAAG
>ERZ1106915.1462-NODE-1462-length-19634-cov-12.229429_pt1 | contig 19634 bp, 31 predicted proteins | sample MGYA00403653_ERZ1106915 | MGnify/ENA primary metagenome ERZ1106915 (study PRJEB35170, sample SAMEA104062404) | human gut metagenome | biome: human gut; feature: human-associated habitat; material: faeces | place: Denmark | collected 2012-06-06 ... | reverse complement strand
TTTTATAAAATAATAAATATAAATAAATGAATATTTTTATATGTATTTATTTTTAAATAAACGTGTGGAGTTTGCCGATAATATATGGCTTTTTGATGTGTTTATAGATATATTTATTTGAGTATTTTTAGAGTATTTATATATTTTACCCCAGCCTTTTTTCAATTTCTTCTTCCAAAATGCCTGGTACCTCCGCAGTAGTTCTTTCCCAGAAATGACCTTTACCGATTAGACCGTCAGCCTCAGCATAACCATAGATTGTCTCAGTATCTCTTCCTGCTGGATCATACTGCGTGCCAGTATTTATTGATACCTGCGCCATAGCTCCATTCTTAGTCTCAAACACAGAGTCAAGTTGCGGAGCTGCCTGAAGCATTCCAATTCTGTGATATCGTCCCTCCGGAATAGAGTAAAATTCATCCACATTCTTCTGAAGAACATTCTTAGATTCCTGTGCAGCTGCATCTACGGCGGACCTGACTTCTTTCAATATGGCAGACTTCAGCGCATTTAGTGATTTGTATGATGCCATGTTTTTTCTCCTGTTCCATACCCAAACAAAAGGGAATTATCACTTTTTGGATAGTATTTTTCCATTAAACCTGCTATACCCTTATCCTGTCCAACCTTCTCTTTTTCAGCTTGTTTCTCCGTAATCTCCTGCAATTCTGCCTGTAGGCTCAAACACTGTATATACAGATTGTGTGTTCTCTGCAAAAAGCCTTTCGTATACGCTGGTGTTGATAAATACAAAGAGACCACATCTTTTTCATCTTCAGATAATTCGTTCCAATACCCTATTACCGCTACAATCGTTGCTGCTAACTCAGAAGTGTGATCCGGGCAATCTCCCAAAGGTATATCGTGCTTTTTCACAATCCCAATAACCATATCTTCCAACTCTTCTAATGTATACATCTTCTCGATTGCTTTAATCTCCGCATCAAATACAGTGGTTTCGTGGTCATTCAATACACGGACCTGGTAGAAGTCATGCTCTTCACCATCTACAAGCTTAGTTCCGAGTGCTATGATTTGACCGCAGATTACAGCATTATTTTTTATTGTAAGTTTCGCCCAATTGTTGATTTTTAAATTTTTGTTCATAATTATTTGTTCTCCGTTTCTGTTAATTTCATTTCATCTACTTTTGTGTGATATTCTTCATTCAGGAAAGCATAAATTTTTTCCATCTTCTCAGCTGGCAACTTCTTAATATCTCCCCTTAACCATTTACCGCCTACATTCGGACTTACGCCAATGCAGTCAGAAAAGTATCTAATAGAAATACCATTGGTTTCGAGATACTTTCTTACAATTTCAAATAGTTTCATAATTATGTTGCTCCTTTCGTTAATATAAATTTTCATAATAAAAGAACGCACCAATTCACTGGCACGCTCTTAATAGCTCTTCAATATTTAGTTTTCTTACAGATTACTTATTTGGGTAATCCCTTCCATAGTAGAGAAATTGTTTAATATCTTACAATCCCTTATTTTATATGTTGTTGCCACATGTCGAAAAGTTCCGAATGCAGTAAGCAAGAATCACATTTTCGTTCTCTCCATATATGGGAAGTTATTAAACCTTTGGTAAGCACTTATATTTGTTGGCAAAATTAATGATTTGTCCAAAAGTTCTTGTTTCACCACAATTCCAGGTTTTGATATTCCCCCTATAAGTGGAATTTATTCTAATTTCACAATCCCTTATGTTTACTAGGTTTGTTGGACATAAAAATTTGCTAATGACTCCGTTTTTTACTCATTTTGGTAATCCCCTCTATACGTGGTAATTGTTGCACCTTTGAAAAACCCTTATTTTTATTGGCTTTATCAAAGGTCGATTTTTGCTTATTCGCCAATTTTGCGTTCTTACTCAATACCTATTTTATTCCCCCTATTACCAGACGATATTCAAAATCCGCAAACCCTTGAAAATACTGCATTTTTCACATGTCAAAATTTCACAATGTCCAAAACTTAATTTTCCCCTATACGTAGAAATTGTTCCGATGCCGAAAATCGCAGTAAATACCTATATCTATCGGCGGTCAAAAATTGCTTAACCGTTAATCTTTTTACCCAAAAGAGTAATTCCCCCTATACGTAAATTTTATTCAACATGTCCCAAGCCCATATAATTCTTGATGTTTTCGCCTGTCAGAATAGCTGTTATCCGTAAAACCTGCTGCTAGCGTAATACTTTTTTTCGTCCCCATTACTGGAAGATATTCGGCAGCAGGCTTTCCTATATATTGTCTGTGATCCAAGACGATTAGAATATCAAGTAGGCTTTCGGTCTAAAGATAACAATTTATTCCGGAGTAAAAATAATTTTGTCACCCTGTTCTGAATACGTTTGTCCTATGTACTCAAAATCATTCTCCCATTTTCTTAAAGCATTATACATATTAGGATTACTTCTTCTACTGTTAATTAACCACTGTAAAAAATTCAGGGTTTGAACAGCCGTTACAATATTTCGTTTAATAAGAAAATCCAGTAAATTATGTCTTGCCCTTTCAGAAAGATCTTCATTTGCATCTACAGAATAACCACATATTTTAAAAATTGATTCAGTACTAAGATGAGCAAACACATTCCCAGTTCCAACCTCACGTGATGCATTAAAAAATCTACAAAGTGGTTTTCCTTCCATACATAATGCAGTGTATTCATAATCATACATATAATAAGTATTACATTCTTTGCAATATACCAATGGAATTGTCTTAATTTTTATTTCTTCAGATTTATATGGCAAAATAAAAAATATACCCTTTACAATTTGTGTATGATGATTTTCATTGTTGCATTTTCTTACCGCTGATTTTACAATAATATTTTTAAAATCAATTACTTTATAATCCTCTTGTGAAACTAAAACTGGTTCGCCTGTATCATTATATCTATTCCAATCTTCAAAACATTTATATTTCGACATTTCTTCAAAATAATCTGCAATTGCTCCTTTTTTTCCATCATATAAACAAATTCCGTCCCCTCTATAGTAAGAGTTTAAAAGTTCACCAATATATTGCTTTTCATTGTCACACATTTTTGGTCTTTCGACACCTTGCCAATGAAATTCTACTGATACATTATAATGAAATGCCATATCTCTCATGTCAAAATATTTTCTAAAATAGTATTCTCTATAATCGAAAAAATTTGTCTCACAAGCAACTTCAAACCTAATTCCGCTATCGGTATGAATATATCTATATTCAAGCCAGTAATCTTCGTCAAGTTCTTTAAGCATATTCACAATTCTTTCTTGATAATTTTGCTGTTTGAAAATTTGTTCAAGTGACATATGTAATTTTTCTGTAAGAGTATTAATATCAACTTCTAATGTAGAATCAATTATTCTTGTTCGTCTTTTTTCTGCATTTGATAGCCTATGTATCTCATATTTATATGTTTCATACCCCAACTTATTTTCAGCAGCTAATAAGGTTTTGCATACTTCTAAAAAATCTATATTGTGTTCTCGGCAATAAAGAAATACGTTTCCCCAAATATAATACATTCTTAGCCTCCCATAATTTATATATCAAAAATTATACCATATTAGACAAATTGTAACCACTTTATTTAGTAAAATAAGCACAACTTGTAAACGAAGCATTTCAACTGGCAGTGCCTTACCTTTCAGTAACCTTTCAAAAAGATGATACCAAATGATACTGAATGATACCGCTGACTTGCTGTATAATTGCTTCATTAAATGACGAAAGGAGTGTTTCAAAATGAATACACAGTTAGCAGCTTTATTGCTCCGAGAGGTCTTCTTACCTGGAAAATACCCCTATCACATCAATATTTCTTCAGACAAGTTCTCAAATGAGGACATTGAAAAATGTATGCTTGATATGGAGAAAGAAGGTTTACTTCACTTCTGGGAGCAAAAAGTTTATCCAGGCGATTCCACGTCTACCGATCATTGCGCAGACTTCCAGTTACGTGTAACCATCAATTATGAAACCTGTGAAAAATTCTTAGCTTCCATCAAGTAAACTTCTCAGCCCAGGGGGACATTTTCCTCAAAAACCATCTTCATAAAATATTAGTTTTATTGGAAAATCGACCCCCGAAAAACCCTTATTTTATAAGGATTCTACGATTTGCCATTTTGAGAATTTTGCCATAATTTTGATATTTATAAGTTTTTCCCACTTTGAGGTCTACTTTAGCTCAAATTAGGTACTCAGTCACCACTTTTTCTACTTGATGATAATTTGTCGTTGAGTTTGGTGAACCGAATTATTCGGCTGACAAAAAATCTCAATCCGACTTAGCAGCAGAATTTGGTATTTCTGTAGATATTAAAAAGCATTTCATTCTGTAAATATTTAACCTTTTCCAGTAAGTTTTTCTATATCTTTGCTTACCTACTCATGGTATCCTTGTTTTAGTCGCAATTAATCCTTCAGCACATATTCAAGATGAGGAAATGGCATGAATCTTTACACAATCCCAGAGGATAAGCTTCTGGATTTTCCAGAAAACCAACTTGTAGCTCTAGCTGCATACAATCTCATGGTCCTGGATATTGACTCCATAAAGAAGTCAACACCAGAACACATTGACAAGCAGTATCAGATGCTTATAAAAAGAGCTACTACCTGAAATTAAGCAAAGACATGAAGATGGACGTGGGTATCTGCGTCCTCTTCTGCTACAGCTTCTTCTAATGGCTTCTTAATTGGTGTATCTGTACCATCATCCTCAGTATCACCACCAAAATATTTCGCCATATCATACGGCACAGCACCACCCATCTTATATTCATCATTTTTATTCTTCTCAAACATCTTACCAATATCCTCCTTTGTTAATTTCTTAGCATTTTTCACCCATTCGGCAACTTCCGGTAAAGTCATATATCCGTATTCTTCCAGAACCAGCTTCTTATCACCATTCTTTACAATGATGCTCCACTTGCCGCCCTTCTCACTCTGGAAGTTATATCCTTTATTTGCCAATGCTTTCCTGATCTTCGATCTTACGGCCACATATGATGTAACCTTTGCCGCAAGAATATGGTGCTTTTGATCTACTGTGAATCTCACAATATCTCCATTGAACAGTTTCGCTCTTGCTGTGACTGCTTTCCTGCCGAAGCAATACTCTTTACCGTCTTCCCCTTTAATAAGTCCGTACTGACCCTTGATATAATATTCGATTGTTCCTTGTAAGTTTTTGTTTGCCATAATTATTTTCTCCTTTGATTTGATTTTATTTTTTACTGGGAATTTCTCCGTAGAGGTCATCCAGTTACATACAGTTCTTCTTATTCAGTTTTTCATTTATTCTGCAAAATTCTCACAGCGGAAAATTCCGCCGTAAAGTCCAACATAATTCTGCCATCAGTTCAAAATTCTTACTCTCTCCGCAAGCACATATATCCATCAATATAGAGAGAATTTCACCCAGATATCAAGCAGTGCTAAATTGTCAGTATGGAAAATCATCGTCCGTTTTTACCTCGATTTCCTGCAAAATAGTCATTGCTATAGTAACAATTGCTACCGCTGATCCGTCCTGGAAGATTGATATATGGGTGTCCATCATTTTGACTCCCAATCTAAGCAACCAACACACAAATTTACTTCCCGGCACACAGAATAACAGCTTATATTTCCCTATTCTCTTCTTTACGAAAAGGACTCAAAAACCCAGTGTTTATGCGGCTTTCCAGACTCAAATGTGCATTTTTTGAAGCTTATTTTGCACATTTTTATAATCAACCTTCAGATGCCAAACCATATAATTATATTTTCTTCACAAAAAGAATGAATATTATTGTATTATCTAATTTGGAACGAGTGAAATGTGAAGCTTGCGAACATTTCAGGAGTGATGACAAGTGAACGAAGCGTAGCGTAGTGAATGCGGCAGCTCCCTGTCGGAACGACAGACATAACAAGCGCATCTCTTCTATATAAATATGAAATTTGTCATGCAAGTTTTATATTAATGTTATTGCCTACGGCGTCTGGCTGCCGCGCACCTAAAGGTGCTTGTCATCACTTCACAATCTGTTCCGCTTTGCTTCACAGCTTGCTCGTTCCAATTAGGATATTTTATAACAAATTATTTTTTATAACAATATTACCATTTTTGATGTTTTTAAGTATTCTATCTATATATTATTTTTCCATCTTTATTCTTTACAAAAAGGGCTTGGAAACCCAGTAAAATAAAGGGTTTAAAAATCAAAATGTGCAGTTTTTGATGCTCATTTTGCACATTTTTATTTTAAGCTGCCTTTTCAGTGACATAACAATCTTGAATCCAATTATTTAATAGTTCTCTCATACGCTCACTTGGAACATAAATATCAATCGGTTTACCATTACGGATCTGGCTTCTCCACATCCATTGTAACAATGCTGATAAGGAACACATATCTTCATCAAAGACAAGGTCATAATGATTAACAAATTGTCTGATTTCCGGTGACATGAAAAAGTTTACCAGATATGCCAGAGCTTTCTTGTCCTTGAACTCATTCGTTCCTCTGGCATTGCAAGGGACAAAACCTTTCGAATATCCTTTACCTTTAATATATTTGGTATATGACTTGAACACGGTATACATATTATCTTCTGAATTGGTCTTAGAAACTGTTCTGAAGAAATTCTCAGTATTTGCCTTTAACTGTTCCAGCATAAATAGATTGCTTTTCCTCTTACTTTCGTACCAGTTCTTTGATAGAGGATTAGTCTTTCCAATCTTCATACCGATTTTATTAAATTTGCCCTCATAAATATTTATTAGATCAACGACTTTTCTTCGTTTCTCATATTCCAGCTCTCGATTGTGCTTAATCAACGTTCCGTCATAATCCAGCATATACTTTTCGTAATGGATGCCATGAATATCAAAGTATGATTTCTGAATACTGCCCTCCCACAGGTATGTAAAGATGTAGCTCTCTTCGAAGCACTTGAAGAAGTCCACCGGAAAGTTCCACATGATAATTCTTGCAAGTTCTTCGCTATCCTCTTTCTTGAATCCCATAAGTGACTTGAAGCTGCACAGACGCTTGATATCTCCAAAAACGCCCTTGTACTTCTTATCATCGTTCCAGATCAAGAAACCTTTTTCATCCAGAGAGACCAGCTTCTGTTCAAAGATGATCTTCATATCATCCTTAGTTATCTTGTATGTGTCCAGAACATCCAGGCATTCATCAATCATCAGCACATAATCCTTGCTCTTTAGCAGTTCCAACATATCCAGATCCATCTTCTGAATGAGTGAATGCGTTGTGACAATATTCTTTTCATTCTCTACAAGCCATCTGAAATGTTTCCATTTGGACCCCCATTTCTCCGGATCAACAATATCAATGTCTGTGCCATCCTTGAATCTCTCGCATTCTGACAGAAGCGGTACAATACAAAGGAACTTCCTGTCCGGATTGTCATTAATGTAATTGATCGCCCAGGTACTTTTGCCAGATCCCATGATATCGTCTACGATTGTAATTGTTCTTTCTTCTGTGTTCATAAATTGTTTCCTCCAATGATTTAAAATATTTTGATTTCATTCTTATCTTCCTCCACCTGTTACTTCTTATTTAATTGTTGATTTATTCTTAGAATTCCTTCAGGAGATTCGATTATCTAAAATCTCCGGAAGAAACATTTTAATAAGATCCGAAAAATATAATCTAATTACTGCTTTGCCGTTTGCCATACAATCACACTTCCTTTCGGTACATCATCATTGTGTGATGTAAGGCCGGAGATTCTTCAAAAAAGAACACTTTCAATTTTTCATCTTTCTCAGAATCTTCCACCTTTAAAATTTTGAAGCCATGATTGCACAGCCAGTTCACCATGTTCAGTGAACGTACAATATACATTGTTGTCTTTGGTCCTTTATACATGTTTGTTTTCCTCTCATTCTTAATTATTCTTCCAGCAGAGCCGGGTTTCATGCTCCAACACTAACCGGTTCTGCTTCCTTTTCATCTTTTACTTCTATTTTTGCATCTGGTTCATTCTAAAAAAATCATCTGGTTCTTCCGTTTACCACGTACTGATTTCTGTATTCTTCGTCCTTTACAAATTTATTGATAAAGTTATGCAGATGGCTCTTATTCACACTACCATGAGCTTGTGGAAAAACTTTATGTACTTGATCTTTCGTGCCTTTAATATTTAATGGCTCCCCTTTGTAATACACCCAGCAACAAATATTTGCGGCTGGATCACCTAAGAATGTATCAAGTGAAAATTTGTAATCGCCTTTTTCAATCTCATCTAAAACGTAATATCCCATATTCGTATTCTCCTTATCTTGTGATGGATCAGGCAGAAAGTTTCGTTCCACTGCCTGTCCTGGACTTATTTACTTACTACTTCATACCCTCCGGCTGACTTTCCGGTTCGATTGGTCTTCAACAGTTTGCTGTCGTCAAACCAGGGAATTGTACCGCCTGCGAATTGTATCTCCGGAACTAATGCCTGTGTAATCCCTATTCTATGAATCACTCCGTCCACATGTGTTACAGCAAATTTAACTTCTTGCTTCTCCATACTTCAATCCTCTATAGTTACTTCGCAATTCTTCCGAATTTTATTTCAAACATTCTCCATCTGTATTCCGATTCATATGAACTCTGATGTACTATTACTCAATTCTTTTCAATCAGAATAACAGGTCTCGTGAACACTTCTTTTTAGTGGTTTTTGGAGCTTCTTCTTTAACAGGTTCGAAAAACTCAAACTTGTTTGTAAGTCGTTTTTCACTCTTTGCAGCCCTGTTCCGATTAATTGTGTCTTTGCTACTTTCAAGCTGCTTCTGGATTTCTTTCAATTTGGCATATGGCAGTGATAAACCGGATAGCATACAGATTGTAATGTCTGATTCATAGCCACGGAAGCAATCATAAGGCTTTCCGAATTCTGCATTGATTTCTTCTGTATTGACACCAGCTCCAAGCCCTGCACAGATTATCATAGAGTATGTAAGAACCTTGTCTTCTTCCAGTGGAGCATAAATGTTATTCTGGAAACTGTTAATGATCTGCTGTGTGTTGGTCTTATCTCTATCAAGCAATGTAATTACTGCCATCCCCGGAGTTTGCAGCATGACCTGAATCTCTTCCGTGTCAGCATTGCCATACTTTGATGTTGAATGATTGGTAAGCAGTGCATCCAGATAGTTAAAGAAAAGCTCATTGATTTTCAGCTTATCACCCAGTCTGTCATTGTCCAGAATAAAGGTAGCTCCACCCTCTTCCAGCTGCTCGATTTCACATAAGGTATTATACGCATTTTCAAGAGCTTTCAGTGATTCAGTCCGTGTGTTCGGCAGTACCGTTATTACCATACAAGCCTTCGGCTCCAATTCTGATACAATGATTCTTTTCATGGATGCCAAAATACCTGAACCAGTTCCACCGCCGCAAGAACCAATAATAAAGATATAATCCAGACCTACCAGCTTATCCTTAATGACATTTACCACATTGTCTAGGTCTTCACTGAAGATTGTCTTTGACTTACTGCGGTCCTTACTGCATCCTTCGCCGCCGGGAATGTGATACTTGTCTGAATCTGGAATATCTGTCAGACTGTCCAGATCTTGTTGTGCCGTATTGATAAATACTACAGGATATCCTGCTTTATAGAACAGTTCTCCCTGATTGCCACCGTAAGCTCCAATTGCTACGAATCCAACTCTTCCTTTTAATCCTTCCATGTCTTAATCCTCCTGTGAGTTTTCTGTAATGTTATCTGGCAATATTTTTAATCCGGCTGCCGTAATGATATAACCTGTTGCTCTCTCAACCTTTGCACCTCTTTCCACATATCCAAGATTTTCCAAAATGCGGATATGCTTATAAATGGTAGATGGTTTATCGTACTTCTCAATTTCTGCTATCTCATTGCATGACATGGATAGCATAGGACTGTCTGCCTTGTTTTTTTTCAGAATACTTAGAATTACATATTGAATTCTATTCAAGCTAAACCCCATCTTTTATCATCCTTTCTTTAATTGTGATATACCTACAGCGAACTCGACCCACTGTATAAAAAAATATGGTGATCTGCTTTATTCCTTACTTCCGATTTCTCAGGAATTTCATTCTGCAAATGTGTATTGATGTTATATTCCTAAAAAAGGGTGCAAAAAATAAAGCAGTCTCACTAAAAGATAAAAAAATAGTCCTGTGAGCTGTGATATAGCTGTAGATATAAAGTTGTCATGGTACTGGTATTGATCGTGTTTCTTGTTTGTGTTGCTTCCTATTTAATATAGGTGTTTATGTATTGGGTAATATGACAGATTGTGTGAACGTATGTTCTCACTTGTCACGAAATGAAAAATAGACTATACTTAACTTGTCGAAGGTTATGTATGGTATTTATCATTTGTGGTGAATCTGTACATATTGAGAGGTCATTGCTCTGCCAGGAGCTTTGATCTCTTTTTTTGTTTTTAAATTTGCTATTTTATCAATTTTTATTTTCTCCTTTTGCGTTTTTATTAACTTGATTGTATAATACTGCATTCTCATCCATATGTCAATACTTTTTTCACTTTTGGGCAATATTATTTTTTTCATTTGCGCATTTGACAATATTTCATTTAGTCTATATAATAGAATTATCAAAACACATGGAGGTATAAACAATGAGTGACTTTCATAATAGACTAAGAGAACTGAAAGAGCGTAGTCACTTGACACTTAAAGAAATGTCTGAAGACTTGAATATATCAACATCAAATTTATCCTATTATATGAAAGATCGAGAACCATCATATGATACATTAATTGAAATAGCAGATTATTTTGACGTTACAACTGATTGGCTACTGGGTGTATCTGATGCACGAAATGAAATTCAAGATTTACTTGCTTTTAAAGTTGAAGAACAAAAAAGCATAGAAGAGCATTTTGGTTACAATTCAGATCTACCAGATGATGAAGTGGACCAATCTCGATTGCTTCACGGTGAGGGAAAACGTACTTATTTATATATTCAGCAACGTTTTTATGAATCTCTTTCCATTGTATACGGATTACTTCTTTCATTTTATGATTCAAAAGATCCTGATTTTCAAAAAAACGGCTACACTTATTTATCTTTAATGACAAAAACTTTTCATGGTTTTTTATCATATTTTGATATACTTCTTGCAATGGGTGATGATAAAGAATTTTTTACTAAAGACAAGGTTTTAGAAATTATTAAATATGGAGAATTGTCTGGAACATTACAAAATGAATTATTTCATAAGTTTTCTTATGAATTTATTCCATTTATAATTTCTCTAGCCGAAGTATTGAAGCCAAAAGAAAAAGAAGATTTAACTTCCCTGCTTACATATCTTTCCTCCAAATATAATTTAGAACATCCTATGGAAAGTTTAAAAGAATATGATAAATATATATACAAGCAAAGAGTTGAAGCATTTCAAAAGCTTTATCAAATAATGACTCCAGAAGAAATTGAAGATTCATTTGAAAGTTATATCCATAATCCAACAGAATAAATTTGATCTGCGCACCCTTCCCTAGGTCTACTGTGATATGCAGTAGACCTCTTTTTATGCTCAATCCCTATTCTCAAATATCTCTGCCAGCGTCAGACTAATATTCGGAAATGCTCTCAGGGTAATCACCTGATCTGCGTTGTAATAATCTTCTTCCGGATCATCCTGGAGAATATAACAATCTTGCAACACATACCGTCCTGCTACCAGATAATAAATCTCAACAGACCGTTCCATTGATGATACAATCCAATATTCTTGAACATCTGCTTCCTGATAAATCTTCAGCTTGTCCTTCCGATCGTGTAGAACTGTAGCCGGACTTACAATCTCCACAACAAACTTTGGGATTCCACAATAATATGTGTCTCTAAGGTTTTTACGGTCATGTACCACAAGCACATCAGGGACAACATAATCATCATTTACGGCTGGATGATATCTGTAATCCAGATTGCCAGTAAAGACCAAGCTTCCTTTTGAAAGTCCATATTGTATTATAGTGCTAATGTTTCCAGCTACAATACCATGTTGGTATGCTTCAGATTTTGGAATTGTGTAAGTCACACCATTTATTTTCTCTTCTTTGATGTTGCTGTCACAGTAAGATTTCTGTTTGGCTTTTGCTTTCTCTATAATATTCTCCACATTATCTTGTAGAAATTCCTCAAATCTTCTGATCTCCTCTGAAGAATATCCTACAACAGAAATCCACGTATTCCCTGGAATCTCACACCTTGCAGAGTCAAATCCTGTTTCAGTCGGACGTTCAAAATTCACAATTATTTTCTGTTTTCCAGATTCAGTTACAATTTGCGAATGTACAATCTCTGTTTCATCTGGCAATGTAATATATGGGTACATCATCTTGGATCACCTCATTTATACAGTTATCCCTTGAATCGCATTGTCATACAAGAACTTTTTCAAAGCCTCGCTTTCCCCTGTGTTATAGAAATCAAGCAACAGACCGTTGAACTGTTCCATATACTTATCTGTAATGGTCATTATTCCAGCACCACCAAGTATCAGAATCTTATTCGCAAGCATTAAGCTTGTACGCTTGTTACCGTCCCAGAAGAACTGACCTCTTGCTCCCCAGGTAAAAGCAGCTAATGCCTTATCTGTTGTAGAAGCGTCTGCATCTGTCAAAATTGCTTCCAGCTCTGCTACTGTTTTATCTTTATCTGGAACTGGTGGCTCGTAGTCTGTACCAGAAATACCCACTGATCCAGTACGCAGCTTTCCCCATTCCAGAGCTTCATTTCTGGCTATATACTCATTGAGCTTACACCAGTATTCAAATGTGACAGGTTCGCTTACTGTACTGAGCAGGTATTTCCATGCGTCACGCATGTTCAGAATTGCCTGTATATCATCCAACTGTACATTTGGTACATTAACACCGTTTAATATAGTCTGCGTCTGAGGAAAAGTTACTGCTCTATTCTCCATCTTCATACCACAGTATACATTTTCGTCCCATTTTTTCTTAGCTAAAAAAAGATTCTGTTGCGCTGTCAATTTATATTTATCTTGGAATACCATCTATATGTCCTCCAACATTTATTTTATTCAACTTCCATTATAGCTGTTTTCCATTGCATTATCAATGAATTTCGCCCTGGCAGCAGTGGATCAGTATGGAATACATTTATAATGACTGCTGCCACTGCTCCTTTTTATGTCCTACTACCTGTCCATTAGTTTAATAAGGGGGGTGTCGAGAAACACGACTCCCCCTGTTATATCTCTTACCGGGACATACTCTTGATTAACTTATTTGCCAGTTTCCATTTCAGCTTCTTACCATATTTCTTTTCCATCTGATACAGATAGATTTCATTAATCCTGTCAAAGAATGTGTCCGGTAGCATCTTATCTTTAAAGGTGTTGCATGTTCGACAAGTACACTGAAGGTTATCTACACAGTTGCTTCCATTCATAGCTCTTGGTCTAATGTGATCTACGGTCATATCTGTGAATTTTATCTTTCTGCCACATAACACACAGCGTCCATCTGCCTGTTCGTACAATAAACGCTTCGTACTCTCTGGAAACATTTTTCTTCTACATGGCTTTCTTCCTACTAATATTTCTTTCGATTCAGTGTCGTACAGAAAAAAACCATATGTAAACTCCTTATACTTATCTCCATAAATATATTTTCTTGCTTCTTTTACAGTAAATTCTTCTGCCTTACTACAATCAGTTGTCTTTTGTAAACTTCCATCACTGTCACGATACAGGTAAAAAGCATTATTTGTCAGTATGTACATTCGTCTACGCCCCTTTTTTCTAAGTGAATTTCTTCTGCTTTTCTCTTTAACATCTGCAAATTATCTGGACTTACTAATTCTGCCATCATATCCCAGAAATAGTTGACTGTACCAGTTCCCTTATGAAATGCTATAGCATAATCAAGCATTTCCCAAATCTCTTCTTTTGTGAAAGGTTCTGTTGCGTCTGCCTCTGCTATGTGGTAATAGAATCTTTCATCAGGACACATCCAGATTCCAAGGATTAATCCGTCCTGAAATACACAATGTAATCTTCTCATTTTGCCTTATTCCCCTTCAATATCCTTAAACTCTACTTCAACATCATTAACAGTAAAATTAGGGGTGTGGTCAAATCTTCTTCTGGAAATCTCTTCTGCCTGTTCTGATGAAGTGGCTATAACCTCATATTCATAGGTTAATTTTAATTTGACATAGTATCTATTAAGATCACTCATTTTTCTTCTACCTCCAATTTCCCTTGAGTAAATCCCAGATCATTCCTAGCGCAATCGGTGCAGCCATCAAATACATTCCGTAATATTCTGGATCTCCGGTTACCTTGCAAATAACCCATGGAAACAGTGCAATAAAAACAATAGCTATAATCTGCTTCAGAAATGAGATCAACAATTCCCTTAACAGCTGCCGTTTACGCTGTCTCGTTACAATCTGCTTTACTTTCTGCTTGCGCTGTCTCTCTTGTTCACGCTTCTTATTTGCAAGAAGATAGTTAGCTACAAGCTCAACAACTTCATCCTCTCTGTATAACCGGATTACTTCTGGTTCTCTTACCGCTTCCATTTTAACGTCCTCCAAATACTCTTAATGCAGGTTCTGCAATCTTTACCTCTGCCCCAGCTACTCTAAATGCCCTGGGAGCTAATTTATCATTTATCTTGATATCAGTTTCCAGCAAACCTTTATCCAACAATCTCTGAACACCCAAGTGGACTGTATTAACGCTTATGCCTAATTCCAGGCTGATCTCCCGGAATGACGGAGCATAACCATGTACCCTAAAGTACACCTTTACCCATTCAAAGATTTTTTCGTCATACATTGATGTTCTCATTTGTCTTATCCTCCTGCCCTATATTAGCCGACTACCTCCCACCTTATGTAGATGGGAACGCTTTGAGCCTAAAGTCCTATTTATAGTCGCTCAAACGACTGGTTCATTTTCTGTATTCTGGTTTTACCAACTTCGAATCATCAAACCATTTAACAGTGCCACCCTTAAATTGTGTCTCAGGCTCAAAGATCACACCCCGGCTAATTTGCTTTACCTGTCCTGATTCTGTTTTTACTGCAATATTTACATTCTGTGTCATGCTCCTATTACCTCTCCATTAAAATATTTTTCCTGTTGCTACTGCCATTGTCATGTCCCCTTTCTCACAGCCAAAAATCCATCAGGAAATCAGAATCTCCATCCCATATTTCTTGTGGTTCTTCCTGTTTGTCTGGCTCTTCGCCTAAAGCAGCTAATTGTTCTTCTGATAATCCGTATTCCTTCATATATTAATGTCCCCCTGTTCCGATAATGGATGTAATAAGCTCAGAGCTGTTAGTACACCCTCTCTGAATGCTTCAGCCTGAATGACAGCCGAATAGTCAATAATAGCTCCATACAATGGATCTCTAACTGTCTGTTCTCCCAAAAGATCATGGATCTGCTCAAAAGCCGCATGTTCTTCCGGGGATGTTGGATGCATGTTAGACCAATGATCGTACAAGGTTTTTATGGCATCTCTCATCTGTCCTCGCCCTTCTCCCCGTCATGCCGATAGGTCAGCTGATTTATATTAAATTGCCAACATCAGTTTCAAGTACTGATACACAAGCTTCCGGGCTTCAAAGTCAACCTTTGCGATATGATCCAGAAACTCAACAGGCTCTTCATCACTGAAGGCAAGCGCTAACTTATCTGGTAATGGTAAGCTTTTGATTACTCTCTCAACTACTGGCTCAACCATTTGGTGCATGATCTCTTTCAGTAACGCCACAAAATCCTGCTTAGACATGTCAGCATCAACATAGATAGGCTCTATGTAGTCGTGATACTCGGTAAAGGTGATATAGTTTTCTCCATACTCTGATAAATTAATAAACTCGCTGTACATCATGTTCTTAATCCTCCTGATTATGTAATATTTATAAAATGCAATCTGCATCTTTGCTGAAGTCATGCCACTCTTTTTCCCAGCTGAAATTATTCTTTTCGCACTCCCGGATGTATTCCTGCTCGGTAACCCATTCTGTGAGCATCTGATTGAAAAAACTTTCTGATATTGTTTCATGTGCTTCTAATAAAGCCCCAGTTCTTACAGAAAGCATCACTCTTTCAAGCTGTTTCTGGGTGCTTCTGTATCTTTTTCTAAGGTCTGTAGGTAATCCAACATTTAACAGCTCAGGTCTTTCCATATTCTCCGCCCCCTTTCATCTGACATGTTCTGTGTAATACTTCTGTACATCAACGGTGCATTCAATGTCACACATTTTGGAATTTTCCACGTTCTCAAGCTCTTCTTCGATATCGACAGGGTAAGACAAGGACTCAAAGGTCTGCCTGGCTTCCTGTAAGATCTGCTGTTTGATGTTCTCTGGTAAATCTGCTACCAATGTAAAAGCGTTAATTTTCATGGTATTATTCCTCCTTATGTGCGACTACCTGACCGCCTATCTGACGGTCAACGCTCACAGCTTAAAGCCCTATTTACAGTGGCTGTGACCACTTATCTCACATATAATCTTCTGTACTGGCTTACTCTCTGGTAATCTGCAAGACTTCCTAAATCTGCTTCAAGCTGTTTGCTATCCAGTGTTCTACGCTCACAGGTTGAAACCTTAATGGTAAAGTCTTTGCCAGATTCTGAAAGCTTGTTGTTATTGTCTAAGTAAGAAATCATCTCACGCTCTGCATCTTTTAACTGTGCGTCAAGCTCTTCTTTCATTGCTTTTAAGCTTCTGTAATCTGCTACGACCTTTTCTAATTCGTTCATTGTTGTACACATATGTTTTTCCTCCATGTTCTTTTATTCTTATTGGAAAAACTCAGCTCCGGTGAGCTTTAAACCAATCTCGACTGCTAAGCATCTTTGCTTATCTCTCTCCGGTATTATGTTGGTGTCTCCGGTGTGCTTGTGCTACTTCGTTTTCACCTTTCGCTGTGTTCTTCGTTTGTGTGTTGCTGTTTTGTTTATGGCTCTAGTATATACCCTAGAACTAGTGATGTCTATTGACTTTTATCACAATGTTTAGGGTATGTTATGCACTACTTTTTGGGTAGTCTGCACAATTTCTAGGGTAGTATTGCTTTTTAGGGTATATTGTGCTATAATTTCAAAAAAGGTGGTGTATATATGATTAGTTATGAAAAACTGGTAAATAAATTAAAAGAAAATGGAATTACTCAATATAAGTTAAAACAAGATAAAATTCTTGGATCAGCTACTATAACAAAAATATTTAAAAATGACGGCATAAATGGTGAGTCAATAGATATGAAAGTAGTTGATAAAATGTGTAAGCTTTTACACTGTCAACCAGGTGATATATTAGAATGTATTGAAGATATAGAAGGTTATACAGATACATCAGAAAGAGGATCTAAAAAATAAAAAGAATCATGTTTAATCGTGATTCTTTTTATATACCCTAAATATTGTTACATTTTTACAGAAAACATACCCTATATCTAGTGACTTTGTATATTGACTATCACTATCTTTAGGGTATATAATTGACCTCAACAAAGGAATTACAGCACCACACAATAGGAGGTCAAGCATATGGCAAGCGTAAACGTATACGAGATGGTAACAGAAAGAATCATTAAACAGTTAGAACAGGGTACGATCCCATGGCAGAAGCCTTGGACTGGTGTTCGTAGCGGAGCATTTAATAGAATAAGTAAAAGACCGTATAGCCTAAAAAATCAGTTATTATTAGAACATCCCGGCGAATATTGCACCTGGAATCAATGGAAAAGCCTTGGTGGACATGTAAAGAAAGGTGCTAAAGCAGAATTTGTAGTTTTCTGGAAGATCATTGATGTAGAAGAGAAAAACGATAAAGGCGAGATTGAAAAGAAGAAGCTCCCACTTCTCAGATATTACAATGTGTTCCATATTTCACAGGTCGAAGGCGTTGAACCGCTAGAAAGTCCTCTCAAAGACTTAGAGCCTATAGAAGAAGCTGACAAGGTTATAAAAGATTATGTAGACCGGGAACATATCACATTTAAAGAGTGCGTAAGTGATAAAGCCTTTTATATGCCTATAACTGATACAGTAGTTATACCACTTAAAGAACAGTACAAGAACATTAATTCGTTTTATCAGGTTGCATTCCACGAAATCACCCATTCAACAGGTGCACAAAATAGGCTTGATAGAGATATAAAAGAACTTGCTCCATTTGGTTCTGAAATCTATAGTAAAGAAGAATTGGTTGCAGAAATCGGAAGTGCATTCCTTATAAATCATCTGGGACTTGAAACAACGGGAACCTTTCAGAATAGTGCTTCATATATTGAAAGTTGGCTTCAGGTTCTCAGGAACGATAACAAGTTTATTGTATCTGCAAGTAGCAAAGCAGAAAAAGCAGTCAATTACATATTGGGTATAGAATGATAAAGAGGCGGTTGCAATATACCGCTTCTTTTTGCGTTATGGTTTCCGGTGTTGCTTCCAGTTCTGTTATGATGTGCGCTTTTGCTATGGCTTCCGCTTCTGTTGGCTGTAGTTCGGCTCTGGTCTGTTATGCTTGCGCTGTGTCGGATCAGCGGAAAATGATTGTGTTATCTGCCCGTGAATGTGGTTTGATATGGTGCAGACCATAACGAGAGATATACAGTACAATGATATGGTGTGTCTGTGATAGTCCGTGAGTTATACAGTCTATAGGCTTATATTGTCCTATGGCTTTTTTATTGTGTCGGGCTGTGATCTGGTGTGTGGTGTTCCGTGTACCTGGTGTGGGCTGTGTCTGATAATGTGGTCTGACAGAACGAATTGTTATGTTAGGTTGGAAGATTCTTCTCACTGGGAAAATCCTAGTGAATAAAAAAGGGGCTGTGGTGCGATATGATGATTAGATATGTGGTATTCTGCCGTGTATAGAATCTTATTTGATTGTATGGCTTATTACTGAGTCGTGCAGGATGCTATACCAGATTGAAGCAGATTCCCGAAATGGGAATGTGGTTGTATAATAATCTGGCTGTATGGTTGGTCTGTGATTGTTGGGTTTATAGCTGTAGTCTGTCCGTCTTAAAATGGTATGTGCTGTAATAATACATGTGTATACTTTATCTGATGTGATCTGTTATACAGTTTTGATGTGGTACTATCTGCCGTAACATTTGGAACTATTGGTGTATGTGCTACTGTGGGACTATTGCAATGATTTTTCTATGTCTGCCAGTCCAGAAGCTATGCAGAACACTTTTTTCTGATGTATATTGTTGGTTGTGTATGGTCGTGCATGGTCCTTTGATTGTGTGATATATTGGGCTTGTGTGCGTTGCTGCTGATATATCCCAGTATTTTAGTATAGTATAGGTGGTGGGGGTAGTTTTAAGCTTTGCGCCGTTTCGGTTTTGTCTGAAGGGGTGAATGTGGTTTAATTGCACACTGACTGGAAAAATAGCCCGACACGATAAATACAATATGTACAATTATATTTTCAGCTTGCGTATATTTTTTGACAGTTCACGCATATTATGCGGCACTTTAATAAATATTTGGTATAATTTTGCTAAAATTAACTTGTTGTGCTAGATAAAATAAATATAAAGAAACTTCAACAAAATGTGCTA
>ERZ1106915.1460-NODE-1460-length-19646-cov-5.809351_pt1 | contig 19646 bp, 25 predicted proteins | sample MGYA00403653_ERZ1106915 | MGnify/ENA primary metagenome ERZ1106915 (study PRJEB35170, sample SAMEA104062404) | human gut metagenome | biome: human gut; feature: human-associated habitat; material: faeces | place: Denmark | collected 2012-06-06 ... | reverse complement strand
CAATATTAATTTGGTTAAAATAAACAATTTAAAATGTTTTTCAGACACGCTCTAGGAGATGCAGTTTCTTTTTTCGTGTTTAATCCCTTTTATCAGTTTACACATACCATTGTCTCCTGTACCATGGCAGCAGAGGAGTGATCAATTCCAAGTATGATTGGTCCACAGGGGTTTACAATCAGGGATTCCATGTACATCCGGAATGGCGGGGAAAGGTAATCGCAGATTGGAACTTTGAACTTCCTGCTCATGCTCATAATACTTGAAATGCCATACGCTGACTCATGAATATCAGATTTCATTAGGAAAATAAGGGACTGTCTATGGAGGTCTCTTGTTGTTATATGAATGGATATTTGTAAAATAATTCGATAATCTTTAATCCTACATCTACAGCAATATCCATTCCTTCAACAGTAATGTGTTCATAAGGTCCATGATAAGCATGCCCTCCTGTTCCGAGATTCGGGCATGGGAGTCCCATAAAGCTTAACTGGGCACCGTCTGTGCCTCCGCGGATCGGGGTGATAAGCGGCGGGATATTGCATTCTTTGCATGCTGCAGTTGCATGCTCAATCAGTTCCATGCAGGTGTCGATGATTTCTTTCATATTTCGGTACTGTTCTGTGATGGTAAGTGAGACAGTTCCTTTTCCCCATTTTTCATTTAAAATTTTAGTGATGTGTTCCATAGTTTTCTTACGGACATCAAAAGTAGTTGCATTGTGGTCACGAATGATATATTCGAGAGCAGCGTGTGAGACATCTCCCTTTATGGAATAGAGATGGAAAAATCCTTCATAGTCTTCCGTATTTCTTGGTGTGTCAGCGGAAGGGAGCATGGAATTGAATTCCATGGCAACAAGTGCTGCGTTGATCATTGTATTCTTAGAAGAACCTGGATGTACGTTTACACCGGTAAATTCTACTACTGCTTTGGCAGCATTAAAGTTTTCATACTGGATTTCACCTTCTGTATCACCATCAAGTGTATAAGCAAAATCAGCTCCAAATTTTTTTATATCAAAATGGGCTGGTCCCATTCCTATTTCTTCATCCGGGGTAAATGCAATACAGAGGGGACCATGCGGAATAGTATTGTCATTGAGGGTCTCAATCATTGTCATGATCTCGGCAATTCCGGCTTTGTCATCTGCACCGAGGATGGTGGTTCCATCGGAAGTAATGAGAGTTCTGCCTTTTAATGTGGAGAGATGAGGGAACATTTTCGGGGAGAGAATTCTGCCGCTGGTTCCAAGTGCAAGGTCTTTGCCGTCATAATTCGGAGTGATAAGCGGAGTAACCGGATGATCGCAGAAATCAGAGACTGTATCCATGTGAGCGATAAAGCCCAGTTTTTGGCGGGATTCATATCCTCTGGTTGCCGGAATATGTCCATAGACATAGCAATGTTCATCTACATCGGCATCTTTCACACCCAGTTCCTTTAATTCTTGAACCAGCAGTCTGGCAAGGTCAAACTGATATTGTGTAGATGGGGAAGTACCGGTTTCTTCACTGCTTGGAGTGAATACTTTTACATAAGATAATAAGCGTTCGTATGCTTTCATGAATTAATCCTCCTGGTATTGGGCTGAGATAGATATTTATCTTAGCATTGTATAGTAAGTATAACATGTTATGGAGTTTACGTAAAAATATTTCTTGTCAGTAGTCAGTAGCTCTGTTTCTCAAAAGAGAGCAGGGATCATCGCTAAAAATTATTCTGAAATATTTCAAAAAAATGTCGAGGTAAAAAAGAATCTAAGTGATAGAAATGAATACAGGTATTATATATATTTATAGCTTATACTTCGTATTACAAAAATAAAATGAAGTATTTAAGTGTTTGTAAATTTCAAAATGAAGTGAAATAAAATGTAAAAACGTCAAATCAACCAAAAAATTGGATGTAATCAACAAAAAACACACGCCAAAACGTGGAAATATACAAAAATATTTATAGATATTTACTTCACTGAAACAGAATGCTATATTCTAATCAACAAAAAACTTCAAAGTGAAATTAAATAAATGAAGTAGAAATGGAGTGCACGCCATATGAATGATTTATTTGTTCGCATCAGATTTTTGTTACCGTCGTTACCAAGAGCAGAGAAAGCAATAGCATCTGCATTACTTGAAAACCCGGAAGCAATTACACATTTAACGCTTGCAGAGATTGCAAGAGAATCAGGAAGCAGTGAAGCATCAATTATCAGATTCTGTAAAAGAATGGGATATGATGGATATTCTTCTATGAAGGAGGATTTCATCAGAGCTTTGGCAGAAGGAATGGAAATTCATTCAGAAGATATTAAAGTATCAGACGATATGAAGACGATTTTGAAAAAGGTTTATCAGAGTAATGTACAGATGTTGAGTGATACATTAGTTTTGGCAGATGACGAAAATTATGAAAAAGCATTGGATGCTCTTCTTAAAGCCAGAGAGATACATTTCTTCGGTGTTGGAGATGCCTTTGCAGTATGTCAGCTGGCATACATGAAATTTGGAAGATTGGGGATTCCGTGTTCCGTACATAGTGACGTAATGCTGCAGATGATGACTGCAGGCAATCTTACAAGTGAAGACGTTGCGTTAGCTGTCTCTTATGAGGGTAGATCCAGAAATGTAGTAGAGGCAATGAAAATCGCAAAAGAGCGAGGTGCAGTTACAATTAGTATTACAAAAATGAATAAATCTCCTCTTCTCAGATATACAGATATCAGTTTATTTACGGCAGTAAATGACCTGACAGTGGGAAGAGATAAAGTAACCAGAAGAGTTTCAGATCAGTTTATACTGGATGCACTTTATCTGGGATATACGACGAAAATAAACAAAGGTTATAAAAAACAACTTCAGAAAATTCAGACAGTAATTGACTGTAATAAAATATAAACGAGGTGATCAATAATGTGCATTATAGCACCGTCCTTACTGGAAGCAGACTATAAATGCCTGGGAGAACAATTAAAAACAATGGAAAAATCCGGAGCTGAATATGTTCATATAGATGTAATGGATGGAAGCTTTGTACCGAATCTGGCATGTGGAATGAAAATGATTCATGGATTGAAAGGTGTAGCTGATCTGGTATTTGATGTTCATCTGATGGTAAATGAACCTGTTCGATTTGTAAAAAGAATGCAGGAGGCTGGAGCTGATGTAATATCTGTTCATTATGAGGCCTGCAGCAATGTAGCAGAAACTTTAAAAGAAATAAAGCAATGTGGAATTCGTGCAGGAATTGTTCTGAATCCGGAAACCTCGGCAGAAGTTCTTACAGAAGAAATCTGGAAGCTTGCAGATGTGATACAGGTTATGACCGTTCATCCGGGAAGAGATGGCCAGCACTTTATTGAAGATACACTTGACAAAATAAAAGATATCAGAAGACGGTCAACAGATACCGGAGAGTGGAAAGATATAGAAGTTGATGGAAGTATCAACTGTGGGAATATAGGAAAAGTAATAAAGGCCGGAGCAAATATCATTGTTTCAGGAAAGGCATTATTTAATGGAAATCTTGCAGAGAACATTGCCAATATGAAGCAACAGGCAGCCATGGAGGAATAAGATGAAATACGTAATTGGAGTGGATCTGGGAACCAGTGCGACAAAGACGATTCTGGTAGATCAGAATGGAAAAATCGTAGCCGAAGCGTCTGTCAAATATCCAATGTATCAGCCTGAAAACGGATGGGCAGAACAGGATCCATCAGACTGGTCAGAAGCAGCGATTTCAACAATTAAAAGTGTAGTTGAAAAAGGTCAGGTTAATGGAAAAGATGTGCGGGGAATTGGAATTTCTGGTCAGATGCATGGACTTGTGATGTTGAATGAGGAGAATCAGGTTATAAGAAGATCCATTATCTGGTGTGACCAGAGAGCTACGAAGCAGGTAGAGGAAATGCTGGAACTGCCAATGGAAAAATGGATGAAGATCACAGCGAATCCGCCAATGGCAGGATGGACGGCAGCAAAGATCCTCTGGATAAGAGAAAATGAGCCGGAGCTTTTTGCAAAGTGCAGACACATTATGCTTCCAAAAGATTATGTCCGCTTTATTCTTACTGGTAAGTATGCGACAGATGCATCAGATGCCAGTGGAATGCAGATGTTAGATGTAAAAAACAGATGTTGGTCGCAGGAAATTCTTGATTTTTTGAAAGTAGACAGAGAACTTCTTGGAGATGTGTATGAATCACCGGAAGTTGTTGGAAACCTTTTACCGAAAATTGCAGAGAAGTGTGGATTATCAACAGAAACAGTTGTGGTTGCCGGAGGAAGTGATAATGCCTGTGCAGCAATTGGAACAGGTATTGTAAGAGAGGGGCAGGCTTTTACAACAATAGGTACTTCAAGTATTGTATATACTCATCTGAAAAAATATCAGGAAATTCCTGAAGGTGCACTTCATTTGTGCTGCTGTGCAGTGCCTGGGTGCTGGCATACAATGGGAGGTCCTCAGTCGGCAGGTCTTTCGATTGAATGGATGAAAAATAATTTCTGTCGGGATTTGATTCAGAAAGCAGAAGAGGAAAATGTATCATTTTATGACAAGATAAATGAACTTACAAAAGATATTCCGTTAGGAAGCGAAAGATTGATTTATCTGCCATTTCTGATGGGCGAAAGAACACCTCATATTGATCCCAAATACAGAGGTGCATTTATCGGACTGAATATCATACATGGACAGGCACATATGCTTAGGGCAATTATGGAAGGCGTTGTTTATTCCCTTGCAGACTGTAATGAAATCTTGAAGAAACTGGGAACAGAGGTTGTGTCCATGCGTGCATGCGGAGGCGGAAGCAGAAGTCCTGTATGGAGAAAGATTATGGCAGATCTTTATAAATGCGATGTACATACATTGAAGCAGGAAGAGGGACCGGCATACGGTGCAGCAATTCTGGCCGGAGTTGGAGCTGGAATTTATTCTTCGATACAGGAAGCATGCGATGCTTTTATTGAAGAAGATGGAATTACTGAATGCGATTTGAAAGAAGCAGAGGAATACGAGAAGTTCCATAAAATTTATGACAGATTTTATGAGAACATAAAAGAGAATCTACATGCTCTCTATGAGCTTTAGACAAAAACTATATAAATTATTTAAAATCAGGAGGACTTTACAATGAAAAGAAGACTGGTAACAAAACTTATGATGGCAGCAGGCGTAGCAGCAATGGCAGTAACAACAATTCCGGCAAGTGTTTTTGCAGCTGAAGATGGTGGACAGACTTATGGAGTTACATATTGGTGTGAATCGGATTTCTTTAAAACAGTTGCAGATTCCATCACAGAAGAAGCAGAAGCTGATGGAAATAAAACAGTTGTAGTGGATGCTCAGCAGGACAGCGCAAAACAGATTCAGATTATTGAAGACTTTATTGCACAGGGTGTTTCAGCAGTATTTTTAAATCCAGTTGACAAAGATGCAATTGAACCTGCACTGCAGAAATTAGACGAAGCAGGGATTCCAGTAGTAAACTTTGATACTTCTGTATCTAATCTTGATCTGGTTGGTTCTTATGTTGCAACTGATAATTATCAGGCTGGTGCACTTTGTGCAGAAGCAATGATTGAAGATTTCCCGGATGGTGGAGAAATTGCAGTTCTTGATTATCCTGCAAACAATGCCTGCAACGATCGTGAACAGGGATTCCTAGATACAATTGAAGGAAAAGGATTTGATGTTGTGGCAACATTTGATGCAGAGGGAACTGTAGAAAAAGGACAGACAATCACAAGTGATATCATCCAGGCTAACCCAGATATAAAGGCAATCTTCTCCATTAATGACCAGGCTGGTATGGGGGCATATGCAGCACTTACGACAGCTGGAAAAGAAGTATATGTTTACGGTGTTGATGGTGCTCCAGAAGCTAAGAAAGTAATTGCTAAAGACAACAGCATTTATCGTATGACAGCAGCTCAGTCCCCGATTACAATTGGTAAAGAGTGCTATAAGGCAGCTAAAACTCTTATCGCAGGGGAAAAACCGGAAGAATTCGAAGTAGATGTACCTGCATTTGCAATTGATTCTTCAAATATTGATGAATATTTAGACGCTGACTGGCAGTAAATCTGAGCGGGTGCAGCGTAGGCTGCACCCATTTTTGCCCCATATAGAAAAAGGTGGGAAATGTTTGTTATTTAGAGGAGAAAATTTATGGCACATTTATTGGAAATGAAAAATATCTGTAAGTCTTTTTCCGGAGTTTCTGTGCTGAAGAACAATCACCTGGAACTGGAAGCAGGTGAGGTTCATGCTCTCTTAGGTGAAAATGGTGCCGGAAAATCTACATTGATTAAAATTCTCGGTGGAGTTTATACAAAAGACAGCGGACAGATTCTGGTTGATGGACAAGAAGTAGAAATTACAGGTGTTGAGAGCGCAAAAGAGCACGGAATTCGTATTATACATCAGGAACTGATGTTGATTCCAGATATGACAATTTCAGAAAATATTTTTATTGGACAGGAACCAAAAACAAAAGCAGGTACTGTCGATAAAAAGAAAATGAATGAAATGGCGCAGGGATTTTTGGATTCTATGCACCTTGATCTGAAATCAACTCAATTTATCCGAGATTTAAATATTGCACAGCAGCAGATGGTAGAAATTATTCGCGCTATTTCCTTTGGCGCAAAAATAATCGTTATGGATGAACCGACTTCATCTTTGACAGAAAATGAAGTAGATGCTCTTTTTGAGGCGATCAAAGCTTTAAAAGCAAAGAATGTTGGAATTATTTATATTAGTCATCGAATGGCTGAATTGGATGCAATCACTGATCGTATCACAGTTATGCGAGATGGTGAATATATCGATACAGTAGTTACAAAAGAGACCACACATGATGATCTGGTGGCGCTCATGGTTGGAAGAAAACTTGGAGATTTGTATCAGAAACATGAAAACTATTCAGATGATATTATTCTCAAGGTAGAAAAACTTGCTTCTGGAAAAGAAGTAAAAAATGTTGATTTTGAACTGAGAAGAGGAGAGGTTCTTGGGTTCTCAGGACTGGTTGGATCCGGACGAAGTGAAACAATGGAATGTATTTTTGGACTTCGTCATAAGGATAGCGGACATATTTATATTGAAAATAAAGAAGTTGATATTAAAAATGTAAAAACTGCAATAAATGCAGGAATCGGACTTGTTCCGGAAGACAGAAAGCAGTCAGGAATTTATCCGATCCAGGGAATACGTTTTAATGCAACGATTGAAATATTGGACAAATTTTTGAAAAAAGGCCGATATAACAGGAAGAAAGAAATTGAACTTGCCAGAAAATATGTTGATGAAGTTATGCAGACAAAATATTCCTCTATAGAGCAGGAAATAGGAAAGCTTTCAGGAGGTAATCAGCAGAAAGTTATTATCAGCAGATGGCTTCTGGTCACAGAAAAAATTCTTATTCTGGACGAGCCGACAAGAGGCATTGATGTAAAAACAAAATCAGATATTTATCATCTGATTGATGATCTGACAGCAACAGGTTTATCAATTATTTTCATATCTTCGGAGATGCCGGAGCTGATCAACATGTGCGATCGTATTGTGGTAATGAATCAGGGACACACCACAGGAATATTGAACAGAAATGAATTTAATCAGGAAAAAATTATGGCGTTTGCGACAAAGGAAATAGGGTGACGATTATGGAAAATAAAAACTGGAAAAATTTATCTGTAATACAGACAATTAAATCTAATATGGGTATTCTTGCGGGACTGGTTATTCTTTGCGTTGTATTAAGTTTTACAACCAGCAGTTTTGCAACAGTTACAAACTTATTTAATGTAGTCAGACAGATTACAATCAATTTGTTTCTGGCATGTGGAATGACTTTCGTAATTCTGCTTGCAGGAATTGATCTTTCTGTAGGATCAGTAATTGCGGTTTCAGGATGTATCAGTGCAGGACTCATTTCATGGAATGGACTTCCTGTTTATGTTGGTATCCTTGGAGGAATCCTTGCTGGAGTTGTAATTGGTCTTATTAACGGTTACATTGTTTCTTCTACAAATATTCCGGCATTTATCGTTACTCTTGCAATGATGAATATCGGTCGTGGTATTGCCCGTGTTTATACAAAGGCTCAGACAATTTCTGTTCTTGATGACAGCTATACTTTTTGGGGAATGGGTACTATCTTTGGAATTCCGATTCAGTTATATTGTATTGTTGCAGTAATTGCAGTTTCTTCTTTTATCCTTAATAAAACAAAATTAGGCCGTCATATTTATGCAGTTGGTGGTAATAAACAGGCTGCTGAATATTCTGGTATTAATGTAAAAAAGGTTACATTTTTCGTATTTGTATATAGTGCGTTACTTGCATCTTTAGCAGGAATCCTTACAGTGGGACGTACTTTTACTGCAATGATGACACTGGGAGACGGAGCTGAAATGGATGCGATTTCTGCAGTTGTTCTTGGTGGAACAAGTATGAACGGAGGTCGTGGTACCATCGCAGGAACTGTTATCGGTGCAATTGTAATCGGTGTTCTGAAAAATGGTATGAACCTTCTTGGTATTGACTCTTCCTGGCAGTATATTGTACAGGGTATTGTAATTCTGATTGCAGTTTATATTGACTGGTTTAAACAGACCGGATTCAAATTTTCCAGAAAAATAAAAGCCTGAATAAAAAGGCAATGGAAAAGGAGATGATAGAAATGGAAAATTCAGTTATACTGGAGGAAATTCTTGAAGAATTGACAGAAAATGCAAAACATATTTCTTCTTCTTCACTTGAAAAGTTTGCTAATGAGATTATTAAAGCTAGGCATATTTTTGTAGCAGGAGCTGGACGTTCTGGGTTTGTAGCAAGAGGGTTTGCAAATCGCCTGATGCATTTGGGGTTGGAAGTATTCTTTGTGGGAGAACCGACAACACCGGCAATTGAAAAAAAAGATCTTCTTATTATCAGTTCAGGTTCAGGAGAAACTGACAGTTTGATTGTTATGGCAAATAAAGCAAAAGAAGCAGGAGCATCTGTTGTGACAGTAACAATTCATCCGGAAGCTTCCATTGGTAAGGTATGTGAAAGCTGTATCGTAATCCCGGGTGCAACTCCAAAGAGTAATCTGGAAGATACAAGTGAATCTGCTCAGCCTATGGGAAATGCGTTTGAACAGATGAGTTGGATCGTTTATGATGCAGTTATTATGATTCTTATGAAGAAACTTGGAAAAACAGAAGAAGAAATGTTTAAGCATCATGCAAATTTAGAGTAGGTGGCATATATGGAGAAAAAGATTAAATTTGGCTGTGTGGCATGGGGACTTCCTGGTGGTGGATATTTTGGACCACAGATTGCAAAGGAAGCTGGACTGGATGGAATTCAACTTGAACTCGGAAGTTATGAATGGGGTTATCCGTTAGCTCAGAAACAGGTTCAGGAAGCGTATCTTGAAGAGGGAAACAGGTTAGGAATCGAATATCCGTCTATTGTTCTTAATGATGTGATGGATCATGAATTTATCCATGGAAAAGATACAGAGAATGGAAAGATCGCGTATGACCAGATGGAATTGGCAGTTCAGGTAGCAGCAGAAATAGGAATATCCAAGATCATGGTTCCAAACTTCCTTGGAAATCTGATTACAGAAGAATCTCATGTAGAAGCAACAAAGGATGCACTGAGATTTATTTGCGAAAAAGCAGAAAAGAAAGATATTACTGTTATGACAGAAAATGCGTTGGATTATAAAGAACAGATTCAGCTTCTGAAAGAAATTAATATGCCGAATCTGACAATACACTTTGATACACAGAATTTCAGATTTAATTTTAACATGGATCAGTGCGAACAGTTGGAGGGACTTTATCCATATATGGATAGTCAGCTTCATGTAAAAGATGGTATCAATGAACCAGGCGGCTGCCTGCTGGGAGAGGGAAACACAGATTTCTTCCCTCAGATGGAAATCCTGAAAAAACATGGCTATGAAGGATGGATCATCATTGAGAATTATTATAACCTGCTTCCGTTGAGAAAATGTAATGAGCAGAATCAGATGCAAATTATAAATAAGGATTTGGAAACGCTGAGGACTGTATGGGGCGTTTGAGAAAAATATTTCTTGCATTTTGTAAATAGTTATGATATGATGCTGCTCAAAGAAAAGGGAGTAGCGGCCATCGTTATGAAGAACTGGACTTGTTTTTCCTATAAATGGTACATAAATGCGTCAGAACGGCAGATTAAGAATGCCCGCATTATGATATAATCGGCAAGACTTTTGTTTTAGACATTAAGAGAAGAGCTCATGTTATGTCTGAAATGAAAGTCTTTTTCTTTTCTTCAGAAATTTTTAGAAGCAAAAAATTTAATTATGCCAAATGGTGAAACGGAGGAGAAAAGTGAACGAAAGAGTAAATCCATTTAAAAAATTACAGAAGCCGGGAAAACATGTGAAACGTATTGTAATAGGAGCAGCAGGGTTGGTGATTATTGCAGGGCTTGCAGGAGATGCTACCTATCAGATCCAGGAGCAGGAACAGGCAGTATTGACAACTTTCGGAGTGCCGAAGGCAGTGGCAGAAACAGGACTGCATTTTAAGATTCCTTTTATACAGAAAGTACAGAAAGTAAATACAACGATCCAGGGATTTCCTATTGGATATAGTATGGGAGATAATTCGGTGGTTGAGAATGAGGGCATTATGATTACCTCGGATTATAACTTTATTGATGTAGATTTCTTTGTTGAGTACAGAATTTTAGAACCGGTAAAATATCTTTATAATTCAGAGGAACCGGAAGATATTCTAAAAAATATTTCTCAAAGCTGTATCCGTACAGTAATCGCAAGTTATGATGTGGATGAAGTGCTTACCACCGGAAAAGGTGAGATCCAGAGTAAGATTAAAGAAATGATCCTGAAGCAGATGGAGGAACAGGATCTGGGGATTCAGCTTGTGAATATCACAATCCAGGATTCAGAACCGCCCACACAGGAGGTTATGAAAGCATTTAAAGCAGTAGAAACTGCCAAGCAGGGAAAAGAAACTGCTTTGAATAATGCCAATAAATACAGAAACGAAAAGCTTCCGGAGGCTGAGGCAGAAGCAGACCAGATCATTCAGGATGCTGAGGCGCAGAAGAAGGTAAGGATTAATGAAGCGGAAGCTGAGGTTGCACGTTTTAATGCCATGTATGAGGAGTATGTTAAGAATCCGGAGATCACAAAGAAGCGTATGTTCTATGAGGCAATGGAAGATGTGCTGCCGGGAATGAAGATTGTGATTGATAATGGAGATGGAGTGCAGAAGGTTCTGCCGCTAGATTCTTTTACAGGGAACAGTTCAGAGAATCCGACAGAGACACTGAACACGGATCCTGCTCAGGACACACAAGATTTAAATGATTCTGAGAACGAATAAAGAAATGACAGAAAATATTTTATATAAAAAGTGTTTTGGTAAATGAAATACGAAGGATAGAGATATAATTTGGAAAGGACTAATTTATGAAAGGTAAGAAAATTGGAATATTAATTGGTGTGTCTGCAGTGGTTGTAGCTGTCGGAGCGTCGGTAACAGTAACTCAGCAAAATGAATATAAGCTGATCCGTCAGTTTGGTAAGGTTGACAGGGTGATCAGCTCATCGGGAATCAGTTTTAAGATTCCGTTTATAGAGAGTACACAGTCATTGCCAAAGGAAACACTGCTGTATGATCTGGCAGCATCTGATGTAATTACAAAAGATAAGAAAACGATGATCAGCGACAGTTATGTTCTCTGGAAAATCAGCGACCCGCTTAAATTTGCACAGACATTAAACTCTTCTGTGGAAAGTGGTGAAAGCCGAATTAATACTGCTGTGTATAATGCCACTAAAAATGCGATTAGCAGTATGTCACAGGATCAGGTGATCACAAGCCGTGACGGAGAACTGTCTGATATGGTTATGGAGGCAATAGGAACAAACATGGATCAGTATGGAATTGAGCTTCTTAAATTCGAAACTAAGCAGCTGGATCTGCCGGATGATAATAAGGAAGCTGTGTATGAACGAATGATTTCTGAACGAGATAATATTGCAGCGACTTACAAGGCAGAGGGAAACTCTGAAGCAAAGGTGATTCGAAATAAAACCGACAAAGAAGTAGCAATCCAGATTTCTGATGCTAAAAAACAGGCAGAGATCCTGGGGGCGGAAGGGGAGCAGGAATATATGAAAATTCTTGCGCAGGCTTATGGAGAAGAGGACAGAAGTGAGTTTTATTCATTTGTGAGAAGCCTGGATGCGCTGAAGACATCTATGAAAGGTGAGGACAAAACAGTGATACTGTCTGCAGATTCACCGATCGCTCAGATCTTTGAAGGAAAATAAAAGAAAGTAACAATAATACACTCTAATTTTTCACCAGATAAATGGAAGATAGACATAGAAGATAAGGAATGTTATAATTTTTTTACAAAGAAATCCTGAAGCAGAAAATGTAAGTATAATCTGGAAATAATATACAGAGAAAACGGAGAGATAGAAAATGCTGACATGTATCAGATCAAAACGGCAGAGAGATGCAGCGGAGTATGCTTTACGAACTATTCAGTCATCATGCATAAGGCCTTATATTAAGACAATATATCTGTATGGCAGTTGTGCACGGGGAGAAGAGAAATATAGCAGTGATGTTGATCTGTTTCTGGAACTGTCAGAGTCATTCCGCTCCCGGCCGGAACTTAAAAAATATCTTTATCTTCTAAAATCAGAAGTATCCTCTGAGGAATTGGATGATGCAGAAACGGATCTGAAAATTGTAGTTGGCGATGACTGGAAAAGGAACAAAATGCTGTATTATACAAATGTGCGAAAGGAAGGAATTCAGATATGGCCTTGAACAGTTATTTTGATTTTGCAGAAAATGATTTTCAATATTTTAAAGCCTCTTATGATGCGGGGATAGTTGCAAATATGATGGGTGCCATGGCGCAGGGAATATGCGAAAAATATATGAAGCATCTGATCTCAGAATACTATAAACCGGATGATGCTATGCAACAGAAAGATTTTGAAAATATTTTGCGTACACATAGTCTGAACAGACTGATGAAATTTCTAAAAGCAAATATGGGAGCAGAGTTTTCAAAAAATACGCAGACACATATGGGAATGTAAGCGAAGTTTGCACTTCAAATTAAATAAGATTTTTTAAAGGCTCTGAAAGCCTTATAAACACTTTATTCTCTAGTGATTATAAGGTTTTCGGAGCTTTTTTCTATGGAAAAAGGAAAGTAGAGGCAGTATCGCCAAACACCGTTAAAAACCGTCTAAAATCACTTCAAATTGAGTATTACTCAAGTCGCTAGTTGAGTAAAATGAGTATCCGCAATCTTCAGCGAAGTTTACTCAATTCATCAGAGTTCTTGAAATCATCATTCTTCAATCAAATTTTTTATAACAGGAGGTTTTGGTTTATGAAGAACACAGCGTCAAGAGCAGAGAAAAACACTTCTCGCACAATTACTTTCAAAAACAAGGAACACGAAAAATTTTATATGGAATACCTGTCGAAGTGCAGATATCAGGATGTATACCATAAGGCATTGGTATATTGTCTTGGGATTGACAGAGACACAAGGGAAAATGCCAACAGGATTTATGATTTTAAAACAGGTTATGTGAAAACAGAGTGCCTGCAGGAAGGTTGGCAGACCAGTGGCAGTGAAAAGATTGTCCGGATGGTTTTTAATCTTTATTGTAATGGAACTCCCAGTGTCAATGATTATGATGATGCAGAAGAACAGGTAAAGGAATGCCGGTGTTATACAGTTGAAGAATTATTCTGCTGTGGATATGCAAGATATTTCTGGGAAGCTATCAAAATCCGTTATCCAGAGTATTGCTCATATGTAGATTGGGAGGATATGTATGCTGAAAATTAGACTTCAAGGTACACTAAGGGATATTCGGTGGTTTAAGGGGCTTCTGGAACGGCATGAAGAAGTGAATGTTCAGGAGGTTTCAGAGCCTTTCGCCAACAAAGGAACCAATAAATATTTTCGTGTTTATGCAGAAGTAGAAAAAGAAGAAAAGTAAAGCAGGAGGAAAGTATATGTGCAGAGTAATCGCAATCGCAAATCAAAAAGGTGGAGTTGGAAAAACAACAACTTGTGTTAATTTGGGTATCGGTCTGGCAAGAAAAGGTAAAAAAGTGCTGCTTGTAGAGGCGGATGCACAGGGAAGCATGGCGGTCAGTCTTGGAATCAGAGAACCTGACGAATTGGATGTAACACTTGTAAATATTATGGAGAAGGTCATCAATGATGAGGATTTGGAACCAGGCGAGGGAATTATCCACCATGAGGAAGGAATTGATTTTATCCCGGCAAATATTGAATTGGCAGGTTTAGAGACAGTTCTTGTAAATGTGATGAGTCGTGAAATGATACTGAGACAATATTTATGCAGTGTAAAAGAGCAGTATGATTACATTTTGATTGATTGTATGCCATCCTTGGGGATGATTACGATTAATGCCCTTGTGGCGGCTGATAGTGTCCTGATTCCGGTAGAAGCGGCATATCTTCCAGTCAAAGGATTGCAGCAGTTAATTAAAACAATAGGTCGGGTACATAGAAAGTTAAACCCGCAACTTTCTATTATGGGAATTCTATTCACAAAAGTGGATCGGAGAACAAATTTTGCAAGAGATATTGCTGGACAGATCAGGGAGGTTTATGGTAATCAGATTCATATTTTTGCAAATTGTATACCGTTATCTGTGAGGGCATCAGAAACTACCGCAGAAGGCAAAAGTATCTTTCTCCATGATCCCAAAGGTATTGTGACGGAAGGATACCGTTATCTGACCGGGGAGGTGCTTGATGATGAAGAGTAAGAGCGCACAGAAGATTAAGCTGACTTCCTATGATGATTTATTTGGAACAAATGAGCAGCCATCAGGCGAAGTAGTAACCTCCGTTCCCATTAACCTTTTCCATGCCTTTAAAGACCATCCATTTCGAGTGGTTGATGATGAGAAGATGCAGGAAACTGTGGAAAGTGTCAAGAAGTATGGGATTTTGATGCCGGGAATTGTCCGTCCACATCCTGAAAATGGATATGAAGTGATAGCTGGACATCGCAGGTGGAGAGCCTGTGAGCTGGCTGGATTGGATGAGATGCCTGTTATTGTCAGGGACTTGGATGATGATGCCGCAACCGTGATTATGGTGGATACGAACATCCAACGAGAGGACATTCTGCCCAGTGAAAAGGCTTATGCGTATAAAATGAAATATGAGGCAATTAAGCATCAGGGAAGTAAAGCTGAAAAAATACAGCAGATCTGGTCGGTGAAACAGCAGGTGACAGTGGCAGGACGGTTCAGTGATACATACGGCTTACGGAATTGGTTCAGGAATTACTTGATTATGTGGATGAGAAAAAGATTCCGATGGTTATCGGAGAAAAGCTGTCTTATCTGAAACATCAGGAGCAATTATGGCTTGTGAATGCGATTACAAACAGCGGTATGTTCCCATCTAAAATACAGGCAGAGCAGCTAAAACAAAACAGTGAGTCTGGAGAACTGACAGAGGGCGGCATATATGCGATTCTGGTGAGAAAAGAAAATGGAAAGGTTAATGTGACGATTTCTGCAAAGAAAATCAATGATTATTTCCCACCAACTTATACAAAGGCACAGATAGAGGAAGTTATTTACATGCTTCTGGATAAATGGAAGCAGGAAGAAAGAGAGGGGGGATTGGCAGATGCAGAAAATACAGTTTGATTACTTTAGAGGGATGGAAGCGGAGCAGTATAGCTTTTATCGTGTACCAAAAGTGTTGTTTACTGCAGAATGCTTTAAATCTCTCTCCTGTGAAGCAAAGGTTTTATACGGTCTCATGTTAGACTGTATGAGCCTTAGTATAAAAAACAGATGGTTTGACGATGAGGATCGGGTATATATCATTTTTACAGTGGATGAAATTGCGGAACTGATGAACTGTGGCACACAGAAGGCAGTGAAGCTGATCAAGGAACTGGACACCAGCAATGGCATAGGATTGATTGAAAAGAAGCGGCTGGGGCTTGGTAAACCCAATGTAATCTATGTCAAAAACTTTATGATAAAGGAAATCCCAAACCAGTTAATGAAAACGGATAATGTCCAGAAGCAGGAAGAGTATTTTACAGAAGAGACTGTAATGGGAGAAAATGCCGGAAGAATTGCAGATATGCAAGCTGGAGATGATTTTCAGGAAGAAATTGCAAATTTGCAAAAGCAAGAAGAAGAGAGGGGAAAATCTGCGGTTTCACAGAATTGTGAAAATCATCATTCAAAGATTGTGAAAATCACAAATCAGGAATTATCAGAATCACAATTCAAGAATAGTGAAAATCACAATTCAGGAATGATGAAAACCACAAATCAAGAATTTCCAGAATCACAATTCAACAATTATGAAAATCAAAACTCTGGAATGATGAAAATGGAAATTCAAGAGTTTCCAAAATCACAATCTAATAAGACTGATATTAACAAGACTGATTTTAGTGAGACTGATATTATCCAATCTTATCAAATCCAATCAGGGAGTCTTGTTTCACATGATAAGAGGGATGTGATTGAGGAGATGAAAATTTACCGGGAATTGATTCAAGAACGCATCGAATATAAATATCATGAGCAGGAAGATGTTGACGAACTGGTGGAATTGATGGTCGAAGTGATGATGATGCCCGATGACAGTACCATCCGGATTGCTGGTGTGGATAAGCCGGTGGCACTTGTAAAGAATCGTTTTATGAAACTCAATTATTCGCATATTGAATATGTGCTTTTCTGTTTGCACAGGAACACAACAAAAGTCGGGAATATCAAAGCATATCTTCTGACAACGCTTTACAATGCGCCATTGACAATCAGTAATTATTATCAGGCAGAAGTGAACCATGATATGTATGGAGGAGGCTAAAATGAGAGTGAGCGATTTCATCAAAAAAGTAACTATTCCGATTGTGGCAACGATATTATTATTTGCCTTATTTTACCCATTGTGTGTGAACAATGGTGAGTGCGATTACCTAAAATTATGGATTTTGATGGGTATTCCGTTTGGGATACATAGAATGTTTGTCTGGGCTATACCTAAAGGATTTGATATTGGAGGAACTGTGGGTGTCTGGGCGTTTAATTTTCTAGTTGGCGGTATGATTGGCGGTGTCATTCTCATTTGGCACTTGATCTTGGCAATTTATTATCTGATTGAAAGCATGATGTCACTGACGTTATGGATTGTCAGAAAGATAGCAGCCAGATAGGAATGATGAATAAAAAGATGATGAGAAAATTTAATAACAGTTCGTAAAAGCAGCTAAGTATTATATTTGGCTGCTTTTTTCTGACTTGTAAGGGGATACTTTGCGACACGATGTCGTGAAGTGGAAAAATTTGAAAATCTATGTGGAAGGAGGTGCCGTGTTGAGCAGCCGTGCAACATCACCAGAGTTGATTGAACTTGGGGAGCGTATCAGAAAACGCAGACAGGAAATGAATTTATCACAGGAAGCTCTTGCAGAAAAAGCCGGTATCAGCATTAACACGGTCAGCCGAGTTGAGGGAGGTCAAACGGCAATGTCCATTGAGATTTTCAGAAAAATGGTTGAAATACTTGAAACAGATGCGAATGGCTTATTAGGAAAAAATGTGACTGGATCAGAAGAAAAAAGTCAGATTTATGAGTTGATTTGCCGCATTCAGAATTTAAGCAGGAAAGATCAGAAAATTATTTTTCAGACTGTAGATAGCCTGATAGATGGGATTTGTAAATACAGATAAATCAATTTACACAAATATGGGGCACAGATTTGAAAATATCCCCATATTTGCCGAGGTCAATTTGTTGTTCTGTTGTTAAACTGGATAACAGAGAAGCATAGTGACGGCAGCAAGCAGAAGGGAGGAAAGCGGGAATGACAAGAGAAGAAAGTCTGGCTTATCGAAGAAGCTGTCCGTATGATGCTATGGGTGATTACATTATTTTTCTTGATAGTGATAAGGGAAAGGGTAATCAAACAGATTTGGGGCAATCAAAGCCGGATATATCAATTAAGCAGGTGAAATAGAATATAGAAATTTGTAACAGGCGGTAAAAGAGTTTCAGGCTCCCGTTAAAAAAAACGGGTGTACCGGAAGCTGTGTTTTACTGCCTTTTTGTCAGAATAGATGCCACTCATGCTTCTGCTTTTGGCTCACCCGTAGCTATTTGGAAGAAGGGTGGTATTTATGCTGACATTGCAGGAATTGAAACAGATAACAGGCAGACCGGAACAAAGCGATAAAACTCCAAGCGCAAAGTATCTGGAAAGACATGATACTGTTGTTGCAGTCCGGAGATTAGATACGGATACGAATATTACTGTTTACAAAAGTGGTTATGCTCTGTATCGAGTATGTAGCCGTGCAACGGTTTTTTCGCTTTTCCAGTGCAGAAAATATCTGTATAAATCAGAGAATGCAGAAATCAGTATCGGGGAATCGTTTTTTGACAATCAGCCATGGTATGTGCGCCTGATATTGGAAGGTGAGGATCGGTTAAACCGGAACCGGGAGGTACTTGAACATAAAAATTGCATTTCATATAGTGCTGTTTCAGAAGAATGGTTTGTTTTGGTCGATAAGATGAAGTGCCCTCTTGAACAGATAGTTCTTGAGGAAACGATAGAGGAATTGTTAAGCCTTCTGACAGAACGTCAGCGTACTGTAATCTGTCAATTTTATTTTCAACGAAAATCACAAAGGGAGATTTCTGATGAACTGGGAATCTCTGCTCCTGCAGTGTCAAAAATGCTTTCACAGGCAATCCAGCGGATGCGGAAAAATAGAATTGGGCGTAGTTCTGAGAGTGCGGACACGACAGCCGGAAAAGGGGGAAACAGTCATGCGTGGTAAAAAACCAAAAGAGAGAAAAAGTTATGTACTGCGTGTAGAAAATGGAACCCTTGTGGAAGTGACCAGAGAGGTCTATCTGGAATGGTATCAATCAAGGCGCAGGGAGCGTTATCAGAATGAGAAAATGCAGAAGTATGGAGTATGTAGTCTTGAAGGATTAGAAGAAAATGGCTGTTTCTCTGTACAGTCTGATATTTCTCCAGAAGAAGAAGTTTTCAAAAAATATACATAGATAAGCTTCGAGAAGCTATGGAGAATCTGCCAGAGGAAGATGTTTATTTGCTCTATCTTTTGTTTTTTGAGGAAGTTACGGTTAAAGAAGCGGCGCAGATTTATGGGTGCAGTCGGAAGACCATTCAGAATCGGCGTAGAAAGGTTTTGAGTAAACTTTATCAGATGATGCGAGAATTTGAGATTAGGGGGAGTTATTTGTAAAATCTACTGTATTAAACTCGGAGATTGTTATTGTCGCCGAGCAAACTGTAGACAAACTATATTTTAGATTTAATTTAGTAAACGATAGTACATACCTAGTGTACTGACACGTTCATTTTCAAACTAATGACGCAGAAGATTTTTCATCGACAAGGAGATTGAATGAGGCGAAGCTCGATGAAAAAACAGGCAAGTCAGTTAGTTGAAATATGAATGTGCTAGAGCGTGTCTGAAAAATAAAAATTGCACAAAACGCATGTTTTATTTCCC
>ERZ1106915.1453-NODE-1453-length-19864-cov-4.493816_pt1 | contig 19864 bp, 20 predicted proteins | sample MGYA00403653_ERZ1106915 | MGnify/ENA primary metagenome ERZ1106915 (study PRJEB35170, sample SAMEA104062404) | human gut metagenome | biome: human gut; feature: human-associated habitat; material: faeces | place: Denmark | collected 2012-06-06 ... | reverse complement strand
CTCAAAACCTGCGATGGAGGCGCAAAAGGCAGGATTTCATTCTGCTGCAAAGCGCCGAAAGTGACACGTCAGGGATTTCACGAATATCTGAAAAATCGTAATAAACCCTGGAAGCACGAAGAACTGGCGGCAAAAATGATATAAAGTCACGCTGAATAAAGCACAGCGTAACAAAATCAGACGCGTGAGTTCACCTGTTTGAGCGTGTCGATTTTGTTTTATTCAGCGTGACTTTGGATACTCAGCGAAGACGAATGCAACGATACATACGGCAGGGAGCGAATGCATAAGGCGCTGCCCTTAAATATCCGGGTTCAGGAATACCAAGTGAAACCACGGTATACCGCGTAATGACAGCCATTGGAATAACGCACAGACCCAACCGAAAACCGAATGGAATCACGAAAGCAGACCGTGAAGCACGAAAGTCAGACGACCTGCTGAAACGCGATTTTAAAGCCGACAAGCCTTTCAGCAAATGCGTAACTGATATCACAGAAGTCAAAGGTAAAAATGGCAAGCTATATGTGTCGGCAATATTTGATTGTTACGACCTGACGGCTGTCGGGCTGTCAATGGACGACAATATGATAGCTGAACTGTGCGCTGCAACTGTCGAGAATACAACGGCAGCGTATCCCGAATTTTGCGGTGCGGTACTCCACTCCGACCGCGGGAGCCAGTACACAAGTGATTCATACAGAGCTGCGCTGAACGAGTATGGAGTAAGGCAAAGCATGAATAGCGCCGGAGGCAGATGTCATGACAACGCCCGCTGCGTAAGTATGTGGGCGAGAATGAAGAATGAACTGTTTTACAGCCGCGGCAGAAAAAGTACGGATTACACGACAGAATAGCTGAAAACAATGATCTGGCGCTACTACATGAGTTATTGGAATAACAGGCGGATATGCTCGTCGATAGGCGGAATGCCTCCGGCAGAGAAGCGTCGCAGATATTACTCGGATAAGACGGGCAAACCGGCGGCCGCAATGGAATAAATTTTTGAGTAAAATGTGTAAAGCTATATTGACAAGGCTATGTCAAGTTGTTCGACAAAATCTTGTCTAACAGCTCGACGGACATCGTCGGATTAAACAGTTTACTGCTAAAGCAATTGACAACAGCGTGTATTTGTGATAAAATGGAAGCGAAACGATTTCAGAGCCGCCGGAAAAGGAATACACGTGAATATAAGGACATACAAGGGCGATTTCAGCTATGCGATTTTTCAGCGTGGACAGATATATTACCGCCAGAAAAAACTGAAAGAAGTGATACGCGACGTCAAAGGAAATTACCGCTTCATCGTCGAAGGAACGAAGAACTACAACGTTACAGCGTCGATAACCCCGGAGGGCGAGCTTTCGGGGCTTTCCTGCGACTGCCCGTACGACCGCGGATACTGCAAGCACCTTGCCGCCGCGCTCATATATCTTGAGAGTATATATGACAAAACGATATCGAACCGCAGTTCAAATTACGCCAGGGGACTTATCCGGCACTATACCGAAAGAGCCGTTATTAACGCGCAGGAACACGGAATACGGCTTGTTCCGGAGCTTGAAGCAACGTTCGAGGGGCTAAAGTACTCGCTGAAAATAGGGCGCGAAAAACTCTATGTCGTGAATGATATTTATGACATGTATCAGGCTTTCCAGGGCAGGCTGAACAAGAAATACGGAAAGGAACTGGAGTTCGTACACAGCCCGGAAGTACTGGACGAGCAAAGCTCGGCGCTGCTTGAATTAACATTCAGTATCTTTATGAGCTTGAAAGAAGGTGCCGACAGAAAACGCAGGTTTCTGATATATGGACAGGACGCAGTTCGCTTCTTCCAGATAGTCAGGGAAAGCGGAGTTAATTACGGCCGCAGTCATTTTGACGTGAAATTTTCCGACCCGGAAATCAGCTTTGATATCGCGAAAACTGACACGGGACGCTATTTTCTGCGCCCGGTGGGTAAAATAGAAATATTTAATGCAGAGCAAAATTTCTGCATTATCATCGACAGCGACAAAAAGCAGATTTACGTCTGCGGCAGGGAGTTCACAAACGCAGTCGGAGCGCTGCTTTACGCCGCATTAAAGGAAGAACTGCTGATTTCCGAAAAGGAGATCGCGGCATTCTACACTGCGGTGATCCGTCCGGTGAGCAAATATGTGAAATTCTCCGGACTGGAAGTGCTCTCGGATTTCACTCCTCCGGAATTGAGCGCGCGGCTTTATATCGACATGGACGCAAGCGGAGAAGTCGCTGCAAGGCTTGAGTATCTTTACGGCGACGAGAAATTTACACCGGAGCAGAGCAAAAGAAAAAATCCGTTCTGCGACCATTTTGCAGAGGCTTCCTGCGAGTTGTCGGTCAAGAATTATTTTGACATTCGTGACGATAAAAAGAATCCGTATTACATTGACGGCGACGATGAAATTTACCGCCTGCTGACCGAGGGAATACCCTCGCTTTCAGAGAAAATGGAGATATACACGACCGACCGTTTCAGCAGAAAAGCAGTAATACGTCCTGCGGTCCGTCCGGCTCTGGGAGTGCGCCCGAGCGGCAGCGTGCTTGAACTGGAGCTTACTGCGGACGGCTACACTCCGGAGGAATTGCGGGAGCTTCTCGCGGCTTACCGTCTGGGGAAAAAGTATCACAAGCTGAAAGACGGAAGCTTCTCTATCCTTGACGACGGGCTTTCCGAACTGTTTGAAATCACTGAAAGTCTTGACATTTCAGATAAGTCCCTTATGAAAGAAAAAATCAGGGTTCCGGCGTTCAGAATGCTGTATCTCGACAGTCTTGGGAGTACCTCTGAGAATGTCAGAATTGAACGAAGCTCTGAGTTCCGCAGACAGGTAAGTTCCTACCGTGAAATGTTGGATTACTCCGATAAAATCAGCGTTCCGGAACAGCTAGACGGTATTCTGCGCGAGTATCAGATTTACGGGTTCCGGTGGCTGAAAACGCTGTCTGCGTACGGTCTGGGCGGAATCCTCGCGGACGATATGGGACTTGGAAAGACATTGCAGGCGATAGCGCTGATGCTTGACGAAAAGCGCTCCAAAGGCGGCAGAAGCCTTGTCGTATGTCCGGCTTCCCTTGTACTGAACTGGCAGGGCGAGATCGAAAAATTCGCGCCGGAACTGCGGGTGCTTGCCGTCATGGGAACGGCTTCCGAGCGCGCCGCGCAGTTCGCAGAAATGGAAAAATACGATGTTGTGATAACCTCCTATTCCCTTATCGCAAGGGACTTCGCGGAGTATCAGGAGCATGAATTCCGCTATGAATTTCTGGACGAAGCGCAGTATATCAAGAACAGCTCCACGCAGACGGCAAAGGCGGTGAAATCCGTGAACAGCCGCTGTCGGTTTGCACTGACCGGAACTCCGGTAGAGAACAGCTTTGCGGAACTCTGGAGCGTATTTGACTACATCATGCCGGATTATCTTTTCAGCTACAGGTATTTCCGGCAGCATTACGAATCCCCGGTCGTAAAGGACGGAAACGAGCAGGCGAAACAGTCGCTGCAGCGCATTGTGAAGCCGTTTATCCTGCGCAGAATGAAGTCCGGGGTGCTGACCGAGCTTCCCGAAAAAACGGAAACTGTGCTGCTTTCGGAAATGGAAAAGGAGCAGAGCGGAATTTACTCCGCGAACGTTGCGGAGGTGCGCTCCGCGGTGACGGCTTCAAATGGTGATAACACCGAAAAAATAAAGATCCTCGCAATGCTGACGCGATTACGGCAGATATGCTGCGACCCGGCGCTGGTCTATGATAATTACACCGGGAAAAGCGCCAAGCTGGAGCAGTGCATGGAGCTTGTGGAAAGCTGCGTTAATTCCGGGCACAAGCTGCTTTTGTTCTCGCAGTTCACGTCAATGCTGGATATTGTCGCGGCGCGTCTTGACGGCATGGGAATACGGTATTTCATGCTGACTGGTTCCACAAAACCAGCACAGCGGCTGAAAATGGTGAACAGCTTCAACAGCGACGACACCAGCGTATTCCTGATATCGCTGAAAGCGGGCGGCACGGGGCTTAACCTTACCGGCGCGGACGTTGTTATACACTACGACCCGTGGTGGAACAGCTCGGCTGAAAATCAAGCTTCCGACCGCGCTTACCGTATCGGGCAGAAGAAAAACGTGCAGATATATAAGCTCATCACCCGGAATACCATCGAGGAGAAGATACGCGAGTTGCAGCAGGCAAAATCCGGGCTTGCGGATATCATACTCAGCGGAGGGGAGAACTCCGGAAATATCATGAGCATGACCTCTGAAGAGATACTGGAATTGCTGAAATGAGCCTTGTAAAATGAAAAGTCCCCACAGAGCTGCGGCTTTGCGGGGGCTTCTATATTGTGCGGCGATTTTAATCAAGAAATTCCTCGTTGATAACGCCGAAATCAGGTCCGGAGCAGAAAAGTCCATGGTGCTCCCAGACTGCCGCGTCGTATTTCTTCATCAGTTCAGAGGCGGCGAGCGCTATTTCAGCGCCGCCCTCTAAGCCCCACGCGATTCGCCATGCGTTACCCTCGCCGTTTATCTCTACGATTCCGATGGAGTGCTCCGGGTCAGGAATGCTTTCACACATCTTTTTCCGAAACCTCTTTCGGATATTCACGGAGTTCATCGGGATCGTGCAGCGGATTCCACACCTGCGCAAAGAACGGATCCACCTTTGCTCGATTGCCGTAGTTTCAGCTTCTGCGTTCGCACTCGTCGCACCAGTGACCGCCCTCCAGGACAAGACGCGGGCTGGCAGTGAATTTATGTCCGAAAGCGCACTGAAATTCCAGCTTGCCGCTCCAGTCGCCCTTGTTCATTTCTGTGCTGAGCAGCCTGCCGCATATCCGCAATGTCAAGTTCGCTTTCCGGTTTGGTTTCGTCATAGCCGTGATTTATCGGAACAACTGCGTCCCAGTTCGTGAAATGCTGCATTTCGGAGAGCTTATCCGGAAGCTCCTCCCATCTTTTGCGGCCGCCCCAGTAGGCGTCGATGTGATCCTCCGCGTTATCCTCTATAAAGTGTAATGTTCCGTGATCTGTCCGTGCCAGCTTGTCAAAGCCCCTGCGGAGAATGCTTCCCATGAGCCGCTGACCGCCCGGCAGCCTGCAGAGTATCTTTGAAACATTGCACAGCGCTCCGAGCTTTTCAAGATAGCAGTCATAGAAATACTACATTGAATCATGGCGTAAATGCAGGTAATTTTCCAGTTTGTCGCTGTCGAGATAATACTGACCGTGGAAGTTCAGCGTTGCTTACTTTTTGGGACTGAGAATATAGTCAAGATTTGTTATGCCTATAGCGCCGTAAATTATCCTGTACATCTCGTATGTAGAGATACGGCAGGGCGCGCCGCCGCCTATATTGTAGATGTGTCCCCAGAAACTCTCTTCAAGCGTACCGTCGTGGAAGAAAGCGCAGAGGTTCTTCATCGCACGAGCCGAATCACGGTCGGAGCAGTATTCAAGCACGTTATCGAAGCAATTGTGGAACATTATCGCGTCCTCAATTTCTGCCATTGCCCTGCCGATTATACCCATCTGCCGCAGGGAAACCCAGTATTTCAGACCGCTTTCGATAACAAGCCGTTCCGCCGCGGCTTTTGAAACCGCATAATAGTCGAACATACTAGGCTTTATCGGATCGCCGACCCTGCCCCAGTGTACAGGCGGCATTCTGTCGCCCGTTTCGGCAACTGTGCCTATGTAGACGAGGCGGGTGCGCTCCTGCTGTCCAAACTCGTAAATCGCGTTGATTATATTCCGCGTGGAGCCGTAATTTACTTTCATTGCCTGCTTCGGGTAGAAGTCTGCGGAGGGGAAACGAACGCCGCAATGTGAAGGATCAGGTCGCAGCCCTTCACGCATTTCAGTACGTCGTCATAGTTGTTGAGGTCGCCCCATACTATTTCCAGCCCCGGCGTTTCCATATAGGACTTCAGAATATTACGGTTCTTTTCGGAATCCCTTGCTAGAATAGCTATATCCTGCTTCTCGGAGTATTTCAGAATTTCTTTCAGGCTTGCAAAGCCCATTCCTCCGGTAGCGCCGGTAACGAATACGCGCTGTTTCATGATATCACTCACCTTTCATGCCGATGGTCTTTGCTTTGCCGTCAAGGATATCGGCGCAGAGCTTCATAATCGTCGATAGCCGCGTCAATATCGTCCTCTGTAACTCCCAGCGGTACGCTGCCGAGATTCTTGTCGATATAAAGCTCGCCGTACTGGATATCGCACAGCCTCGGCATATACAGACCGCCTTCGATGTTGTTCTTTTTCTGCTGTTTGAGCATACTCTTTGTGCCGAGATAAAAAAGGAACTTCGGCACTGTCTTTATCTTCTTCTCGGGGCAGCACAGGCGTTGAACCTGGGGATACCGAAGAGTTCATCTCGGCGATGAAGGGGATAATGCGAATGCCTCTGGGAAGCGTTTTGCAGATGCTGTGCTCTATAAACTACATACTCAATGATGAAAAGCTGGAATTAAAGGACATCACGATATTTGATGGCGAGCAGTCCGAAATGACCTCGCAGCTTGAGAGCGCCCGTTCCGAAAATGAACTTTCACAGCCGGTAAACAACCCGCAGAATGCCCAGAACACCTATCGTCTGGAACAGCAGATACTCAAAATGGTAAGAACAGGCGACACAGAGGGCTTAACGCGCCTGCGGTAAACGGGGGAATTCTAGCTTCAGAGCAGCTGAGGCAGGCGAAAAACACGCTTGTGGTGCTTGCAACGCTGGTTTCACACGCGGCAATACAGGGCGTAATGGAAGCTGACGAGGCGCTTTTATACAGCGCAGCGAGAGATTCAACAATCTTCAGCAGATCACAAATCTGCAATATAACATGGTCCTTGATTTTGCCGACAGAATGAGCAGTATCCGTCAGGGGGAAAAGCCTACCCAGCTGACCATATCCGTTTCAAACTACGTCCGCCGTCACTTTTCGGAAAAAATATGCGTTGAGGATATAGCCAGGGAGCTTTTTTATGAGCCGTCCGTATCTTTCAGCTAAATTCTCGCGCGAAGCCGGAATATCTCTCACGGATTTCATTCTGAAACAAAAAACGGAGGAGGCGAAGCGCCTTCTTTGTTGTTCGGACAAATCTGCCGCAGCAATAAGTTCCTACCTCGGTTTCTCATCGCAGAGCCATTTCTCAAGGGTGTTCAGAAAGTACTCCGGTAAAACTCCGGCGGGATACAGGGATAAATATCAGCGATAATGCTGATCACAAATCTTGTTTTTATGTTTGGAATTTATACGGGTAAATCTTATACCATATGTGTATTTCCCTTGACTTGATTTATATTTTGTGATATAATTGGTTTGTGTTATTATGTCGAATTTTGCGAGGTTGTAGAATGAAAAGAATAAAGCTTACTGCGCTGCCGTGTATATGCGCTGATGTTTTTGACGGTACTGACATAATCAGACCAGGAGGAGAAGCGCTGAATTTTGCTGCCCATGCCTCTCGCTTTGATGAGATGGATGTTACGCTGCTTGGAATTGTCGGAAAAGATAAATATGCGGAAGCGATAATGGATTCAATATCAAGGCTTGATATTGATAAAAGCCATATACGCACTGATGAAAGGTATCAGACTGCCAATAATATGACATACCTTACAGCAGACGGCGACAGGTATTATAAAGATGATTCATGGAACGGAAAAATACTTGATGATATCATTCTGAACGATGACGAAATCAGAATATTATCCGAATCCGATGTGGTCTTTGTTCACTTCTGGGCTTCGTGTTTTTCGCAGGTAGTTGAACTGAAGAAAACGTCCGGATTTAAGCTTGCAGTGGATTTTGACGTCTACAGGGATTTTGCTGATATGGAACGGCTTGCACCGTATATGGATTTCTTTATGATAAGCGGCTCGGAGGAACTGCTGCCGAAGTTCAGAGAGTTATCGTGTAAGTATGATTGCCTGTTCAATATATCCCTTGCAGAACGAGGAAGCGTCACATACTTTAAAGGCCAGGAATTCAGAGTGCAGGCTGTAAAGGTCGATACCGTAATTGACACGACCGGGTGCGGCGACAGCTACCACGCCGGATTTGTATGCTCATATATGCTTGAAAATGATATTGAAAAGGCTATGAGGGTTGGTTCTGAGATCGCAGCAGAAACCCTGAAACATTACGGCGGCTTCTGATTATACCATGATATAATAAACAGCACCGGAAGTGATTTTCGTTCACTTCCGGTGCTTTTATTATTGAAACTTGAATTCAAATCTTACGGCATAACCTGCAAAGAACAGATGCCAGCAGAGCGCCATAGGGAACTCCTTTCAAATAAATACAGTGAAAGGCCTGTCTACTGCCCTTCACGGAACCGTACGTGCGGATTTCCCGCATACGGCTCTTCAAACAATCGTTTGACCCCCGGTCCCATATATTGGTCGTCAGATGAGGCTCGGCGACATAGTAATTCCACACTCTCAGATACTTTTCGTATCTGAATCTGCCTTTCTGGTCGCGTCTGTTCAACATCCGGTATGTCGAATATTTAAAATACTTCCATAAATTCTGTATACCGAACCGTGTAAATGCCAATAATGCCCACGGAAAGTGAAGTATTAGGACATGAAAAGAACACACGGATTATGATTTACTTTGAGGACAGATTTGCAGCTTAACGTCTATTGGGGACTTTGGTCTGTCGGTCAACCCCTCTGTCACTCCGTGACACCTCCCCCCACTGGGGGAGACAACCCAGACCCCTGTAGTTTATCCGCTGGAAGATACCGGTGAAGTAGAAAAGCAGCGAATTAGCTACGTTGCTCTTCACCGTTTATCTTGCAGCTGCGTTGGGACACTCTCCAGGGCTACCCTGTTTCGCTGCATTTTTAGCTTTGGTACGTTTTTCGGGATTATTCGCGTTTACACAGTTCTTTTTCAGACCCCATCAAATAAACGCCAAACTCCGGCAGTTACGAACTGCCGGAGCATTTTTATTCTGATAAACGCTCAATCAATTGACCCGTCTGCCGCTTTCTTTGATTTCGCCGGAACGGTATGCCCTCAGAAGCTCGCGAAGGTCGTTTATCTGCTCCAGAAGCTCCGCACCCTTGTCGGTGTCAGAAATATTTGCGCGGCGTTCCAGCCTTTCAACAAGATGTATCTCCGGAGTGTGCTCGCTTTCGCCGGCAACAAACGGCTTGTGCTCCGCCAGATTCAGGCTGTGCGAATCGTATATCAGCGTGTATCCGGCAATTCCCGTAGCCTTCTGGTACGCCTTGGAAATCCCTCCGTCAATAACGAACAGCTTTCCGCCCGCCTTTACGGGTTTTTCTCCGTTCTTTATCTTCACGGGAACATGACCGTTGATTATATGACCTCTCTCCGGGTCAAGCCCGAACATTTCAAGTATCCAGCCGCAGACTTCCGCCTGCTCTGAAAAATGATAATAGGCGTTGTAGTTTTCCTTGTGCAGTTTCTTGTCATCAAGGAAATACCTCTCAAAGAACGCCATCTTATCCTTGCCGTAAAGCGGTGAACGTGCTCCGCTCCACAGATACCACATATAGTCGGCGGCGTAGTCTTTTTCCTCGCCAGGCTGCATGAAATACGCCTTGTTCGCGATTTCGTCAAGTTTATCAAGCAGAGCCTTGCCGGAATAATCCGTTCCCGCGATATTCACACTCTGGAGCTGCCCGTTTTCGTCAAGCGGAATACAGCCATGAAACAGCAGATTTCCGTTTATCGTCTTGTACATTGAGCCCTTTGAATACAGGAACCGAATGTGGGAATTGAGCCGCTCGCTGTGCATAAATGAATTCTCCAGCACAGACATAAGCTCATTTTCAGCGTCCGTCAGCGACAGCGGATCTTTACGGCAAACCGTCGGGAAGTTCTTGTCTAGCAGTTCGTACTCACTGCCGTCGATCGTTACTGTTCCGCGGTCAAAATCGACCATTCGGAATATATCGCGCTTTCCCATGCCCCATTCCGGGTGGCGCTCAATAAGCTGACCCTCAAGCTTCAACTGAATTATCGTTATCGCCTTGTGCATTTTGGCTACGAGCTTTGTGTCCACCGGGTCGTAGATGTTGTCGTCCAGAGTCTGCGGCATGAACAGAGCACAGTCGTCGTTCTTATAGTACTCCCCTGCGAACACTGCAAGCGCCCTGAGATTAAGCCCGTATCCGTCCTCAAGCACGTCGAAATTGTTGTACCGCATGGAGATCCTGATAACATTCGCGATAAGCGCCCGGTTTCCTGAAGCCGCTCCCATCCAGGAGATGTCGTGATTCCCCCACTGGATATCAACATCATGTATTTTCATCAGTTCGTCAAGGATCACGTCAGCTCTCGGACCCCTGTCGAAAATGTCACCTATCAGATGGAGTTTGTCGATGGCAAGCGACTGGATAAGCTCGCAGAGGGATTTAATAAAGCGGTCTGCAATGCCGGTATCAAGAATAGTCGTGATTATCTCGTCGTAATAGTATTCCTTGACCACATCATCGGTGACATTCAAAAGCTCGTCAAGGATGTACACCATGTCCTTCGGGATACGCTTGCGCACCCGGGAACGCGTATATTTAGCCGACACCGCCTCGCAGACTAAAATCAGGCGATATATCGTGAGTCTGCGCCACTCGTCGGACAGTTCGTCCTTCATGCGGAGGTTTTTCAACTGCTTGTCAGGATAGTAGATAAGATACGCCAGCGCTTCACGTTCGGCTCCGGAAACCGACTTCCCGAGGATTATGTCAATCTTGTTCTTGATCATTCCCGAAGCGCTTTTCAGCATGTGGAGGAACGCTTCATACTCACCGTGGATATCACTGAAAAAATACTCCGTTCCCTTTGGAAGGCTGCGTATCGCAGAAAGATTCACGATCTCGCTCACTGCGCTGTCGATTGTCGGGAACTCCTTAGCCAGGAGCAGCAAATACTTTTTGTCCATGTTGTTTTCCTCGAACAATATCTTTAACTTATCTGCACGAAAAACAGGAATATGTTAATCCACAATACAAAGAGTGCCATCGTCTTTCACTAAAAAGAAAGTAATGCCTGCATTTTTTATTTGTGGAAGTGATACCCATTTTTTAGCAAGCTCGTTACTTTTTTCCGTATAAGATATCGCGACCACTGGCTTTATTCTTTCACCAAACGCACTTCCAGTCATTAGTTGACCAATCGCTTCCCTCATTAAACTATATCCTTTTTCTTTCGAAAATTTCTTACTCTCAACAATAATGGTACTATCGTCTTTCGTTTCAATAACAACATCACCTATTCCGGATTTTGACGTTACTATAATGTGAGCATCATACCCTTCTATTGCGAATTCACCTTGCCATTTGTCACACTCTGTATCCAACTTTTTAAATCCATTTTTTAAATAGAAATCTTCAATTTCAAAGTGAATTGTATTTTTAGTTTTTACATGAGCTCCATCAATTGATACATGAACATTTTTATCAGTTAATTCGTTTTTTATAAAGTATAAAGCAATATATAAACTTACCTCTGGTTCTGTCATTCTTTAATATACTCCTTATTTACCAAACTGCTTGAAGAATTTCGATTTGTCAAGCCAATATATTATTTATATTATATCACACTCACTTGACTTTTTCAATCCCTGGGAGGAAATTCACAGACTGAAAAATACAGATTCAGAGTAAGTTTACCCTATTTCTACAGCAAAACCTCCTCTTGTACATCCTCCACAATTAAAGTTCTATAGTGGTTGAATTGATCTGAAGCTCCGGCGAATGGAAAGGTATCACCCTTACGAACCTGTTGTGCTTCATCAGTTCCGTGAATTCAGCAAAATTCTGATGCACCGGATATCTGAGGAATTTCATTCTGCCGGAGTTTATCAGCCTTTCGCTAACTGAGCCTGGCTCGAGTGTGCCGGTCATGATCGCAGCGCCGCCGCCAGCAAGAATGCTTTCCGCAATGTTCTGCGAGCAGCTGCTGCGAAGCTGAGGGTCGCTCAGGAACAATATATCTGCCGTATTTTGGTTCCGGAAATACTATTGTTCTGCGCTGTTCCCTTATCTCTGAAACAGCGGAAACAATTGCGTCACAGCACTCTGAAAAACTGCGGCTGTCATTACCGTACGCGCAGTCTGCAAAGTGTGATTTTCATTTATTCCCTCGTTCAGATTTATCTTTACACATTCTATCAAACTATGTGTAAAATTCGCTATCCTCTTTATGTTATATTCTTGTAAAGCGGAATTACATCTGCTGAAATCTGCTATTATGACATTACCACGAACATAAATGATTTTCAAACTGCGGCAGATTTTCTCTTGACTTTTCTCCTGCCTTGTGATAAAATCGGTATATACTTTAATAAGCATAAGAGGGTCATTTTATGAAACTTGATGTATTAGGTCTGCTTGGCGCATGCTCCTATGCGCTTGACTGCGTGGAAGCGGAACTTGTTCATGTTACCAGCCGCCATGCGAAGCGCGTGGCATATATGAGCGTATGCACCGCGGAAACACTTGGCGTGCATGGAAACGCACTGCAGGATCTCGCAGCATGCGCGCTCCTTCATGACAACGCCCTCACGCAGTATATCCAGGAGGAATTCCACGGAAACGCCGAATCGCTGGATCTGCTGCCGGAGATCCCGCATCTGGGGCTTCACTGCTCTCAGGGCGAGGAGAATATCCGAAATCTGCCGTTCAGCACCGACGTCAGCGGAGTAATTCTATACCACCATGAAAACGCAGACGGAAGCGGTCCGTTCGGGAAAACTTGGGGGGAAATCCCGCTGGCTGCCCGGATAATACATCTGTGTGATTTGCTGGATGCATTCTGCCGCGCCGATAAATTCACCCCGGAAGTCTGGAACAGAGCGGAAGCTTTTATTTCCCGGGTTCGCGGGAAAATCTTCGACGATGAGTGCGCTGAAGCATTCCTGAATGCATTCCCAGCGGAGCATTTTATGTCTCTCGGAAACGACGACCTTGAATCGCACCTGTGGAGCATAGTACCGCGCGGGAAGCAGGAGCTAAGTTTCCAGCAGATCAAGGCGCTGGCTGATTTCTTCGCAAAAATAGTGGACTACAAATCGCCGTTCACCAGCACGCATTCGATCGGAGTTGCCTCCTGCGCTGAAAAGCTGTCCCGCTTCATGGGATTTGACGAGGAAACCGCGCAAAAAATGTACCTCGCCGGAGCGCTGCATGACATCGGTAAAGTCGCGGTGGGCAATGAAATACTCGAAAAACCCGGTCGCCTGACTGACGAGGAATTCGCAGAAATGAAGCATCACGCCGCATACACCTACTACATACTCTCGGAAATCGAGGATTTCGAAGAGCTGCGCGACTGGGCTGCATTCCATCACGAGCGGCTTGACGGCACAGGGTATCCATTCCGGAAAACCGCCTCGGAACTGAACACGCAGGAGCGTATGATGGCATGCGTAGACATTTATCAGGCTCTGACTGAGAGCCGCCCTTACAAGCCCGGAATGCCTCATGAAAAAGCCTGCGCTATTCTGCGTGAAATGGCGGGCAAAGGCTGGCTTGATGCCGGAATAACAGAACAGGTAGACGCTTGTTTCGGTACAAAAAATGCGGGGTAATTTTACCCCGCATTTTATTTAAGCTTAATATACGATTTTATTTCAGTGTTTTTAATGTTTCGGGAAATATCTCCCAATAGAACCTGCGAGCAGACGGCGGAAAATCGCCGAGTATTCCATGCTCAGGGTCGTAAAATACGCCGTCTGCGTAAAGCGACCAGTGCCAGCATCGAGGAGTTTCAAGGCTGAGGAGCGCGCACCTAGGGAGGTCGAAAATTGTTTGCGCCTGCTTTCGTTCCGGCGAAAAATTAATTCCGTGATCGGTCAGGACGCGCTTCATTTCGCGAAGGTCGGTTTCCCGGCTGTTCCCGAGGTATTCACAGATGTATTCGGCAGTAGTTCCAAGCAGCATTGCGAGGACTGCCTGACCACATTGAAGGTCAGTTGGTTCGTGGATATAATCAATATTCATTTTTCACCTTATATGACGTTTGCCTGCCAGGAAACACAGAAATCCATCAGTCAGTTATATCGTTCAGAAAAACGTAATAAACGTCTCCGCACTTATCCGTGTGCAAAAATCTGCCATAGTCGAGAACCTTTCGCTCAGTTCCCTCCCTGCATACTATCCTGTATTTTACACGGTCGATGTCCCGTTCCCGTTTTATCTGTGTATAACACACCGTCTGCTTCTGTCAGCAAGCGAAATTTCTGATGTAACGATTCGGCGCACTCTACCCATTTTCCCTTTTCAAACCGTTTTTTAGAGGTTCACTTATTTATTATCCTCTATAACAAGAAGCGTCTTTTTCCCATCAGTATTCTTCAAGAATGCTGATTCCGACCATTTATGAGCAAAAGATAATACTTCAAACATCTTTCAGTTAATTATACCACACGAGATAGATTTTTTCAATCATTATTTTATACAAAGATATTATTGCGAACAAAAAGCGCAACAATATCAGATAACACAGACCATGAAATAAAGCGTTGACCCGTTTTGAGCATGTCCGCATTGATTTTCTGTAATATAAATCTCTTCTCTGTACTAACACATTAATAAAAAGGCGGCTTAAATATCTCATATCCTGAGAATTATAAGCCGCATTTATTTTGATGTTTGAATCAAAAATCTGCTTATTCAGTCCCCCGCCTTAAAATTGTATACCGGCTTTATAATGCTGACTATCTCGGCAGTGGGCGTGATGTTGTCAACGATATCCTCCATGCTTTTGTAAGCCATCGGGCATTCGTCTATTGTCGAAAGGTGTATCGAGGTGGAGTATATCCCCTCCATGCTGTTCTGGAATTCATCAAGCGTGAACTTTTCCTTTGCAGCATTGCGGCTGAACATTCTCCCAGCCCCGTGAGGCGCGGAACAGTTCCACTCAGGATTCCCCTTTCCGATACAGATAAGGCTGCCGTCCCGCATGTTTATAGGAATGAGCAGCTTCTCGCCCTTCTTTGCCGACACTGCGCCCTTGCGGACTATGTTGCTTTCATGGTCGATATAGTTGTGTATGGTCTCAAACCGCTGGCAGTCTGAAAGCTCCATGCCAAACGCCGCGGAAAGTATGAGCCCTGCGATGGTCACGCGGTTCAGCGACGCGAATTCCTGGCATATGCGCATATCGTGCAGATACATTTCGCGGTATTCCCCGGTGAGATAACAGAGCTCCCTCGGAGTGAAGCACTCATGTGCCTGAAAGCTGCTGCGAAGCTCCTTTATCGCCGCCTGGATCTCACTGCGCCTTCCCTCAGCCTTGTAGCGCGCGATAAGCTCGTTCTGCTGACGGAACAGCTTATCCTTTCCGCACATAAGTTCGTATGCAAGGCTCTGGTAATGCTCCGCGACCTGTGTGCCAAGATTGCGGCTCCCTGTGTGGATAACCAGATACTTGTTACCCTCGTCGTCGCTGTCTATCTCAATGAAATGATTGCCTCCGCCGAGGGTTCCGATGCTGCGCTCCAGCCTCTTTGTGTCCTTGAGTTCCCGGTAGCATTTCAGCTCCATAAGCTCTGGGAATCTCACGATCCTTCCCTCATGTACTTTCATTCCCGAGGGTATGTTTTTCCGTATCGCTTCATCCAGCTTTTCAAAGTCGATCCCGATTTTTCCAAGCTCAACCGTATACATTCCGCAACCGATGTCAACGCCCACGATGTTTGGTATCACCATATCGCCGAGATCAGCGGTAAATCCTATTACACAGCCCTTCCCTGCGTGGACGTCCGGCATTATGCGAATACGGCTGCCCTTTACAAAAGGCTGGTCGCAGAGCAGCTTTATCTGCTCCTCTGCTGTTTCCTCGATAATGTCGGTGTATACTATCGCCGATGAGTAGGTCCCTGTTATTGTTTTCATGGAAGTTCTCCTTTCTGCCTTGCGGCGTTTCTTCCGATGAATTGAGTATACAACATCAGCACGGAAAAGTCACGGAAAAAAACTTGCGAAAACAAAAGAGCGCCGGAGCGCCCTTATCTTATTCCAAGCTCAAACTGCATTTTAAGCCGTTTTTTTATCTCGTCTACAAGCGATTCCGGCGCATTGACTTTCATCATCGGTCCGAAGGACAGAATGCGGATAAGCATTTCGGTTTCGTCATTTTCGGAATAGTATATTCGCAGCCGATACCTGTTTCCGCCGAGATGCGCAGTCTCCCGCTCGAAATGTGCGAAGTGGAGCATTGCGCGCTCCAGCGTATTGCGACAGTTGATAAGCTCCGCCTCCATGCAGAGCATTTTCGGCGGTTCCGGCTGACCCTGTTTGCAGTACAATCCCGGGCAGAGAAGTATCTCCTCTATCCCGGCAAGTCTGAGCATATCGACATTCCGGCAGCCGGCGACGTCCAGTCGGAATTTGTCGTCTTTTTCGGAATACTCCAGGCTTTGCAGGCGGCACTTTATACGGCGCGTCCTGCCTTTTGCGCTGTGATACAGTATCTCGGCTGTACTTCCCGCTTTCACGCCCTCAAGCGCAGTGCGGAACACGCTGATATAATGCGGATCCTCGAACGGGTCGCCGTCAAGATAACGGTCGAAATACACGATATCATCCGGCTGGAACAGCGGCTGTATTCCTTCCAGGAAGCTCCAGTCCACCCCGAACAGTTTCATGCGCGGATCCTGGGATACCGCCTTCAGCCAGCGCTTCTGCAATAATGTAAGCGGCGTTGTCGGGGCTTTTTTCAGCGGGGTGGAAAGGCCGCTAAGAAGCTGCCATTCACCGCTGTTCAGCGCCGGAATTATCTTCAGAAAGCTCTCAGAAAACGCCTTTTCATCGCATATCTGCTTCATGAGCTCCGGAGTAAGCTCCCCGGAAACAGCCCGGCGGAGTATCTCGGAAACTGCGCTGAAATACGCGCCGTAAACCTCATGGAACAGCATTTTAACCGCCCCCTATTCCGTAAATTTCGTACATCTTCTGCATATCGTCCCGGAGCAGATTCTCGGCGGTGCGGTCGCCGAAATCAAGCTGAATTATCCTTCCGGTGAAAGTACGGATCCACGAGCGGATTTCCGCGCTGTCCGTAAGTTCAGCGGAAAAACGCGCGGTGTGCTGGTCTATCCGCTCCACTGTGCCGCAGCGCTTTTCACGGAGCAGTCTGCGGTAGATGTGCTCCTCGTTTTCTCCTATGTATATCAGGAATTCCACGCGCTGTGACCTTGCTCTTTTGCTGAATGCAACTCCCCACATATTCTGCTGCATTCCGCTGAGGACGCCGCGCAGCTCGTCAAACCTCGGAGCGATTTCACCTATCCTAACTCCCGTTATGAAATCAATGCGGTAGGAACGTATTTCATGAACCACAGGGCTGTACGCCATCAGCCATTCCCTGCCGCTCTGTACGCTCGAAAATATCTTCAGCGGAACGACTTCCCACTCAGACGAACGCACCGTTATCCAGGCAGAGCGTTTCTCAGACATTGCAGAAAGCAGTTCGCACAGGATATCGCTGTCAAGTGCGCGAGTTATGTAGTGGTGCTTGAATCTGAATATACTTTCGGAACTTTCATCAAGCATAAAATTGCCCAGAGCGCCGCACGGAGCAATTTCCGAAAAGAAGTCAACAGCGTCGCCGTATCCGGAAATCTCCGGCGTTTCGCTCCGGCAGTACAACACCTTTCTGCCCTGCTTTTCAGTCCGGATAAGCCCTAGCGCTTCGTATTCAGACAGCTTTTTTCGCACTCCGGATTCGTCAAAGGTCATAGGCTCGCTGAAACAGGCTGTGTAATTATTCAGCCGCTCCATTATTTCCGGGAAAAGCAGCGGCTTCTCGTCCAGCATATCCATCAGCAGAAAGTGCAGCGTGATATCCCGGTCGGTGAAGCTGCAAGTCCGCAGCAGGCGGTACAGCGGGTTTCGTTCGCCGCTGCGGCTGTCTATTGACAGGAAAACATTTTTTCCGCGGGAGTCCCGGGAGCTTTCGGTGTGCTCCCCGAGCACGCACTCAAGACGGCGACGCTCGTTGTCGTATGTTCTGCCGCTTTTACCGGCAAAGCCGCTGCGCGTGCGGAAGCCATAAACATAGAATTCCCGCATATATCCGCGTATCTTTTCACCAGCTCGCTGAATGCCACCAAACCACCTCCCACGCAGTTTCTTCAAGTATATCACGAATTTTACGCATTGTCAATTGCCGAGCGTCCTTTTATCAAGCAAAATGGAGCCGCAGAGGCTCCATTTTTGTTCTATTCCTGACAATTGTCAAGAGTCCTGTCCCGGCGCTTCTCAGCCGGGCTCATTGCGTTTTCGAAGGTCCGATCCTCAATGTCAAGATCGCCGTTCTTCGCCGCCGGCGCCAAGTCCTCCAAGCTTTTCGACCGTGATATGAGTCTGATCATGCCGGGAAGAATTTCTGAATTATACCAATGACGAATATAACAGCGATCATCACAGGAAGAATATAAGTCATATATCCACGCATGAAGTTTTTCATCTTCATACCTTTTCCTGTGTTTACTTCACTAATGTAATTATCCCAGCTCCAGCCCTTCTTCATTGTGCAGAACAGCGTCAGCACAAGGGAGCCTAAAGGAAGCACCAGATTGCTTACGATGAAATCCTCGATATCCATTATATTGGTACCCTCGCCCAGCGGCTGGAATCCACTCAGCACATTGAATCCAAGGCAGCAGGGTATTGAAAGCACAAGAAGCAGAATTCCGTTGAAAATGCAGCATTTACGTCTGCTCCAGCCTGTAAGGTCCTCAACGCAGGCGGTGATCTCCTCGAATACAGCGAGCACGGTAGAGAGCGCTGCAAACGACATGAACACAAAGAACAAACTTCCCCACAAACGCCCGAGAGGAATATGGTTGAATATATTCGGGAGAGTAAGGAAAATAAGACTTGGACCGCTGTCAACGTCAACGCCATACGCAAAGCATGCCGGGAAGATGATAAGTCCGGACGAAAACGCAACGAACGTATCCAGCAGCGCAACGTTCACAGACTCCCCGAGCAGCGATCTGTCCTTGCCTATGTAGCTTCCGAAAATGGCCATTCCGCCCATTCCGAGGCTGAGCGTAAAGAACGCCTGATTCATCGCGTTTACAATAACGTTTCCAATGCCGACTTTTTGTATTTCTTCGATGCTTGGCTTGAGATAGAATGCAAGCCCCGCTTCGCCTCCTTCCATGAAGAAGCTGTTTATCGCAAGGATCACCATTATCACCAGCAGAGCCAGCATCATCACCTTCGTCACGCGCTCCAGTCCGTTTTTAAGTCCTATCGAACATATCAGCACTGCCGCAGCAAGAACTATCGCCACAAACAGTATCATTGTCAGCGGATCTGCAAGCACGGAGTCAAAGTGCTCGGATATACCGGCTGCGTCCAGATCGGCAAGCGTCCCGCCTGCAGTGGAGAAGAAATACCTCAGCATCCACCCGGCTACCGTGGTGTAGAACATCAGCAGTATATAGCTTCCAATCATCGCGGCAACGCCGTGGTAATGCCACTTTGAGCCTTTCGGCTCGATCTGCTGATACATCTTGACAGGGCTGCACTGTGCGGCTCTTCCGACTGAAAACTCCATTGTCAGCACAGGTATGCCCAGTATCGCCAGGAACACAAGATAGATAATCACGAACAGCCCTCCGCCGTTCTGCCCTACGATATACGGGAACTTCCAGACATTTCCTATACCTATGGCGCAGCCTGCGCTCAACAGTATAAATCCCAGTCTGCTCCCAAGTTTTTCTCTGCTCATTAAACAACCTCCGTTTTTGACCGCAGTATTTTCCGGATAATATTGCAGCACTTTTTCGACATAAGGTCACCTCTAAAAACCTTGTTTGAGTGAAAATGTGTATAGCACACCGCCT
>ERZ1106915.1443-NODE-1443-length-19996-cov-49.400130_pt1 | contig 19996 bp, 20 predicted proteins | sample MGYA00403653_ERZ1106915 | MGnify/ENA primary metagenome ERZ1106915 (study PRJEB35170, sample SAMEA104062404) | human gut metagenome | biome: human gut; feature: human-associated habitat; material: faeces | place: Denmark | collected 2012-06-06 ... | reverse complement strand
GTAACTATTCACAAATCTTATATCAGTTTTTAACGTTTACACAAAACTTGAAACGCTCTCTTCTAACATGGTATAAATCTTTTTATACTCGTATTCTCTCTTTTCATTCTGAGTTGTTATACACTTCATTGTAAAACCAATTTCTTCATCAGACCCGAGTAAATCATCGATACTACAATCACAACAAATCCAAATTGGCGAATTAGCAGGAACATTAAAATCTTCATAAATCAGCCCGTTCTTAAGAAATACTTGAACACATTTCATATCAAATGGAAGTTCCATTTTGACTTTTGTATGTCCTGCATTGCCTGATTCCCTTAAATATTCAGGAGGTGCACATTCATCTATATCAAATGAATCGAACTCATAAAAAGGAAACATCTCATATTTCTTTCGCTTAATGTAATCAAAGATTGTCTGCATCACTATTATAATAATGGATGCTACAATACCTGTCAAAACACTATCTAATGTCATGATAACCACCCGCTTTCAATTTTCTAATAAACTCATTATACTCTGAAAATTCCATTCACTAAAGTATCAGTTTCTGTTTGCCAGAACCATCTGCTCCATCATCAGCTGCATCTTCCTATTGAGGGAACGGACTTCGGCGGTTAGGGTCTCCAACTGTTCCTGCTGGTTCAGAACCATCTGGATCAGAAGGGACTTGTCAACGGTATTCAATTGTTCTTCGGTGTATCTGACTGCCATAGTGGAGCTCCTTTTCTTATTGGAGCCATTATAGCAGATATGCCACATTTCCGCCAGCCGGTGGCTGTTTTCCCTTCGTCATTATGACGGTGGAACAGTACTGAAAACCTGAGCAATCACTGCTTCCTTTCAGATTTTCAGTACTGTTGTCCACAATTGCCCTGCCTTCCCAGCCGCATGGGTGACAGAACAGAATCATTGTGAATAAACAGCGGACTGCAAGTCCAGCGAGATAAAACTGTCCACAAAAAATTTCTGCGAAATGGACAAAACTTAAAAGAGTTTCTTCGAATCCTCTGTCTGCTCTATCGGGTGTCTGGCAACAATCTCCAGTCCCTGCATGAGCATCGCGTACTGTTCCGGAGTAATTGCCAGTGCTTCTTCTTTGCTCCTTGACCAGTTGAAAGCACCGGTATCTAACCGTTTGTACAATAACAGGAAACCATCTTCCTCCAACAGGAGTCCCTTGATACGGTATGTTCTCTTGCCGCAGAACAGGAACAGGGTATTTCTGTCATAGGGATCTAAATGGAAATGGAAACGAATGATGTTTGCCAGTCCTTCCATGCCTCTGCGCAGATCCGTGTATCCGGTAGCAAGATATATTTTCTGAAATCCTGAAGCATCATTCAGCATGGCTGGCTGCTCCTATCAGATTTCTGAGGAACTCCGGTGAAGCGTCATTATAGAGAGCTATCGTGATTCCGCTTTCTGTATGAAGTGCTGCAGCTACAGAGGAATGTGTATGGGAGCCTTTCATCGGCATACTTTCTGTAGATGCTGTGAGTTCCACGAAAGAAGGGGACGGTTCACAGAGTTCCAGACAGGCTTCCCGGACTCGCCGCAGGCGATAGTAATAATTTGCTTTTGTTATGCCATGCTCCTGGCACAAGGCATCCACTTTCATATCAGAGGGACGGTTCTGACAGTCCTTGATCTGATTTGCCCATTGCTGTAGTCGAAACTGTTCTGCAACGAAACTGGTTTGAGTGCTCATAGTCTAACCTCCTGACGCTGGTCAAAAAAGTTCAGTACTGAACTTTTTTGACTGTGTATAGTGTGAGACTATTATTGCAGATATAAGCGGATGGAAAAAGGTACTTGCTATGGTGCGTTTACTTTACGAATGTATTGGTATATCAGTAATAACAAAGCTGTGATTTGGGCGCTGAATAAAGAAAGGCTGATAAACTGGGGCTTTTATGATTTAGCCACAGCCTATCAGTACATGCACGCTAACTATTGAAACTGCCGTGTACCGAACGGTATGCACGGTAGTGTGAGAGGACGGCGGCTAATCACCGCCTTCTACTCGATTTGATAGAAACTTGAGAACAATAATTTTCAAAAAACCAAATATCAATTTGTAATGTTTTTGAAGGAAAAAGTTCACAAAAGCATTTAGGAAATATTTACAAATTTGAATGGTTTTAAAAGAAAGAGATGTATGGAGCAATTTAGCAAATTTTATTGGAGAAATGGTAGCAAAGTATGCGGAAGCAATGGACTTGGATAATTTGCCTGATCCGGATTTTTATCTTCGTAGGGAAAGAATAAGACAGTTGTACACGGAGCTATATAAAGAGAAGAATATAACAAAGTTCAGAAATACAAAAATCTCTATTGAAAGAAAAGTTGCAGCATGATAATATGGCCGTATAGACGGATGAATAAATTTATAAATGCGGATATATACGGAATGTTGATGGAGGAAAAATCATGATTATCAGTGAAAGAATTTTTTATATGATGGAAAAGAAGAACATGACCCAGTTGGAACTATCAAAAAGGACCGGGATTGCAACAAGTAACATTAGTGACTGGAAGAAGAAAAAGACAAATCCCAAAGCGGACTGCCTGTTATCTATATGTGATGCATTGGAGATTACTCCCGAACAGCTTTTGACAGGAAAAGGAATTGATCCAGAATACAAAGATGCAGATATGGATTATGAAGTTACCAGAGCGGATATTAGAATTTTGAAACAGATTCACAGCCTTGGAGATGAGCAGTATAAAAGATTAATGGCGTATATGAAAGCCTTGCAGAAGTTGGAGCAGATGGAGAGTATAGTGGAGGATTAACCTGTGAAATCCCAATTTGTGGCTTCACGATAATGGAACGATATAAGCAGCTTATAGAAATTGCAACAGATTTGTTTGGAGGAAGAATGGAAGAAACAAAAGAATTGATTACTACAGATGATATTCGTAGTAAAGTGTATATAATTCGTGGACAGCAGGTAATGTTGGATAAAGATTTGGCAGAAATTTATGGCTATGAAGTAAAAAAGTTAAATCAACAAGTAAAAAGAAATATAGAAAGATTTCCGGAAGATTTTATGTTTCGACTATCTAATGGTGAAATTGATTCCGTGAGGTCACAAATTGTGACCTCACGGAAAAAGGATTTTTTTGCTGGACAGGAAGGCGGACGTAGATATTTACCATACGCATTTACAGAGCAAGGAATTTATATGCTTGCAACAGTTCTTCGTGGAAAATTAGCGGAACAACAGAGTATATTTATTATGCGTACTTTTAGGGAGATGCGTCACTATATTAGGCAGAATCAGCAGTTTGTTACCAGAAATGAAATGGATCTTTTAACAGCAAAGGTTGGAACAATAACGGAGAGGCAGGACCGAATGGAGAATAAGGTAGATTCAATTCAAAAAGATGTGAATATCTTAGCAGATAATTTTATTACCGATAAAGACAAAAAGAATTTTGTGATTTATAAAGGACAGAAGTTAGAGGCTGACATTGCTTACATAGAAATCTATCAGCAAGCAAAGAAATCAATCTATGTTGTAGATGATTATATGAATGCAAAGTCATTACAACATCTTTCTCAGAAGGCTGATGGTGTGGAGGTTGTTTTGTTCACAGAAAATGGAAAAGGTGGGAAGGGGTTTCTTACAAAATCTTTAGTGACAGATTTTCAAAATGAATATCCTTCTCTTCAAATTAAGCCTAATCCCGATTGTCATGACAGGTTAATTGTACTTGATTATGGTGAGGAGACAGAACTGGTTTATCACTGCGGAGCATCCAGTAAAGATGCTGGAAAGAAACTTTGTGCAATTAACCAGATTATAGAAACCGCAATTATTCATCCGGTAATAGATAGATTACTTTTGCTGCCGGATAAACAAATATAACTTGTGGTCAAATTTTTTGACCGCAAGGCAGAGGAATTGCTGGTATCTGCAAAGGCTAAGAAACGCTCTCTGCTGGCAGATAAGATTACAGGGGATAACATTTACAAGGCACTCATTTTCTTTGATAAATTGTATGCTCAAATGAACGAAGTAGAGAAACGGGAGTTCCTGTCGCAGTTAGTGGATAATGTGCAGATTTACGAAGAACGCAAAGAGAATGGTCAGTGGCTGAAATCCATAGAATTTAAGTTGCCGATTATAGAAAAAGAGTTTACACTAAGTTTGGACAATGATGCGCAAAACGAGACGGTGTACTTGTTGTCCTTTTCCATAGAAAAATGCTTCACCCACCAAAAAAGGTTCCAGCTCCGTACAGAGCTGAAACCTTTTTAAAATTCAAATAAAAAATGCCCAGAACCGGAATCGAACCAGTGACACGAGGATTTTCAGTCCTCTGCTCTACCAACTGAGCTATCTGGGCAGGAATACGGAATTCTCCGAAATCCGTGTTTTATTGTACATGGAATTGTCAGAATTTGTCAATCTTTTTTTAAAAAAGTCGCTTCTCGAAACTATCTTGACGAAAGCGGGAGGGAAGAAGATAATAATTGCATGAGAATAACCCTGAAAGGGCAAAAAGAGGAGGATAAAAATGGCACTTTTACATGTGAATTTCTTTTCTGATGTACTGGGGATGTGTACGTCAGCGGACGTGATTCTGCCGCAGCAGACAAACGGACAGATCGGAATGGAGGGAAAAGGTGCGGAAGGTAAGTTAAAAACCATGTATCTTCTGCATGGAATGAGCGACGATCAGACAATCTGGCAGCGCAGAACCTCTATCGAGCGTTATGTGAGCCAGCTTGGGATTGCAGTTGTTATGCCCACCACACATCTCGCATTTTATACCGATACAACCTACGGAATGCGTTATTGGACCTATATTTCCGAGGAACTGCCAAAAATCTGCAGAGAATTTTTCCCGCAGATGTCGGATAAAAAAGAAGACAATCTGGCAGCAGGCCTGTCGATGGGTGGCTACGGCGCATGGAAGCTTGGCCTTGGTGCAAGTGAGACATTTGGAGCAGCAGCATCTCTGTCCGGCTGTCTGGATATTATAGAGGATGTTGGAAGACATCTGGATGGCGATACCCGGGATGCCGCTCTGTTCAGAGGAATTTATGGTTCTCTGGAGCAGCTGGAAGGCTCTGATAACGATCTGATGGCGCTTGCAAAGAAGCTCAAGACCTCCGGGAAACCGATTCCCAGACTCTACAGCTGGTGCGGCACGGAGGATTTCCTGTACGAGGGAAATAAGAGAGCATGGGAATATATGAAAGAGCTTGGCTACGAGATGAAGCTGGAAGAATCCAGCGGCGACCATCAGTGGAAATACTGGGATGCGAAGATCCAGGATGTGCTGCGCTGGTGGCTTGACACCGATCTGGATCTGACCTGACGGAGGACGATTGAAAAATATAATTTTTCAATCGTGAGATTTGTGTCTGCGCACACGTGACACAAACTCGGCATGCGCAAAAAGCGTGCGCGGAAATGAGAGGAATCATGGAACAGGAAATTAGGCTGCTTTGCAGCGGTTACGGTGCAGAAACGGGCAGTGACCTGCTTGCGGTAAAGCTTTTTGAAAATACGGAAACCGGGGAAGTGCATACAGAAATAACCGGCGGAATCCGGCAGGGAGACAGTCCGTCCTTTAGCCTGCTGCATGGAGGCTTCCTGTATACAGTTGCGGAACTGGTCGGAGAAAAACACGCTTACATTTATCAGTACCGCCTTTCGGAAGATGGGATTCCTGTCCCGACCGGCAAAAAGATTTTCCTTCCGGGTGGAGAGCTGTGCCATCTGTATGCCGGGAAAAAGGCATTGTATGCGAGCTGCTATGGAACCGGGGATTTCTTTGCAGTGGATTATGATCTCGAGAAAATCCGTTGGCATCGCAGTCCGGGTGCTGGCGTGATCGATGCACAGACAGAAAAAATCTGCCCGCACGCGCACTGGGTCAGCGAGCAGGATAACATTCTGTACCTTGCAGATCTTGGCTGTGACCGGATTTACCGTTACGAGTTAAAAGACGGACTGCCGGAAAAAGAACTGGAAGCGCTGGTTTTGCCGACCGGTGAGGGACCGCGTCAGCTTCTGCCGGAGAAAGAATCCGGAAAGCTGCTCAGCGCTCAGGAGCTGGGAGGCACGCTGCGCCGCTGGGAAAACGGTGGCTGTAGTGAGTGTGTAAAGACGAGCAGATTTGACGGAACAAACTATCCGGGAACAATCTGCATGGCGGATGAGAAGACGGTGATTGTCTGCAACCGCGGCGCGAATACGTTGTCTGCATTTTCGACAGACGGAAAGCTGCGTTACCTCGGCGAATGGGCAACGGGCAACTGGCCTCGGCATCTTCTGCAGATTCCGGGGACGGATCTGATCGTCAATGCATGCAATAAAGAAGGCACGCTGGTTATTTTTGCCTGGAATGGAAAAGAACTGATCCGTAAAGATGAAATTATCCTGCCGGGCGCATCCTGCACGGTTTATTTATCCGGAAAGTAAGAGAACACAAAGTCTCTGCTTCAGATCAGCCGCAAAAATGCCAACAGAATCAGCAGGGCTCCAGAGAGCCAGTCAACAGAAAAATGAGTTTTTTGTGCAAGGCGGTTTCCAAGCAGGAAGCCGCCTTGTATTGCTGTAAATCCGAATAGGAGGGAAAAGAAAAGAACGGCGACAGGATTTAGATTCCCGAGGGCTGCACCGAAGCCTGCTGCAGCACCGTCTAAGGACATCGCGAGGGCGAGGCAGACGGATTCCGGGACAGAAAGGCTTTTGGAGGCGTCGGCATCCGCCTTACAGGGATCGGCGTAGACGGAGAGAAAAAACTGGAAATGCAGGGCACGGAACATGAAATTTCTGGAAAAGCCATCGTGACGGCACAGAAAGGATTTGATCGCTTGATCGAGAATCCGAAGGGTGCCCATGCAGACGAGCAGTAAAAAGCAGATCAGTCGGGCGGCGATAGGGGAAAGAAATGGACGGACGAGGGATCCGGCAAGCATGGAAAGGCAGAGGACACCCGAGCAGACCAGGCTGACAGTGACAGCGCAGACCAGAGGAAGACGGATTTTGCTGCTTCCGTAGGAAAGCCCGGCGACAAATGTATCCAGGGAAAGGGAGAGGGCGAGAAACGCGGCCTCGGGGATTATCCATAAGAAAGTCATAAGAATCGGCTTTGGCGGCAGGTGATTTGCTATTAGAGTATGCCTGCCGGGTGGCAAGGGTGCGCAAAAGGGCTGGGTTCATAAAACGAACCCAGCCCCATAGTACGGAGAAGGAGGGATTTGAACCCTCGCGCCTGTTACAGCCTACCGGTGTTCGAAGCCGGACCCTTCAGCCACTTGGGTACTTCTCCATATATTTTTACAACATCACCATTCTATCCGAAAAATCTCTAATATGCAAGCGAAAATTTTACAGTCACTTGTACATATTTTTAAAATATTATATAATTCTAGTTAAATGATGGCTGCAGAGGGCGCAGCACAGAGAAGGAGGACTTTGGGATGAAGAGAATAGGTATGCTGACCAGCGGCGGTGACTGTCAGGCACTGAATGCAGCGATGAGAGGCGTGGCAAAGGTGCTTTATAACAGCACGGAAGACGTTGAAATCTATGGCTTTCAGGACGGTTATCAGGGACTGATCTACGGAAAGTTCCGTCTGATGACGTATGACGATTTTTCGGGTATTCTGACAAAGGGCGGCACAATCCTTGGCAGCAGCCGTACTCCTTACAAGCTGATCCGTGAGCCCGGCGCAGACGGTGTCGACAAAGTGGCGGCGATGAAACAGACCTATTATAAGCTGCAGCTGGACTGCCTGGTAATCCTCGGCGGCAACGGCACACATAAGACAGCGAACCTGCTGCGTCAGGAAGGCCTGAACATTGTAACGCTGCCCAAGACCATCGACAACGATCTCTGGGGAACGGATATGACCTTTGGCTTCCAGAGCGCGGTCAACATCGCAACAGATGCGCTGGATTGCATCCATACGACGGCGGCATCCCATGGACGCGTATTTATCGTAGAAGTTATGGGACACAAGGTTGGCTGGCTGACCTTAAATGCCGGTATCGCGGGCGGCGCGGACATCATTCTGGTCCCGGAAATTCCTTACGATATCGACAAGATTGTGGAAAAAATCAACGAACGGCATAACCGCGGCAGCAGATTTACAATTCTGGCAGTTGCAGAGGGCGCGATCTCCAAAGAGGACGCCAAGCTGTCGAAAAAAGAATATAAGAAAAAACTGGAAAACTACAAATATCCTTCGGTTTCCTACGAGATCGCAGAGCAGATTCAGGAAAAGAGCGGCATGGAGGTTCGAGTAACCGTGCCCGGACATACCCAGAGAGGTGGAAGCCCCTGTGCCTATGACCGCGTATTCGCCAGCCGGCTCGGATCAGAAGCAGGCAGGATGATTCTTGACGGGGAATACGGCTTTATGGTGGGCTACAAGCACCGCGAAATCGTCAAGGTTCCGCTGGAAGAGGTAGCAGGTAAGTTAAAAATGCTCGATCCCAACGCATCCATCGTCAGAGAGGCGAAGATGATGGGCATCAGCTTCGGAGATTAAAAGACAACGGACGGCGCCGCGTACATTGCGTGACGCCGTCTGCTTTGCGGAGAACATAAGGAGGTTCGTCCATGTCCTACACGGCGATGTATCGACGGTTCCGTCCGACTACCTTTGAAGAGGTTAAAGGACAGGATGCGATTGTCACAACACTGAAAAACCAGATCCGGTCGGATCGTATCGGTCATGCCTATTTATTCTGCGGTACAAGAGGTACCGGTAAAACGAGTATTGCGAAGCTTTTTGCAAAAAGTGTCAATTGCGAGCATCCCGTGGACGGAAGCCCCTGCGGAGAATGCGCATCCTGTAAGGCGATTGCAGAAGGCAGAAGCATGAATGTGATAGAAATAGACGCAGCGTCTAATAACGGCGTCGATAATATTCGTGAAATCGTGAATGAAGTGGTATATTCCCCGACGGAAGGAAAATACCGCGTTTATATCATCGACGAGGTTCATATGCTTTCTGCGGGAGCGTTCAACGCACTGTTAAAAACCCTGGAGGAGCCACCGTCCTACGTCATCTTTATTCTGGCGACGACGGAAGCCAATAAAATTCCGGTTACGATTTTGTCCCGCTGTCAGCGTTATGATTTCAAGCGCCTGACGGTCGAACAGATCGAAGAGCGCATGAAGGAAGCCCTTGCCGCGGCGGGCGAAGAGCTGCCGATCGAGGAAAAGGCGTTAAAATACCTTGCAAAATCCGCAGACGGTGCGATGCGTGATGCCTGGAGTCTTCTGGATCAGTGCCTCGCGTTCCATTTCGGACACGAGCTGACCTACGATATGGTGCTGGACGTGCTGGGCGCGGTGGATACGTCAGTGTTCAGCAAACTGTTGCGCTGCGTGATTGCGCGGGATGTGGCGGGCTGTATCGGTGTGCTGGAAGAGATCGTGCTGCAGGGACGGGATATGAGCCAGTTTGTTTCCGATTTTACCTGGTATCTGCGCAACCTCCTTCTGGTGAAAACTTCCGGGGATTCTTGTGAAGAAGTGATTGACATATCCAGTGAGAATCTGGCAAGATTGAAAGAAGAAGCGCAGCAGATCGAAGTAGACGCGATCATGCGGGATATCCGGTGTTTTTCGGAGCTGTCCGGTAGGATTCGCTATGCGGGTCAGAAACGTGTCCTGATTGAAATGGCGCTGATTCGGCTGTGCAGGCCGGAGATGGAGACGAACGAAGATACACTTCTGGAACGGATTCGAAAGCTGGAACAGACGGTGGAACAGATCGAAAGCGGCTCGATTGCAATCGCAGCGGCGCCGACAGGGCAGCCCGCAGTGCAGGCAGCAGCGCCGGTCAGAAGGGCAGAGCTGCCCAAGGCAGTTCCCGAGGAAATCAAAGAAATCGTAGCCAAGTGGCCACGGGTTGCAGGAAGTGCACAGCAGCCGATGAAGTCGTATCTCAAAAATGCGCGCTTAAGCCTTGGCGGTGACAATCGGCTGCTGCTTGTGGTGGAAGACGGGCTGGCGTCCGATTATTTTACCAAAGAACCGGCAAATAAGGGCGCACTGGAACAACTGTTGGCGGAGCTGACGGGCAAGCAGATCGAGGTTGAAGTCCGCAGCGTGCGCAGCAAACAGGAAATGGAAAGTTCTTATGTAGACCTGACAAGGGTCATTCATATGGACATAGAAGAAGAGTAACAAACAGAAAGGATGCAATAAAATGGCAAAGAGAGGCGGTTTTCCGGGCGGCATGGGTATGCCCGGCAACATGAATAACCTGATGAAGCAGGCACAGCGCATGCAGCGTCAGATGGAAGAAGGACAGAAGGAACTTGAGGTGAAAGAGTTCTCTGCAAAATCCGGCGGCGGCGCGGTTGAGGCTGTCGTAAACGGCAAAAAGGAGCTGGTAAAGCTGACCATTTCCGAAGAAGCAGTAGATCCGGAAGATGTGGAAATGCTGCAGGATATGATCGTTGCGGCTGTGAATGAAGCGATGAAGCAGGCGGACGAAGCGAGCCAGGAGCTGATGGGTAAAATGACAGGCGGACTCGGCGGAGGCTTCCCGTTCTGATATGGATCTTTACAGCGGCTATATCAACAAACTCATTGACGAGCTTTCGGGGCTCCCCGGAATTGGAAGTAAATCTGCGCAGCGTCTGGCGTTTCACCTGATCGGGCTTCCGGAAGCAAAGGTGAACAGGATTGCAAATGCGATGATACAGGCTCGTCAGAATGTTCGCTATTGTAAGGAATGCTTTACCCTGACCGATAACGAGCTTTGCCCGATCTGTGCCAACGCAGAGCGGGACCATTCGACGATTATGGTTGTGGAGAACAGCCGGGATCTGGCTGCCTACGAAAAAACCGGAAAATATAAAGGAGTCTATCATGTGCTGCACGGGGCGATTTCCCCGATGCTGGGCGTGGGACCCCATGATATCAAATTAAAAGAGCTGATGGAGCGCCTGAGTAGAGAACCGGAGGTAAAAGAAGTCATTATCGCAACCAACTCCAGCCTTGAGGGTGAGACGACGGCGATGTACATCGGCAAGCTGATTAAACCCACCGGAATCCGCGTGACGAGAATCGCGAGTGGCGTACCGGTAGGCGGCGATCTGGAATACATTGATGAAGTAACACTGCTTCGTGCGCTGGAGGGGCGTACCGAGCTGTAACAGACAAAATTTTCAGACGAAAGGGATGGACGAACCTATGAAAAAAGAGTTATTCGGGGAAGTAAACGGCAGAGAGGTGTATTTGTATACACTGGAAAACAGTCATGGTATGAAGGTGACGGTCAGCAGCTTCGGTGCGCTGATCATCCGCATCTGGGCACCGGATCATAACGGTAATTTTGCAGATGTTGCACTCGGTTATGACAGACTGGAGCAATATCTGGAAAACGGTAAATTTTACGGTGCAGTCGTTGCGCCGAATGCGAACCGGATCGGCGGTGCAAAATTCACCCTCGAAGGAAAAACCTACGAGCTGTCTGTCAACGACAATGGCAATAACCTGCACAGTCACAGAGCTCTGGGTGGGCATAAGCGGATCTGGGATGCCGAAGAAAAAGAAAACGGCATTTTATTCACGATGTCTATGAAAGATGGGGAACTTGGCTTTAGCGGAAACAGGGACTTTTCGGTTCTGTATGAGCTGACGGAGGAGAACGGACTGCGCATTACCTATGATGTGGTAAGCGATGCAGATACGATTCTTAACCTGACAAACCATTGTTATTTCAATCTGGATGGACACGGTGCCGGACCGATTACCGACCATGAGCTGCAGTTGTTTTCTCATGCGTATACTCCGGCCGATGCAGAATCGATTCCGAATGGAGATATTTTACGCGTAGAAGGTACACCGATGGACTTCACAGAGCCGCATCTGATCGGCGAACGGATCGATGCAGACTTTGACCAGCTTAAAATGGCAGGCGGATATGACCATAACTGGGTTCTGGACAATTACACCGGACAGGTTCGTAAAATTGCAGTTGTCAAGAGCTCTGATAAATCCCGCATAATGGAGGTTTATACAGATCTTCCGGGCGTTCAGTTCTATTCGGGCAACTCCAGGGATCTTGAAGCCGCAAAGGATGGGAAAACCTACGGCTGCAGAGCGGGCCTGGCACTGGAAACCCAGTTCTATCCGGATACACCGAACAAACCGCAGTTTCCTTCTTCGGTATTCGGACCTGACAGACCGTATCACACCGTAACAGAATATCGGTTTGTATAACACTGTCTACGCAGGACATAGAAAAACCGGCAGCAGCGAAGCGATCAAAGCTTTGCTGTCTGCCGGTTTTTATTCATGACAATAGAATCCTGCCGTCTTTGCTTCCCTTATCTTTTGCAGGTCAGAATCTCGTCCCCGCCAACGCCTTTACAAAGCTTTTCTCCTCGGATCCATGCTTCATCCATGCACAGATATTTAATACGCTTGCGATAGCCCCACGCATAAGCGACATGAATCCTGCCATCTTTTCCCTGAATCAGGCAGGGATATTCGTAACGGCGGTTGTTGACGTCGTTCCACGGACCGATAAAGCCCTCGCCGTGCTCGATGATACGCCGCCAGGGCCAGCTTTTTCCTCCGTCCTCGGAAATGGCGAGTACGACAGGACAGCGCTGGTCGGGCCAGACGGTGCGCTCGGGCTCGTCATTGAAGGCGACGTCATTGTATACAACGCAGACTGCGCCGCTTTGAAGACGGATTGCGGTAATGCTTGCGTTGTTGTTGCGCAGCACAGTAGGCTCCGGCACGCTCCAGGTCTCGCCGTTATCATGGGATTCCGAACGGTAAATATGGTCAGCAGAGCGGCTGCGCAGCAGGCAGATCAGATTTCCGGGAGAAAGCTCCACGATATTGCCGTGTACGCGCCCGCGGCTGCCGGGCATCATGACGCTGCGCCAGGTTTTGCCCTGGTCGTCTGAAAGCTGCAGGACGGTGTAATCGTCTCCCATGCAGGAATCGTTGATCGCACATCGGAAATTGTTGAAAATAAAACGTCCGTTGGACAGAATCTGAATCTTTTGCCGGCAGAACGAGCCGGGAGCGGAAAACATTGTCTCGGTCGCCTCCCAGGTGTGCCCGTTATCGCGGGAAATTTTCCGGCGGATTTCAGCAGTTCCCTGTAAATTGTCAGAGGTTGGATTGTTGGGATCACGGGAAACCTGTGCGGTATACATCAGCCAGATTTCTCCGTTTGGATGCAGGAAGAGGGAAGGATTCTGCTCGCTGCGGGTTGGATCATCGGAAACAATTACCGGTGTTTCCCACTGGGAACTGTCCTCTGACAGACGCGACACAGCAATGCTGACATCCGCGTTTCCCTCACAGGAGCCTGCAAACCAGCAGCAAAGCAGATCGCCATTTTCAAGCTCTAAAAGATCGGGCGCGTGACAGCTGTTCCACGGATTCGGAATCAGGGATTCCACGAAATTCAAAGCGGTATCGCGGTAAAGCCTGCCGTCGTCTCTGACAGACGGCAGGTCAATAATTGTATGTGACATAAGTCCCCTTTCTTTTCACATTGCGCAGGACGATGCTCACTCAATGTGAAACGCATGCGCGAAAGATCCTTTTGTGAATCTTTTTGCGCATGCGCATAACAGGTATATACAAATTTACGCGTGCATTGTCGCAGCTGTGTACAGTGTAGGTGTCTCGTCACAGTTTTCTACGCGGATCGTTTTTGCCTCTCCGGGATAGAGCTTGAAGTAGTTATCACTGTAATGTACTCTGTCGTCGCTTGTCATCAGATAAGCGAACGGTGTAAATACGTTTGCACGGACGGTTACGAGCAGATCGCTGCCGTCTTTTTCAACGGATTCGATCACCGCATCGCTTTCCGGAATGGTGTATTCGCGGTAATAAGCGCGCAGACTGTCAGCTGTTTCAAAGCCGTCTGCACTTACAACGAAATATCCGTCTGCGGCAGGCTCTTCAGCGTCTACATGGAATTGCTGCCAGGAATGCGGAGCAACGGTCAGATCCTTTGTCAGGAGAACACTATTGTGTGCGCCATCAAAGGTCTGTGTGCCGACGCAGATAGTTGTCCGGAGTTCATCGGGGGTTTCGTTGATGACGGTTACAACCGCGCCGCCGTCTGCCTTCCGGATAATCAGTTTTTTCGGATCAAAAGCGCGTTTTAAGAAGTAGAACGAAACCTTTCTGGTGAGATAGTAATCGATAATGGTCCAACCGGTTTCCGGCCAGCAGTCGTTGTACATCCAGATCAGATCGCCGGCACCATAGGATTTCTGGCGGATCGCCTCTGCCATTTCGGCATATAAAAGTCCCTGCATGATACCGCTGTAAAGCAGATAGCCGCGTTCGTCCAGCGTGGAAAATTCAGTCAGATGGCGGTTGATAACGCCGTCGATGGCCCCACGCTTGCGTTCGAACTCACCGTGATGCTTCCAGGACGGATTGTTGAAGGACATCTCTTCCCCGTCCAAATACCGGCGGACGGTGCTTTCCATCTGCGCGCCGAAAAATCCGTATTCACTGGAAAAACGTGCCGGGAACCGGTCGAAAGCTTCCAGTTCGTAAGAGAATTTGAATCTCGTCTTGGAATCGCGTCCAAAATATGTCCATGCATGGACGTCTCCTTCTTCAGTGGTATTGGAACGTTCTCCAAAATACGGGGTGGACGGCATGTAGGGAATCAGCGGGCTATTGTGCTGGACCGCGCGGGGCTGGATGTAGTTGAAAATCTGATCGCCCCAGTAGCGTTCGGGCTGCAGCATTCCCGGGAACCAGTCGGTGTAGGACTCGGCGATTTCGTTGTTTCCGGTCCAGACTGCCATACAGGGATAATGTGCCAGACGCTTGGTCTGATATTCTGCCTCGCGTTCAGCTTCGTAAAGGAACGAATCCTTCTGGTCGGGATAAAAAGCACATGCGTACATAAAATCGTGCATCAGTAAAATACCGTATTCGGAGCAATAATCATAGAAGCAATCCGGTTCATAAGTGCCGCCGCCCCACATACGGAACATGGTAAAGTGTGCCGCTGCGCCTTCGCTGACCAGCTTTCTATAATTTTCATCAGGTGTCCGCAGATAAATAGAATCGGTAGGAACCCAGTTGCCGCCTTTGCAGAAAATGCGGGTGCCGTTGATCTTGAAGAAGAAGTTACGGCTTTCATCCGGCAGCTTGGAAAAGTCGATGGAAAGCGTGCGGATACCGATTTTCTTCGGTTTTGCTTCATGGGTGATGCCGCGTGCCGTGCAGCGTGCGGTAAAGGTATAAAGGTTCTGAGCACCGTAACCGTTCGGCCACCAGAGCTTTGCATTCTTTAATACAACGCGTTCCTGTGCAAAATTGATGCCGCCGACAAGCATCAGAGTCTGATGACCGGTATACGCGGTCTTGCCGCCGATGGACAGCTCATATTCCAACTCTGTTTCAGCGCTCTGCACCATGTTGGATTTTTCGATTTCAAAATGAAATTCGATTTCTGCATCATTTCCGGAAAGGCTGAGCGTATCGACGCGGGAAGCGATTACCTGTGCACCGCTGAACGCTTCGATTTCGATCGAACGTCCGATACCGCAGGTAGGAACGGGCTGACACCAGTCCCAGCCATAGGTAAACTGTGGCTTACGCGTGTATACACGCTGGTCGCAGATCGCATTGTCACTTGCACAGTAATAGGAAACGGTGTCATGTGGATAATTTAATTCCATGCCGGAGGTCAGACGGATCACGATCTGGTTGGTACCGACATGCAAAAAGCGTTTGATATCTGCAGAAAAAGCACAGAAGGTATTTTCCTGATGTCCGGCGGGAATGCCGTTAACTAAAATATCGGCATTAAAATCGAGCATTTCAATGTTCAGGCGGACAATATCTTCATTGAGCATTTCTTCGGTAATATCAAATTCTTTGACAAGCCACCAGGAAAGCTCTTTAATCCAGATGCTTTTTTTTGTGTTGTCCTTTAAAAAAGGCTCCTCGATAACTCCGTTATCGATCAGGGCGGTTGTAACGTCGCCGGGTACAGTCATAGGAATATATCCCGTTTTGGAAGGATAGGGGTGCATGGCGAGGGCGGTATTTACCGTAAATTTCGGATCGGGTTCTTTCAGATACATTTCCCGTTCCTCATCGGTCATATTTTCTTCGGTCAGATAACCGGGAATTGTCGGCTTGGGAGGCATGGCGTTGAGGTGGACGAGCACCTCTGCACAGCGATCTGCTGTTACGTCCATAAACTCGCCGCGAAGTTTCCATTCGCCTGCAAGAGAAAGTTTGCTCATTTTCAGTACCACTCCTTTAGTATATTCTGCAGAAATTTTGGTATCTACTAAAAAATAGTTTAGAAGAGCCCGGAAGGAAATACAATGTATTTTATTGTGCTTTTTATATCGAACAGAAGTGTTTGACAGAATAAATATGTGCAAAAGTTCCAGAACGGGACTCTGCTCCAAACCGCCAAAAAAGAGCGCATAAACAGACAAAATCTGCGGCAACGGTCTGCTAAGATTAGGGAAAACGGGGTGCCCGGATGGAAAGGAGCAGAGGTAAAATGTTGAAAATACCCAAAAATGTGATGCAGATCGGGACAGGCAGTCCGAATGTAAAATTGTACATGGAGGATTATGTCCATACGTTTCTGGAACGATGCCAGGGAAAAGAGACGTGTCTGGCATTCGGGCAGCAGGAGGAAAAAGACGGCATCCGCTATTATTTGATTTACGGGGTGGAAAAAGAAACGGACTTCAGGCGCGGAAATTTTCCGTATTTTCAGAAGCTGGAGCAGATTGGAAAAATTGAAAAAAAGGAAGCCTCCGTCCGGTTCTGGACCGTGCGGGGAGAAGAAATCCAGATCGGAGGCTATTTTATTTTTTATGAACAAAACGAAGAAATGCAGGCATATATGATTGCTGAACGGGAGCAGAGCCGCCCTGCAGATGTGGAGGAGGAACGGGTGATGGAAGCGATCAATGCCCGCCGGGAAAAAAGAAAAGCGGAAGCTGCAGCGGACGCAGCGCGGGGGATAACCGCCTCCAGGGCGTCTGCGCCGAATACAGCGCGGAGTGCAACTGCCTCCAGGGCGTCTGCGTCGAATACCGCGTCTGGCAGGAAAACGGTGCTGTCAAGGCTGGGTGCGCTTAAGGCTGCAGCACCTACGCTGAACGCAGCGTCGAGGAAAACTGCTTTTGGGACAGCTTATCAGGCCCGCTTGGGCAGTACCGGCGCCCTCTTCCCGAAGCTTTGCCGGATTGGCTGCCTGGTGCTTTTGTTGGTTCTGGTCGGAACGGCGCTGACGTCCGTCAATCAGTACTCGGATATGAAAGCGGTTTCCGCCCTGTTGGCAGGAGCTGTCCGGAATACAAAAAATGAGACGGAAAATATATCTCCCGGACTGATTGTAGAAGAGACTGTTGGCTGGAATTCATCGGACGAAATGGCGCAGTCTGCCGCCTTGGACGAAGCTGCACAGGCGGACGATGCAACCGGTGCGGCCAATACGGCGATGGATGGCGAAGTGACAGACAATAGGACGGCGGACAACGTAATGCCAGACAGTGTAATGCCAGACAGCGTAATGCCAGACAGCGTAATGTCGGACAGCGTAACGACGGACAGCGTAACAACGGATAGCGTAATGGCAGATGGCCAGAATGCGGTCACGACCGACGCAGACGCTGAATCCTCGGCAGTCCGGCAGTCCGCATCAGCCTCCGATTCCTTTCCTCAGGTTCAGGAAGCCCTGGCGCACCCGGAAAGCTATCAGGTGCAGAAGGGAGACAGCCTCATCGCTATTTCCAGGAGATTTTACGGAACAGATGAAAAGGTGATAGAAATCTGCCGCCTGAATAATATAAAAGACCCGAATCAAATCCAGCCCGGACAGAATATTTTACTACCTTCAAAATAATGAATGTGTTATGATGGAATGAGCGCACAAGAAAAACAAGCGACGCCGAAGGCGACATTTGTTTTTCTTGCGCCATTAGAGAACGAGCAGCCTGCATAGCAGGCGGTAAAGCGCGTCAGCGCGGGCTCGTGATGGAATGAGCGCAAGTGAGTCAACATGCTCGCAAAGATGCTGCAAAAGAAATGGGGACTTATCTCATATGGTAGATATCAGGGAATACCTGCGAAAAAAAGAAAAAAACGAGAAAAAAGACAGCAAGGATTTTAAACGGGAAATCCGGGCGCATCGTCTGAAAGTGATCCTTCGTTCCGGCTGCGTAATCGGCGTGATCGCAGCGCTGACGGTGACGGCGGTAACACTGCTTAAAAATCAAACCTACTCCGGCTACACGGTCGTGTCCGCAATCGACAGGAACCAGGTGTCCGGTTCTACTCTGCTGAGCTACCAGAATGGCTTTCTGACCTACAGTAAGGATGGTATCAGCTATACGGATTACAAGGGCAACGCCATGTGGAACCAGACTTACGACATGCAGTCGCCGTGCGTCTCTGTGCGGTCGGGCTGGGTCGCAGTTGGGGATTATAACGGCAACCTGATTTATGATATCAGTCAGGACGGGACATCCAAACAGATTGATACGAACCTTCCGGTGAAATCGCTGTCCGTGGCAGCGAATGGCGTTGTGGCGGCGATTCTGGAGGATGGGGATGTGACCTGGATCAACGTCTATAATCCTACTGGGGAAAAAGCAGTCGGAATCAAAACGACGATGCAGAAATCGGGTTATCCGGTTTCCGTGTCATTGTCGGACAATGGAAAACTGATGATGGTGGCATATCTGAAAGCAGAAAGCGGCAGTATGAAATCGATCGTCAGCTTTTACAATTTTGACGAAGTCGGACAAAACTACACCGACACGATGGTAAGTTCCTACGAATATTCGGATACGGTAATCCCGCTGGCAGAGTTTGCGGGGACGCATACGGCGTATTCTGTGGGAAATAATCAGTTCATGTTATATGAAGGGAATGAAATTCCAAAAAATATCTTCCAGAATTTCATGCAGGAGGAGGTGCAGGACGTCCGCAGCAGCGGCAATTATGTGGCGTTTATTTTTAATGGTACGAATGGAAACGGAAAATATCAGATTGACATTTACAATATGAACGGGACGCAGGTGCTGTCGTTGCCGTTTGCAATCGAATACCGGGATGTTCTGATTTCGGATCAGGAACTGATTATATATAATGAAGGAGAGTGCCTGATTTATAACCTGAACGGAAAAGAAAAATACAGCGGACCGATACCGGAACAGACGCAGCTTTTAAAAACGCTGGGCGGAAACCGGTTTCTTGCGGTTACTGCAAACAGCATAGATATGATAGAAATGAAATAAACGGGAGAAAAAATGAACTTACTGCTGGTTTGTGTGATCTTATTTGCCCTCTGGCGGGGATATGCCGGAATGAAAAAAGGAATGGTGGATGAAATCAGGATGCTGCTGTCTCTGGTCATTTCTCTGTTCGTCCTTTCGCTGGCTATCCTTTTATATAGCAGTGTGAAAGAAAAAAACACTACCAATATAATACTGTCGGTTCTGATGCTGCTGACTACCGGACTCGCAGCCAGACTGGTGAACCTGATTTTCAAGTCACTTTCGGCAATCGCGCACCTGCCGATTCTGAAACTGCTCAACAGTGTACTGGGAATCGTGGTCGGCATGGCAGAGAGCATCGTAGTTTTATGGATTATTTATATTGTAATCGCCAGCTTCGATACAGGAAGAGTCGGCAGCCAGATCGCGGCGTGGACCGTTGAAAACGAATGGCTGACGAAGCTTTATCAGATGAACCGGTTCGCCTACTGGCTGGCGGGATTATCCTGATGTTACGGGATTGTAAAAAAGTAAGAAAAAAGCAAAAACTGGTTGACAACTAAAAAAGGATAATGCTATACTGAAGTTCCACCGCAGGAAATGTGATGGAACTTCTTCTTTAAAAAAGAAGAAAAAGTGCTTGACATCGACGAATAGTCTTGGTAAAATTTATGGCTGTTGCGGCAATCGAAAGCAACACGGATTTCTGAAAAGAAATTCAAAAAAATAAAAAACTGCTTGAC
>ERZ1106915.1422-NODE-1422-length-20307-cov-5.328363_pt1 | contig 20307 bp, 13 predicted proteins | sample MGYA00403653_ERZ1106915 | MGnify/ENA primary metagenome ERZ1106915 (study PRJEB35170, sample SAMEA104062404) | human gut metagenome | biome: human gut; feature: human-associated habitat; material: faeces | place: Denmark | collected 2012-06-06 ... | reverse complement strand
TTCAGCTTATTATCGAATACCTTATGCGGTTTTCCATGCTCATATCCCGGCTTTTGGGGACGGACAATCGAGCGGAGACCAAGTTCTGTGTTCATATATTATGAACAGTGGTATTACTGTAAAAATGACCTTTACGCTCCAGATAGACTTTCATGCTCCGGTAGCCGTCAACTCCATTGTGCGAATGATATATTTCCCGAATCTGTGCTTGGACTTCGGCTTTATGAGTATAATAATCTGCCTTCCGGTGTTTCCGGTAGTTGTAATAATCATTTGGGCATATACCCAGCCGTCCAAACAGCCAGCGAATACCAAATTCATTATGATATTGTTCAATGAATCGATAAGCCTCTAATCGATTTCCTTTGCAAAGAATGCCGCCGCTTTTTTTAAGAAAAGATTTTCCTTACGAAGTTCTTCGTTTTCTCTTTTGAGTCTGAGCATCTCCTTCATGTTGTCATAATCTTCTTTGGCTTCCGGGCTTGACTGGCATTCTTTACTAAACTCGCTACACCACTTAGAAATGCTGGCTTTCGATACTCCATACTCAGCGGTGATGCTTTTGTAGGTACGCCCTTCTTCTTCATGAAGACGTACTATTTTTTTCTTAAATTCAGGTGTGTAACTTTGTGGCATGATAATTACCTCTTTTCTCTACTGGATTTATTATATCTTATTAGCCACTACTGTTACAACATTAGTATAGCACTTCAAAAGCGCCGTATACCGAACGGTACGTACGGTGTTGTGAGAGAACGACGGTTAGTCACCGCCTCCTACTCGATTGGAAGTGTTCAAGGGACAAGGTAATGATACTGAAGTATTAAGCCTGATATGAATAATATCTATCTTATCCAATCCAGTGATGAGGACTGATATGACGATAAATTGATGCTGTACAATATTGATATTGTTCCTAGTGAGGATTATAATTAGTATATTGAAACTATTACTATTGTTAGGACGTAAAGTATTAGAAATATCACATGACGCTTTGTTTTTGTGGTGTTTTGGGAATATTCAATGGATAATTATATTACTCAAACTTCGCACTTGAATAAGTGCCTATGCACCTTGAAAATTCAATAATAACTGGCATAAAAATAGCATGAAACCGTCTGGTTTTGGTATAATTGAGTTGTCTAGAAACAATCATACTTCCGGAGGCCCATGCTATGAATAAAAGTATAACACAAGCAACTCAAAATGATAAGCAGATTTCAAAATCTATCAAAAGATTTTTTACGAGATTTCATGTTTCCTCAGCTTTGAAACTATCCAATGCTTACAAAAAGAAAGGTATTCCCGTAATGGATATCTTCCAGTACCTGTTCCTGCTGATATTTTCTAACAGAAGCATGTACATGAACCTGATCACAGGGCGAAACACGCCTGATTTTGCGAAGGATACTGTATATCGTTTTATGAAAATGATTCAGATCAACTGGATCCGCTTCACAACAATACTTTCAACCCGAATCATCAGGGATGCCATTCTGCCTTTGAATTCTGAGGATCGTGCAAATGTTCTTATCATTGATGATTCAATGTTTGAGCGTAACCGCTCAAAAAAGGTTGAACTCCTTGCCAAAGTCTATGACTATGCAAAGCATAAATATCGCTTTGGTTGTCGAATGCTTACGTTAGGCTGGTCGGACGGAAGTACTTTCCTTCCGGTCAACAGCATTCTTCTTTCTACAGAAAACAAGAAAAACCGTATCAATGAAGCAACAGAAGTAGACAAACGAACTGTTGGCTACAAACGCAGAATGCTGTCGATGAAAAAAGGAACTCAGGCTATGCTTACACTTCTGGATGCAGCCAGGAAAGCTGCAATTCCTGCGAAATATGTCCTTTTTGACAGTTGGTTTTCATCACCGAGTACTCTTCATGAAGTAAAAAATATGGGTTACGATATAATTGGCATGGTCAAGAAAACACCAAAAATGTTTTTTCGCTATAAAGGCGAAGATATGTCTCTAACTTCCATATACAACAAGAACAAAAAGAAACGTGGAAGATCAAGATATCTGCTTTCTGTTATGGTTGATGTTGTAAAGGATGGCGAAATCATTCCGGCAAAAGTGGTCTATGTCCGCAATCGTAACAAACGAAAGTAATATCTCTGCCTTATTTCCACGGACGTAAATCTGGATGAGAATGAAATCATCCGAATCTATGGAAAACGTTGGGACATAGAGGTGTTCTTCAAGGTGAGCAAAAGCTATCTTAACCTAAGCAAAGAGTGTAACTCCCTTTCCTATGATGCAATGACTGCACATACAGCAGTTGTTTTTACACGATACATGATGCTGTCGCTGGAAAGCAGGGAATCCAATGATAACCGGTCTCTGGGAGAGCTTTTTCTATACTTTTCAGATGAAATATCCGATATCACATGGATACAGGCTTTTCAAATGTTGCTTCAAATGTTCAGGACAATACTTACTGATAACACCGAACTTTCAGATGAAAAAATCAACGAATTGGTGGATGCATTTATGAATGCACTTCCGGTCATGTTGCAAACACAACTGCAAGCTGCATAAAGGCTGAACATTGACAACTGAATAACTGCCAGGTGTAGTGGTATAGTAAATTTGTAACACCTTGTTCGAAGAATATATTATAATATTACTCAAATAAGGAGGACATCATTATGTCAGTACGTTACAGCGAAGATTTCAAAAAAGAAGTAGTTAAAGCCTATATGGCAGGCGACAAATCAATACCTCAGTTGGCTGTTGAATTTAATGTTGCCAAGAGTTCCGTTAGCAAATGGGTTAACGAATACAAGGAAGAATGCCTCTATACCACAAGTACAACCACAGAATCTAATGATGCAAAGGAAATCAGAAGATTAAATCAACTCCTGAATGAAAAGGACAAGGAAATTGCTTTCTAAAAAAAGCGGCGGCATTCTTTGCGAAAGAAATCGATTAGTGGTATATCGATTTATCGACGATAATAAAAATATATTTGGTTTAAGATGGCTGTGTAATAAATTTGGAATCAGCCCTAATTGTTATTACAACTACAAAAAGGAGGCAAAGCGGAAATATCATAAACGCTTAGCACATATCTTTGAGCTTATAAAGTACGTTTATTACAACAATAATCGTGTTATAGGCTATAGAGCTATGCGCATTTTTATCAAGCGCTATGGATATGAAGTAAGCAATACCACTATGCATAAATACATGAATAAGGAATTGAATTTATGCGCTGTAATTATGCACTCCAAGCCAGGCTATAAGACTGGCAAAAAGAATAAGATATTTGACAATCTCTTAAACCAGAATTTTACTGTAGACCGCAAAAACAAGGTATGGTGTACTGATTTTACATACATGCGCCAGCCAAATGGGAAATTTAGATATAATTGTTCAATTATTGATTTGTATGACAGGTCAGCTGTTGCTTCATTAAACAGTGATTATATCAACACTGATTTGGCAATAAACACTTTGAAAACAGCCCTGAAAAAAGAAAACTACCCTAAAGTGATTCTGCACTCAGACCAGGGAGTACAATTTACCTCATGGGATTTCGTAAATTTCTGTAAAGCCAATAATATAACACAAAGCATGAGTAAGGCTGGCTGCCCTTATGATAATGCTCCCATGGAAAGATTTTATAATACCTTTAGAAGCAACTTTTATAACGTATCTTCATTCCCAAATGCAGAGATGATGGACGAGCTCACCATGAAATATATAAACTGGTACAATTATGTTCGTCCACATTCGTACAATAATTATTTAACACCAATGGAGGCTCGTTACAGATAGGTATTTATCGAACAAAGTGTAACAAAAAAGCTTGACCAGTACAAGGTATTGAATTTTCAAGGTGCATAGCTAAAATTTATGTGCGAAGTTTGAGTATATTACTTTATCTGGAACTTCAAAGAGATGAGGAATATCTGCGAGAAGAATAAGAATATTATGTGCAGAAAGCAGAATAGATGGTGTGATTTGATTTGGACGATTCTGGACAATTTCAGAGAATGCTCACAAGCCTTTCGATAAATAGGATGAAAACAGGAAAGTACATAAAGGAGAGAAAAGAACTATGTTTGATGTGTTTACCGGGGCATCATTTGATGAATATAAAAAATACTTATTGAAAAGTGTTTTAACCAATAATCAAAGAGTGAAAAAATTATACGATTTAATCGATCTAGAGGAGATAACAGTTGAGTCGTTATTAAGCGATTCCTCGTTGTCAGAACGAGATTTTGTAGAGTTGATTGCAGCACGAAGAAGATTAGGTTATGACCCAACAGTAGGCGGTGGTAACAAAGCCGCGGAAGATGAGACTGATAGATTATATGCAAAAAATCCTTGGAAATTCGTTGAAGAATTTTTGCAGAATGCGGATGACTGTAATTATGATTCAATTCCAATGATCGATATCATTGTCGATGAATGTGATTCGACAATTGAGTTTGCGTATAACGAAAAAGGTTTTTCGAGAAGAGATATTTGGGCTATTGCAGCGTTCTCACAGAGTACGAAAACGGATGATATTGTTGAGAATCAGGAAGAAGAGGGGATTTTTTATAAGGAAAAGACTGGTAGGAAAGGAAAGGGATTCAAATCGGTTTTTTCTTTAAATGCTGATAATGTAATAGTGCATATTAGGAGCAATGGATACTCTTTTAAATTGGACAATAAAATTGGCCGAGTTATGCCTGTATGGGAAGAAGATCCTAACAGAATGGATGAAAAGACGCATGTTATTGTCGAGCTAATTAATCCAAATTTTTCAATTGGGGAAATATATGAAGAATTATGTACTCTCTTTTGTGTAGAGAAAACTGAAGAGATGTTTGCAAAAAGCCCGTTTTTGTTCATGCATAGAATGAGAAATGTTCATGTGATAAAGCACAATGGTAACGATTTTAAGGAGTTTGAAACAAGTTATATCGAAAACGAGAAGAAAACAAGATATAAGAATCCGATTACAATTGATCATTCAAAAATTCTATTAGCAGGTATTGCTCATAAGGGGATTTATTATCAGGAGCAGTATCAAGAAGGCTTGATAACTGCAAAATCAGATACGACTAATCTTGAAATACCGATTATAAGATATACGAGAATGGTAACTGACTCAAAGGCATACAGAAATTATTCGATTATGTCTCCAGTGTTGAAAAATGATACCGAAACTATTTGGGAGCAGGGTTCGTTGTTTAGAACCTTTCCTATGTCATTGCATGGGTTTAATATGCCAATCTCTATTGATGCACCATTTGAACTTAATCCAGATCGAAGTGGTATTCAGTATCGAGATGAGAAAACAGATACTATAAACGCTAGTGATTGGAATACTGTTGTTTCAGATAATGTATTTAAATCAGGTGGTGTATTAGAAGCATTCTTTCTTTGGGCAAGAACTATAGACGGAATTCGAATGGATAAATACATTCGTTCTCGGGACGCAATTCTGTTTGAGGACAGGAATAATTCGGATGGTCATGGAAATGACTGGGTAGATAGGGTGAACATCGGGGAAATCAGCAGAAATATTCCTGTGTTTAGACTTTTTGCTAATGAGGGTGAATTTGTATCTTTGAACAAGGCGGAAATAGTGAATAAAGATTTATTCACTTGGCCACGTGTGGATGCATTGTTCAAATGTATTATTGGAGAGGATTATCGGGAACGGATAATTTCTGACATGTATGTAGGAAGTCAACTGTTCCGTCAAAGCAGAATAGATAAGACAGGTTTTGCAGATTCGATTAATACATATCTCGATGTTGTGGAAAATGAATTACGCATCGATTCACAGCGAATGTATGAATTTGTGAATAAGTTGCTATACCCATTTTTGATATGGAATATGCCTTCTATAAAAAAAGCCGATAGTGATGCATTCAAAAAAATGAAAATTTATTTTAGTGTCCTCCATATTGGCGATAAAGACATTGTAGTAAGAGAGAACTTAAATGAAGATTTGAAGTGGCTCTGGGATGCTAATAAACATACCTCAATTAATAGATACAGAGTAATTGATTCTTCGCCTGTTAACATGAACGGGCTGAAGAAAGTAATAGAGGAGTATTTCTGGGCAAAAAAATTAGATATTTATTTTGCACCGAATAATATCAATAAGACCGCAAGAAATTGCAAATGTTGGAAAGATGCATACGAGTTAATAGAAGCAGCATATCATTTTGGAAGTGATGTCAGCCTGCTTTCGTTTGCATGCTTAAATAACTATGTTGTTAGCGAAAATCTTGATAAAGAGGAAAACTATTTCAGAATAGCTGGAGTAAAGGAAGTTATTCCAGATGAAGATATTATTTCTTTGTCTCGATATTCTGAAAGCATTGAAAAAACGGTTTCGTTATTAAAGAAAATGGGAACTAAGCAATCTGGTGACTACTTTGAGGTGGCAGGTAATTTTTTGCAATTCAAGGAGGATACATTGGACTTGTTGCACACTGAAATTGAATTGCAGGCAGTACTAAAGGATATTATGGCGAAGCAAAAGAAAAGTGAGAAGAAAATTAATGTAACCTATGGTGAAATAAGAAATTGGAATAAGTGTGCAGTAGCATTTATTGTAAATGGCAATTATAAGATGATTCCAGAGGAAACATATGCAACGCTTTGTGATCAGGTCCAGGAGGAAGAAGCATATTGGAAGCAAAATGATTTATTATCCAAAATTATTCTGATTCGTGCTTGTGCAGGAGCTTCTAAAACAATAAGACACAAAAACGAAAGAAGTATATCTGTCGATATTGATACAGTTTTAAGATATAGATTGGACTATTCTGTTTCCAAAATAGCATCTCAAAATCGTCTTTCCTTAATTGAAGTGACGCCTAGTGATAGCTTTACTAAAATTGCAGACGAAGAAATACAAGCTTTATTGAGTATTTTGAGACCGGATAATCAACCGGAAGCTGTTCAGTATTACAAAGGGGATTTATCTCTGTATGGAAGTAAGCGTCAATACTTAAAGGATGGTAAAGGTGCTCATATTTATTTAAATTGCGATGAGACGGGTGATTATAAAAAAGCACTTTCAGAATGTGTTGATAAAAGCTTTGATACCGAAACTTTGAGAACTATAGAGGAAATGGAACGTCAATATAGCTCTGTTCAAAAAGACATCTTGGATATGTTTAACCGTACAGGAGGAGATATTGGAAAAACATATGATGAGATGGAGAGAAGATTTGAAAATTATAATAAGCAAGAGATTATAAGTATTCTTTCGTGGTTTAGATATTCTGGATATACGAAAGGTCTTGGTAATGGAAATTCTAATAATGAAAAAGATATAGAGGATGACTATAGAAATAATCCTTGGAAGTTCATTTATGAGTTTATTCAGAATGTTGACGATTGCACCTTTGATGAGGATGATCCGTTCCTAAACATTGATATAGATAATGAGGCAAACTCAATTACATTTGAGTACAACGAAAATGGCTTTACGCTTGATGATGTGAAGGCATTGACAAAGTTTGGAGATAGTATTAAAGCTAGTTTATTAGAAAATCTTATATGTAAAGATGGAGTGTTTGACCGAGAGAAGACTGGACGAAAAGGTCGAGGCTTTAAATCTGTTTTTTCTCTGCCAGGACAAGGGGGCGTAGTACATGTATGCAGTAATGGGTTTAGCTTTAAGTTTGTTAAACGACTGGGTTCAATCATTCCGATTTGGGAAGATGTGGAAAACGCTCCAACTAAGGGGACGAGAATAACTGTAGAAGGTTTTGATTCAAAATATCTTCCGAAATTAACCAATAATATTGAGAAAATGTTTGGTATTAGTAACATATCAAGCTTTTATTCAATGTGTCCAATTTTATATCTTAGAAAATTGCATGCGATTACTGTTAATAATTCTGGAAATAGATTTTCCATTGATATTTTACCGATTACAAAAGAAATATCTGATGATATTTTTGAATGCCATCAGGAAGAAATAGTTGCAGGAATAATAAAAGAAAATAAATACAGAAAATCATTATGGGAAGTTTTACATGTTGTGATAGAGCGGGCTGATGAAAAGACTGAATTTGATTCCTTCAGATATACAGGAATGTTCTCTGATGGCGAAAAAACAAGAATTGCGTCAGTATTTGCTCCAGTGCTCGACAATTCAGCAAATGTAAATTTTGTAAATGGAGCATTATATAGAACACTTCCGCTTGATGATAATTCATTCGAGTTACCGCTTTCAATTAATGCACCTTTTGAGACAAATAGCGGACGAAGTGCAGTAGCGGATACTGATTATGCAGATAATGAAGTAATCGAATATGTTTTCAATGAGTTAATAAAAGGATTCTTTATGATTCTACGTTCGATGGAGAACGTGTCTATAACGAAGTATATACCATTACAGGATGTAGTTATATTTAGGGATTACAAGGTCCTTAAAGAAAGAAATTTGAACAATCTTATAAAAGCAGTTCCAGTGCTTGAAGCATATGATGGTACCGGTTATGTGTCTTGTAATAATGCCGCCATGCTCTTTGACGAGTGTTATGAATGGGAAAATCCAGTGTATTTGGCTCAATGTTTTGGAAATAATAAAAAAGTACTGGTAAAAAGAAAGTATGCAGGATTAGGAAAAAAATGTGTCAGAATAATTGATTTCTTAAATGATCAATTTGTCGAAAATATGAATAAGTATCTAGATGGTATTGATTTAGAGGATATTACAATGGTCAATTTGATCGTGAAGTATATTTATCCATATATAGACAAGGTATATGAGTCTCTTTCATTCAAATACAAAATGGCAGATCGTCAAGAAGAGCTGAAAAACCTGAAAGTTTTTATGTTTGAAATGGTAGATGGTGAATGGACAAGAGAGTCCGCTTCAGAAAACAACATTTGGATGAAAGGTGTTCCACATGGGTATGACTCATTTGGCCGATATAGAAATCTTGGAAAAAGTAGTGTTTTTTCAACCAATATCGAAAGTAAATGGGTTAGGGAGTTACATAAAGTAGTTGAATTCGAGTCTGCTTTCACAAGCGATATTCTGAAAGGAAGTGCAGCAAGGGATTGGGAGCAGGCTAAGCTTCTGATTCAAACGATTTTATACTATGATGTTGAAAAGAAACCTAACATTCCGTTTTTGAGAGAATGTGCGATTACAAAGGAATTTGATAGCTCAGAGAATTTGTTCAGAGATGGATATCAATACTCAGGAGACACAGAAATCCTAAAGCATGTAATTGAGCGAGATGATTTGATTTCTATTTCGGAGATAACGGGTAAAGCTTCTGAGAAAGATTTGTATGATTTGGCGTTGAAATTGAATGAGATGGGGCTGAAGGACGCAAATGATTTCTTTGAAGAGATAGGTAAAAGCTTATACAAGCTCAATGATAGCACCATTGCACTTTTGGAAAAGTATTGTGACTGTAGAGAACATTGCGATGAGGTAGTGAAGGCGATTGATGTTGCTTTCAGGGAAATGAAATCTTCAAGGAATAATGTTCAATTACATGTTCAGTATGAAGACTTAGAAAAATGCGACTATTTAGTATTTGCAAAGATTTTTGAATTCGAAGTATTGTCTGGTGATGTACAGGAAAATATGGCATATGCATTATGCAAAGAGGATATAGAATATGCATCTATGGATTACATAGAGGCATATCTTAGAGCGCTTTCAATTATAGGTGAAATGCCGTATGAAAAAGAAATAGTAATTTCGTTAGCAGACATTATTGAAAGACAGTTGGGCTATTGTATTCAAAAATGTAAGCTGAATAATGTAGGTAAATTGCATCTATATATTGAGGCTGATGGTATAACAGATTATCCAAGTGCAGCAATTGATCAAGCACTTCAATGGTTAGAGGATGAATCAAAGGTAAGTGCAATCTATCAGTATTATACATATGATTTAGCGGATGCGTTTCCTGGACAAGCAGATAATTTATTCCTGTTTGATGATGAAAAAGTGATATTAAATGTATCGAGTGATGAAAACAGTATGCTGGAGTTTGTTCAGGAAAGATATAATAGAAATGATGCTAGCTTTAAGAGTCTGGTTCATATTATTACGGAACAAAATAATTTGAAGAGCCAGTGGAACGGCACGAAAGAGGAGTATATATCCAGATTGTCTAAATATCGTGAAAGTACATGGAATCAGCGAAAAGTGCTATTTCCGAATTATGATGAATACATTAATGAGGCAAATGGACAGTCTGTGAATTATGTAATTCCTGAGCTTTTGCAGAATATAAATGATTGCCTGTTTGCACCGGATCAAACAACAAGAACATTGGATGTGAATATCAATACAACTGATGGAACAATGATTCTTAAATATGACGAAATAGGATTTGATTATTCCAACGTGTACAGTATTACTGCTATTGGACAGTCATCAAAGCATGATAAGAGTGAGGGAGAAAAAGGATTAGGCTTTAAAAAAGTATTTACTATGTTTAGTGAAGTTGAAATCTACAGTAACGGATTTTGCTTTAAACTGACTGCTAGTAAAAATACTGTACCAAAGTGGATTGCTTCAAAAGAAAAACAGAAGAGCTATCTCATGGATGGAAAAACAGTAATGGTTTTCACAGTTGAGCCTAGATATCAGAGCAAATTAAATGATCTTTTGAAGGCGTGGAAATCTATTATGAATGGCGAATATATCGGGAATGAAGTTTCTCCGCTGTTTTTAAAGAACATCGATTATATTAATGTGACAGGATGTGCGGAAAGCTATTCAAGAGCTGAAATGATGGAAGAATTTCTGTTTAAATCAGTTCAGATTTTACCACTGTACAAGAAATGGCTAGCGGATAGTGATGCTTCAGAAGAAGAGCTTGATAGTATTATTGATGCTTTGAAACAGAGAAGAAAATGTCAAGCAATGTCAGATGCGGGAGCGATTGATGAATATTTAGATTCTCTTGCTTTTGAAATATGCATTCCGAAAAAGGTTAAACCAATACATGAAAGGAAGGGATGCTTTTATAGCACGCTTCCAACAAAAATAGATATTGGCGTACCGATTTTTATGAATATTCCTTTTGAATTAACAACGGGACGAGATGGTAAAGTTGACGATAGTGTATATAACGAAGCCATTATGGAGATGATTTTTGGTCCTATGGGTGAAGAGAATAAATCTATTTTTATCTCTTTGATGGAGGAGTTTGCAGAACAAAATTTGGATACGTTTATGCTTGATTATTTTACTGGAGATTTTACGACCTTCTTATATGAGATATCAGATCACGACGAAGAACGTGAAGAAGAGATCAAAGATGCTTTAGATACAGCAAAGCTTTTTAAGGCATACGAATCTGAAGAGATGGTTTCTTTAAGTACTAGTTACAGCGTTGAAAAGATAGTTTATCAGTATCTAATGAATGTTGATAAGCCAAAGAATGAGATCAAATTGTGGATGTCAGAGCATTTTGATAATGTAACAGATTTAAATTTAATACTTCCGACAAAAGTCAAGGATGGAGAGGCATTAGAAAAATTCGCTCAGGAGATAGATAGTGCAGAAGAATATTTCCCGGTCAAATCGGATTATGATGATTTATCAATCTTATATCTGATGGATGAGTATGGTTATGTAGGAGGTGACGATTATGATGAATAGATTGATGGATTCTAAAAATCCCAAGGATAAATTTATTATTGAAACATTGCTTCCATACTTGGTGGAACATATCGAGGAAAGTGATTTTAAAAGAGAAACAGTAGATCAGATTTCTTCCATGTATGTTTTTCCGTACAGAACAAGTGAGGGAACAAAGCTCGGTAGTTTAAAAGAGCCTGGAATTAGTTGGTATTTTGAAAAAAATAAAGAAAAGAATACGGTTAGTTCTGGGGGATATAGGATTATTGATGACTCAGTTCTGTCAGAAAAAAATGCAGCTAGCTTTAGAAAAACATTTAATGAGTATTGCGGAATCTCTGAATTCTCAGATCATGCGGTTATTAAAGATTTGCTTGAGAAGATGAGTACGGAGACTGATTATACAGATCAATGGTGGACATACGCCTACGATGTATTTACGTTATGGCGCAAGGAGGATTTTAATTCATCGTTAGAAAAGGCAACGGAAGGTATGCAAAATGATAGATTCCTTTTTATAGAAGATGAGTACTCTGATTCTTTAAAGCAAAGATTATTAAAATACGGTGTTTTCAGTGATATTAGAGAAACAAGCTTCAAGACTCGCTTTTGGAACTTAATTAAAAACCTTGGTGACCAGAAGAAGGCAATAGAGGTGCTAAAAAGAATGGGAGTACCGCACACATTTGTAGATGCGGGTAGGGTAAATGAACATTTGTTGACCTTTTTTGCGCGAACTTCTGAAAATACGGAGTATCCGGTTGAATTTGGGGAAAAGGAATTTGAGCAGTGTGAGTTGAGTCATGATATTATGTTTCAGATTTATTGCGAAAACAAGGAGACATTTTTCAAAATTGCATCAGATAGTGATGTTAATGCAGGAATAGTTTTGAAAAACATTTTAGGGGCATATGTTCCGCTTTCATGGGATTTGTTTTATTCATCGAAAGATGAACTGACAGAAGAAGATGATGATACTAATGAGGATCTAAATGATTATTGTGAGGAGCATCCTGATTCTGATTTGGAATCTCTACATATTGACGAGAAGGAATACGAAGAGAGCTTACTAAATAATTTGGAACAGTGCCATGAATTTACAGAGGTTTGTGAAGCTGCCGATGATTATATGCTGGGGGTCGCATGTGAGACTGTAGATTTTTATAGGTGGATATGGACATACTCGCATCATGAAGAATTAATAGAAAATATCTTGTATTTCTATACAGATGATGACGGGGAAAGAAAGCAAGTTCCGGAGTCAGATGTGGAGTTTGTATTATCAGTATTTGCTTGTGAAGATGTTGCTGATAATGGGTACCTATTTGATGTAAATCTGGACGCAGAAGAATGCTTTGATAATGCGAATATTCTTAATAAGATTAGCAAGCAATTCCTGGACATATACTGTAGCGTTATCAGTGATTTAGAATGGTTTGATGTTTCCGATTGTTTGCCACAAATAATAGCTGCTGTTAAATCGGTTTCAGACATCCAAAGAATTGCAGCTGATCCAATATGGGATCATGTATATCTGGTGGATGATGAGCCTGATCATTATGATGATGTTTATGTAAGATGCAAAGCTGGTGATGAATATGAAGATATTCTGTTGCTCTGGAAATCAAGTGATGACGACTCTTATATCAGAGCATTGGCGAAATACGTAAGCGAACAGTATCATACAGAGGTTTCTGTTGCTTGTGCTGAATCTTTTGACTGGAAAACGGAGTATCTGAATCTGGTAAAAGCAATTCGTGAGTTTATTACGGAAACGAGTCCAATTGTTAAAGAGAGTGATGTATATGGATACATAGCGAATATGGCAGATGTACCGACCTTTTATGACGAGAGACAGATTTGGCAGAAATTATATGAACGGCGAGAAAAGATTGTATGTCAAACAGTAGGGAAAAGTCCAATCAATCTCGAATACTGGAGATCGTTTCTGGCAAGTAAATATAACGGAAGATGTCAGGTTTGTGGAAACAAAACAGCAACGGGTGCACAAAATGCACATTTCTTTACATATAGAATTAATAAGGAATCGGAGAATAGACTGGCAAATCTAAGTTCAAATATGTTTTGCGTATGCCCATCCTGCCATGGTGAAATGCAATATGGTTCTTATATGGGTAAAAATATGAATGAAATTCTGGAAAAAGCTAATCAATATTGGGAAGATTATGACAGCATATGTAACAGTGAGGAAATGGAAGATGATTTTAAAAGTCAGGTTGCATATTTTGCTGATGATTCCGGTGAATTAGAAGGATTCAATAAGCCTATTATTTGTGATGTAATAGTAAATGGAAAAGCTAGAAAAATGGCATTTTCATGGGAGCACTTTATCATGTTGGCTTTCGTATTAAAGGATTCTTTGCAATTAGATAGCAAAGATAAAGAAGAGTATTAGGGGGACGGTATGGAACCAAAATTTCATGCAGGTGAACTTGCACAGATAAAATCAACCGGTGAGGTTGTTACTATTAATGCCATTAGTTTAGGTTTGTCGCAAACTTTCTATTTGGTATTTCAAAACGGAAAAAAGAATAGATATAAAGAGGACGAATTGCTTCCCTATGTAGATAAAGAAGCAGGGTTGGTGAATAAAATTATGGAATGTGATTTTGCTAATGCAGAATCCTTTCAAAAGTATGCGTATTACAGATTGTTTTCGGAGAGCCAGGATGGAAATCTGTATAGCTATCAAGGAAATAAAATTATATTTAATCCTTTTCAGTATAAGCCATTATTAAAGTTTTTGGAGCCGGGATCAGATGAAAGACTATTGGTTGCAGATGAAGTAGGTGTAGGAAAAACAATTGAATCCGGGATAATCATTGATGAACTCATATCCAGAGGAGATATAAAACACAATGATGCAATTATTATTGTATGTCCAAGTGTTTTATGTACGAAATGGAGAAATGAATTAAAGAACAAATTTCAAATTGATGATTTTTATGTTCACGATGGTAAATCACTATCGTTCTTGTTGAGTGAAATCAAAGAAACGGGAAAGATTCATTATACTCATAGTATTGTCAGTGAGCAGTTGTTCAGAGGAGAAAAATACCAACAGCTTCTAAAAGAGTGTTTGGAAGAAAGGGGCGAGGCTTTTTTTAGTTTACTAATTGTGGATGAGTGTCATCATTATAGAAACCCGGGAACGAATACAAACAAATTCGGGTCTTTGCTTAGTTTATGTAGCGAGCGAGTGGTTATGTTATCTGCCACACCATTCAATTTGCGAAGCGATGATTTTTATAATCAGTTACATATGCTTAATCCTACATTGTTCCCCGATCAGACGGTATTTAATCAATTGTTAAGACAAATTAGAAGTGTAAATAAGTCGATCACATTGGTAAAGGAGGATGATGTCGGATCACGGAAACAATTAATATCGCATATAAATTCGCTGCGGCCGATTGCTGAGCAGAATCAATATATCTCCAGTGATTTTATGAGGATATATGAAAAAATACTTTCTAGAGAACAACTAACAACAAAGGATAAAGTGGACTTTGAGAAAATTCTTGAAAAGTTAAATCCTATTTCTTCGTCATTTACAAGAACATTAAAAAGGGATGCTATTGAACATAGAGTAACGAGAGAAACCATGACTCTTGAGGTTCATTTTACAAACGAGGAGGCAACTGTATACAATTCATTCTTAGAAACAAATCTTGAAAGATATAGAATGTTAGGTATATCAGAACGTGCTTTTAGTCTAATCTTAAATGGTTTGGAACGAATAGCAGCTAGTTCGATTGTTGTACTTGAGAAGAATGTGAATAAGTTTATACATATGCCGGTAGAAGCTTTTGCGCAGGCAATCTCCGAGGACGGGGAAACTGATCTGAAGGCAGCTAAGGTGATGCTTCAGATGTTAAAAGAGAGTTACTCTGAATTAATGAGTAAGATCAAGAAAATCGGCAAAAACGATAGTAAATATAACACATTTAAAAAACTTGTGGAAAATGTTCAAGATGCGTCTGGAGATAATAAACGTATCATTGTATTTTCATTCTATACGGAGACACTTAAATATCTTCGAAGACGTTTAGTAGAGGATGGATATAAAGTTGCATTGATGTATGGAAAAACACCAGAAGAGACACCAAATAACCAAAAAGATGAAGATGGATTTAAGGTTCTTGGACGAAGTGATATAATGAAAAGTTTTGAGAATGGTGAATATGAGATCATGCTTGTAAGTGAAGTGGGTGGTGAAGGGCTGGATTTTCAGTTCTGCTCAGCACTTATCAATTATGATTTGCCATATAACCCTATGCGTATTGAACAAAGAATTGGAAGAATAGATCGTATGGGACAGAAATCCGATAAAATTATCATTGGAAATTTGTGTATAGAAAATACAATTGATGTAGTTATTAATCGAGTTTTGCTGTCGAGAATAGCTGCGGCAACAGACTTGGTTGGTGAAATGGAACCAATTATTGCTCAAGGCTTAGCGAAGATAAATGAACTTATTATTACCAAAGATTTTACAGAGACAGAGCTTCTAAAACGAGAAAAAGAAATAGAACAAAGGATTGAAAAGGCAAGACAGACACGAGAGGAGTTTGATGAAGCTAGGTATGAATTAGTAAACGACAAGGGATTTAGAGACGAGTTTGAGGTTGATATTAAGAAAAGTAGGATATCGCCTCGAGAGTCATTATTATTTACATATTCTTTCTTGAAAAAAGAGAATGGTTGCTCCTTGAAAATTGTCTCAGAGACATCTGGTATCATTCATGTATCAAAAGATATTTGTGAAAGAATACGTTCTTATGTTAAGAGAATGAACCTTGGAAAACGTGGAGAAGAACTGCAGGCTCTTGTTGATAACGGTGGAGATTTGCTTATAGACTTTGACGGTGATGCTGCATATACAAATAAAGAGGCGGTATTTTTTAAACCGGCAGGTGCGTGGATACATTTTGCAATCGATTATTTAAGGGCATTAAATGCTGAAGATTATGAAAATCTATTCTATGCAACGCTTAAAGAGAAAGATGTTGAAGAACTAGAAAAGGGTAGGTTTTGGCTTTTTTCGTATGAAATGGAGTTTGATGGTTTTTTTGATACGAAGTCCTATGAATACATTGTTTGTAGGGAGGATACAACGAAACTTATTGTATTGGATGAAACTCAAAAAAAGCAATTATTACAAAGTGTAAGGGTATCAAAAAGACCGGATAGGGTTGTATGGGATTTCTTTGATGAAGCAAGAATGAAGGTTGAAGATTTGGCAGAAGAGCGTAAGGAAGAGATTGCCCAAAATGCTATTAGTGGAAATGCTATTAAGATAGGCTCAAGAATAGAAGCACTTCGTAACCTTTCAAATTACAGAGTACGAAATCTTGAAGATGAGCTTATCGGAGCTGTTGGAAAGGATGAAGAACGTATTAGAAGAGCAATTAACAGAGAGCGAGCAAAAACAGATGAAAAAATACGTATTTTGGAAGAAAAATTGAATTATGTTGGAACTTATGCATTGGACGCTATATGTCTGCTTGATGTAGTGTAGGAAAAAAGAACTTTGGCTGGAGGGGCATCGTTACATTGTATGTGTGAATGGAAAAGTGATTCTCTTCACACCATTGCTTGATCATCAGGCCGCTGGCTTTCTGATCAGAGAACCTGGAAGCCCATTCTTTAAGATGGGTCTGATGAGGTTTTTGTTTTGCGTTCATGAGATGCTCCTCCTAAAAAAGTAACACGAATCGCGCAATTCGCCAGAATCGAACGAAAAATGTGTTGATTGTTTTAGAAGAAATTATCTCAAAAGTATGATACGATGAAAATGTGTCCATGGTTGAGGGGTTAAAAACAAGCAACATTGGAAATTGTCCTGTGCGGCTTGCTTTCTATAAATAGGTAATTTTTCTATGTAGTTGTGTGTGTTACAACTTAGGATTACTTCTACGCAATTTCCAATGTTCCTTTGCCAGCTTAGAGCGGGAAAATATTTCTTTTAAAGTCTGTTTTTCTTCAACAGAAAGCTGGGTAATTTTCATTTCCAAATTTTTACAGAACAAAAGGAATAGCCCATTAATATAAGCATCATTGGAGGATTCGGAAGTATCCTCTGTAGCAAACTGAGTCGGAGAAGTAAAATCATCAATGATATTTTTGACCATGCTTTGATAGTCAATATCACTGGCAGTGTTGCTGTCTTTCATATGGGTATTTCTTAGGTCAGAGACGATTGGCTTTAAATCTTCCAACAGAATATTGATGTAATGCTGTTCTGTCTCTGGTGCTAAGATATAACTATGGACACGAAAAGTTGAGCAGCTTATAATTATCAAAAAAGGAGTTCAACACAATGGCAAAAAATCAGAAATCTTATACCCCGGAATTTAAGCAGCAGATTGTTGACCTGCACTGCAAAGCCGGTAAAGGTGTAACCGAATTAAGTAACGAATATGGCATTCCTAAAGGCACTGTATCTATGTGGATAAAAAATCTTTCTCCTGTACAGGTTTCTGAAACTGAAACTATTTCCGTAAAGGAATACAGGGCGCTCCAGAAGAAAATGAAAGAGCTTGAGATTGAGAACGAAATATTAAAAAAAGCTACTGCCATATTCGCCAAAAATCAATAGCTGAATACGTGTCCTTTATTCAGGCTAATATCAAAAAGTATACTGTCAAGCAGATGTGTAAGGTTCTTAAATTTCCAAGAAGCACATATTATGCGGCGGTTAATCATGTCTCATCCAAAAGGGAACAGGAATATAATATTTTCAGTAATCAGGTGCTGAACGTATATCCGGAATTCAAAAAGCGTTATGGAGCCATCAAGATTCACAGGGAACTTAATGACAGAAATATTCCATGCTCCGTAAAAAGAGTGCAGCGCCATATGAAGCATCTTGAAATCAAAAGCATTGTCATTAAAAAATATCAGTATCAGAAGAACCATGGTCAGGTGCCTGATGACAAAGAAAATATTTTAAACCGTAACTTTGAGTCGGATACCGTATTTAAGAAGCTCGTAACGGATATAACCTACATACATGTCAAAAATGAAGGCTGGACTTACCTTGCATCAGTCATGGATTTATATGACCGTAAAATAATAGGCTGGGCATATGGCAGAAATATCACTGCTGAGCTTGCGGTAAATGCTGTAAGGAATGCATGTTTAAATATTCCTGATACCAGGGGAATAATCCTGCACAGTGATCTCGGAAGCCAATATACCAGTGAGGAATTTGAAGGCTGCCTCAAAGAGCTGGGAATACGGCACTCATTCAGCAGAAAAGGAAATCCTTATGACAACGCATGTATAGAATCCTTCCATTCAGTATTAAAAAAGGAAGAAGTATATACAACAACATACCATACGTTTGAGGAGGCAAAAGCAGCACTTTTTGAGTACATAGAATCATTTTACAATCGCAAGCGGCGTCATAGTGCACTTAATTACAGAACGTCCCAGCAGGTTGAAGATGAAGCTTTATCAGCCTGAAACACATTCTCCCTAATGTAGTTGGGGAGAAATGTGTTCAACTTTTTGTGTCCAAGGTATTGACATAGGTCTAGGTTATACGGAAAGCAGTCATAATACAACAAGCCACAAAGGAAATAGTCTTTTGTGGCTTACTTTGAAAATGTGTAATTTAAATCTTATAACCTCAGATTCCGTTTCCTCAGCTTTCTATGTTCCTTTGCCGGTTTAGAACGGGAAAATAATTCTTTTAAGCTTTACTTTTCTTCGACAGAAAGCTGGGTAATCTTCATTTCCCAATTTTTGCAGAACAGAAGGAATAGTCTGTTAATATAAGTATCATTATAGGCTTTGGGAGTATCCTCAGTAGCAATCTGAGTTAGAGAAGTAAAATCATCAATGATATTTTTGACCATGCTTTGATAGTCAATATCGCTGGTGTGTTGCTGTCTTTCATATGGTATTTCTTAGGTCAGAGATGATCTGCTTTAAACCTCACAACAGAATATTGATGTAATACCGTTCTGTCTCAATGTGAGAAGTATCAAATATTTTTGTAAAAGCATCGGTGGAGTCGGCACCGAGTTCGTTCAGTTTATATCTCATCACATCAAGAAAAGCATTTGCTATCTGAATACCTTTATCATTAAATCCATCAATATAGATTTCCAAATCAGTCATGAATGTGAGGAAGTTTTCATGAGAGAGTAATTCTGATAATAACCGTGGATTATATTTTTCATCAGTCAGTATTTGAACTGCATCATCATTGAGATGTAGATCGGATACTGACTTATTTGTATGTTCACGTAGTTCGCTTCGGCAAAGAAGATAATCGGTGCTTACATGATAGAAGTCTGCAAGCGTCAGTAGATTGCCAAGTGACATATCTACATTTTCATCTTTTTCATAGTTGCCGAGTGTGGAACTTGGAATGCCAGCAACAGACAATTCCTGCATAAACCTGCATAAAAAACGTAATCTGAGTGATTGGATAAAGAACATACAGATTGACTACTTTTGCAGAAGTTTTACCTGTAAACGATATAAGCGGTATTTTGATTGTATGAAAGCTATTGTAAAAAATAATATAACATGACATAATCGGATTGACTAAAGAGACACAAATATTTATAATATAGACAAAACGAGAATGGCATGAACGGAGGACAGGTTAATGGGGAAATCGGTAACACTTGAAGAGGCGTTAAAAAGAATTGAGGAGCTGGAAAAAGAGAA
>ERZ1106915.1414-NODE-1414-length-20518-cov-7.199824_pt1 | contig 20518 bp, 17 predicted proteins | sample MGYA00403653_ERZ1106915 | MGnify/ENA primary metagenome ERZ1106915 (study PRJEB35170, sample SAMEA104062404) | human gut metagenome | biome: human gut; feature: human-associated habitat; material: faeces | place: Denmark | collected 2012-06-06 ... | reverse complement strand
TGGGATATCAGGTGAATGTTGTCCAGATTAACTGGGAGAAGAAAAAAGAACTGGTGGAGAGCGGAGAGATTGACTGTATTATGGGCTGTTTTTCTATGGAAGGACGTCTTGACGATTACCGCTGGGCAGGACCGTACATAGCAAGCCGGCAAGTGGTTGCTGTAAATGAGAACAGTGATATCTATAAACTGACTGACCTGGAGGGAAGGAACCTGGCTGTCCAGTCCACAACCAAACCGGAAGATATTTTTCTGAACCGGACAGATGAAAGAATCCCAAAACTGGGAAATCTGATCAGTCTTGGACACCGGGAGCTGATCTATACGTTTCTGGGAAAAGGATATGTAGATGCAGTTGCCGCACATGAGGAATCGATTGTCCAGTATATGAAGGATTATGATACAAGCTTCCGTATCTTGGAAGAGCCTCTGATGATCACCGGAATAGGTGTCGCTTTTGCAAAAGATGATGACAGAGGAATCTGTGAGCAGATGAGCCAGACGCTGGAAGAAATGCGTCAGGATGGCACAGCCCTGAAAATCATTGAAAAATACCTGGATGATCCTGAGAAGTATCTGGAGGTGGATGATCTTGGATATTAAGAGAAAGAAAAAAGAAAAACAAATCCAGCTGCTCGGTGGTCTGATTGGAATCTGTGTGACTGTAGTCTCTCTGTTTTATTTCTTCCACGCAGAAAAAGCGGAAGCAGAGAAAAGAATGGTGGAGATTGTAAACTATGTCAAAGTGCAGTGCTCCACCTACACCCATTATAATGAATCTTCGGAATCAAAAAGTCTTCTCCGTGCCATTGAAAGTGCCAGACAGATGAGTACAAACATTAACATGGAAACAGAAAACGGCGGTCGGTTAAGCCGGGAATTTCTGAAAGGAAATCTGCAGACTCTCTGGGTGGATGGTATTATAGTACTGGATAAAGAAGGAAAGATGGACTGTGAATACAGCACGAATGAATCTCTGACCAATGAGATTATGGAGTATCTGCAAAAAGAAATTATCATGGATTTTGCCGGATATGAAGAAAGATCTTATTCAGAACGGTTTATCAGAGAAGATGGATCCGATATTGATATTGCAGCCTGTGCCAGAAAAGATGCACCGGGTATTGTGGCAATCTACTATTACACATCTCCTGAATTTGCCAGAAATTATACCCTGACGATACAGGGGCTTTTAAACGGCTATAGTGTCCAGAAAGATGGAACGATTATTGTTGCAGACGATGGGATCGTGGTTGCCAGTAACGACGAGAGCCTTCTGGGGAAAAATACAACCGATAACGAGGTTGTTCAGGCAATGAAAAGGCATACAGACAGTCAGCACATTTATCATTTGAAGAATGAAGGAACCGGATGTTATGGAATCATGCTGAAGCAGCGTGATTATTATATCTATGCATATCTTCCAGATACGGAAGTGTTTCAAAATCTTCCGTTAAGTGTAGCAAGTGTTATTTTTCTTTATTTTCTGATATTCAGTATATTCTGGTTCTGGGCGTACAGAACTAATCTGACGCATCAGAAAATGGAACAGGAAAAAGATAAAAAATATAAGGCAGAACTTCTGATAGCTGCAAAAAAGGCAGAAGCCGCCAATGCGGCAAAAACCGAATTTCTTCAGCGAATGAGCCATGATATACGGACTCCGATCAATGGTATCTGCGGTCTGGTCAATATGGCAGACCATTATGCCGACGATATGGAGAAACAGACGGAATACAGAACAAAGATTAGAGAGGCATCTAATCTGTTGCTGGAACTGGTAAATGATGTCCTGGACATGAGTAAGCTTGAGTCAGGTGAAATTGTTCTGGAAGAGATTCCATTTAATCTGAGCAGTATTTCCAGAGAAGTATTTGCTGTGATCGAGCAGATGGCTGCAGAACAGAATATCCGAATTGTGTGGGAGAAAAAAGAAATTACACACTGGGATTTTATCGGAAGTCCAGGGTATGTGAAACGGGTGATGATGAATATCCTGTCCAATGCAGTGAAATATAACAGAGAGAACGGACAGATCTATATTAGCTGCATGGAAATTCCATCCGAACAGCCAGAAATGACGACAATGGAATTTGTCTGCCGGGATACAGGAATCGGAATGAGTGAGGAGTTCCAGAAATGTGTGTTTGAACCATTTGCACAGGAACACTCAGGAAGCCGCACAAAATTTGCAGGAACAGGCCTGGGAATGTCGATTGCAAAGAATTTGGTCGCGAAAATGGGTGGAACCATTACCTTTGAAAGTGAAGAAGGCGCAGGGACGACATTTGTGATCCGAGTTCCGTTTAAAATAGATCTGGATGCGGATAAACGTGAAGAACAGAAGAATGTATCAGAAAAATCTATAAGGGGGCTGCACATTCTTCTGGCAGAAGATAATGAGCTGAATATGGAAATCTCTGAATTTGTGCTTCAGAATGAAGGTGCCGATGTGACAAAAGCATGGAATGGTCAGGAAGCCGTTGAGCTATTCAGAAAAAGTGAATCTGGTGAATTGGATGTCATTCTTATGGACATTATGATGCCGGTCATGAATGGCTATGAAGCCACAAGGAAGATCCGTTCTCTGGACAGAGAGGATGCAAAGACAATACCGATCATTGCAATGACAGCAAATGCGTTTACAGAGGACAGAATAAGAGCAAAAGAAGCAGGAATGGATGAACATGTTGCTAAGCCTGTTGATATGGAATTACTGATAAAAGTAATTCATAAATTGGTGAAACATAATTGAAGAAATGAAGAAGGAACTGTAGCATTAAGTGATGCGACACGACTTTCTTCATATGATTAAAGTTTTCAAATAATAAAAACAGTAATAAGTGAAATGGCAGCCAGTTGCAGAAAAAGTAGGCACTGTCTGTTTGGCAGTGTTTTTAATTTTGAAACAACTTGAATGATTAATAATACATGAGAAAACAAGGAGGAATTCAGTTGTTAGAGAAAGCGGTTCAGGCTGCAATATATGAAAAGACTCTTAAAAACCATTATATAGAAATCCTGTACATTGATTTTGAGAATACTGGAAAATGTATAAAGCTCCATCAGGATACGAAGCTGTTAAGTGGTGAAAATATTTTCCCAGAGTCGGATGAGCAAGTGTTTGATGATTATATCTGTAAGAAGATCATGCGTTATGCATCTGGAGAAGTGCAGGATCTTAAACGGGTGAAAAAACAGATGACAATGGAAGCTATTGTACAGGGAACAGAAGAACACATCATCTATCATGTTATGATCAATTTTATACTGAATGGCGAGATGCGTTTCATGCAGTTTGACTTTACAAGGGAAAGGGAAGATACAAAAAATGTTTTCCTGTTTGTGGAGGATTATACAGATCCACAACAACAGGCATTTATAACTACGCTGCGTTCTATTAAAAACAGCGCAGTTCTGTTTTGTATTCTTTCTGAAGAGGTGGATGCAAAAACAACGCTATGTTATGATCCTGTTTTTATCACCCAGGGATTTGCAGAGGTGATGGAGACTACACAGGAGCAGATGATGCTGTTGCAGAAGAAACCTTTTTGTGAAACCGTACATCCGGATGATCTGCAATATGTAGAGGAATCTGTTAGAAGCCTTAATATAGAGCACCCACATACGAATATTTTTTACAGAAAAAGAAATCCGCAGGGAAAATGGTTTTATATGCAGTCGGACTTTTCCTATCTCATCGTTGGAAAGAAAAAATATATCTATGTGACCTATCAGGATGTCAGTGCATTGCAGAAGAATGAAGAATTGTCAGATGCACTTCATCATAGCCAAAAACGGGATGAAGAGCTTACAAAAGCATTGGAGGCACTTGGAACGGTATTTACCAATATATTTTTAGTTCATGTGGAGGATCAGAAAGTAGAATGGTTAAAAATTCAGGCAGATAAGGAAAATATCCTGAAGCAATGCAAGAATGTCTGTGAGATAAGAAAACTGATCCATGATAATTATATGCTGCCGGAATGCCAGAAGAGCTATCTTGAATTTACAGATCTTGATACGATCAGTGAACGATTTGAAAAACATAAGATTCTTCGGTACATTTATCGTAACATGAACAGACAGTGGATAGAGGTAAGCGCTATCGTTCAGAATCGTGATGAGAATGGCAGGGTGACAGATATTCAGTTTCTGACACATGATGTGACAGATCAGAGAGAAAGGGAACTGCAGCAGGAAGATGCCCTTCGGGTTGCGCTCGCGTCTGCCGAACATGCAAATAAGGCAAAAACAGCATTTTTAAATAATATGTCACATGATATCCGCACTCCTATGAATGCGATCATTGGTTTCGCAGCTCTCGCAGCAGCACATATGGATCAGCCGGATCTGGTAAAGGATTATCTGACAAAAATTGGGACGTCGAGTCAGCATCTTTTGAGTCTGATCAATGATGTTCTGGATATGAGCCGTATTGAAAGTGGAAGTGTTAAGATAGAGGAAAATGAAGTCTGCATCCCGGATATCCTCCATGATCTAAAAACCATTATACAGGGGAACATTCAGGCGAAACAACAGGATCTTTATATTGACACGCAAGATGTTGTCCATGAAAATGTTATCACTGACCGATTACGTCTGAACCAGATCCTTTTAAATATAGTAAGTAATGCAATTAAATTCACTCCGGTAGGTGGCACGGTTAATATCCGAGTATCTGAGAAACCATGTAACAGAAAGGCATTTACTGCCTTTGAATTCAGAATCAGTGATAACGGAATCGGAATGTCTGAAGAATTTCAAGCACATGTGTTTGACTCTTTCTCAAGAGAACGATCCTCTACTCAAAGCGGAATTAAAGGGACTGGACTTGGTATGGCAATCACCAGAAATATCGTTGATATGATGGGTGGAACCATTTCATTGACAAGCAAAGAAGGTAAAGGGACAGAATTTGTTGTTACTCTTAATTTTAAAACACTGGAGAAATCTACTGTTTATGGACCTATCCCTGAATTGATCGGTGCAAGAGCATTGGTTGTGGATGATGATGTTCATACTTGCACCAGTGTAAGCAAAATGTTACGTGAAATTGAAATGCGGGCAGACTGGTCTACTTCCGGAAGAGAGGCAGTCATCAGGGCAAAAGAGGCCTTTGAACAGAACGATGCATTCAAAGCGTATCTTATCGACTGGTTAATGCCGGATATGAATGGAATTGAAACAGTACGAAGGATCCGTGCTGTGATTGGGAAGGAAACACCAATCATTATTCTGACGGCATATGACTGGGCAGATATTGAACAGGAAGCAAAAGAAGCTGGAGTTACCGCATTTGTGGAAAAACCAATCTTCATGTCGGAATTAAGGAAAGTTCTGACAAAGCCTATGAACATAAAAGCGGAAACATCGCAGCAAACGGAAAGAGAAAATCGTTATTCTGGTAAAAAGGTTCTTCTTGTGGAGGATAACGAACTGAATCGTGAAATCGCCACTGCTCTGTTGAAAGAGATCGGAATAATAGTAGATTCTGTGGAGGACGGAACAGATGCTGTTGAACGGATGAATGAAGTAGCGGATGACAGGTATGATCTGATCTTCATGGATATTCAGATGCCTAAAATGGATGGTTATATGACAACCAGGGAAATCCGTACTTTAAAGAACAATAAGAAAGCCAATGTCCCAATCATCGCTATGACAGCAAATGCCTTTGAAGAAGATAAAAAAAAGGCATTTAAAGCAGGTATGAATGCTCATATTGCAAAACCAATTGATATAAAAACAATACTTGCTGTCTTTGACCAGGTGTTTAGAAACTTATAAAACACACACGGACAAAGGAAATAAAAAAATATGGATAATAAAAGTAGAAAAAAATCAACTTTACCATTTGCAGGTATATTTGCAGTTTTAGGAATATGGATGATGTTGTCAGTACATTGCCGGGCTGCGGAAACGAATAATGATGAAAAACAGCTACAGGCGGTGGAACAAGATGAAGCAACGCAACAGGAATCAAAAGAATCAGAAACGCAGACAAGGCAACCGAAGATCATTCGTGTCGGCTCATTTGAGGATACCTTTAATTATGTCGATAAAAACGGTGTCAGACGAGGATATGGATACGAACTCATGCAGGCTCTGGCAGGTTATACCGGATGGAAATTTGAGTATGTGAAATGTGATTGGTCGGACTGTTTTGATAAGCTTGAAAATGGTGAGATTGATATCATGGGTGATATCTCTTATACCGATGAACGTGCAAAAAAGATGCTTTTCCCGGATGAACCGATGGGTGAGGAAAAATATATCCTTTATGCTGACTTATCGGATACGGATATTGGGACATCTGATTTCAAGTCTATGGACGGTAAACGTGTAGGTGTGCTCATGGATACAAAACCTGAAATCATGCTGACAGAATGGGAAAATAAGAATGGCATACATACAGAACATGTAAATGTGAATAATGATGATGATGTCCAAAAGAAATTAGCAAATCATGAGATCGACTGTTTTGTTTCTCTGGAGGAATCTATCTGGTCTGAACAGGGAATATCATCCGTTACAACTATTGGCAAATCAGGCATATATTTTGCAATAAATAAAGAGCGCAACGATATCAGGACAGAGCTGGACTGGGCAATGCGTCAGCTGGAACAGAATAATCCTTTTTTTTAGGCAGATCTGTATAAGAAGTATTTCAGGCTTGATTATAACCAGAGTCTTACAGGTGCAGAAAAGTCATGGCTGGAAGAACATGGAGATATTCGGATATGATTTTTTATGCCGGCAGAAATCCTAATCTTGCAGAAAAAAAAGGCTATACACTTACGAACACAGCCTGGACCTACAGCCTGATGGCGGTAACTGATGAGAAATATTTCAATGAGGACAAGGCATATTCAGTAGCTGTGCCAAAGGAACACGAAGCCTTAAAACAGCATATTGCTTTCAGTTATCCCCAATGGAAACTGGTAGATTACGATTCGCTTGCTGATGCGACAGATACGGTGCTTCATCAAAAAGCAGACGGTTTTCTTATAGGAACCAGTCAGGCTCTGAAATATGATAACAATCGAGATTTCAAGAGTGCTCCACTTACAAAAACAATGGAGGCATGCTTTGCAGTAAAAGGCGGTGAGGGAACCCTTTTGTCGATACTGAATAAAACTTTAAAGACTATGCCTTCTGATATGCTTACAAGTGCACTTGCGATCTATGACAGTACATCAGATAAGGTGACTTTTTATGATTTTGTAAAAGACAACATGCTTGCTTTTTTTGTCACGGCAGGATTTTTTGCACTCAGCATCATTGCTATTATCCTCTTGCTTTTAAGAAAAGCAAGAAAAGCAGAAGCTGTCGCAAGGCTTGCTGCAAATGATACACAAAAAATCAATGACAAACTGGAAATCGCTCTGAAAAAAGCAGAGGATGCCAGTCTCGCAAAGACCCGTTTTCTAAACAATATGTCCCATGATATTCGTACTCCTATGAATGTAGTTCTGGGATATGCACAGTTTATGGAAAATGAACTAAATGGAAAAGATATGCCTGAAACTTTAGAACATTTGGAAAAACTGCAGCAGTCTGGAAATCTTCTTCTGTCAATCATAAATAATGTACTGGATATGGCCCGGATTGAGAGTGGAAGGATGGAGCTTAATGAGAATTACTGCCGGATTGAAGATGTCGGGAAGTCTTTGTTTGCAGTATTTGATGAGAAAGCAAGGAAAAAGGATATAGCACTTCATTACAGGATGAATGTAGAGCATGAGCATGTACTGACAGATGTTACCAAGGTAAAAGAAATATTGGTCAATATCCTGAGCAATGCCATAAAATATACTCCAGCCGGTGGTTCTGTTATGGTAGATGTAGATGAATTACCTTGTGATGAGTCTGGATACATGATAGCGAGAATCAGAGTCAGCGATACCGGAATCGGCATGAGTCAGGATTATATGACAAAGATTTTCGATGCATTCACACGTGAACAGAACACTACAAAGAGCAAAATCGCAGGAACCGGACTGGGCATGTCAATCGTCAAGAATTATGTTGAACTGCTTGGTGGAACAATAAATATAGAGAGTGAGCTTGGCAAGGGCAGTACTTTTACAGTTATATTAAAGCACAGGATAGCGGATGAAAGCTATTATGTAAAAAACCACGTTGAAGATCCCGGAACAGGAAGTGAAATCCTTGAAGGCAGGAATATCCTTTTAGCAGAGGATAATGATTTGAATGCGGAGATCACAGAGGCACTGCTTGAGAGTGCAGGTCTTAAGATAGAACGTGTAGATGATGGCATTCAGTGTGTAAACAGGATAACAGAAATGCCAGCGGGCACATATGATATGATCCTCATGGATATCCAGATGCCAAACATGAATGGTTATAAAGCAACACAGGAAATCAGACACCTGCCAGATAAGGATAAGGCATGCATACCGATCATCGCAATGACAGCGAATGCATTTGAAGAAGATAAGAGAGATGCTGTTGCAGCTGGAATGAATGGTCATATTGCAAAGCCAATCCAGGTTGATAAGCTACTGTCGATATTATCAGAAGTAATAAGACAACAAGAAAATTGCTAAATTGTCTGACCATGCCATGCACAACGGTTCCAACTATGCTTTAACGAATATTCGAACAACTTGATGAAAAGTTCGACAAATAAGACGGAATATTTGGGCTTCGGGAAAGATTATGTTGCGGAAACGCAGGAAATACCGTATAATAATGCGGTCTGATCTGCATAAAATGATGCATTTTACTGTCCGGTGACAGGTAATGATGAAATTGTGTGTATTTCAGAAAAAATTATTTTTGTTATTAATAAAGCTGAGTCACATAAAAATGTCCGTGTAAAAAACACTTGACAAATTTTGTGTTCTCAATTAAACAACAAATTCAGTAACAAAATGGGTTAGAAACGGGCGATTTTATATCGCCCGTACATTAAGAAAAAGCAGGTAAAATAAGAATTTATGAGAAAATTAGCATTAAGCGACGAAATTTTGCTGAGTGTTCAGCAACCAGCCCGCTACTTAGGCAACGAGATGAATGCCGTCATGAAAGATCCGGACTCCGTCGACATCCGATTTGCGATGTGTTTTCCGGACGTCTATGAGATCGGTATGTCTCATCTCGGCATGCAGATTCTTTACGCAATGTTTAACAAGCGTGATGATGTGTACTGCGAGCGCGTATTCTCACCATGGCCGGATATGGATGAGGTCATGAGAAAGGAACATATTCACTTATTTGCATTGGAGTCTCAGGATCCGATCCACGAGTTTGATTTTCTTGGTTTTACGCTCCAGTATGAGATGTGCTACACGAACATCCTTCAGGTGCTTGACCTTTCCGGAATCCCTCTGCATGCCGAGGATCGTAAGGAGAACGACCCGATCGTCATCGGTGGTGGCCCGTGTGCGTACAACCCGGAGCCGTTAGCCCCGTTCTTTGACCTCTTCTACATCGGAGAAGGAGAGGTGCAGTATGACGCAATCTTTGATCTCTACAAAGAGATTCGTCGAAAAGGTGGAAACCGCAGTGACATTATCGAGGCCGCTGCCAAGATCCCGGGCATCTACGCGCCGGCATTCTATGACGTGACCTATAAGGAAGACGGCACGATCGAAAGTTTCAAGCCGAACACCCCGGGCATCCCGGAGAAGATCACAAAACAGATCGTTGTTAACATGGACGATGCTCCGTATATCGAGAAGCCGGTCGTTCCATTCCTGAAAGTTACGCAGGACCGAGTCGTTCTCGAAATCCAGCGTGGCTGTATCCGCGGTTGCCGTTTCTGTCAGGCTGGCAATGTTTACCGCCCGCTGCGTGAGCATAGCCTTGAATATCTGAAGCACTACGCATACGAGATGCTCAAGAATACCGGTCACGAGGAGATTACACTGAGTTCCTTAAGCTCCAGTGATTACTCCCACTTAAAAGAACTTGTTAACTTCCTTATCGACGAGTTCCACGGCAAGGGTGTCAACATCTCCCTTCCGTCTCTGCGAATCGACGCGTTCTCCCTCGACGTTATGAGCAAGGTTCAGGATGTCAAGAAGAGTAGTCTGACGTTTGCGCCTGAGGCAGGAAGCCAGAAGCAGAGAGACGTTATCAATAAGGGACTGACCGAGGAGATTATCCTGAAGGGTGCATCCGAGGCATTTCACGGCGGATGGAACCGCGTAAAGCTCTATTTCATGCTCGGACAGCCGACCGAGACCGTCGAAGATATGGAAGGCATTGCACTGCTGTCGGAAAAAGTCGCAGAGCTTTACTACGACGAGATTCCGAAGGATCAGAGAAACGGAAAAAAAGTCCAGGTTGTTGCAAGTTCCTCCTTCTTTGTTCCGAAGCCATTCACCCCGTTCCAGTGGGCAAAGATGTGCACAAAAGACGAGTTCTTGGAGCGCGCATACATTGTAAAACACAAGTTCCGCGAGATGCTCAACTTCAAGAGCCTCAAGTACAACTACCATGAGGCTGATTTGACCGTGCTTGAGGGAGTGCTTGCAAGAGGAGACCGCAGGGTTGCAGATGTTCTTGAGGAGGCTTACCACAAGGGAGCTTTGTTCGATTCCTGGTCCGAGTATTTCCGCAATGATATCTGGATGGAGGCCTTTGAGACCTGTGGCGTGGATATTGATTTTTACACAACGAGAGAGAGAAGCCTTGACGAGATCTTCCCGTGGGATTTCATCGACGCAGGAGTGACAAAGGAGTTCTTAAAGAGAGAGTGGAAGAATGCGATGAACGCAAAAGTAACGCCGAACTGCCGGGAGCGTTGTTCCGGCTGTGGTGCGAGAGTATTCGAGGGAGGTGTCTGCTTTGAACATAAGAATTAAATTTGCCAAGGAAGGCACGATGAAGTTTATCGGTCATCTTGACATGATGCGATACTTCCAGAAAATTATGCGTCGTGCGGACGTCGACATCTGTTACAGTACCGGCTTCAGCCCGCACCAGATCATGTCATTTGCGTCTCCGCTCGGAGTCGGAATGGAGAGCCGTGGCGAGTACGTTGACATCGAGGTGAAGAGCACAGACTCCTCCGAGGAGATGCTTCGCCGGATCAACGAGGTTATGGTAGACGGTTCTGAGGTACTCAGCTACCGCCTTCTGCCGGATGATGCGGACAATGCGATGTCGATTGTTTCCGCTGCCGACTACCGCCTGCGCTTCCGCGAGGGTTATGAGCCGGAAGACTGGAGAGACTTTATGGACGGTCTTCTGTCCTTCATGAAGCAGGAGCAGATCCTGATTATCAAGAAGACGAAGAAGAGCGAAAAAGAGGTTGACATTCGCCCGATGATCTACGAGCTTCATGAGGAGGATGACCACGCAATCTTTTTAAAGGTGGCAACCGGAAGTGCCGCAAACTTAAAGCCGTCGGCTGTGATTCAGGCGTACATGGACAGCCGAAGCCTGCCGTTATCGGAGTTTGCGCTGATGATCACACGCTTAGAGATCTATGCACAGAAAAAAGATGATCCTTCCACGTTGATTTCTCTGGAAGAGTTTGGAGAAGAGATCAAATAAATGAGTAAAATGGTGATTACAAGATGGGAAAATCGCCTTCTCACCGCCTGGTTTTCGGGAAAAGAGCCGTTGGAACTCGGCATTGAGGAGGAGACTTCCATCCTTGGAAATATCTATATTGGAAAAGTGAGCAACATCATCAAAAATTTGAACTGCGCATTTGTGAATTTTTCGCCGGATCGCATCGGCTATTATAGTTTTCACGACAATCCCGTCCCTCTGTTTGCGGACGGGAGAGAGCGCAAGTTAAAATGCGGAGATGAGATCATTGTGCAGGTCGCAAAGGACGCGATGAAGACGAAAGATCCGGTTTTGAGCGGAAACTTGAACTTCACCGGCAAGTATGCCGTCCTGACTGCCGGAAAGACGATGATCGGATTTTCCTCAAAAATCACGGACCGCTCCTGGAAAGAGGAGATCCGCCCACAGCTTGAGGAGACCCTCGGCGGTGAGGCGGGGCTGATTGTCCGCACAAATGCCTACGGACATCCCGAAGAACTTATTCGGGAGACGAGACTTTTGCTCGAACAGCTTCATCAGACGAAGAAGGATGCCTCCTACCGAACCTGTTACTCCCTTCTTCGGGAGGCAGAGCCGGAATATTTAAAGAGCCTTCGCGGATGCCCGCAGGGGACGCTTGAGGAGATCATCACGGATCAGAGAGATGTCTATGAGACGATTCGTCAGTACTTAGAACTCTATGATCCGGAGAGTATCGCAAAGCTCCGTTTCTACGAGGACAAGATGATCAGCCTGACCGCGCTCTATTCGCTTCATTCCGTTATGGATCAGGCATGTCAGAAGCGCGTCTGGCTGAAATCTGGCGGATATCTGATTATCGAGTACACCGAAGCGATGACGGTGATTGATGTCAACACCGGAAAATATTCCGGGAACAAGAAGCAGGCAGAGGCGATTCGCATGGTCAACATGGAAGCGGGAAAAGAAATTGCGCGTCAGCTTCGTCTTCGCAACCTTTCCGGCATCATTCTCGTCGACTTTATCGACATGAAAGATCCAAAGGATCAGGCAGAACTGATGGAGGCGCTTCGGGGATTTGTGAAATTCGATCCGGTGAAGACAACAGTCGTAGACATGACCCAGCTGAATTTGGTGGAACTGACCAGAAAGAAGGAGAAGAAAACTCTGTGGGAACAGCTTCATCCACAGGCAGGTCACACGCAGGAAAATTAAGGGGATAATTACAGATGAAAATTATTGTTGTGGGGTGCGGAAAAGTCGGTCTGACACTGACCGAACAGTTGAATAATGAGGGGCATGACATCACGGTAATCGACAAGAACGCAGATACGCTCAAAAGCGTCACGGACAGCATCGATGTGATGGGAGTTGAGGGAAACGGTGCAATCTATCAGGTTCAGATCGAGGCCGGCATCAAGGACACCGATCTGTTGATTGCGACGACCGATTCCGATGAGTTAAATATGCTCTGCTGTCTGATCGCAAAGAAAGCCGGAAACTGTCACACGATTGCCCGTATCCGAAACCCAGAGTATGCAAACGAGACCCGTTATATCCGGGAGGAACTGAACCTCTCGATGGCGATCAACCCGGAGCTTGCAGCGGCAAAGGAGGTTTCCCGTCTGATCAAGTTCCCGTCCGTTATCAAGATTGATACGTTCGCAAAGGGAAGAGTCGAGCTGATGAAGTTTCTGATTCCGGAAAATTCAGTTCTTCACAACATCCAGATCTTTGAGGTGGCAACGAAGCTCAAATGCAACGTCCTGATCTGTGCGGTTGAGCGAGGTCACGATGTGATCATCCCGGACGGAAATTTCCGCTTGATGAGTGGAGACAAGATCTCGTTTATCGCGGCTCAGGGAGACGCGATGCATTTCCTTCAGCAGATCGGCATTGTCAGCAAGGCGATCAAGTCGGTTATGCTCGTCGGAGGTGGAAAGATCACTTACTACTTAGCGAGAATGCTCGATGAGGCGGGAATCCGCGTCAAGATTATTGAGCAGGATTTAAACCGCTGTTATGAACTCAGCGAGCTTCTCCCGCGTGCAATGATCATCCACGGCGATGGATCAAATCAACAGCTCCTTCTTGAGGAAGGCATCGGACAGGCGGAGGCATTTGCGGCGCTGACCGGATTTGATGAGGAGAACATCATGCTCTCGCTCTATGCGGCAACCGTGACAAAGGCAAAACTGGTGACAAAGATCAACCGTATCGCATTTGAGGACGTGATCCAGCAGTTGAATCTCGGAAGTATCATCTACCCGAAGATGATCACCGCAGACACGATCACCCAGTATGTCCGTGCGATGCAAAACTCAATGGGAAGTAACGTTGAGACGCTCTACAAGATCGTCGCCGGAAAGGCAGAAGCCCTCGAATTCCGCGTTGGAAAGGATGCGCCGATGATCGGAATTCCGCTTGAAAAGCTGAATTTTAAGAACAACCTGCTGATCGCCTGCATCAACCGAAATGGCAAGATCATCACTCCGCGAGGCAAGGATACCATCGAAGTCGGAGATACCGTCATCGTCGTGACGACACACTCCGGACTGAATGATCTGAAAGACATCTTGAGATAGGCGGTGAAAATGAGATGAATATTGGCATTATTTTATATTTTCTCGGCTGGGTACTCGGCGTGGAGGGAGTTTTGATGCTCCTTCCGTGTGCGATTGCACTGATTTTTCACGAGACAGCAGGGTGGTACTTCGTCGGCATCGGACTTCTCTGTGGAGTGATCGGCTGGACACTCGGACACAAACGACCGACGAACACCGTCTTTTACGCAAAGGAGGGCTTCGTATCGGTTGCCTTAAGCTGGATTGTGTTGAGTTTATTTGGGGCAATGCCGTTTTATTTAAGCCGGGAAATCCCGCGCTTTGAAGACGCATTGTTTGAGGTCATTTCCGGCTTCACGACGACAGGAACAAGCATCCTGCCGGATGTGGAGGCACTCAGTCACTGTATGCTCGTCTGGAGAAGCTTTACGCACTGGATCGGCGGAATGGGCGTTCTTGTCTTTCTGCTTGCAATCCTTCCGATGGCGAGCGGTTACAACATGCACATCATGAGAGCGGAGAGCCCGGGACCATCTGTCGGAAAACTCGTTCCGAGAGTCAAGACAACGGCAAAGATCCTCTATCTGATCTACTTTGCAATGACAGTAATCCAGATGGTTCTGCTCTTTTTCAGTGGAATGCCGTGGTTTGATACGCTGTGCATTTCGCTTGGAACTGCCGGAACCGGAGGATTTGGAATCTTAAATTCCAGCTGTGGTTCGTACACGCTCTTCCAGCAGGCGGTTATCACCGTATTTATGATTCTGTTTGGAGTCAACTTTAACTTTTATTACCTGATGCTGATCAAGAAGCCAAAAGAAGCACTCCAATCAGAGGAAGTGCGGTATTACTTCGGAATCATCCTTGTCAGTGCACTTTTGATTGCATGGAATATCCGCGGTCAGTTTGCAAACATCTTTCTTGCCTTCCATCACGCGCTGTTCCAGGTTGGATCAGTGATCACGACGACCGGATTTTCGACCGTGGACTTTGATTTGTGGCCCTCGTTTGCAAAATGGATTCTCGTGACGCTGATGTTCATAGGAGCCTGTGCGGGCAGTACGGGTGGCGGACTTAAAGTCTCCCGTGTCGTGATTGCATTTAAGACAGCCAGCAGAGAGATTCAGTCCCTGATTCATCCGAGAAGCATCAAGGTGCTCAAATTTGAAGGCAAGACTGTCGATCAGTCGATTATCAAGTCGCTCGGTGCGTATCTGGCAGGTTATTTTGTGGTATTTTTCGTCTCTGTTTTGATAGTCAGCCTTGACAATATGGATCTTGAGACAAATTTCACGGCAATTGCGGCGACGTTCAACAATATCGGTCCTGGACTCGCAAAGGCAGGTCCGACCTGTAACTTTGCATTCTTCAGCCCGCTTTCCAAATTTGTCATGATGTTTGACATGTTGGCGGGACGCCTTGAGCTCTTCCCGATGCTCGTTCTTTTCTCCCCGCGCACATGGAGAAAGGAATGAGAAACAATCGAGTTGCTGTGGCAAAAAAAGTTAAAAAAAGGCAAAAAAGAGGTTGACAGTTTGAAAAACGCATGGTATTATACATGAGTATGTGCCGCACAGTGTGGTTTGAAAGTTCCGAATCTGTTTCGGATCCGGACACCGAAACTGGCGAGTAATGATAATAGGAGGTGCCAATATGTACGCGATTATTGCAACAGGTGGTAAGCAGTACAGAGTAGCAGAAGGCGATGTCATTAAGGTAGAAAAACTTGGTGTAAACGCTGGCGAGACCGTTACCTTTGACCAGGTTCTTGCAGTTAAGGGCGAGGAGTTATCCATCGGATGCCCGACCGTTGCAGGTGCAACTGTAACCGGAACCGTCGTTAAAGAGGGTAAGGCTAAGAAAGTTATTGTTTACAAGTATAAGAGAAAGAGCGGCTATCATAAGAAGAATGGCCACAGACAGCTCTATACTCAGATCAAGATCGAGAAGATCAACGCTTAATTAGAAAATCACTATGATTAACGTTACAGTTTTGGTCGGTTCCGAACAGCGATATGAGGGAATCGAACTTTTCGGACATGCCGGATATGCCGATGATCACCAGGAAGGGCAGGAGCTTGTATGTGCTGCTGTATCTGCACTGGCGCTCAATATGGCGAATTCTGTGGAACACTTCACGGAGGACCGGTTTGAAGCAGAGGAGGACGAGGAGAGCGGGATGCTTCGGTTTCAGTTTACCGGAGACATCAGTCCGGAATCGGCGCTTCTGATGAATTCTTTGGTATTCGGCTTGCTGGATATTGAGGAATCATACGGAGAACCATATATCAAAATTCAATTCAAGGAGGTGTAAGTGATGTTTCAGATGAACCTTCAGTTGTTTGCTCATAAGAAGGGCGTAGGCTCCACTAAGAACGGAAGAGATTCCGAGTCCAAGAGACTTGGCGCTAAGAGAGCAGATGGTCAGTTCGTTTTGGCCGGTAACATTCTTTACAGACAGCGCGGTACTAAGATCCATCCGGGTCTGAACGTAGGTCGTGGCGGTGATGATACTCTGTTTGCAACCGCAGACGGTATCGTTCGTTTTGAGAGAAAGGGCAGAGACAAAAAGCAGGTTTCTGTTTATCCGAGAACAATCAACGAATAAGTAGACTTTATGGGCTTCATACTGATAACTCGGTATGGAGCCTTTTTTCTGTAAAAATCCCTATTCACTGTTAACTGTATACAAGAAAGGTAAGAGGTGACTCTTCAATGTTTGCAGACAGCGCAAAAGTTTTTATTAAATCCGGAAAAGGCGGAGACGGTCATGTCAGCTTCCGCCGGGAACTGTTCGTGCCGGCAGGTGGTCCTGACGGCGGAGACGGGGGAAAAGGCGGAGATATTATTTTTGAGGTAGATCCGGGCTTAAATACCCTGACTGATTTCAGACATGTAAGAAAATATATTGCTAAAAATGGAGAAGAAGGCGGAAAGAAGCGATGCCACGGCGCAAATGCCGAAAATCTGGTCGTAAAGGTTCCGGAGGGAACGGTTATCAAGGATTTTGAGACCGGAAAGGTCATCGCAGATATGTCCGGTGAAAATAAACGAGAAGTAATCTTGAAAGGCGGAAAAGGCGGTCTTGGCAACATGAACTTTGCCACCCCGACGATGCAGGCACCGAAGTATGCTCAGCCGGGTCAGCCAGGTCATGAGCTCTGGGTACAGCTTGAGCTCAAGGTCATCGCAGATGTTGGTCTTGTCGGCTTCCCGAATGTAGGAAAATCCACCCTTCTTTCCCGCGTATCGAACGCGAGACCGAAGGTGGCAAACTACCACTTCACGACCCTGAATCCTCACCTCGGTGTGGTTGATCTCGACGGAAGTGCCGGTTTTGTCATGGCAGATATCCCGGGACTCATTGAGGGAGCTTCCCAGGGCGTTGGTCTTGGTCACGATTTCCTGCGCCATATCGAGCGTTGCCGTGTTCTCGTTCACGTTGTGGATGCAGCAGGTACCGAGGGCAGAGATCCGATCGCAGACATCAGAGCGATCAACGAGGAGCTTTCTGCTTACAATCCGGAGCTTTTAAAGAAGCCGATGGTCATTGCAGCAAACAAGACGGATTCGATCAATCCGGACGATCCGGACCCGATCGAGCTGTTAAAGAACGAGTTTGAGCCGGAGGGCATGACGGTATATCCGATTTCCGCAGTCAGCGGAAAAGGCGTAAGAGAGCTTCTCTATGCCGTTTACCACCTGCTTCAGACCGTAGAACAGAAACCGGTGATCTTCGAGAAGGAGTTCGAGGTTGAGTATGCGGGCGACCGCAACCTGCCTTACACCGTAACGCAGGAAGAGGAGGGTGTCTTCGTCGTGGAGGGACCGCGTATCGAGAAGATGCTCGGCTACACGAATCTGGAGTCGGAGAAGGGCTTCCAGTTCTTCCAGAAGTTCTTGAAGGAGAACGGTATTCTCGAGGATCTTGAGAAAGCCGGAATTCAGGAAGGCGATACCGTTCGGATGTACGGACTGGCATTTGATTACTATAAATAAAAAATAAGATAAATATCAATCGTACAAATAAAAATAGAAATTAAATAAAGAAATTGGATAACAAAATAACAAATTGTAAACAAAAATGGGTATCATAGAAATACCGATAAGGAGCAAACATGACAAGCAAACAGAGATCCTATTTAAAAGGACTCGCGATGACGATGGACCCGATTTTCCAGATCGGAAAGTCCAGCGTAACTCCGGAAGTTACCTCCGCAATCGCAGAGGCACTTGAGGCGCGTGAGCTGATCAAGATCACCGTTCTCAAGAACTGTCTGGATGACGGTCGTTCCATCGCAGAAGTTCTCGCAGAACGCACTCACTCTGAGGTTGTACAGGTGATCGGCAAGAAGATCGTTCTGTACAAGCCGGCAAAGGATGAGTCTAAGAGAAAGATTGTTCTTCCGAAGTAAAAATCAGTCCACAAGGACTGTAAGCAACGAGTTGGAACAATTGAGAATTGAGAAAAAGACAAGACAAGTCAAGGCTCATTTAGATAAAAAAACAATAAATAAAAACGCACAGTGGAAAGGAGCAGTCGTATGGCGGATATCGGCATCATGGGAGGTACGTTTGATCCCATCCATAATGGACATCTGCTTTTAGGAGAACAGGCTTACCGGGAGTACGGACTTGCTGAGGTATGGTTTATGCCGTCAGGCGATCCGCCTCACAAGACCGATCATCGTGTAACTCCTGCGACTGACCGCTGTGCGATGGTACGGCTGGCGATTCAGGACCGGCCGTATTTCAGATTTTCGGATTTTGAGGTGATGCGCACCGGAAAGACTTACACAGCGCAGACGCTTCGACTTTTGAGAGAGCAGTATCCACAGCATCGTTTTTTTTTCATCATCGGTGCGGATTCCCTCTATGAGATCGAGCACTGGTATCACCCGGAATCTGTTATGGCGCAGACGATTCTTCTTGTGGCAAACAGGGAGTACGAGAAAAATCATCGGGAAATTCAGGATCAGATTCGCTTTTTGAAGGCACATTATGAGCACGCAGATATCCGGCTTTTGCACTGTGCAGAAATGGATGTTTCTTCGTGCGAACTTCGCAGATGGGAGGCGGATGGACAACCGATTCAGAATTTTGTTCCGGGATCTGTAAATGACTACATCGAAGAACACGGTCTGTATCATCCGAAGAGGAGAGAGACGACATGATTACATTGAAAGAGCAGATTATCACATTTCGCAGACAGCTTGAGACAAAGCTCGACCCGATGCGGTATGAACATTCTTTGAGCGTTTCCTTCACCTGTATGGCACTTGCCATGCGGTACGGTTATGATCTGAACAAGGCGGAGGTTGCAGGGCTCATGCATGACTGTGCCAAGCGTTTTACCGATAACGAGCTGATTATCCGCTGCCGGAAGCACAAGATTGATCTGACAGAAGATGAACTTCGCGCTCCTGCGGTCATCCATGCAAAGTACGGAGCCTGGCTTGCGAAGAACAAGTATGGAATTCAGGATGAGGAAATTCTCTCCGCAATTCGCTGGCACACAACCGGGAAGCCGGAGATGACAATGCTCGAGAAGATAGTCTACATTGCAGACTATATTGAGCCTCGCCGCGACAAGGCCTCCAACCTTCCCGAGATGCGCGCACTTGCGTTTCAGGACCTTGACCGCACGATGTATGAGATTCTGTCAGGAACGCTCGATTATCTGAATAAAAAGGGATCTCGTGTGGATTCCATGACAAAACAGGCATTTGATTATTATCAGGCTCTCTTATCAGAGCCAAAGAAAGGGGCATGACATATGGATCAGGCAAACAAGATGGCAAAACTGGCTGTCGGCGCACTGGAAGATAAAAAGGGAGAGGATATCAAGATCATTGATATTCATGAGATTTCCACACTGGCAGATTACTTTTTGATTGCCAGCGGAACCAATACCAGCCAGGTTCAGGCCATGACGGACAATGTAGAAGAGGTTCTCGGACGCGCAGGATATGAGTGCCGTCAGATTGAGGGCTACCAGAGTGCCGGCTGGATTCTGATGGATTACGGCGACATTATTGTGCATGTATTTAACCGCGAAGACCGTTTATTCTACGATCTGGAGAGAATCTGGAGAGACGGAAAAGAGATTTCTCCGGAAGAACTGTAGGATCTTTGTTTGTTATTTTCCCTTCATTTCTTAAATATTCCCTTTAAACCTTAAATAAGGGATCAGAATGAAGGAAATTTTTCCCTTTATATCTTAAATAAGAGTGTTAAAAATGAAAAACGTGTTTTCCGTCATACCTCAAATAAGAGGTATGAAACCGGAAAGCACGTTTTCCGTTATATCTTAAATAAGGACGACGCCAAGTCAATTTTTCCCTTTATATCTTAAATATATGTAGTTTCTTTTTACTTCTGAAACATCTGATTATCTGAAAAATACCCTCTTGCAATTTGAAAAACTTGATGATATAGTGGCGG
>ERZ1106915.1412-NODE-1412-length-20560-cov-4.007852_pt1 | contig 20560 bp, 16 predicted proteins | sample MGYA00403653_ERZ1106915 | MGnify/ENA primary metagenome ERZ1106915 (study PRJEB35170, sample SAMEA104062404) | human gut metagenome | biome: human gut; feature: human-associated habitat; material: faeces | place: Denmark | collected 2012-06-06 ... | reverse complement strand
GCTTTTTTTGTCAGGAGAGGCCCTCGCCCATGCCGAGGGTGAAGTACAGGATGACCACGATGACCAGAGGGGCGAGAAAGCGCACCGCGAAGGCCCAGGGCTTCTGCATCCGCCGGAGGCCGTGCCCGCCGGCGATTTCCTGCCCGGCGGCTTTGGTACCCCACACCCAGCCCACAAAGAGGCAGAAGCACAGCGCCCCCAGAGGGATCATCAGATTGTCGGTGAACTTCTCCATCACCGCGTTCATGGGGAGCATCTGCATCCCGTTTTTGAAGTCGAACCAGGGCAGGTTGATGCCCCGCCCGGCGGACTGGGAGAGGGAGTAGCCCGCGCTGAGCAGCGCCATGGGCGCCGACAGGCCGATGGCCGCCCTGGCCCGGGAGAGGTGGAATTCCTCGGTGAGAAAGGCCACCAGGCTCTCCAGGATGCTGATGGCGCTGGTGAGGGCGGCCAGGAAGAGCAGGGCGAAGAAGGCCGTGCCGAAAAAGCGGCCGCCGGGCAGCTCGGCAAACATGGCGGGCAGGCTGATGAAGGCGAAGCCGCCGCCCATGCCCAGTCCCTCCTCTCCCTGGGTGATCATCACCACCGGGACGATGGCCAGGGCGGCCATGACGGCCACCAGGGTGTCCAGCGCGCAGATCCAACCGGCGCTTTTGGCCAGGTTCTCCGACTTGGGTACGTAGGAGCCGTAGGTCACCATGATGCCCATGCCCACGGACAGGGAAAAAAAGGCCTGTCCCAATGCGCCCACCAGGGTGTCGCCGCTGAGCCTGGCGGGGTCGATTCCGAACAGGAAGCGCAGGCCCTCCCCCGCGCCGGGGCGGGTGACTGAGTAGACCACCAGGCCCGCCAGCAGCAGGAAGAGCAGGGGCATGAGCACCTTGCTCACCTTCTCAATGCCCTGGGACACGCCCCGCACCACCACCACGATGCACAGCACCAGAAAGCCCAGGCCCCACAGCAGGGGCTCCACCGGACGGGCACTGAAGGTGGAGAAGTAGTCGGCATAGGCGCCCGGCCCGGCGCCGAAGTGGGCGCCGGCGGCGTAGATCTGGACATACTTGAGCACCCAGCCCCCCACCACACAGTAGTAGGACAGGATGACAAACAGGGTGACGATGCCGATGTATCCCGCGAACCGCCACCGGGGGTTCAGAGTGCGGAAGGCCCCCACCACATTCTTCTGGGTGGCCCGGCCGATGGACAGCTCCGCCAGCATGACCGGAAAGCCCACCAGGAACACGATCAGCAGATAACACAGCAGGAAGGCGCCGCCGCCGTAGGCGCCCACCTTGCCGGGGAATTTCCAGATGTTGCCCAGGCCCACCGCAGAGCCGGCTGCGGCCAGGATGAAGCCCAGGTTGGAGGCCCACTGGTGCCTCTTTTCCGTCATAAATCCATTCCTCCTCATTTCAACAGAATCCCATCTACTATACCGCAGAATTCGCCTTTTTTCAAGGGGAATGTCCGCCCGGGGCGGACGCACCCTTTTCCGGCGCGGGAATACGATGGGAGTAGTCACGTTGAAGGGAGGCGCATTCCATGCGGAATGAACTGAATTTGTGGGTGGCGGGGGGCGATATGAGGCAGGCCAAGCTGGCCGAGCTGCTGGCCGCAGACGGGCACACGGTGCACGCCTATGCGCTGGAGCGGCTGGGCGCGCTGGACGGGGTGGAGATGGAGGAGAGCCTGGAGGGGGCCGCCCTGGCGGACTGTGTGGTGCTCCCCCTGCCGGCGGCAGGGGAGGGCAGCCTGCTCAACGCGCCCCTGTCCGGGCGGAAGCACCCCCTGGCCCTGGTGCTGGACGCTTTGCGGCCGGGGCAGGTGATCTGCGCCGGTATGGTGGGCCCCCAGACGGCGGCGCTGGCGGCGGACCGGGGACTCACACTCCACGACTACTTTGCCCGGGAGGAACTGGCGGTGGCCAATGCGGTGCCCACCGCCTTGCCGGTAGGACACTATCCCGCCCGCCGGGAACACACAGCCCCGCCCCTGGCCATGCCGGGGGCGGGGCTGAACTGTTAGCCGGCGGAAGGCTCCTGGGCGTCAGCGTAGCGGGCGTCGATGGAGGTGAAGTAGCTCTGCGCAAAGGTGCGGAAGCACAGGCCCAGCTCCGTCAGGGGGCGGCGCTTGTTATAGGCGATGCCCCAGTAGGCGGTGGGAGCGCCGTCGGCATACTCCCGGAACACCAGGTCGGGGTGTTTGCCCTGAAGAGAGAGCTCCTTGTACTTGACGGCGGGGACAATGGAGACACAGTTGTTGGACTCCACCAGGGAGGTGAGAAGGTCCAGGTGCCGTACGTCGTAGTCGATGATGGGAGTCAGGCCGAACTTGCTGTTCTCCGCGGCGCAGAAGGTCTCCTTGTTGACCCGGGAGCCGTCGATGGCCAGGTGTACCCCTGCCAGCTCCCGGTGGGCTACCGCAGGCAGGGCGGCCAGTGGATGCTCCCGGCGCATGAGCATGCCGAAGCTGCACGCATAGATGCGCTCATAGACCACCTCTTCCGACGGGGGCGGGAGCACCGTCATGGCCAGATCCACCTCGCACCGGTCCAGCAGACTGGTGACGTTGGGCAGGTCGGCCCGCTGGTGGATCAGGTTGACCTCGGGGTGCTCCAGCAGAAAATGCTCCAGGAGGGTGGTGTCGTCCGTCATGCAGACGATGGAGAGGGGCTCGGGCCGTCCGCTGTGCTGGTTCCGCACAGCCTGGACGCCGGCGTCCAGGAGTGAAACGGCCTGCTGCACGCTTTTCAGCAGCAGCTCGCCGTTCTGATTGAGGGCGATCTTGCCCCGCCGCCGCTCAAAGAGGGGGACGCCCACCTCCTCCTCCAACCGGGAGATGCTGGTGCTCAGATTGGGCTGGGAGACAAACAGGGTCTCGGCGGCCTTGGACATATTGCCCAGCTTGGCTACGGCGATGAAGTATCTCAACTGTGAAAGTTCCATGCCAACTTCCCTCCCGGTAAGTATATAAATTGCTTATACCGTTCTAAAGATTATATATTTTTCAAACGCGGCTGTAAAGGATATACTGGGCCTGCGTTAAAAAAATCACAAAAAGGAGAGAACGCGGAAAGGGGCGGTTCAGGACTATACGGCGCGGCGCACTCAATTCATGAAATGACGGGCGGGCATCCGCTCCCCACTCAGGAGGATTGCGTATTATGAGAGAAAAAAGAGGATTTGGACCCTGGGGCTGGTTATTGCTGATCTTTGGGCTGCTGGTGTTTTTCAGCAATGGCGGCTTCTTTGCAGACGGAACCAACATCATTTCTCCCGCTGTGGCGGAACGGCTGAACGTGGATCAAAGCATCATCCTGACCATGAACTCCGTGGCCGGCATCGTCGGCGTGCTGATCGCCGTCGCAGCAGGGCAGGTGAACCAGCGCATCGGCCCCAGCAAAGTGGCCGCCGGCTGCCTCATTCTGGCGGGCTTGGGCCATATCGCGGCCTGCAACGCCGTCAATGTCCCCATGTACTTAATCGCCATGTGCTTTGTGGGCGGCGGCCTCAGCTCCGGCTCCTTTGTGGGCGTGGGTACTCTGGTGGCCATGTGGTTCCCCAAGAGACAGGGACAGGCCATGAGCATCGTGGCAATGGGCTCCAACTTTGGAACCATGCTCTTTGTCCCGCTGCTCAACGTCCTGGCGGGCTCGATCGGCATGCCCATGGGCTCTGTGATCTGCGGCGGCGTGGCCGCCGTGGTGGGTGTGATCGGCATGGCGCTTCTGCGCGATACCCCCAAGGAGCGGGGCCTCTATCCCGATAACGTCACCGAGGCCGAGTTCAAGGCCAACTACTCCTCCGCGCCCCCCGAGCTGGACAACTCCGGCTGGACCACCGGCAAGCTGCTGCGCACCAAGGAGACCTGGCTGTGCGCTCTGTCCACCGGCTTTCTGATGCTGGCCCAGATGGGCATCATGACCCAGCTGGTGGCCCGCAACATTGAGGTGGGCATTGCCCCCGATCTGGCGGTCAGTGTTATGAGCGCTATCGCCGTCATCGGAATTATTGGCGCGGTCATCTTCGGCCGCATCCTGTTCAGGCTGGGCATCAAGAAGGCCGGCGTGCTCACCGGCGTGCTGTATATTGTGGCCATGCTATTCAACATCAGCGGCGTGATGCCTCTGGTGTGGGTGTCCTTGGTGGTTATCGGCTTCCTGGGCGCCGCAGCCCCCGCCCTGATGAACTCTGTCCCCGGCTCTGTGTTCGGCCGGGTGGGCTACGCCAAGGTCAACAGCGTGGTGTTCCCCCTGACCAACATCATCTTCATGTGCAACTTCGCCGTCAACGGCCTCATCAAGAAGCTGTTCAACAGCCTGAGCGTGGCTTACATCGTGTTTGCCGGGCTGGCGTTCCTTTCGATTCTGCTGATTCTCGCCCTGCAGGATCACAAGTATGACCAGGATTACATGGCCGCGCACAAGCAGTAAGCGGCCGGGCCCATAAATAGTCAATCTTTAGAAGGAGGTAAACGCAATGAGCAAGAAATCCCTTGTGGCGCTGGCTCATGGCCTGGACGTGCAGGAGAATGTCACCCGCGTCTTTGACATGATGGGCGGCGCTGCCAAAATGATTGAGCCCAACTCTACCGTTGTGCTCAAGCCCAACGCGGGGCACGCGGCTCCCCCGGAGTTCGCCGTGTGCACCCACCCCGAGACCGTCCGCGCCGTCATCCGTGAGGTAAAAAAGGCCAACCCCAAGCGCATTGTCATCGCCGAGGCCGCCGCCGTGGGCTGCGACACCGACGAGTGCTATGAGGCCTGCGGCATCGCCGCCGTCGCCCGGGAGGAGGGCGTCGAGCTGGTGGACATCAAGAAGGACAAGGACCTCATCAATGTAGCCGTGCGGGGCTACCGCTCCAACATCAGCCACGTCAAGCTGCCCCGCCTGCTGCTGGAGGCCGAGCACATCATCAACCTGCCCATCCTCAAGGCCCACGCCAGCATGGTGTTCTCCGGAGCGCTGAAGAACATCAAGGGCGTGGTGCAGGATCAGGTCCATGTGCAGATGCACCAGCAGAACCTGACCATGGCCATGATGGACGTGTGGTGGGCCTGCCGCGCCGACATCAACATCATGGACGTGATGCACGCCGCCAGCGGCTACTCTCCCCACACCCCCGTGCCCATCGAGGTGGACTGCATCATGGGCTCCTATGACCCCGTGGCGCTGGACCGCATCGCCTGCGAGCTGGTGGGCATTGATCCCGACGGTGTGGACTACTTCCGCGTGGCCCAGGAGGCCGGCCTGGGCACCACCAACCGCGACGACATCGAGGTGGTGGGCGACAAGGTGGCCGACTGCTACAAGAAGATGTGGGTCCCCTACCTGGAGGACATCCGCAACCGCTGGCCCGAGTATGAGGTCCACTGTGAGGGCGCCTGCTCCAGCTGTCAGGCATTGCTGACCCTCAACATGGAGACGCTGAAGGCCATCGGCGTCTATGATGACAACACCGACATGGTGGTGGTGGCCGGCGGCCGGAACACCCTGTCCCCCGATACCCCGGACGAGAAGATCCTGCTCCACGGCAACTGCGCCCGCAAGCACCTGAAGGAGCATCCCAACGCCTTCTTCCTCCAGGGGTGCCCCCCTGGAGAGGGCTCCCTCTACATGTCCGTGCTGCGCAAGGAGGCCATGACCGGCAAGCCCGAGCAGATGCACTGGATCCGCGAGCGGATGGAGATCGACGCCCCCGCTTGGCGCTCCTACGTGGAAAAAGAGGCGGAGAAGTTCTATGGATCAGACGATAAGTAAGGGCTTTGTCTTTCTGGAAAACGCCCCAGAGCTGATGCGCCTGCTGGAGGACATCTTCACCGACGACTTCATGCAGGAGTATACCCGCTTCGAGAGCTTTGAGGGCTTCCGGTATTCCAGCGCCGTGATGGTCAACTGGAAGGCGGATACCCTGATCTACGCCCCGCCGCTGCTGGACGCCTTTGTGAAGGAGAGCACCGACTTCGCCACCTGGGACGAGATGGTGCGCTCCGCCACCGGCCTGCGCTACCGCAGATAACGCCTGTCCGCGGCTTTTCAGCACAGCCTGCGAGACCCCTCCGGGCCTCTACCGGACGACCCTTCGGAATGCTGAACCAGAACGAGGCCGCCAGACGCTTGTCCCCACAACGCCTGGCGGCTCGCCATATCCCGGCTGGGGCGGAGCAACGCCCCACCGGGACACCTGCCACCCCGGCAAAAGGAGATATGTCATTATGAAGGTTGCAGATATCAAGCGCGCCGCCTGCGTGGGCGGCGGCGTGATCGGCTCCAGCTGGGCCATCCAGTTCGCCATGCGCGGGCTGGCCGTGACCCTGTACGACATCAACGACGAGCAGCTCAAAAGGAGCGAGGCCCAGATGCACAAGAGCCTGGATGCTCTGGAGCAATTTAACGCCATTACCCCGGAGCGCCGGGGGGAGATCGTGGCGGCCATCCGCCTGACCACCTCCATGGAGGGGGCCGTGGCGGACGCCCAGTTCATCCAGGAGAGCGGCCCGGAGCGCCTGGAGATCAAGCAGTCCATTCTGGCCCAGGTGGAGGCCTGCGCCGCGGCGGACGCCCTCTACGCCAGCTCCACCTCCGGCCTGCTCATCTCCGACATTGCCGCCAAGGCGGCCCACCCGGAGCGCTGCGTGGGGGCCCACCCCTACAATCCGCCCCACCTCATCCCCCTGGTGGAGCTGACCTCCGGCGGCAAGACCGACCCCGCCCTGCTCCGGCTGGCCTACGACTTCTACCAGTCCATCGGCAAGGAGGCCGTCCTCCTGCGCCGGGAGTGCCCCGGCTTCATCGCCAACCGGCTCCAGTTGGCCCTCTACCGGGAGGTACAGGATCTGGTGATGCGGGGGGTGTGCTCCGTGGAGGACGCGGACAAGGCCCTGGTCTACGGCCCCGGCCTGCGCTGGGCCATCTTCGGCCACAATATGATCATGCAGCTGGGCAACCCCGGCGGCCTGACCGGCATGGTGAATATGCTGGGCAACTCCGGCGACCGCTGGCTGGCCGACATGGCCTCCTGGACCCACCAGCCCGACAACTGGGCCGAGGTGGCCCAGCCCGGCGTGGACGAGGAGATGAAGCACTTCCCCGACCACATCGGCCACACCAACGAGGCGTGCGCGGCCTACCGCGACCAGATGCTCATTGAGCTGCTCAAGCTCCACAAGAAGCTGTAAAGGAGGAAACCGGGTGACCGCCAATACGACCGCATCCGTCCGGGCCTTCGCCGGCCGCCGCTGGCTGTGCCTGATCTCCGCCATGGTGATCTGCGTGTGCGCCGGCTTCGGCTACGCCTGGAGCGTGCTCCAGACCCCCATTATCGCCCGGTTTGGCTGGGCCGACTCCGGGGTGGCCCTGGCCTACACCATCACGGTGGTGTGCTCCACCATGGCCCCCCTCCTCTTCGGCGGGCTAATCCGCCGCATGTCCAGCCGCCTTTGCGTGGCCGTGGGGGCCGTCCTCTTTGGCGCCGGCCTCTTCGCCGCCGGCCTGATGAGCCAGCTCTGGCAGCTCTACCTGTTCTACGGCGTGATTTCCGGCCTGGGGGTGGGCTTCATCTATCCCAGCATGATGGCCTATGTGGTGCGCCTCTTTCCCGACCGCTCCGGCATGGCCTCCGGCCTGGGCACCGCTGCCTACGGCTCCGGCGCCATCCTGTGGGCCCCCACCGCCGCCGCGCTGATGGAGAAGGTGGGCCTGGGCAGCGCCTTCCGGGTGCTGGGGGTGCTCTTTGCCGCGGTGATTCTGCTGGGCTCCCTGCTGCTGGCCGAGCCGCCGGAGGGATTCCACGCCGCCATGGCCCCCGCCGCCAGCGGTGGGCAGGGGAGCGGCGCCGACCTGAACCGGGGACAGATGGTGCGCACCGGGGCCTTCTACCGGATGGTGGCGGTGTTTACCTGCGGCCTGGTGGCCGGAGTGATCGTCATCAGCCAGGCCTCCCCCATCCTCCAGCAGACCCTGGGCTACGCCCCCGCCCGGGCCGCCCTCTTCGTCAGCGTGTTCTCCGCCTGCAACATGGCCGGCCGCTTCGTGTGGGGCAGCCTCTCCGACCGGCTGGGCCTGGTCAACACCGCCGGGGCGGTGTTCCTGCTGTGCATCCTGTCCATGGCCGCCCTGGCCGTGACGGGGGCGGAGGGGCTGGTGCTCCTCTTCATGGGGGTGGCAGCCTCCTGCTACGGCGGACTGGCCTCCCTCCTCACCCCCCTCACCGCCCGCATGTTCGGCCCCCGCTACATCACAGAGAACTACGGCGTCATGTACGTGGTGTTCGGCCTGGCCAGCCTCATCGGCCCCAGCCTGGCCACCACCTTCAAGACCGCGGGAGGCGGCAGCTACACCGGCGCCTATGTGACCGCCGCGGTACTGGCCGTCATCGGCCTGGCGCTCTCCCGCTCCCTGAAAGCCCCGTCCCGCAAAGGAGAATGATATGGAACTGAGTAAAGTGAGAACGGCCGAGGAGATCATCGCCCAGTTCAAGGATGGGCAGATCATCGCCATCGGCGGACAGACCAACCAGTACATGCCCGACCGCCTGATCGACTGCGTGCTGGAGAGCGGCGCCAGGCACCTGACCATCTACTCCATCGACTCCAGCGACCCGGGCCACGGCGTCAGCCTGCTGGTGGAGGCCGGCCGGGTGGACGCCATGATCACCACCCACGTGGGCACCAACCCCCTGACCAACGCCAAAATCCAGTCCGGGGCGCTGAAGGCGGAGTTCAACCCCATGGGCACCTTCATCGAGCGCATCCGCTGCGGCGGCGCGGGGCTGGGCGGCGTGCTCACCAAAACCGGCCTGGGCACCGTGGTGGAGGAGGGCAAGCAGATCATTGAGGTCAATGGCGAGAGCTATCTGCTGGAGACCGCCCTCCGCGCCGACATCGCCCTCACCCGCTGCCGCCGGGCCGACCCCCTGGGCAACCTGGCCTACAGCGGCAGTAGCGGCCACGCCTCCCACCCGGTGATCGCCACCTGCGGCGCGCTGTCCATCGTGGAGTGCGACCACTTCTGCGACCTGGGGGAGCTCGGCCCCGACGAGATCAAGGTGCCCGGCATGTTCGTGGACATGATTCTGGCGTAAGGAGGCGGGACAATGGACAACAGAAACTTTATCGCCAAGCGGGCGGCTGCCTACTTCCAGCCCGGCGACGTGGTCAACCTGGGCATCGGCATCCCAAGCCTCTGTGGCAGCTACGCGGTGGACGGCGTACTCTTCCAGAGCGAGAACGGCTTCATCGGCATCGGCCCCACGGTGCAGGAGGGACTGATGAAAAACGAGCGCTTCGTCAACGCGGGCGGAGTGCCCTTCGTCCCCGTGCCGGGGAGCAGCGCCTTCGATGTGGCCATGTCCTTCAACGTCATCCGCTGCGGACGTCTCGCCGCCACGGTGCTGGGCGGCCTCCAGGTATCGGCACAGGGGGATCTGGCCAACTGGGCCACCCCCGGCCGGGCCTTCGGAATGGGGGGCGCCATGGATCTGTGCAACGGCGCCCGGAAGGTCATTGTGGCCATGGAGCTGGGGGCCAAGGACGGCTCCCCTAAGGTGGTCAGCCGGTGCACCCTGCCCCTCACCGCTGTAAAGTGCGTCAACCACATCGTCACCGACCGCTGCGTCATCGACGTGACGGAGGAGGGGCTGGTCCTCTCCGAGATCCGGAAGGGCCACACCGTGGAGGAGATCCAGGCCGCGGTGGAGCCCGTGCTCCTGGTGTCCCCCGACTTGAAGGAAATGGAGGAAGATTGATATGGCAAAACCGCTGAGCAAGACGGTCGTGGTGGCCTATGGCCGCTCCGCCGTGGCCAAGTCCGGCAAGAAGGGCGCCCTGCGCAATCTGCACCCCATCGACATGGGCGGGCTGGTGCTCAAGGGCGTGATGGAGAAAATCCCCCAGCTGGACCCCGCTCTGGTGGAGGATGTGATTCTGGGCTGCGCCATCCCGGAGGCCAAGCAGGGCCTCAACCCCGCCCGGCTGGTGGCCGCCCGGGCCGGCCTGCCCTACACCGCCTGCGGCCTTACCGTGGACCGCTTCTGTTCATCCTCTCTCCAGGCCGTGGCCCTGGCCGCCTGGCAGATCGAGGCCGGACAGGCCGACTGCATCGTGGCCGGAGGCATCGAGTCCATGACCGCCCTGCCCATGACCCTGGACCGCAGCGGCGATATGAACCCCTGGCTGCTGGAGCACGACCCCGCCCAGTACATCTCCAACGGCGAGACCGCCGAGAACGTGGCGGAGAAGTACAACGTCACCCGGGAGGAGATGGACCGCCTGGCTCTGGAGAGCCACCGAAAGGCGGCCGCCGCCCAGGACGCGGGGTATTTTGACGAGCAGATCATCCCCCTGCCCGGCGTGGACGCCGAGGGCAACGAGATCGTCTTTGACAAGGACCAGGGTATCCGCCGTGACACCACCCTGGAAAAGATGGCGTCCATGAAGCCCTGCTTCCGGGAGAACGGCCGGGTCACCGCCGCCACCTCCTCCCAGACCAGCGACGGCGCGGCTTTCCTGATGCTGATGAGCCGGGACAAGGCCGCCGAGATGGGCATCCGGCCCCTGGCCTCTTTCCTGGGCTTCTGTGTGGGCGGCCTGGACCCGGCCTACATGGGCCTGGGCCCCATCTACGCCGCGCCCAAGGTGCTGGAGTACACCGGCCTGACCATGGACGACATGGACGTGATTGAGCTCAACGAGGCCTTCGCCGCCCAGGTCAGCCCCTGCATCAGGGAGCTGGGCATGGATCCCGCCAGGGTCAACCCCAACGGCGGCGCCATGGCCCTGGGCCACCCCCTGGGTGCTACCGGCGCGGTACTGAGCTGCAAGGCCATCTCTGAGCTGCGCCGCACCGGCGGCAAGTATGCTATGGTCACCATGTGTATCGCCGGCGGCATGGGCGCGGCAGGCATTTTCCAGACAGAGTAGACGGCCTTATTCTGCCCGTTTGTGAGGAGGTGAAAAAGAAGAGGGCACGGAAAAAGTAAATAAATAGAGAGGAGAAGATTTTAATGTCAGCTAGCGTACTAGTTTCCTTGATGGTGGTCATCATTGCTTTCGTGCTGTTTTTCTTTCTCAGTTTCCGTGGCGTCAACCTGTTTCTGACCGTCTTTGCCTGCACTGTGCTGGTGTGCCTGTGCACCCCGGACGGCCTGACCTCCATCTTCACCACGTTCCTGCCCTCCATGGGCAACATGTTTCAGCAGTTCTTCCTGCTCTACACCATCGGCGGCGCGTTCGGCTTCTGTCTGATGGAGAGTGGCCTGGGCGATGCCATGGCCACCCACATGATCAAAATCTTCGGTGAGAAGTGGATCGCCGTGGCCCTATTCGTCATCACCTGCCTGATGATGGCCGCCGGCGTGGCCTCCTACCAGTACGCTGTCCTGGCCATCTCCCTGCCCGTACTGAAAAAGCTGAATATGTCCCGGAAGGTGGCTCTGGCGGCCATGTCCGCCGGCGCCGGCTCTGTGGCCTACGGTACCCTCATTGGCATGCCAAACGCCCTGAACATCGCCCCAACCACCTACCTGGGCACCACCACCATGGCCGGTCCCGTCATCAGCCTGGTGTGTACCGCCTTTTCCGTGGCGTTCATCGTGGGCTACCTGATTCTCCTGAGCAAGCGCCTGAAGGCCAGGGGGGAGGGCTTTGTGACCTACGAGGACGACCCTAAAAACGATAAGGACGAGGCATCCCTGCCCCCCGCCTGGAAGGGATACCTCTGCGTGGCGGCCATCATCGGCCTGAGCCTGCTGTTCCAGTGGTTCGGCATCACCGCTATCCAGGCCACGACCTACGCTCAGGTGCTCTCCATCGCCCTGCTTTTCCTGCTGGTGGGCCGCAAGGGGCTGGCCCATCCCTTCCAGACCTGCGTGCGCGGCATTCAGGGCTCTCTGATCCCTGTCGTCTTTATTTCCATCGTGGTGGGCTACGGCACCGCCGTGCAGGCCACCCCGGTGTTCGGCTGGCTGGTGGAGCAGGTGCTCTCCCTGGATATGAACCCCTACCTGCTCACCTTTGTGGCGGTCAACCTGCTGGCCGGTATGACGGCCAACGGCACCGGCGGCGTGACCCTGTTTATGGAGAATTTCGGCGCCACGATTCTTGGCAACCCCGCCATCAATGTGGGAGCTCTGCACCGCATCGCCGCCATCTCCGGCGCGGGCTTTGACTCCCTGCCCCACAACGGGGCCATTGCCTTCCAGCTATCCGTGTTCAAGCTCTCCTATAAGGACGGCTACTTCCAGCAGTTCATGATGAGCGTGCTGGTCAACCTGCTGGCGGGGCTGCTGGCTGTGCTTATGGCAGTCGTGCTCTTCTGAAAGTGAAAAATCAATCCAATCCGTATATCAAATGAAATTTGGAGGTATGCATTATGGGAAAACCTATGGCCGATTATGTCAAGCTCCCCGAGCTGGAGGAGTACAAGGAGTGGTTCAAGGACTTCGCGGATCTGTACCGGGAGGACGGCATCCTTCAGGTAACCTGGAAGACCCTGGACGGTCCCATGCACCACAGCGGCATGTCCCACCGCGCCATCAGCCAACTGGTCCGCGTGCTGAGCCTGGACTACAAGAACGAGATCATCATCTTCACCCACATCGGCGACCACTGGATGACCGAGTCCGACCCCAACGGCTGGGAGACTTACTCCGAGCTGCCCACCCAGCGGTTCCAGCACCAGTATTTTGACGACACCAACCTCATCAAGAACATGGTGTTCGACCTGGACGTGCCCACCATCGGCGCCATCCCCGGCTCCGGCTTCCACTGGGACTCCGCCATGCTCAGCGACATCACCATCTGCTCCGAGGATACCTGGATGGAGGTGCCCCACGCCCACGGCGGCCTGGTGCCCGGCGACGGCATGGGCCTGATGTGCCAGCACTACTTCGGCACCAAGCGGGGCAACTACTACATGATGACCGCCCGCCAGTGGACCGCCCAGCAGATGCTGGACTGGGGCATGGTCAGCGAGGTGGTACCCAAGGATCAGGTCATGGCCCGCGCCTGGGAGATCGCCCGCATGTGGAAGACGATGCCCTATGAGAACCGCACCATCATGTCCAACCTGGCCAAGCGGCCGCTGAAGAAGCTGCTGGTGGAGGATCTGAAGCTGCACACGGTCAGTGAGCAGTACGGCTCCCTGCTGCGCATCGCCGCCGGCGACATGGGCGACCGCAACGCCGCACAGCAGGATGAGAAGTACATCAGCCAGACCAACGACTGGCGCTACACCTTCCCCCACATGCAGCAGGCACCCACCCGTGAGAGCTGGGCCGCCTTCCGCGCCGAGCCCATCGAGTGGTTCAAGAAGGTGGAGGCCGGCGAGGCGGTCAACCCCTGCGACCCCACCCGCCCCGTGAAGCCCTACCGCCCCGATGGCGAGTAAGGCACTGTATGGAATCAGGAGGTAGTTACCATGGGAAAACCAATGGCGGATTACGTCAAGCTGCCCGAGTTTGACGAGTACAAGGAGTGGTTCAGGGACTTCGCCGACCTCAAGCGGGAGGACGGCATCGTGCAGGTGACCTGGAAGACCCTGGACGGCCCCATGCACCACAGCGGCATGTCCCACCGGGCCATGAGCCAGCTCACCCGCTGGCTGAGCCTGGACTTCAAAAACGAGATCATCATTTACACCCACATCGGCGACAACTGGATGATCGAGTCCGACGCCAACGGCTGGGAGACTTACTCCGAGCTGCCCACCCAGCGGTTCCAGCACCAGTATTTTGACGACACCAACCTCATCAAGAACATGGTGTTCGACCTGGACGTGCCCACCATCGGCGCCATCCCCGGCCCCGGCTTCCACTGGGATTCCGCCATGCTGTGCGACATTACCCTGTGCTCCGAGGACACCAAGATGGAGGTGCCCCACGCCCAGGGGGGCCTGGTGCCCGGTGACGGCATGGGCCTGATGTGCCAGCATTACTTCGGCACCAAGCGGGGCAACTACTACATGATGACCTCCCGCCAGTTCACCGCCCGGCAGATGCTGGAGTGGGGCATGGTCAACGAGGTGCTGCCCAAGGGCAAGGTGCTGGAGCGGGCCTGGGAGATCGCCCGCATGTGGAAGACCATGCCCTACGAGAACCGCACCATCATGTCCAACCTGGCCAAGCGGCCGCTGAAGAAGCTGCTGGTGGAGGATCTGAAGCTGCACACCGTCAGCGAGCAGTACGGCTCCCTGCTGCGGGTGGCCGCCGGGGATCTGGGTGACGAGAATTCAGCCCAGCAGGACGAGAAGTACATCAGCCGCGTGGGCGACTGGCGCTACGCCACCCGAGACATGGAGGAGCCCCAGACCGCCGAATCCTGGCGCACCATGCCCCAGAAGGCGGCCGAGTGGTGGAAAAAGGTAAACGCAGGTGAAATTGAGAACCCGTTTATTTTCGAGCACAGCAACGAGCCGGAGGACGACGAGTTTTAATTCCAAAGCGCGGAAGAAGGGGCGGCCGGTACGTCCCTTCTTCCTGTGCATTGCTTATAAAGGAGTGTCACAGCTATGGCAAAGACCATCATCACCGCCGCGCTGACCGGCGCGGTCACCCCCGCAGGCTACAAGATCCCCGAGACGCCCCAGCAGATCGCCGACGAGGCCTACGACGCCTGGAAGCTGGGCGCCGCCGTAGTGCACCTGCACATGCGGGCCGACGACGGCCTGGGCGCCATGGACAAGGAGAAGTTCCGCGAGACCATCCGCCTCATCCGCAGCCACAAGGACTGCGACGTGATCATCAACTGCACCTCCTCCGGCGCCTCCCCGGAGCACCCCGCCACCGACGACGAGCGCATGGCCCACCACAGGGAGCTGCCCGGCATCGAGATGGGCTCCTACGACGCGGGCTCCTTCAACTGGATGCCCGGCGGCGTGTTCGTCAACTCCCCCCAGTTCCTCGAGAAGCTGGGCGATCTTTACATGGAGAAGGGCATCAAACCGGAGCTGGAGATCTTTGACGCCGGCATGCTGGGCGTGGCCAACTACTTTGTAAAGAAGGGCCATCTGCCCACCCCCTGCCACTACCAGTTCTGCCTGGGTGTGCTGGGCGGCATGCCCGCCACGGTGGAGAACCTGCTCTACCTGGTGAAGCACATCCCCGCCGGTTCCACCTGGACCGTCACCGGCGTCGGCCGGGGCGCGTGGCCCATGGTGGCCGCGGGCATCGTTATGGGCGGCAATGTCCGTGTGGGCTTCGAAGATAACATCTACCTGGAGAAGGGCCACAAGGCCGCCTCCAACGGCGAGCTGGTGGAGAAGGTCGTACGCCTGGCCAAGGAGCTGGGCCGTGAGATCGCCACCCCCGACGAGGCCCGAAAGATCCTGTCCCTGGCATAATTTTTGTTGTTCCAATCTCCCCAACCATACATCGTTACCCCAAACTCCCCAACCAAACCAAGAACGAAACAGGAGGAACTTTCTATGCAGAAGAAAGGCAACAAGTACGGCACTCACCGCGTCATCGAGCCCCAGGGCTTGCTGACCCAGGCAGCCAAGAAGATCGACAACACCATGGAGTGCTGGTCCAACGAGATCCTGTGCGACGTGTCCGCGCTGAATATCGACTCCGCCTCCTTCACCCAGATCTATGAGGCCTGCGGGAAGGACCTGGGCAAGACCGAGCAGATGATCCTGGACATTGTCAACGAGCGCGGCAAGATGCAGAACCCTGTCACCGGCTCCGGCGGCATGTTCATCGGCACCGTCAAGGAGATCGGCGAGGATCTGCAGGGCAAGATCGACCTGAAGGTGGGCGACAAGATCGCATCTCTGGTCTCCCTGTCCCTGACCCCTCTGAAGATCAACAAGATCAAGGCCATCCACCCCGAGATCGACCGCGTGGACGTGGAGGCCCAGGCCATCCTGTTTGAGTCCGGCCTGTACGCCAAGCTGCCCGACGACATGAGCGAGGAGCTGGCCCTGGCCGCCCTGGACGTGGCCGGCGCTCCCGCCCAGACCGCCAAGCTGGTCAAGCCCGGCGACTCCGTGCTGATCCTGGGCGGCGCAGGCAAGGGCGGCATGATGTGCTGCTACGAGGCCATGAAGCGCGTCGGCCCCACCGGCAACGTGGTGGCCCTGGTCATCTGCCAGGAGGACGCCGACCTGCTTAAGAGCATGAACCTGTGCCACCACGCCATTGTGGGCTCCGCCACCAACCCCACCGAGGTGCTGGAGAAGTCCCTGGCCGTCAACGGCGGCAAGGAGTACGACGTGTCCATCCTGATCGTCAATGTTCCCGCCTGTGAGATGGCCGCCATCCTGCCCGTCCGCGACAACGGCACCGTCTACTTCTTCTCCATGGCCACCGACTTCGCCAAGGCGGCGCTGGGCGCTGAGGGCTGCGGCAAGGATGTCACCATGATTGTCGGCAACGGCTACACCAAGGATCACGCCGAGATCACCCTCTCCGAGCTGCGTGAGAATGCCCAGCTCAAGGAGTACTTCGAGAAGAAGTACCTGTAAGGTATCCCACAGGCCGTCTCAGCTCGGACGCCGGTGGATGCCGGCCGCGCCTTTTGGCGCGCAGAACGCGCAGCGTTCCCGCAGGGGCAATTCACTTGCCCCGAGGAGGTCAAATCCTGGGGTCCCTGCACAATGGAACATTGTGTGGGGCGCTGCGTGAGAATGCCCAGCTCAAGGAGTACTTCGAGAAGAAGTACCTGTAATTGAACCACTGTCCCAATCATCTGTGACATTTCCGCTCCTGTGCGGCTCTGCCGCAGGCGGACCGGGGGACTCTCTCCTCCCCAACCCTTCCCCCCCGCCGCTGTCTCCGCCGCACGGCCCGCGGTTTCCATGTCTCCCCAATCTGATTTAGAAAGGATGACCTTGTTTATGGTAGAGTCTCGCCGTAAAATCCTGTTCCCCAACGTCACCGACGAGGAGTGGAACGACTGGCACTGGCAGGTCAAGAACCGCATCGAGACCCTGGAGGATCTGAAGAAGTACATTGAGCTGACTCCCGAGGAAGAGGAAGGCGTCAAGGCCTGCCTGGGCACCCTGCGCATGGCCATCACCCCCTACTACCTGTCCCTGATTCAGCCCGGCGATCCTCACGATCCCGTCCGGCTGCAGGCCATCCCCACCGCCAAGGAGCTGCATCAGGCCGACTCCGACCTGCTGGACCCCCTGCACGAGGATGAGGACTCCCCCGCTCCCGGCCTGACCCACCGCTATCCCGACCGCTGCCTGCTGCTGATCACCGACCAGTGCTCCATGTACTGCCGCCACTGCACCCGCCGCCGCTTCGCCGGCCAGAACGACGCCGGCCTGCCCGTGGATCAGGTCGACCAGGCCATCGAGTACATCCGCAATACGCCCCAGATCCGCGACGTGCTGCTGTCCGGCGGCGACGCCCTGCTGGTGAGCGACGAGCGCCTGGAGTACATCATCTCCAAGCTGCGCGAGATCCCCCACGTGGAGATCGTCCGCATCGGCTCCCGCACCCCCGTCGTGCTGCCCCAGCGCATCACTCCCGCGCTGTGCAACATGCTGAAGAAGTATCACCCCGTGTGGCTGAACACCCACTTCAACCACCCCAACGAGATCACCCCCGAGTCCGCCAAGGCCTGCGCCATGCTGGCCGACGCCGGTATCCCCCTGGGCAACCAGAGCGTGCTGCTGGCCGGCATCAACGACTGCGTCTTCACCATGAAGAAGCTGGTCAACGAGCTGGTCAAGATCCGCGTGCGCCCCTACTACATCTATCAGTGCGACCTGTCCATGGGCCTGGAGCACTTCCGCACCCCCGTCAGCAAGGGCATCGAGATCATCGAAGGCCTGCGCGGCCACACCTCCGGCTTCTGCGTGCCCACCTTCGTGGTGGACGCCCCGGGCGGCGGCGGCAAGACCCCTGTCATGCCTCAGTACATCATCTCCCAGACCCCCAAGAAGGTCATCCTGCGCAACTACGAGGGCGTCATCACCACCTACACCGAGCCCGAGCACTACACCGACTGCCAGTGCGACTACTGCACCGGCAAGAAGAAGAAAGAGCTCATGGGTGTGGCCGGCCTGGAGCGCGGCCAGGCGCTGTCCATGGAGCCCGCCAACCTGGAGCGGCATAAGCGCGAGCAGCATTGACAGCAACGGGGCGGGGGCCGCGGCTACCGTCCCCTTCCCTTGAAACGAGAGGGCCGCTGCTTTGACAGCGGTCCGCTTCCCCCTGCTTTTGACTGAAACCGAGAATGGAAGTGATTATTGTTGGAATCCAAGCTGAATCTTGATTTCAAGCTGGTGGAGCAGGCCCGGGCCCACGCCGCCCGCGTGGCCGACGACACCCAGCGCTTTATCGACGGCTGCACCACCGTGGCTGTCGAGCGCACCATCTGCCGCCTGCTGGGCATTGACGGTGTGGACGCCTCCGATGTCCCCCTGCCCAGCGTCGTGGTGGACCACCTGATGGACAAGGGCGCGCTGCCCCAGGGCGCCGCCTTCTGGATCGGCAACGCCATGGTGGAGACCGGCAAGGGTCCCCAGGCCATCGCCGAGGACGTGGCCGCCGACAAGCTGGAGCTGACCGAGCTGCCCGTCCACAGCGAGGCGGACATCCACGCCGCCCTGGCTCCCATCGTGGAGGAGAGCCTGGCCAAGATCCGCGCCCGCCGCAAGCGCCGCGAGGACTTCATTGCCGCCCACGGCGGCGAGAAGCAGGGCCCCTGGGTCTACCTGATCGTGGCTACCGGCAACATCTATGAGGATGTGGTGCAGGCCACCGCCGCCGCCCGCCAGGGCGCCGATGTCATCGCCGTCATCCGCACCACCGGCCAGTCCCTGCTGGACTACGTGCCCTACGGCGCCACCACCGAGGGCTTCGGCGGCACCTACGCCACCCAGGAGAACTTCCGCCTGATGCGTGAGGCCATGGACAAGGTGGGCGAGGAGCTGGGCCGCTACATCCGCGTGTGCAACTACTGCTCCGGCCTGTGCATGCCTGAGATCGCCGCCATGGGCGCCTTCGAGGGCCTGGACGTCATGCTGAACGACGCCCTGTACGGCATCCTGTTCCGCGACATCAACATGCAGCGCACCCTGGTGGACCAGTCCTTCTCCCGCGCCATCAACGCCTATGCGGGCGTGGTCATCAACACCGGTGAGGACAACTACCTGACCACCGCCGACGCAGTGGAGGAGGCCCACACCGTGCTGGCCTCCCAGTTCCTCAACGAGGCCTTTGCCCTGCGGGCCGGCCTGCCCGAGGAGCAGCAGGGCCTGGGCCACGCCTTCGAGATCGACCCCGACGTGGAGAACGGCTTCCTGTATGAGCTCGCGCAGGCCGAGATGGCCCGCGAGATCTTCCCCAAGGCGCCCCTGAAGTACATGCCCCCCACGAAGTTCATGACCGGCAATATCTTCCGCGGCCAGGTCCAGGACGCCCTGTTCAACATGGTGACCATCCTGACCGGTCAGAAGATCCACCTGCTGGGCATGATGACCGAGGCCATTCACACCCCCTTCCTGTCCGACCGCTTCCTGGCCATCCAGAACGCCCAGTACATCTTCCGCACCATGCACGACCTGGGCAGCGAGATTGTCTTCAAGGACGGCGGCATCATGCAGAACCGCGCCGCCGACGTTCTGAAGAAGGCCACCGATCTGCTGGCCCAGATCGAGCAGCTCGGCATCTTCGAGACCCTGGAGCGGGGCATCTTTGCCGACATCAAGCGCCCCCGCGACGGCGGCAAGGGTCTGGAGGGCGTAGTCAACAAGGCTGCTGGGTACTTTAACCCCTTCCTTGAGCCCATGATGAAAGGGGGTGCCGGCAAATGAGCTCCGGACTGTATCAGATTCGTGATAAAAACCTCGACACAACCCTGGACCTGACCCGCCTGAAGCCCTATGGCGACACCATGAACGACGGCAAGGTTCAGACCTCCTTCACCCTGCCGGTGAAGGACGACGACAAGGGCGCAGCCGCGGCCGTCATGCTGGCCCAGAAGATGGGCCTGGCCGACCCCAACGTGGCCCTGCGCCAGAAGCTGGACGAGAACTTCACCTTCTACGTGGTCTACGGCTCCCTGACCCACTCCATCAACTACAATGAGATCGTGGTGCAGACCGTCACCGACGAGACCATGGACATGCACGAGAACGACGAGTTCCTCAAGGAGCGCCTGGGCCGCAAGATGGTGGTCATCGGCGCCTCCACCGGCACCGACGCCCACACCGTGGGCATCGACGCCATCATGAACCGCAAGGGCTTCGCCGGCCACTACGGCCTGGAGCGCTACGACATGATCGAGGCGTACAACCTGGGCTCCCAGGTGCCCAATGAGGAGTTCCTGCGCAAGGCCGCCGAGGTCAACGCCGACGTGCTGCTGGTCTCCCAGACCGTCACCCAGAAGGATGTGCACATCCAGAACCTGACCGAGCTCATCGAGCTGGCCGAGGCCGAGGGTGTCCGCGACAAGTATATCTTCTGCTGCGGCGGCGCCCGCATCACCCACGCCCTGGCCAAGGAGCTGGGCTATGACGCCGGCTTCGGAGCGGGCACCTACGCCGACGACGTGGCCACCTTCTGCTCCAAGGAGCTGGTCCGCCGCCTGGGCAAGTAAGACGTATTC
>ERZ1106915.1410-NODE-1410-length-20589-cov-4.677851_pt1 | contig 20589 bp, 20 predicted proteins | sample MGYA00403653_ERZ1106915 | MGnify/ENA primary metagenome ERZ1106915 (study PRJEB35170, sample SAMEA104062404) | human gut metagenome | biome: human gut; feature: human-associated habitat; material: faeces | place: Denmark | collected 2012-06-06 ... | reverse complement strand
GATTCTTAAAGGAAGATCCATGGATGAGACTTCGTAAGCTCAAGGATGGCTTCAAGAACACAAAGCTTCAGATGTTATTCCGTGGACAGAACATCCTCGGTTATCGTCCATATGCAGATGACGTTGTAGAGTACTTCGTAAAGAAGTCCGCTGCCAACGGTATCGATGTAATTCGTATTTTTGACTGTCTTAACGATATCCGTAACCTTGAGACAGCAGTTAAGGCTGCTAACTCAGAGGGTGTTGAAGCTCAGGTTGCTCTTTCTTATACATTAGGTGATGCATATACACTTGATTACTGGAAAGATATGGCTAAGAAGATTGAGGATATGGGTGCTAATTCTATCTGTATCAAGGATATGGCTGGTCTTTTAGTTCCTTACAAGGCTACAGAGCTTGTACAGGCACTTAAGGAAGGCACATCTCTTCCTATCGACCTTCATACACATTACACATCAGGTGTTGCTTCAATGACTTACTTAAAGGCAGTTGAGGCAGGCTGCGACAGAATTGATACAGCTATGTCACCTATGGCAATGGGTACAAGCCAGCCTGCAACAGAGGTTCTCGCTAAGACATTTGAGGGAACTCCTTATGATCCCGGCTTTGACCAGAACCTTCTTGCTGAGATTGCTGCTTACTTCACACCTCTTCGCGAAGAGTGGATTAAGAGCGGTCTTATGAGCACAAAGGTTATGGGTGTTAATATCAAGACTCTTCTTTACCAGGTACCTGGCGGTATGCTTTCAAACCTTGTTTCCCAGTTAAAGGAAATGAAGGCAGAGGATAAGTTTACAGAAGTTCTTGAGGAAGTTCCAAGAGTTCGTAAGGACTTCGGTGAACCACCTCTTGTTACACCTTCAAGCCAGATCGTTGGTACACAGGCTGTTCTCAACGTAGTTCTCGGTGAGAGATATAAGAACATGACTAAGGAATCTAAGGACTTACTTCTTGGTAAGTATGGAAAGACTGTTAAGCCTTTCAACCCTGAGGTTCAGAAGAAGGCTATTGAGCTTTCAGGCGAGAAGCCAATCACATGCCGTTTCGCTGATACTCTTAAGCCGGAGCTTGCTAAGCTTGAGTCTGAGATGAAGCAGTACAAGCAGCAGGATGAGGATGTATTATCATATGCACTCTTCCCACAGGTTGCTACAGACTTCTTCAAGTACAGAGAAGCACAGCAGACTAAGGTTGACGCTACAGCAGCTAAGGATGGCGCTTACCCTGTATAAATCTATACAAAAATGCTGAGTATGTAATACACAGTCAGTAAACAAAGAGGTCAATTTAATGTAATTTTAAATCGACCTCTTTATCATACTGTAACAATATTGTTATCTCATAATATTTAATATGATATTATGGTACAATAAGTAAATTGAACAATAAACAGTAAAATACCACCCATTACAATGCATATCAAATAGCTCTGCATTGTAGTGGGTGGTACTTTACGTTAATTTAGTAATATTCAGGATGAAATCATTCCTCTATAAGTGTACCCATCTTATGTGGGTTATTGTCAATAGTCATTGAGAAGTTGGTGTGATAGATTACAAAACCAGGCTTCGCTGCGGCAGGCTTCTTGATATGCTTTTTCTGTATATAGTCAACATCAACTTTTTCCTGAGCGCTTGCCTTGGAGTAGTGTGCAGCAAGTCTTGCGGCTTCCTCAAAGGTGTTGTCCGGAAGTTCCTTGTTTTCAGCTTTTACGATTACGTGTGAGCCCGGAATGTTCTTGGCATGGAACCACCAGTCATTGCCGGTTGCAAGCTTGAATGTCAGGTCTTCATTCTGGTAGTTGTTCTTTCCGACATACATATGAAAACCATCACTTGAAATATAGTGAAAAGGCTTGCTTGTAATCTTTTCTTTCTTATTAGAGGATGCCTTTCCTTTAGAGCCCTTGTGGTGGATATAGCCATACTCAATCATTTCCTGCTTCAGCTGTACAAGGTCATCGTAGGACACGGCTATGTCGAGAGAGTTGCTTATAGACTCAAGATGGTCAATCTCTTCCTTTGTTTCAAGAGTGAGCTTACTCAGCGCTTCGTAAGTACGCTTAAGCTTATTATATCTATCGAAATATTTTATACTGTTCTCGCGTGCGGTCAAATCCTCCTGCAATGGAATAGTTATCATTTCGTTGGTATAATAGTTGAGTGCCTCAAAGCTCTTAGCACCCTCAGGAATATCGTAGCCATAAGCATTTAAAAGCTCACCGTAGATGCGGTATTTTTCGCGTTTTTCGGTATCGGAAAGCTGCTTTAGCTGGAGGTCATATTTTTTATTGTTGCGTTCAAGCGCAGTGTTCACAATCTGTCTTAAATCGGCTGAACGCTGACGGATACGTGTTATGTTATTCTTTTTTTCATAAAATACTTGAAGCACGTCGCTTATTGAGGCATTATTTTCGATTCTGTAAGCAGATGAATTTGAAGAATGACGGTTATCTTTTGAAGACGGAGTGTTATCGTCAGCATCCATTTTCGGTGAGTTGTCTGCCGTTTCATACATGGTCAATGGAATGGCTGAAAATTCCACAGGTTCATCGTTTTTATATACAATACACGGTGAAAAATTACCGGATATGATATCTTCCATGACATGTCGAAAAATTCCATGCAGATGTGTAAGTTCAGGCTCAGTCATACAGTTGGCAGGAGTACTGCTGTCTATTGATGCAAGATGGCATATCTCTTCGGCGCTTACAGGGCTTATTCCTGTAAAAGAAGAATAGAGTGCCTTGGAAACAGGCATTGGTTTTTGCAAAAGACAAGCTGCAAAAGCGTCTGAATCTACAGTGAGAGGGTTACGTTTGCCGGTAGTGTTGGGAATGAAGTAATCCCGTCCGGGAAGAACTTCGCGCACAGAGCTTACATATGCAGGGACATGCTTGATACTGTCGATTATCATATCGTTTTCATCGCAGAATATGATATTACTGTGTTTGCCCATCAGCTCTACAATAAGAAACTTTTTGCACAGGTCGCCCATCTCATCGAGATGTTCTATTTCAAATCTGATTATGCGTTCAAGTCCGGGCTGCGTAATTGACACGATTCGTCCGTTGCTTAAATGCTTTCTTAGAAGCATGCAGAAATTCGGTGCCGTAAGCGGGCTTGGCTTGTTATCCTGCAATATATATACAAGCGGAAGACTTGCGCTTGCAGACAGTAAGAGCCTGTACTGCTCTTTGTTGTTCTTGATTGTGATAAAAAGCTCATCATCCTCAGGCTGTGCTATCTTATATAATCGTCCGCCTAGCAGCTTATCGTTCATTTCCTTTACAAGTGCTGCGACTACAAATCCATCAAATGCCATTTTTATTCCTCAACTTTCTTATAAATCTCTATTTCATAATAGCTAATACTGGCAATAATTCCGACAATATAAAACAAAAATATTGTATTCTTTAATATATAATTTACCATTTTGTATGCTCGTAAGTGCAAAAATATATTATAATTGTAGCATATTTTGAATAAATATGGTATAATTTTTTAAAAGTATGCAATAAATGTGTAATACGTTTATATTATGGAGGAAATCCGATGATTAAGAGCATGACAGGATTTGGAAGATATGAAGCTGTCGATAATGAACGCAAGATTACAGTAGAGATGAAGTCTGTCAATCACAGATATCTTGAAACAGGCATCAAGATGCCGAAGAAGTTGAATTTCTATGAAGCCGGAATAAGAAATGTCCTTAAGAAATACATCAGCAGAGGCAAGGTTGATATATTTATCACTTTTGAAGATTTTTCCGAAAATAAAGTCCGCCTGCATTATAACAAGGAACTCGCAGATGAATATATGGACATATTTAAGCAGATATCACAGCAGTATGGCATAGAAAACGATGTGAAGACTTCAATGCTTGCTAAGATGCCGGAAGTTATCACGATGGAAGATGAGGAAAGTGATGACGAGACTGTATGGCATCTTTTAGAGCATGCAGTTGATATGGCATGTAAAGAGTTTGTTGAAACAAGAGTCAGGGAAGGCGAACAACTGAAAGCCGATCTTATAGATAAGCTTGACAGAATGCTTGAACTGGTCGATTTTATTGAAAACAGAAGTCCGCAGGTAGTTGATGAATACAGGGAAAGACTTGAGGGCAAAGTAAAAGAGCTGCTTGCTGATACATCGCTTGATGATGGCAGGATTGCGACAGAGGTTACAATATTTGCCGATAAGATATGTGTAGATGAGGAAACAGTCCGTTTAAGAAGTCATATTGAGAGCACGAAGGCTACAATCTTAGAAGGTGGAAGTGTCGGAAGGAAGCTTGATTTTATTGCTCAGGAGATGAACCGCGAAGCGAATACTATTCTTTCTAAGGCGAGTGACTTATCGATTACCGATTGTGCAATAACTCTTAAGACGGAGATTGAAAAGGTCCGGGAACAGATACAGAATATAGAATAGCTATTGACAAAATTACAAAAACAGGACATAATATCAGCTATGGCAATATTTCATAATGCGAAGAATGCCTTATAACAGATATTTGCATTATATTGTTGAAATATGTGAACGAATATCCAGCATGGAAGGAGAATTAGAATGTTACATCCATCTTATACAGATTTAATGGAAGTTGTTAACAGTGATGTTGAGCCGGGAGAACAGCCAATTGTACAGAGCCGTTATTCAATCGTGCTCGCTACAGCAAAGAGAGCAAGACAGCTTATTGCAGGTGATGAGCCTCTTGTTAAGGTTAAATCTGTTGACAAGCCGTTATCAATCGCTATTGAGGAGCTTTACGAATCTAAGATTAAGATTATCAGTGAAGACGGAAGCGAGGAATAATCGTAATAGAATATAAAAGGACTGTTATACTTAATGTTTCGCTTTTAGTGTGACAGTCCTTTGTTTTTGGTTAAAAGGGAGTACATATATTATGGAATGGATTGAATATCTGAAGGTTATCATACTTGGTATAGTTGAAGGAATCACGGAATGGCTTCCTATAAGCAGTACAGGACATCTTATCCTTGTAGACGAATTTATGAAGCTTAATATGAGTGATGCGTTCAAGGAAATGTTTGATGTAGTTATACAGCTTGGTGCGATTATGGCTGTTTTTGTGATTTATTTTAAGAAGCTTATTCCTATAGATGCGGTTAAGACTGACAACGATAAGCACAGACTTGCGTGGAATAATGAAAAGCTTATCATGTGGTGCAAGATACTTGTGGCAAGTATGCCTGCTGCCATAATCGGACTTCCGTTTGATGATAAGCTTGACGAGTTTTTTTATAATGCACCTACCGTTGCTGTCATGCTGATTGTTTACGGTATTGCTTTTATAGTTGTTGAAAAGCTTCATAGAGGAAAGCGCTTTAAGATTAACGACATCAGTGAGATTACATTTAAGACAGCAGCTTTGATAGGAATATTTCAGGTACTTGCACTTATTCCGGGAACATCACGTTCGGGAGCAACGATTGTAGGAGCCATGATTATTGGTGTTGGAAGAACTGCTGCCGCTGAGTTTACTTTTTACCTTGCAATACCTGTAATGTTCGGTGCCAGCTTCCTTAAGCTTCTAAAGTTCGGCTTCGCATTTACGGCATCTGAGGCGGCTGCATTGATTCTTGGAATGATTGTCGCATTTGCAGTTTCAATTATTGCGATTAAGTTCCTTATGAACTATATAAAGAAGCATGACTTTACTGTGTTCGGATGGTACAGAATAGTTCTTGGTGTACTTGTTCTTATAATGATGTTTGCAGGGCATTAATTCATATGAATATCAATACCGGAAACGGCAGTATATGAAGAAAAGCAGGCAATAAATATTGACAAAGTACAAGAATAAGTATATTGTTAAGGAGTAAGAGAATATATTATTCTTACATATTTTTGTCAGTTTAATAATATGTTTGGAAAGGAGTGCATATTATGTCGTTATCGATTAACACATTATTGAATGGATTTGGAAATACTTCGTCTAACAGTTCGTATACGAGTGGTCTGTATTCCTCATTGTCGGAATATTCCACAATAAGAACAGGAGCGTACAAGAAGCTTCTGAATTCATACTTTTCTAAGACGCAGTCAACAAAAGCTTCACAGACGGGAACCAATTATCAGGTTAAAGGCAATTCTACAGTAGAGAAGAAGCAGCTTACGGAAGTTAAGGATGCTGCGGATAGTCTGTATAGCTCAGCCGCGAAGCTTACCGATACCAGTTCAACTAAGAGCTTATTTAAGAATGCTCAGTCAGTTACGGGTGAGATTTCATCGGCAGTAAAGAACTTTGTGAACGATTATAATTCACTTGTCGAGGAAGCGGCCGATACATCGAATTCGAAGGTTACAGGCAAGGTTTCATTCATGACGAGCCAGACTAATGCATACAAGAGCTCACTTGAGAACATCGGCATAACGATCAATGATGATAAGACTCTTACAGTGGATGAGAAGAAACTTAACAGCGCAGATGTTAATGATGTGAAGAAGCTTTTTAACGGTTCAAGTTCAATGGCATATCAGACATTTGTGAGAGCATCTTCGATAAGCAGTGCGGCTGAGAACGCCAGCACAACATCCGGATTATATGGTTCGGACGGAGCTTACGATAATTATTATAACAGTGCATATAATTGGTATCTGTAATAATTTATAAGAATCAATAAGGGCACCAGAATGCTATACATTTTGGTGTTCTTTTTTGCGATAGAGAGGATTTATAAGCCATGAGAATCAGAGTGCCCGAATATTATAAGGATTTTTCATGTATAGGCGGTGAATGCATTGATACATGCTGCGCCGGATGGGAAGTTGACGTAGATAAGAAATCAAGCGCATATTACAAAAGTGTAGAGGGCGCTTTGGGCGATAGATTGCGAAGCATGCTTGTCGATTATCCTATAGAGGATAGGTTCATACTAGGAGAGCATGGAAGATGCCCTTTTTTAAACAGCAAAAATTTGTGTGATATATATACCGAGCTTGGTGAGGATAAGTTATGTGAGACATGTACTAACTTTCCGCGGCATATAACTGAATTCGGTAACACAAGAGAGATAGGAATCTCGCTTTCATGTCCGGTTGCGGTGGAGCTTATTATGAAGCGTAAAGAGCCGATAAGATTTACTGTGTCAGAAAACGAGGAGAAGGTTTCTGAATATAATGACATTGATGCTGCGCTGTATTATAGTCTCTGTCAGGCAAGAGAGCTTGCATATACAATATGTCAGGACAGAACCATGAAAATCAGGCATAGAGCCGTACTGCTTTTAGACTTTGCGAAAAAGCTTCAAAAGAAGCTAAAGAAAAACAAATTGAATAAAATATTAGATGCATATAAGGATGTGCAGTACCGCAATGAACGCATAGAAAAACTAGAAAAGAAATATGCATCTTACAAGAAAACAATGGTTGTTTTAAGAAAATGGCTCGATATTTATGACAGATTAGAGCATATAAAACCGGAGTGGCAGGGAATATTGTCGGAGCTGTCGGGATATGTTGACAGAAAGATGCCGGATGTCAAGGCCGGTGCGGTTATTGTGAATGAACGCGATTATGAATACGAGCATCTGATGGTGTATTATGTATACAGATATTTCTTAAGAGCTGTGTTTGATGAGAATGTATTAGAAAAAATCAAGCTGTCATGTACGGCACTTATAATGCAGGAATTATTAGGCGCTGCCTACTGTTATAGGGATGGCTGTTTTGACTTTGAAAAACAGATAACACTTATGCGTATTTATTCTAAAGAGACTGAGCACTCAGAAGAAAACCTTGATGAACTGTATAGAAACTTTAAGAAGAATAAGGCATTTTCGACAAAGAATTATATGGGTATCATTCTGGGAAGCGGTTTATTTGATTGAGTAGGAAATTAGAAGCATTTAACAGGAGTGTATTCTATGAAAAAGTTTTTAAATATTATTTTTGGCAGGGCGGTAGTCGTTGCAATCAGTATAATATTTCAATTTTTGTGGTTGTTTTCAATCCTGCACAGGTTAAGCAATTACTATGTCCAGCTTTCGATGATTGCTAGTATTATAGGAATATTGATGGTTCTTGGAATTGTTGTCAATCGTGATAATCCGGCATATAAGCTGGTGTGGGCTGTCGTTATCCTTGCACTTCCGGTCTTTGGTGTATTTTTGTATGCATTTGTAGGTCAATCTAAAGTGCCTAAGAAGATGAACCGTAAATTTTCTGAGATTAACGAGCGTTTTGATAAATATAGAGCAAATGATGATGAAATACTATCAGAGCTGAGCAGGAATAATGATGATATAAAATCACAATGTCATTACTTATCAGGCTACAGTGGTTACGGCGCACATAAAAATACAGATGTGACATATTTTTCACAGACAGATCAGGCTTATGAGGCGATGCTTGAAGAGCTGTCTAAGGCTGAAAAATATATATTTATGGAATATTTTGCGATGGAGGATGCAATTTCCTTCAAAAAAATAGAAGATATTTTGGCACGGAAGGTCAAGGAAGGCGTTGAAGTAAGAATCATATATGATGACTTCGGAAGCCTTGCCTATGTTAATAACCGCTTTATAAAGAGACTGCTCTCTAAAGGAATTAAGGTAAGAGCCTTCAATCCGCTTGTACCGGTTTTCTATATATTTATGAATAATCGTGACCACAGAAAGATTATGGTTATTGACGGTAAGGTTAGCTTCAATGGCGGATTTAATATGTGCGATGAATATTTTAATATTAATTGTCCATATGGTCATTGGAAAGATACCGCTGTTAGACTACAGGGTGATGCAGTCAGAAACCATGTTATAATGTTCCTACAGATGTGGAATTCCATCGAAGATACAGATAAGGATTACAGCACATACTTTGAGATACCTGAGTATCATGCAAAGGATGGTGAAGCTGTGGTTATTCCTTTTTCCGACTCGCCTTTAGACCATGAATGCGTGGGCGAGAATGTGTATCTTAACATTATAAGACATGCAAGCCGTTATGTTTATATATTCACGCCATATCTTATAATAGATAACGAGATGATGGAAGCTCTGTGCCTTGCATCTAAGTCCGGTGTCGATGTCAGGATAGTAACTCCCGGTATTCCTGACAAGAAGATTGTATATATGCTTACGAAGTCATATTATCCGCAGCTTATTGATGCAGGTGTAAGAATATACCATTACACACCGGGTTTTATACATGCGAAGTGCTATGTGTGTGATGATGAAGTCGGAGTAGTAGGAACAATCAACATGGACTACAGAAGCTTGTATCTGCACTTTGAATGTGGAACATATATATATAATTCAAAAGCTATAGCTGATTTAAAAAAGGATTTTTTTGATACATTTGAGGTCAGCGGGGAAGTTCACAAAAAGGACAGACCGAAAAGAGTGTCTCTTATTACAATGACATTCAAGGCGATATTGAGGCTCTTTGCACCGTTAATGTAAAGTGGGGCAAATATCAGGTAATAAGAGGTATGGATTTATTACATAATGTATAACTGTTCATATTATTAGAATTTACGTTCAAATATAGTATATTATAAAAAAGAAATGAGGAAAAACGTGAAAGTATTTTATGTATCATTAGGCTGCGACAAGAATCTTGTAGATTCGGAGAAAATGCTTGGAATGCTCCATGAGGCTCACTATGAGCTTACAGACAATGAGTATGAAGCGGATGTAATCATTGTAAATACATGTGCATTCATCGGAGATGCGAAGGAAGAGAGCATCAACAATATTATTGAGATGGGCAGGCTGAAGGAGACAGGAAAGTGCAAAAAGCTGATTGTCACAGGCTGCCTTGCACAGCGCTATAAGGAAGAAATCAAAAAAGAGCTTCCTGAGGTTGATATGGTGTTCGGAATGTCAGATTATAAGCCTGACATGATTAAGGCTAAGCGAATAGTGACTACAGGAGGTCATTATGCACATCTTAAGATTGCGGAAGGCTGTGATAAGTATTGTACATATTGTATAATACCGATGTTGCGCGGACATTACAGAAGCTATCCTATGGAAGACCTTGTAAAGGAAGCAGAAGCACTTGTTGAGGATGGTGTCAAGGAGCTTGTCCTAGTTGCACAGGAGACAACTCTTTACGGAGTTGATTTGTACGGAAAGAAAATGCTCCATGAGCTTTTAAGAAAATTATGCCGGATTAACGGACTTCGCTGGATAAGAATAATGTATTGCTATCCTGAGGAGATATATGATGAGCTTATCCAGGTTATGAAGGAAGAGCCTAAGATATGCCACTATCTTGATATTCCGATACAGCATGCATCAGATAAGATTTTAAAGAGAATGAACCGTAAGACAAACAGGGCAGAGCTCACAGAGCGCATTGACAAGCTGCGGGAGGAGATACCTGATATTGCACTCAGAACATCTCTTATAGCAGGTTTTCCGGGTGAGACAGAGGAAGACCATGAAGAGCTTATGGAGTTTATTGATGAGATTGAGTTTACAAGACTTGGCGTATTCACATATTCTGCTGAGGAAGGAACTAAGGCGGCTGAGATGGAAGAGCAGGTTCCTGATGAAGTAAAAGAGGAAAGACGTGACCGTCTTATGGAGTTACAGCAGGAGATATCATCAGACCTTTCACAGTCACAGATTGGAAAAGTGATGACTGTAATGATAGAAGGAAAGGTTGCCGATGAGAATGCGTATGTCGGAAGAACGTACATGGATGCACCTAATGTGGACGGATATATATTTGTCAATACGGATGAAGAGCTCATGTCCGGCGATTTCTGCAAAGTGAAGGTTACAGGCGCTTTAGAATATGACTTGATAGGAGAATTAGTGAAATGAACTTACCAAACAAGCTTACAACAGCAAGAGTTATAATGATTCCGTTCTTTTTAGTGTTTCTTATGACAAATTTCTTTGAAGGAAGCAACTATGTTGCACTGGCAATATTTATTATTGCAAGCCTTACGGACATGCTTGACGGCAAAATTGCAAGAAAATACAATCTTGTCACCAATTTCGGAAAATTTATGGATCCGCTTGCAGATAAACTTCTGGTGTGCTCTGCTATGATTGCATTCATAGAGCTTGGACTTATGCCGGCATGGATTGTAATTATAATAATTGCAAGAGAATTCATAATAAGTGGATTCAGGCTTATTGCCGCTGAGAAAAATGTAGTGATTGCAGCAGGCATGTCAGGAAAGATTAAGACAACCGTACAGATGATTATGTGCTGTCTTCTGATTGCAAGACTTCCATTCGGATTCATGAGATATGCAGAGCAGGTATTTATCTATGCTGCGCTTGTACTTACTGTATATTCACTTATTGTATACCTTGTACAGAACAAGAATATTTTGAAGGATAACTGATTATGATTGAGGAAAATTTAGTAAGAATATTATTTGAGAGAGCACTCAAGATAACAACTGCCGAATCGTGCACAGGCGGAATGATTGCGTCAACATTGGTAAATGTGGCAGGTGTTTCGGATGTATTTGAAGCCGGTTATGTGACATATTCCGAGGAAGCTAAAATGCGCATTCTTGGAGTCAGCAGAGAAACTATCGAAAAATATACTGTATATAGCGAAGAAGTTGCCCGCGAGATGGCGCAGGGCGCAGCAAAGGCAGCAGGCGCTGATGTTGCGGTTTCGGTTACAGGTATAGCAGGACCGGATGGCGGAACACCGGATTTCCCTGTCGGCTTGTGTTATATTGGCTGCTATTACAATGGAGAGACAACAGTCATACGCCACATTTTTGAAGGTGACAGACAGCAGGTGAGGAAAAGCGCTGTAGATGCCGCCATGGAACTGGCAATCAAAACATTGGGATAGATTTTTGAGGAGAACTAATGCTAAAATTAAAAAATACAATAAAAACACACCCCATATACAGCATATTTTCACTTTTTGAAATAATCCTATATCTGATTATATTCATTTTATCGGTTCATCCGGCAGTAAATATACAGCTTACTAAGGATACGGATTTTACAGAAAATGCAGGTTACGTCAGTATACCATTCGGAGCTTATGAGGTTAAAGTCAATTACTTTGTGTCTTCATTTGACGCTGAGACACTGGGAAATATTGTATTTGACGGAAACTCAGCACCTGCATTTTTTAAATCGACTCCGGCAGATATCATTGCAGCTGATAATGATACGTCAACATTGATATGGAATAATAATTTTTTTGGCAAAGAAAATGTGTCTTTCCGTTCGGAAAATTTCATCGGAGAGGATAATTTTACTGTTGAATCAATTACATTTACAGAAAAGATATCTTATCGGATATTTTCACTGTTCATAATTTTGTTGTTTTTTGTTGTACTTAATTATTGCATGTACTATTTCTTTATCAAATCGGTTACGCCATGCAAGAAGAAAGTATTGGCTATAATTGCTTTGACAATATTTTCAAGCATGCCGTTTATAGTGGGATATTTGTATGATGGGCATGATCTGCCATTTCATCTGAACCGTATAATTGCCATAGCACAGGGCATTCGTGAAGGAAACTGGCGTATTTATATACAATCACATATGCTGGAGGATTACGGCTATGCGACACCGATTTTTTATCCACAGCTGTTTTTGTATCTTCCTGCAGTTCTTTATAGCATATATGTGCCGCTTGACTGGTGCTATTTTGTCTATGTGATTGCTATTAATCTGACCACATGCCTTATTGCATGGTATTCGTTCGGAAAAATTGCAAAGGACAATAAAATCACGTTTGTTGTAAGCCTTTTGTACTGCCTTTCGCTATACAGGCTCACCAACATCTATATAAGGGCAGCTGTGGGGGAATACACGGCTATGACATTTCTGCCTCTTGTACTGTATGGCTTTTATAATGCATTTGACAAAGCTGCTGACAGCCTCACTTTTTCGGATGCATTGCCTATAATATTCGGATTAAGCGGCATAATCGAATGCCATGTATTGTCAGTAGAGATAATTATACCGTTTATTGTGTTATTTTTGATTATAAACATTAAAAAGATATTTGAAAAAAAGAGATTCCTGTTTCTTTTCATATCGGCAGTGCTTACATTGCTTTTAAATTTCGGTGTTATATTCATTCTGCTGTCCGGAATGCAGATGAATGTTGATATCTCATCAAGCGGCAACAGCAATATACAGAATAATGGTGTAAGCTTTGCACAGCTGTTTACTGTATTTGCCAATGCGACAGGTTCAAGCAATGATAATGGTACGAACTATGACATGCCATTGTCATCCGGAATAGGAGTAACTGTCGGCTGCATTGTCATGCTGCTCATTATAATTCTGAAAAAAGAAGTATCAGACAGTGAAATAAAAAGACATCTTAAAAATGGGAGTATCGGACTTGCTTTTTATGCGATGGCGGTATGGATGACAACAAGATTTTTCCCATGGGATGCGATAGGCATGAATCCTTTGTTTGAAAAAATAGAACATGCTGTTTCGGCAATTCAATTTCCTTGGAGATTGTCCGAAATTGCAACTGTTGTGGGATGCTATGTTGTGACGGAAGCTCTTGTTATATTAAAAGAAACAGATGGTTCGAAATTTTACAGGCCTGCATGCTTTGGACTTGCTCTTCTTGTGCTGATAAGCACAGCGTCATTTTATGACAGCTATCTGTATATAACGCAGAGTACAGGCATTGTCTCTGAGTATAATTGTGACAGCCGTAATATAGGAATGAATGAATATCTTCCAAGCCACACTGACACAGACATTCTCTCGCATTTCTTTGTATATGATACAGAAAAAATGGAAGTCTCGGATTATCATTACGATAAAGGAATCACTTACATGCAGATAACGAATTCCGATGTGGAGAACACGGTTGTCATTCCGAAATTATATTATGATGGTTATATGGCATATGACAGTTCATCAGGAGAAACGTTGGGTATATTTCCGGGATTTAATAACACTATCACTATAACAGTGCCGGCAGATTACAAAGGTGTTGTGTGTGTGGAATATAAGCCGAAGCTGAGCTGGATTATTGCTGAGATGATTTCCGCTGTCACGTTGGCAGGAATCATAGGGGTATATATCGTTTACGATATTAAAAAGAGAAAAAGCAGATTAATTTTAAGCTGACGCTTGGGTTTGGCTTAGGATGTCGGCTGTGTGAATTATCAAAAAATAGCTATAGACATTATGCAATACTGCAATCGATAGAATCTCTGATTCGACTCTTCATGGCAGATACATTATGCTATAGCTATTTTTGTTTTGGCTATTTGTTTAACTGTTTTAACAATGTGTTGTAGGCAAGAGTATTATTCGCTGCCTTGATTTCATAAATGCTGTGATCCGGAGCCTCAATGAATAACACAAAGTGAAGCTTATGACTGACAATCTCTTCATACTTAAGCTGTATGGTAAGCTTGATTGTTCCGTCTTTTTTGCTCTCGATAAAATAAAGGTATCTTTCGGTAAGAGCAAAATAACCTCTTACGAATCCGGTTCCTACAGTAAGATTAGCCATGCTTCCATATAGAACCTTCTGGTTTCCGATGATTGTGTGCAGTTGTTCATCCATTTTCTTTTTTTGAAGATTTTCCGAGAAAAAAATCAAAAATACAACAACAATTACAAGTAATAATGCGAGAATACCGGGCATAGTGACAACTCCTTTGCTGTAAAAAGCTATGTATTGTGAGAACGGTTAATTGATAACAGCCGTTTCAAAAAAGAATTGTAACATAATAAAAAAAATATGTAAATGTTTTTACCAATGTTGTTTATAAAGTTTAAGGTATAATTTGCTTGCAAGCATCAACAATAAAGATTATAATATCTGGTAAGTATTGTTTTGGAGTACATAGAAAATGGAAAGTAATGAAAAAGGTGCATACCGCACAAAGCAAAGGGAAATCATATTAGATTATCTTAAAAAATGCCAGGATGGACATGTGACTATCGATGAAGTGACAGACCATTTGAAGAATGCAGGCAATAAGGTCGGAAGAACCACTATATACCGCTATATGGAGAAGCTTGCTGATGAAGGTTTTTTGAGAAAATATTATATTGAGGAAGGGGTCGGGGCATGCTATCAGTATCAAGGCGATGATACTGCCTGCCATAATCACTTTCATCTTAAATGTGTAAAATGCGGGAGATTATTCCATGTAAGCTGTGATTTCCTTTCACAGATTGAAGAGCATGTGTATAAGCATCATCATTTTCTTGTTGACAATTCCAAGACCGTACTTTATGGAGTATGTGAGGATTGTCAGAAGAATGCGGGTGAAGAAGTGAATATTAACCACGGGGAATGCAGCTGCGGACATGACCACAACAATGAAAAAAAGACAGGAAGAGGAGAATAGCCATGGAAAAGAAACCATTCGTAACGCTAGAGCAGTTAAAGGAAATTGATAAGACATATCCTACACCTTATCATATCTATGATGAAAAGGGTATCAGGGAGAATGTAAAAAAGCTTAGAGAGGCTTTTTCATGGAATAAAGGATTCAGAGAATATTTTGCAGTGAAAGCAACTCCTAATCCTTTTTTGGTAAATATACTTAAGGAGTACGACTGTGGCGTTGACTGTTCATCGCTCACTGAGCTCATGTTTGCAAAGGCTCTTGATTTTGACGGACAGCATATCATGTTCTCATCGAATGCGACTCCGGCTGAAGAATTTGAATATGCACATAAGATTAATGCTACAATCAATCTTGATGACTTTACACATATCCAATTCTTAGATGATATATGCGGCATTCCAGAGACAATATCATGTAGATTTAATCCGGGTGGATATTTCCAGATTGCCAATTCAATAATGGACAATCCGGGGGATGCCAAGTATGGCTTTACCAAGGAACAGCTTATTGAAGGCTTTAAGCTTTTAAAGCAGAAGGGTGCAAAGCATTTTGGCATCCATGCATTTCTTGCAAGCAATACAGTCACTAATGAATATTATCCGACACTCGCAAAGATTTTATTTGAGCTTGCAGTTGAAGTTTCTGAAAAGACAGGCTGCGATATCAAGTTTATTAACCTCTCAGGAGGAATAGGCGTTCCGTACAGACCTGATCAGGAGCCTAATGATATCTATGCTATCGGAGAAGGTGTAAGAAAGGTCTATGAGGAAGTGTTAGTACCTGCTGGAATGGGTGACGTGGCTATCTATACCGAACTTGGACGTTTTATGATGGCACCTTACGGACACCTTGTGACAAAGGCTATACATGAGAAACATACTTACAAGGAGTATATCGGCTGTGACGCATGTGCCGCAAATCTTATGAGACCTGCAATGTATGGCGCTTATCACCACATAACAGTCATGGGCAAGGAGAATGAGCCATGTGATCATAAGTATGATGTTACAGGCTCACTTTGTGAAAATAACGATAAGTTCGCTATAGACCGTATGCTTCCTAAGATTGACATGGGAGATTTCCTTGTTATACATGACACCGGAGCACATGGATTTTCGATGGGATATAATTATAATGGCAAGCTGCGTTCGGCGGAACTGCTTTTATGTGAGGATGGCTCAGTGAAGCTTATAAGGCGTGCTGAGACTCCTAAGGATTACTTTGCAACTTTTGACTGTTTTCACATTTTTGATAAAGTATTAGAAGAAAAATAATCAGAAGAGGATTTATTTATGGCAGAATTAAGTAATGTAGCGGCTGAGCTTTCAAAAGGAAAGAATGTCGACATGAATTTACCAAAATATGCTGATGGCATGAACTCGCTTTACGGGAGAATAGGTTATGTAAAGCTGGCACTTAATCTTTACTCTTTCGCAGAAGTATATGGAGAGGATACGGAGTATACGCAGCTTGTTTCCAACTATGCACAGAGACTTGCCAACATAATTACTGCGGGAATTTCAGGTGATGATACCGAAAAAAGCTATGACGGAATTCTTGAAGATATTGATTCGTTAAGAGAAGAGCTTATCGAAAGGATGGAAGTTCTTACTGCATATACGGACAGATTCCAGATTTTTGAGTATGTTCTAAACCGTATTGAATATAATTATAAAGAATGTGATATAAATTCCGACTACTACGATGATAAGTTCGAGAAAGATATTATCAATTATATTGTCTCAGACAAGGATAATACGGTTGTCAATATGAAAATCGGCCAGGTTGTAAGCCAGATACCTATGAGACTTTCAAAGAATAAGTTCTTTGAATTGCTAAGAGATGCTTTTACGCTATATAAGGGCTCTGATACGATGGCAGTTGATGACTTTATCTACATGCTCCGTTCAGTCTCTATGCTTCACACACCGGATGGTTTTGACACAGCTTTCGACAGTCTGTCCGAAAAGCTTAGAAAGCTTGAAGGCTATTCGTATATTGACATGTCAAGGGAGGATTATCTTGAAGCAGCAGATACTCTTGACGATGCGACAGAGTATGTTGTGAATGTGACAGATATATTTGTACTTCTCATGGATGCGGTGAATGATGCATATATGGTTTTACTCACGGCTGACAAGGCACTTGTCGATGGAAATGTAAGACAGCACTGCCTTAAGATTATTGACATGGCTCTCGATTCGATATATGACCGTGTTCTTCCTACAGAGGACTCATTTGACAGCTTTGTGGCTATAGAAGGTGTACAGGAGAAGCTCTCGACACAGCTTGCATCCGACAGCTATGCACTTGACAATGTGAAAAGCTCATATATGGACAAGGCAGAGCAGCTCGGTCTCAAGAAAGCATACGAAAAGCTTTTCAAGCTTGAAAAGCTCAGCTCCGGCAGCAGCTTCATGAAGCTTGTGGAGGATGAGCTTTCAAATATTATCGCTGATGAGGCATATATTAACAGCAGATGTGATGAGCTTGTCAATGAGCTTATGGATTTCTTCTCAGAGCATGAGAGACCATTTAACAGAGCGGTTATGTCCGGCATACTCGGCAGTCTTCCTGTATTTTTTAACAATATGGAGGAGATTAAGAAATACGTCCATGTTGCACTAGGACAGTGCAGCGATGAAGCAGAGCGCAAGTCCTGCATGAAGCTTATGCTTGATTTGATGAATGAATAATTATGACATCGTAATTGGCGAAAGGAGGCTGAAGTGATGGCTGTACATTATATCTGGTACGATAAGCTATATTTCCATGAAGATAATGAAAAAAAGAAGAAACGCCTGCTTCGCCGCCTTGAACGAGGAAAATCGGTGTACGACATATATGTGCTTGCACTTCCAGAGTCAAAGGAGCGGAACATATTAGACATTTATAATTCCCTTGAGCTTATACAGCCGCACTACAGAGGCAGAGATAAATATATCGTAGGTCTTGCGCATGGCAAAGAGAATGCTATAGAACTCGCTGCATCCATTGTCGGTGAAATGTATAACATGAACAAAAATTTTGATATCAGAACCTTTCTTAACTTTCGTGAGAATAGTTTCTCTGGCAGGGAGGGGTGAAGTTGATATTTCTTAATATTTTGTTATGTATTTTAAAAATTATAGGAATTGCAATACTTGTGATTCTCGGACTTATAATTTTGATTTTATGTCTGATTTTATTTGTTCCTATCAGATATAGAATATATGCATCTTTTCACCAAAAACCTCATGTGTCGGCACATATAACATATTTGTTGAAGCTGCTTGATGTCGACTTTGAGCTTGACGGAAAAGAATCCGAGCTTAAAATCAAGATATTCGGGCATAATATATCCGATAAGAAAGAGAAGAACAGCAGAGAAAATAAAAAGAGCAATCATAGTAATAGAAGAGAAGAAGTCAATGTAAAACAGGCAGAGCAGCCTGAAAAAGTGCCGGATAGAACGGACAGGATTGACAAAATGCCACAGCAGGTTCAAAATTTACAGCCTAAGCAGACAATAGCTAAGGCAGATAACTCTTCTGACAGCGACAGTGAGAATAAGTCTGTTTCAGCAAAGAAAGCCGAAAAAAGCCCCAAAAACCCGGCAAAAACAGAAAATAAAGCAGACCGGGCAGCAGATAAGAACGATAGACATTCAGAAATATCGTACAAGGTCAAAGCTATTATTGCTCTGCTAAAGGAAAACAGACCTGTTATTGATTTTGTACTAAAATATCTTAAGCTTCTTTTCAAACACATATTACCGGGAAGTCATGTAATCAATATAAGGCTTGGCTTTGACGACCCTGCGCTGCTTGGAGAACTGTTAGGTGCAGCGGCGGTCATAAGAGCAATGACCGGACTTGTAATTAATATTACACCGGTATGGGATGAGACGGTATTTGAGGCGGAAGCGGATTTGAAAGGGCGAATCATACTCGGCAGAGTATTGTATATAGCAGCCGTAGTATATTTTAATAAGGAAGTCAAAAAGTTTATTAAAGCTATAAAAAATATATAGTAATCAGGAGGAATAGAATATGGCAGATAACAGCAGTAAGTTCAACTCAACAGTTGAGTCTCTTTTTTCGGGAATGGACAGCTTTGTAAGTGCAAAGACAGTTGTGGGAGATGCAGTCACTGTAAATGATACAATCATTGTTCCACTTGTTGATGTGGCATTCGGAGTGGGGGCCGGAGCATTTTCGGGAGATACCAAGAATAATGCCGGTGGCGGACTTGGAGCTAAGCTTTCACCTAGCGCAGTGCTTGTTATACAGAACGGTCAGACAAAGCTTGTGAATGTTAAAAATCAGGATACAATCACAAAGATTCTTGATATGGTTCCGGATATGGTTGACAGGATTTCCGGTATTGTCGGAGGCAAGGACAACAAAAAGGATGACGCTGTCGATGACGCTATAAAGGATATAACTAAAGAATAAGCGGCAGTTGAAGTAGGAGAATTTAAGGGGAAGATGATGTCAGTAAAAAAAAGTTTGAAATTTTTACTGCGTTTATGCTGTGCGGCTGTCATTTTGGCAGCCGTATATGTATTTGCGGTAAATGGCTATGTGATTTTCAAAACAAAAGATAGAATAGTGGATGCGGATGAAGCGGCTTCTATATCTGATGTGGATTGCATTCTTGTGCTCGGAGCAGCTGTAAAGCCTGATAAGACACCGAGCAACATGCTCTACGACAGAATTATGACAGGCGTGAATCTGTATGAAGCAGGAGCTTCCGCCAAGATAATAATGAGCGGGGATCATGGCAGCTTTGATTATAATGAAGTCGGAACAATGAAAACGTATGCGATAGATGCAGGGGTTCCGTCTGAAGATATATTTATGGATCATGCAGGTTTTTCGACATATGAGAGTGTGTACCGCGCAAAAGAAATCTTCGGCGCTCACAAAATAATAATTGTTTCACAGAGATATCATTTGTACAGAGCTATATATCTTGCACAGGCACTTGGAATTGAAGCTTACGGTGTACCGGCTGATGTCAGGAGCTACAGCGGTCAGTTAAAGAGAGAAATAAGAGAAATTCTTGCAAGAAACAAAGATTTTATCATATCATTTACAAAGCCGGAACCGACATATCTTGGAGAGAGCATTTCGCTTGACGGAAGCGGCGACGTGACAAATGATAAAAATTAACCGTGAAGTGAATAAAGATAAGTGTGATGCATATAATAAATTATAGCAGCGGATGTATAGGAGATGACTCCTGTGGTGAGAATAATAGGTTTTATGATGTTCTGGATTGCAGTGGGAATGA